>Ga0316578_10000371_pt1 | contig 14293 bp, 8 predicted proteins | sample J0NA_2_FD_203076 | JGI IMG/M metagenome (GOLD analysis project Ga0316578, IMG submission 203076) | Rhizosphere microbial communities from salt marsh grasses in Alabama, United States - J0-2_160517rDrC | ecosystem: Host-associated > Plants > Roots > Rhizosphere | place: USA: Alabama | collected... | reverse complement strand
CAGGGTCCCGATTTCCCGGCTCCGCATGGCGGAGACCGGAGGGGCCTTCGATGCCAACCCCTGCCTGCAGTGCCACGAGGACATCGGCAGCCAGGCCGGCACCTGGAACGGGCGCCGCTTCTCTCACACGCCTCACGTCGAGCGGGCGGGTCTCGACTGCAGCTTCTGCCACACGTCGCTGCAGCAGCACGGCGGCATCACGCTCTCGGGGGTGGCCGCGTGCAACGAGTGCCACCACGAGCTGAGCGCCCCCGGGAGCTGCGGGCGATGCCACGCCGGCGCGAAAGGCGCCCCGGACCGGGTGTTCGAGACGGAGGTCGGTCCGTTCGACCACGGCATGCACGCCGCGGCGGGCTTTCCGTGTACCGGGTGTCATCAGGGCGCCTCGATGAGCACCGCGAATCTCGAGTGCACGACCTGCCACGCGGCGCACCACCGCCCGGAGGCCGGGTGCCGCGCCTGTCACGAGCCGGGGTCGGTGCCCGCACACCCGGACGTCGTCCACGAGAGCGGGTGCACGGGCTGTCACGGCGAGGCCGCGGCCTGGATCGACCGGTGGACGCGCGAGGTCTGTTCCGTCTGCCACACGGACCGGGACGACCACCACGCGGGGACCTCGTGCGCGCTGTGTCACATTGTCCCGCCCCTGGGAGGGTGAGCAGAGACCCGGACGATCCTCGGCCACCCCCCGCCCGCCTTCTCCGGATGAAACGGCCCGCGAAACCGGGCCGTTTCGCGTCTACGGCGCCCCCACTCCGCCGCCCGGCTCCGTCGGGGCGCACGGCGGACGAGCCCGGCACGGATGGTGCCTCGTTCCTCCCACGGCCCCTCAACCGGGAAACGAGACATGACTGCTTTCCTTCGACGGAGTGTCGCCGGCGTCGCCGGCGTGATCCTGGCCCTCGCCGCGGGCGGGCCGCTACTCGCCCAGGACGCGGCGCCCTGCATCATGTGCCACGGGTCCGCGTCCAACTTCGCCGGGTCCGCCGACTCCGCCCGTCTCGTGGTCACGGCCGAGACCTACGAGGCGTCCGTGCACGGCGAGGCGGGGATGCCCTGCACCAGCTGTCACGCCGGTCTCGCGTTCCCGCATCCGGCCGACCCGCCGGTCGCCGAGTGCTCCGCGTGCCATTCGTCGATCGCCGCCGAGTACGAGAACAGCCTGCACGGGTACGCGCTCGCGCACGGCGACACCCTGGCCCCCACCTGCACCGACTGTCATGGCCTCCACGACATCCGGCACAGCTCGGACCCGAACGCCCGGACGAGCCACGCGAACGCCCCCCTCGTCTGCGCGGAGTGCCACGGGCCGAGCGGCATCGAGATGAAGCGGGACGGGGTCCCGATCCCTCAGGTGTTCACCGCCTACGCTCGCTCCGTGCACGGCCAGCACCGCGGCGAGGGCGCGGCGAGCTGCACCGACTGTCACGGCGTCCACTCCATGAAGGGGCCGGGTGACCCGACCTCGAAGATCAACCGGGCGAACGTCGCGGAGACGTGCGGGGCCTGCCACGGCGAGATCCGCGCGGAGTTCAACCAGTCGATCCACGGCAAGGCGGTCGCCGCCGGCCTCCGGGACAGCCCCACGTGCACCGACTGCCACGGGGAGCACCTGATCCTGGACCACCGGGACGCGGACGCGCGGACCAGCGACGCGCAGATGGCGCTGGACCTCTGTGCGAAGTGTCACAACGATCCGCAGATCATCGAGAAGTACGGCCTGCAGGCGGGTGTCGTGGGCTCCTACGTCGACAGCTACCACGGGTGGGCGACCCGCCTCGACGCGGGGCAGGTCGCGAGCTGCGTGAGTTGCCACACCGCGCACCGGGTCCTCCCGGCCGGGAACCCGGCTTCGACGGTGGCCCCCGGCAACGTGACCGCGACCTGCCGGCAGTGTCACCCGGACGCGAACGAGGACTTCGCCCGCAGCTACGACCACGTCGCGGCCGCCGTCTCGACGAATCCCGTGAACCGGGTGATCCGGACGATCTACGTCTGGCTGATCGCGGTCGTGATCGGGGGCATGCTCGTACACAACGCGATCATCATGGGCTGGTTCCTCCGCCAGGCCCGGCGCGAGCACATCTCGGGTCCCGCCCTCCAGCGGCTGAGCCGCTCGTTCGTGTTCCAGCACGTGTTGCTCATCACCTCGTTCTTCGTCCTCGTCGTGACCGGATTCGCGCTGCGGTATCCCGGTGCCTGGTGGGTTCGCGGCCTGGCCTCCGTGGGATTCGACGAGGCGATCCGCTCGACCGCGCACCGCGTGGCGGGCGTCGTGCTGATCGTGGGTTCGTTCTGGCACGTGATCTGGATCCTCCTGTACCGGCACGGCAGGAAGTTCATCCGGGACATGGCTCCGGGCCCGAGGGACGTCTCCGAGCTCGCCACGAACGTCGGCTTCCACCTCGGTCTCACACAGAAGCGGGCTCGCTTCGCCCGGTTCGGCTACGCGGAGAAGGCCGAGTACTGGGCCCTGGTCTGGGGGACGGCTCTCATGGCGATCACGGGTCTCGTGCTGTGGTTCCCGGCGCGCGCAGTCGACTGGTTCCCGGCCTGGATCGTCGCCGCCTCCCAGACGGTCCACTTCTACGAGGCCTGGCTCGCCACGCTGGCGATCCTGGTGTGGCACTTCTTCTTCGTGATCTTCCACCCCGACGCGTACCCGCTGAGTTTCACCTGGATGGACGGGCGGATGCTCGAGGACACGGCGGAGCACCACCACCCCCGGTGGTACGCCGAGGCGAAGGAGGCGGGAGAGATCCTGTCGGCGGACGGCGGCCCGGAGAAGGAGGAGAGCCGGACGGCCTCCTGACGCGGAGCCGGGCCGCGATCGGGACGAAAGGGCCCGCTTCCGTTGCGCCGGCGCAGATGTGTCACAACGGGTCACAATGACCCGCCATGACGCCGCTTGGACACCCCTAACTCGCTTTCAAAAAGTGGGTTAGGGGTGTTTCAGCGTTGTGTCCGGAACTTGCACGTCTCGGGCACGCTAGCCGCGCGGCCGCGAACGGCCGCGCGACGGAGAGGTCGACATGGAGGATCGATGACGGTCCGTTTCCGAAATATGACTCCACGCGGCGGCCGGTTGGGGCTCCTGCCGGTGACGCTCGCGGCCGTCGCGGGGCTCCTGGCGGCCGCCGCACCCGTCGGGGCGCAGGACAGCTCCACGTGTCTGGCCTGCCACGGCGACGCGGCTCTCTGGCAGACGAGGGAAGACGGGGCACGGTTCGTGGTCCACGCGGACGACCTGCGAGGGTCGGTTCACGCGGGGCTCCAGTGCCTGAACTGCCACGAGGGGATGACGTTCCCGCACCCCGAGGACCGCCCCACGCCGCGCTGCGAGGCGTGCCACCCGACCCAGACCCGCCAGCACGCGGCTTCGCTCCACGGCCAGGCGGCGGCCCGGGGCGACGAGCTGGCGCCGCAATGCCAGGACTGTCACGGCACGCACGACGTGCTCCGGCACACGAACCGGCGCGCGCGGACGAACGTGATGAACATCCCCTTCCTCTGCGGCGAGTGCCACAAGGAGGGGACGGAGGTGATGGATCGGCAGGAGATCTCCGAAGACCACGTCCTCGAGAACTACACGGAGTCGATCCACGGCGCGGGGCTGTTCCGGGCCGGGCTGACGGTGACCGCGGTGTGCACCTCGTGCCACACCTCGCACTTCATTCTCCCGCACGAGGACCCGCGCTCGAGCATCAACCGGGACAACATCGCCGCGACCTGCCAGCAGTGTCACGGGCGGATCGAGGAGGTGCACGCGCAGGTCATCGAGGGCCGTCTGTGGGAGGAGGAACCGCACAAGGTCCCGGCCTGCGTCGACTGCCACCAGCCACACGAGATCCGCCGGGTGTTCTACGACACGGGCGTCGCGAACCAGGACTGCATGCGGTGTCACGAGGACCCGGACCTGGTCGGCACTTCCTACATCACGGGCGACACCGTCTCGATGCACGTGGACCCGCAGGCGTACGTCGCCTCGCAGCACGGAAACACGGGCTGCGCCCAATGTCACACCGACATCACGGCCGTCTACGACGAACGACCCTGCGAGACCGTCAGCGCCCCGGTCGACTGCGCGGTCTGCCACGCCGAGCAGGTGAACCAGTACGCGACCAGCGCCCACGGCGCGCTCGCCGCCGACGGCGACCCGGACGCGCCCACCTGCCTGGACTGTCACCAGAAGCACGAGACGACCGCCCAGACGCAGCCGTCCTCGCCGACCTTCCCGCGCAACGTGCCCGAGCTCTGCGCCCGGTGCCACCGGGAGGGGGAGAAGGCCGCCGTGCGCGTCGCCTCGGACGTACCGATCGTCCAGAGCTACCGGATGAGCATCCACGGCAAGGGCCTGATGGACAGCGGCCTGCTCGTCACGGCCACCTGCACGGACTGTCACGGGGCGCACCTCGAGCTCCCGCCCGACGATCCGCTGAGCCGGGTGAACCCGAACAACCTCCCCGACACCTGCGGGGAGTGCCACCACGGGATCGAGGAGCAGTTCCGGCAGAGCATCCACTGGCCGGAGAACGGCGACTACGAGGCGGCGGACAAGGAGTACCCGACGTGTGAGAACTGCCACACGGCCCACACGATCAGCCGGGCGGACCGGGACGACTTCCGCCAGGTGATCACGAGCCAGTGCGGCGGCTGCCACGAGGAGGAGACGGAGAGCTTCTTCGACACGTACCACGGGAAGGTCTCCCGGCTCGGCGGCGCCCGCGCCGCGAAGTGCCACGACTGTCACGGCGCTCACAACATCCTGCCGCCGGACCAGCCCGCGTCGACGCTGAGCCGCGGGAACGTGGTGGAGACGTGCGCGCAGTGTCACCCGGGCGCGAACCGGCGGTTCGCGGGCTACCTGACCCACGCGACCCACCACGACAAGGACAAGTATCCGTGGCTGTTCTGGGCGTTCTGGGGCATGACGGGCCTGCTCGTCGGCACCCTGACCTTCGCCCTGACCCACACCGGCGCCTGGCTGTGGCGGCTCTGGCGCTCGCCGGAGCAGTGGCGGCACCACGAGGCAGCCGTCGCCGAGCACCGGAAGGTCTATCAGAGGTTCACGGCCTTCCAGCGCACGCTGCACATCGTGATGATCCTCAGCTTCATGACGCTCGCCGCGACGGGGATGGCGCTGAAGTTCTCCTACATGGGCTGGGCGCAGTTCTTCTCGCGGCTGACGGGCGGCTTCGAGGCGATGGGCGTGCTGCACCGGATCGGCGCTTCGGCCCTGATCGGGATCTTCCTGATCCACATCGTCGACCTGTTCAAGCAGAAGAAGCGGACGGAGAGCAGCTGGAAGGAGTTCATCCTCTCCTCGCCGAACACGATGATGTTCACGAAGAAGGACCTTCAGGACCTCCTGAGCTCCTTCAAGTGGTTCTTCGGGAAGGGCGAGCGTCCCGACTACGGGCGGTACACGTACTGGGAGAAGTTCGACTACTTCGCCGTGTTCTGGGGGATGTTCGTGATCGGCTCCACGGGCCTCTTCCTCTGGTTCCCGGAGTTCTTCACGGTCGTGCTGCCGGGCTGGCTCGTGAACGTGGCGACCATCATCCACAGCGACGAGGCGCTGCTGGCGACGGCGTTCATCTTCACGATCCACTTCTTCAACACGCACTTCCGTCTGGACAAGTTCCCCATGGACCCGGTGATCTTCACGGGCACGGTTCCGGTGGACGAGCTCAAGCGGGACAAGCCGGCGGAGTACGCCCGGATGGTCGAGGAGGGACGGCTCGACGAGAAGCTCGTGGAGCCCTATCCGAAGGAGATCGAGACCGCCTTCCGGGTGTTCGGGTTCACGATGCTCGGGATCGGGCTGCTGATCGTCGCGCTCATCCTCTACTCGGTCCTGTTCGGCTACCGCTGACCGGACCGTTCGTCGGGACGTCGGCCGCGGGGCGGGGGACATCTCCCGCCCCGCCCGATCGCGGATCGGCGTGCCCTTGATGTACGCCGTGACGGCACGCAGTTTGATGGAAATCGCGGGGACTCTTCGGGTTCGCACACCTGGGACTTGCCGGAGCGGCAACATGAACGTCCACCGCCGTATGCTCGCGCTCGCCTTCACCGCGCCTCTTCTCGCCCCGACCGCGCTGCTCGCGCAGGGCTACTCCGGGGAGCTCCGCGTCCGCGCCGACGCGGTGGGCTTTCAGGGCCTGCAACGGGACAGTGTGGCCGAATCCGGCGTGCCCGGGGACGGCGTCGCGCGGCGTCTCGCGGATGGGACTCTGGTGACCTGCCTCGACGGCGACTACTGCCGCTGGTACGGGAGCACGGACTCCGAGACCATCTATCCGATGTACCAGGACCTGCGGGTGACGGCCTGGCCGGGCGTCGAGGGACTGTCTCTCCACACGCAGCTGCGGACCCGGTTCGGCAGCGATGACGCCTGGCCCCGCAGCGGGCAGGACTTCGACGCGATCACGGCCTATGTCAGCTACCGGAAATCGGACTTCATGGTGCGCGGCGGCCGACTGCTCCGCGCGAGTCCGCTCGGATACCGGAACTTCGACGGCGGGTCCCTCGCCTGGAACGGGCTCGGACCGCTCCGGCTCGAGGCGTACGGCGGGTGGAGCCTCGGGATCGGTCTCGACGCCCCGCGGAACGGGGACCTCCTCGCCGAGTCGGACGAGTTCGCCCCGCAGGATCGGGCCCTGATCTACGGCTTCGAGGGCGGCGTGGACCTCGACCGGACGCTCGTCGCGAGCGTCACCTACCAGAGGGAGATCCGCACCGATCGCTCGGCGCTCTACTCCGAGCGGATCGGAGGCACCGTCCGCTCCCTGGTCGGTCCGACCGTTCTCGACGCGTCGGTCACCTACGACCTCGTCAACGAGGAGCTGAACCTGGCCCGTCTCCAGATGACGACGCCGGTCGTGGGCGGCTTCGGGCTCGTTCTCGAGGGCCGCCACTACAAGCCCTTCTTCGAGTACTGGACGATCTGGGGCGCCTTCAGCCCGGTCGCCTACAACGAGGGCCGCGGAATGCTGACCTGGTCCCAGCCCGCCTGGGGGCTCTCTCTGGAGGCCGGCGGCGGCTACCGCGATTACGACGAGACGGACGCCGGGGTCGGCTTCGGGTCGATCAAGTCGGACGGTTGGCGCCTGTACGGGGGCGCCCATTGGGTGAGCGGACCCTGGTACTTCGACGGCGGCTATCGCTCGGAGACCGGATTCGGCGCCTCCCGGTACGGGGGCGATCTCTCGGTCGGCCGGCGGATCGGCGACGACGCGCGGATCCGGCTGTTCGGAAGCTCCACGAAGACCTTCGGCGAGTTCCGGATCGGCGAGCAGCTCGGGACCGGCGGCGGCGTGGACGCCTCGTGGGACCTCGGCGCGTTCACGCTGAACGGAAGCGCCGCTCTCTACCGGATGACCTACGACAATCGTCCGCAGGTCGAGGACTGGACGCAGCCCCGCGCCCACCTGTCCCTGGCCTGGCGCTTCGGCTCCACGCCGAAGCCCCGGACGACGATGCGCGGGATCGGAGGCTACTGATGAAGCGCGCGATCACGATCGGTGTCGCGGTACTCGCGACGGGCGCCGGAGCCCTCCTCTCCCGGCCGTCTCAGGAGAGCTTCCCGCACGCGCGGCACGCGGGACTGTTCCCGACCTGTTCCGCCTGCCACGCGGGCATCGCCACGGGCGACGCCACGCAGTTCGTCTCCGTGACGCCCGAGACCTGCGGCGCCTGCCACGACGGGCAGACGGCCCCGCGCGTCTCCTGGCAGGGACCGGGACCCCGCGAGCCGAAGAACCTCCGGACGGTGCACCCGGGACACCCCGAGCTGCCCTGCGGCGCCTGTCACCAGGTCCCCGGAACGTCGGGCGAGATGCAGGTCCAGGCCGCCTCCTTCGGCGCCTGCAAGGCCTGTCACGCTCCGGATGCGGAAGCGCACTACGACGTCGGGGTGAACTGCTCTCAGTGCCATCTTCAGCTGACCGAGGCGACCGGGTTGAGCGCCGCGGCGATCGCGTCGTTCCCGGCCCCCTCGAGCCACTCCGCGCCCGACTTCCTGTCGCGGCACGGAGGACTCGCGACGGAGGACGGGACGAGCTGCGCGGTCTGTCACGCCCGGGAGAGCTGCACGACCTGCCACGTGAACGCCGACCAGATCCCGGCGATCGCGGCGCTCGGGTCGGATCCGCGCGTCGCCGCGCTGCACGAGGGCGACACCTGGACGCCTCCGATGCCGGCCAGTCACAAGGTGGAGGACTTCACGTGGACGCACGGCGAGGCGATGGCGGAGTCGCCGACGAGCTGCGCGACCTGCCACACGCAGACCACCTGCGCGACCTGCCACGTCGACACGTCGGGCCGGATCGCGAAGGACCTGCCGCCGGCCTCCGCGTCCCTGCCTTCCGACGGAGGCGGGCCGGTGGAGATCCCCGGCCACACGCCGAATTTCGCGGTCGCGCACGGAGAGGCCGCCGTCGCGGCCCTGCCCAAGTGCGCCGCGTGCCACGCGGAATCCTACTGCGTGGACTGTCACGATGGCTCGGGACGCCCGGCGTTCCATCCCGAGAACTTCGTGCAGCGGCACGGCGCCGAGGCCTGGTCGCAGATGCAGAGCTGCAGCGAGTGCCACTCGAACGAGGCCTTCTGCCGGGACTGTCACGCCACGCAGGGCTTCGCGCAGGCGCCGGGCGCGATCGCCGGCTCGTTCCACGACGCGCAGCCCGACTGGTTCCAGACGCACGGGCGGGCGGCCCGGCAGGGCCTCGACGCGTGCGCCAGCTGTCACACCCAGTCGAGCTGCCTGCGATGTCATTCGGCCAAGGAGGGATTCCGCGTCAACCCGCACGGACCCGACTTCGACCCGGACGCGGCGAAGGCGAAGGGATCCTGCACCCTCTGTCACTTCAGCCAGCCGGACAGCTGAACCGGGAGCGGCGCCCGCTCCCGGCGGCCGGACGACCCGGCTCCGGGATGCGAAAGGGCCCCCCGCGGAACTTCCGCGGGGGGCCCTTTCGTGTGCGGGTGCCTCGCCGTGCGCGGCCGGTCAGGAGGCCGGCTTGTGGCAGTACCCGCAGCTCTCGTTCTTGATGTCGCCGTGGTTCTCGGGGGTCTTCGTGGCCCCCATCACGCCGCTCGCGTGGCACATCGCGCAGTTCTCCTTGCCCGCCATGTCGTGCGGGATCGCCGGAGGCGCCTGGCCGGTCTGCAGCGGGGAGGACTCGGCGTGGCAGAGCATGCAGTTCTCGCTCTTGAAGCCCTCGTGGCTGGCCGGCATGGCGCCCATGTCGCCGCCGACCGTGTGGCACATCACGCAGTTCTCCTTGCCCGCCATGTCGTGGGACGGCAGGGGCGGTTTGGCGGCTTCCTGCGCCTGCAGCGTGCCGGCACCCGCGAGCATCAGGGCGAGAAACAGCGCGTACGGTGTGGTCCGCCTCATGGTACGCTCTCCTTGTTCTGGCTGGAACGCCCGGCCGCCGGGACACCGGCGGCTCGCTCTCCATCGAGCGGTCCATCACTCAAGATGCTACAGACCCATCGCTTGGAGCGAAAGATCGGAGCGGCGAAGCGCCGGCGGGATGGGAACTTCCGAGCCGGGCCCCGCGCGGTCAGACCCCCCGCGCCGCCGGGTCCCAGAGGAACTTGTGGATCTGGAGATTGAGGCGTGCGGGTACGCCGTCGGCCAGGATCCACTCCGCGAGCGAGGTAGGGTCCTGGCGCCCGAACGCCGGGGAGAAGTGTACCGCGAAGCGGCCGAGGTCGCGCGCCCGGACCGTCTCGGCGGCCCACTCGAAGTCCGCCCGGTCCGCGATCACGAACTTCAGCTCGTCGCGCGCCGGGTCGAGCCGCTCGAGGTTCGTCCAGTCGTTGGCCTCGACCTCGCCACTCCCGGGGCACTTCACGTCCACGATCTTGACGACCTCCGCGGGAAGCCGGTCCACGGGCAGGCTCCCGCCCGTCTCGCAGAGGACCTCGTAGCCACGCTCCAGCAGGCGCCCGGCGAGCGCGCCGATCTCCTTCTGGAGCAGAGGCTCGCCACCCGTCAGCTCCACGAGACGGCACGCGCCTCCCACGCTCTCCACCTCCTCGAGGATCTCGTCGAGAGACATCTCCCTTCCGCCGTGGAAGGAGTACTCGGTGTCGCACCAGACGCACCGCAGGTTGCAGCCCGTGGTCCGCACGAACACGCAGGGCCGGCCCGCGTGGGACGACTCGCCCTGGATCGAGAGGAAGATCTCGGTGATCCGCACTCTGCCTCCGTCAGGGACGTCCGGGCCCGACTCCGAGCCCGAGCCGAAGCGCCGGCGCGGACACGGGCTCCCCGGTCCCCGGCCCGAGCGCCTCTCGGAGGAAGGCGGACATCATCCGGAAGAGGTGGACGCGAGCGGCGGCTCCCTCGATCGCGTGCGTGCGGCCGGGATAGAGGTGCATCCGGAACGGGAGCCCGGCCTCCGTCAGGCGCTCGGCGAGCATCATCGTGTTCTGGACGTGCACGTTGTCGTCGCCGGTCCCGTGCACGACGAGGAGCTCGGAGCGCAGGCCCTCGGCCCACGTGAGCGGGGCACCGAGACGATACCCCTCCTCGTTCTCCCCGGGGGTCCCCATGTAACGTTCCGTGTAGACCGTGTCGTACAGCCTCCAGTCCGTGACCGGAGCCACCGCGATCGATGCCCGGACGGCTTCGCCGCCCCGGAACGCCGCGAGCAGGCTCATCGTGCCGCCGTAGCTCCAGCCCCAGATCGCGACCCGGGCGGGATCGACGTACGGAAGGTCGCCGAGCTGTCGGATCGCGGCGAGCTGGTCCTCGGTCTCGAGCTGCCCGAGGCGCCGGTTCACCTGTTTCTCGAAGGCCCTGCCACGCGCTCCTGTCCCGCGCCCGTCGACGCTCGCCACGAGAACTCCCTCGCGGACGAGGGACTGGTGCCACAGGTAGCGGTCGGGCCGGCCCGCCCCCCAGCGATCGATCACGGTCTGCGAGCCCGGCCCGCCGTACACGTAGAGCAGGAGCGGGTACCGGCGACCCGGATCGAAGTCCCGCGGCTTGATGACCCAGCCGTTGAGGGCGGTTCCGTCCGCCGCCTCGAGCGCGATGAACTCCGGCTCCCTCAGCTCGAGGGCGGCCAGTCGTCCGGACAGCACCTCGTTCGTCTCGACCGCACGGAGCTCCGAGCCGTCCGCGGCGGAGCGCAGGGTCCAGCGGGGCGGCGTCCCGATGGTCGAGAACCCCTCGAGGAACCAGCGGCCGTCCGGGCTCATCCGGATCTCCCTCCAGCCGCGTCCGCCGCGCACGACCTCGGACTCGTCCCCGCCGTCGAGACGCACGCGGTGGAGAGTCCGCGTCAGGGGACTCTCCGAGGCGGCGAGGAACCAGACCGTCCCCGCCGTCTCGTCGGCCGAGACGACCCGGGTCACGTCCCACGTGCCCCGGGTCAGGGCACGGATCAGCCGCCCGTCCCGCTCGTACAGATAGATGTGCCGCCAGCCGTCTCGATCGCTCGTCCACAGGAACCGCGCGCCGCCCGCGAGCCAGCGGACCTCCCGCGCTCCGACCCATGCGTCGTCCACCTCGGAGAACAGGAGCCGGCTCTCGCCCGTGGCGGCGTCCGCCAGCAGGAGGTCGAGCGTCCGCTGGCGCCGGTCGAGGCGCTGAATCAGCAGCTCGCCGTCGGAGGCGGCCCACTCCATTCGGGGCAGGTAGATGTCCTCGTCGCCGCCCGTGTCGAGCCAGGTCGTGACGCCGGTCGCCACCTCGATCGTCCCCACGCGGACGCGGCTGTTCGGCCGGCCGGCCTTCGGGTACCGGATCTCGCGGATCTCCGGGTATACGCCGGCCGTCTCGTCGACGAGTGGAAAGGTCGGAATCGGCGAGGTGTCGAATCGCCAGTAGGCGATCCGGGACCCGTCGGGGCTCCACCGGAACGCATCGCGAAGCCCGAGTTCCTCTTCGTAGACCCAGTCCGAGGTCCCGTTCGTCACGGTTTCCCCGCCGTCCCGGGTCAACCGGCGCCCCTCTCCGGTCGCGAGCTCCGTCACCCAGAGGTCGCCGTCCCGCGCGTAGGCGACGCGGGTCCCGTCCGGTGAGAACTTCGCGAACATCTGTCCGCCGGGTCGGGACGCCGTGGGGAGGAGCCGTCTCGTCGGAATGTCGAACACCCAGTACGCGCCACGGGTCCGATCCCGCCACACCCGCTCGACGTCGGCGAACAGCAGGACACGCCTCCCGTCGGGCGAGAACGCGTGATCCGCGAGCTCCAGCGGGGACGTGCCGCCCGGCGGCACCAGCTCCCGGGCGGAGATCAGCTTCGTGCGAGCCCCGGTGACGGCCTCGACCCGCCACAGTTCCGTCCGGCCGTCGGCGCTCCGCTCGATCCGCGTCCAGCTCTCGCCATCCGCGCTCCAGAGCGCGTCCGGCGAGAGGGCGGCGAACGCGTCGGTGGCGAAGATCCGCTCCACGCTGAGTCCGGTGTCCGCCGGAGCCGGCGCGAGGGGAGCCCCCTGGGCCGCGAGAGGCGCGGGCCGCGACGCCGTCAGCGCGATCCCGGCGAGAGCCGGGAGGGCGGCGGACACGACGACCCACCGGGCACGCGCGCGGAGGGGCGACGGATGCCGGGACGGGCCGTTCCCGGTAGGCACGTCGGGTCTCAGTACGCGCGGACCGAGCGGATCGCCGGCAACCCGAACAGGATCCGGACCCAGCGGCGATCCGCCAGCCGCCCGTGGTAGAGATTGCCGGAGGAGGTCCCGAAGAACCCGGCGCCGTCGTGGGAGGGATCCGCGTCCAGAGCCGTGATCCCCCCCTTGTCGCGGACGCCGGCCATCGAGAGCTCGACGAACGACTCCCCGGAGTCGCGGCTCAGCCAGAGCCGGGCCTTCGCATTTCCCCGAAGCCCCTTCCAGGTCGAAGGCGGCCCGTCCGCGGTCGCCAGCACGAGCGTGGAGCGGAGCGAGCTCGAGACGTCCGTCCCCCGGCTGATGAGCTCGAGCTCCGTGCAGTAGAGCTCGCCGATCTCGTTCCCGTGGCGTCGCCAGTGCAGGCCGCGGTCGACGCTCACGTGGAACCCGCCTCCGGTCGCCGCGAGCGCTCGCGCAGGCTCCCACGGGTCGACCGCCAGCGCGTGGATGTCGTCGAAGATCCCCTCGTTGATCGGATTCCACGACGCCCCCCCGTCGTCCGAGCGGTAGGCGCCTCCGATCTCGACCCCCGCGTAGATCCGATCCGGCTCCTGCGGGTCCCACGTGATCGTCTCCACGTGAGCCGCGCGATCCCCGTAGTCCCGCCAGGACTCGCGGACCCCCATCACACGGAACTCCTCGAGCTCCCGCCACGTGGCGCCATCGTCTCCGGACAGGAAGAGGCCCGCCGGCTCGGTCCCCGCGAGGACTCGACTCCCGTCGCGGGGCGTCACGGCCAGGCTGCGGATCCGGCGTCCGTCCAGCCGGTCCACGACCCGCTCCCACGTCTCGCCTCGGTCCGCGCTCCGGAACAGTCCCTCGTCGGGCACGACCGCCCATAGCCGGCGCTCCCCGACCACGAGGTCGTAGACCTGCCGCCCCTCGAACTGCTTCTCGACGACCCGGCCGGCCCGCTCGCCCTCGATCCATCGGACGACGTTCAGCCCCTCGTCGGTCCCCACCAGAATGCGCATGAAGGCGCTCCCCGATCTCCGTGGATGTGCTCGGCCCGCCCGCCTCCTCCCCCGCGGGCGCGGAATACTCGCCCCGATCGCGGCGGCAAGCAAGGCGGGGCGCGACGATCGTTCCGATCGCCCCGCCCCGCGCGCGGTGGGCCGCCGACCCGTCCTTCGGCTCAGGTCACGTTGGGCGCCGTCATCCTGGCGAAGTCGAGGAGCTGCTCGAGCTCGTCGTCCGACATGAGCTGCATCTCGCGGACGACCTCGCGCAGCGTCTTGTCCTCCTTGAGCGACTTCTTCGCCACCTCGGCGGCCTTGTCGTAGCCGATCTTCGGGGCCAGCACGGTCGACAGCGACGCCGTCGACTCGGCGTTCCGCCGGCATCGCTCCTCGTTGGCTGTGATCCCGGCCACGCAGCGGTCCGCGAACGTGCGGCTTCCGCTGGACAGGATCTCGATCGACTCCAGGAGGTTGTGCACCATCACGGGAATCATGACGTTGAGCTCGAAGTTCCCGCGCTCTCCGCCGATCGTAATCGCGGCGTCGTTCCCGATCACCTGTGCCGCCACCATCGTGACCATCTCCGACATGACCGGATTCACCTTGCCCGGCATGATCGAGGAGCCCGGCTGCAGTTCGGGAAGGTTGATTTCGGCGATCCCGGTCCGCGGTCCGCAGGCGAGCCAGCGAACGTCGTT
>Ga0316578_10000369_pt1 | contig 14379 bp, 8 predicted proteins | sample J0NA_2_FD_203076 | JGI IMG/M metagenome (GOLD analysis project Ga0316578, IMG submission 203076) | Rhizosphere microbial communities from salt marsh grasses in Alabama, United States - J0-2_160517rDrC | ecosystem: Host-associated > Plants > Roots > Rhizosphere | place: USA: Alabama | collected... | reverse complement strand
CGCGCGATTGGTCCATCGCTTCGCGTAAGTGAACCTTCTCGCACGAGGAGCCGGATGCGTTCATCGCGCACGTCCGGTTCTGTGGGGGACCAGTCCGGGTAACCGGCTGGTCTACCCGACCAATCACGCATCTCACGCACTCGGCGGAGGGGCGAGGTCTCGTGGAGGACGCCTGGGGAGCGGGGCCAGGCCGCATACGTAACATGCCGGTCTGGTCGCCTGGGGGCCGGTGATTTTGCGCTGATCTGACTCATGCCCAAGGAAGGCCTTGCCGACCCCGCCCTTGCTTCATTGGCATCGACGAGCCGGGGTCCGCGTTCCCAACAGATGGCAGCGGCTGGAGAGCGACTCACCGTCGCAGCGGGGGGGGTGGGATCGCGGGGCAGCCGTGCCCGGCCAGGTCCAGGGCATCGGCGTTGGACGACGTAGCCAGCTCCGGGGAGGTGTGGTCGGTCAGCTGGAGCGGGTCGGGCAGCGAGTGTATGAGGGCCAGCGTCGGGTCGTCGCCGGCGACCGCGCGGCGCAGTCGACTACGGTCCAACGCAGTCGTCCGGACGGGCGCGTCCGGCGCTCAGCGAAGCCTCACGGGGACCTGGTGCTGCTCGCGTGGTATCTCCGCGGCAGAAGAGAGGCAGACGTCCGCGGCGAGGGCGCCCGCGACGACGATCGGGATTCCGACCGGCAGCGACACGGCCAGGCATCGGTGGTGGCGCTGTCGGTCAGAGCGTCCCAAAGCCCTGGCTCAGCCCTTCTTCAGCAGATCACCGAGGGCCTCGAACGGCCGGTGGCTGGTCTGCGTCGGCGTTGCCTGGCCCTTTGCGTCGACCCGACCGGCGGCGAGCGCGGCGCGGTGCTCCTCCCAGCGTTGGTGCTCGTTGTCGTGGCAGTACAGGCACAGCAGCTCCCAGTTGCTGCCGTCGTTTGGGTTGTTGTCGTGGTCCATGTCCTTGTGGTGGACGGTCAGCTCGCGCAGGTTCTCGCGGGTGAAGCTGCGCCCGCAGCGCCCGCAGACCCAGGGGTAGAGCTTCAATGCCTGGGCGCGGTAGCCGGCCTCGCGCTCGGCGGCGCTCTGGCGGGCCTGGGCAACGACGCGGTCGAGCTTATCGGTGTCGATTGGGCGGCCGGTCTTGCCGTGCCGCGGGGGCTCTTGGGGTGCCATGGGGTGCCTCCTCAGAAGGTCCTCAGAAGAGTCTATCGCCGCGGAGCATTCTATGACCAATCGTTGCCGTTGTCGGCCACAGGTGCATAGCCTGCTGGATGCCCCGCCGAGAAGCATTCCAGTGGATGCCGTAGCCTTGTCTTGATCCGGGTCAAGGCCGGAGTCCGCCGTGGGGTCGAACCTCGTCTAACTTGGCTATCCGGGGAGCGGCGCTGTCCGAGGCCGCCCCTATCAACCGCATGGGTAGATGTCATGAATACCATCGCCGCCTCGCTGGGGCGCTGGCTCGGGATCAGCCGCTCGCCCGCGAGTGTGCATGAGCAGCTGATCTCTGGTCTCGGTGGACTGGTGGGGATCGGGGTCGTGCTCTGGATCAGCGATACGCTGATCACCGGGGCGGCGTTGCCGTTGATCGTTGCCTCCATGGGGGCGTCGGCCGTGCTGTTGTTCGCGGTTCCCCATGGCCCGCTTTCCCAGCCCTGGCCGCTGATTGGTGGGCACTTGCTGGGGGCGGCGGTCGGCGTCGGCTGCGCGCAGTTGCCGCTCCCACTTGCCTGGGCGGCGAGCCTGGCCGTCGGCATCAGCATCGCGCTCATGTACGCGCTACGCTGCATTCACCCGCCAGGCGGTGCGACGGCGCTGACCGCGGTGATCGGCGCTGCCGAGGTGCACGAGTTGGGCTTCGGCTTCGTGCTGACGCCGGTGGCGCTTAATGCGGTCTCGATCCTGGTCGTCGCGGTGGCCTTTAACTACCCATTCCGCTGGCGCCGCTATCCCGCCGTGTTGGCGGTTGCCGCACGTCCGGTGGAGACCGCGCCGAGGCCGCCGGCGATAGACCATGCGGACTTGGTGGCCGCGCTGGCCGAGATCGACTCCTACATCGATATCTCGGAGCAGGACCTGCTGCGCATCTACGCCCTTGCCACGCGCCATGCCGAGACGGAGCGACCGCCTGCCCCGGTGATCGTCGTCGGCGGCTTCTACAGCAATGGCCGTTTCGGGGCCGACTGGGAGGTTCGGCGGGTGAATGCGATGACGCCGGTCGCCGCTGACGGCGAGGCATCGGCGGAGGTCAGCTTCACCGTTGTGGCGGGAAAGGGCCGCCGAGGCGGCGGCCAATGTAGCCTGGACGCGTTTCGCGGCTGGGCCGCCCAGCGGGTCTCCCGGGACGAGAACAGCTGGCGGCCGGAGCCGTGGCCGGGGGATTGAGCGGATCTCATGCAAGGGCGGTGAGTTGGGTTGCGGCCCCTGACCGATGTCGCCGAAGGTGATCAGCCTTCCGGGGACGTTGGCGCCGCGGACGCCTCGGTCGTTGCCCAGGACGCTGCTTCGGGTCCCGGCTCGAGTCCGAGCCTCCCGACGACGTCCGTCCGCGCGGCCGGCGCGTTCATGCGTGAGACGACCTGTCGCAGCTGTCGCTCGACCCGAGAGATGATCACGCGGTCATGGGCGGCCAGCAGCGCCGCCAGGTCCCCTGGCTCGATCTGGTCGAAGTGGACGAAGGCCACGTCCTCGAAGTACTGCCAGAGCACGGGCTTCAGGAAGCCCTCGACGAATGAATCGTGGAGGATCAGCGTGCGCCCCGGGAGCAGCTCGGCGCCGCCATCGCTGACGACACGGATGCGTGTCGGGCCCTGACTCCCCGAGAAGATCTGATTGCAGTCGATCGGCGCGGAGTCGACCAGGCAGGCATCGATGCGTACCCCCGGTCGCTTGACGATGAGTGCGGCGGTACGCTCGGTGGGGCCCGGCAGGCCCGCGAGCTCGGTGAGGTCCCGCCGTTGCTCCGACGTTGGGCCGAGGGTGATCTCCGGGGCGCCCCAGAGCCCTGGCGCGATCGCGTCGATCAGCGTCTGGGCGTAGATCGTCGCCCCGCGGGCGTTGTGATGGGTGTCGGTCTGGAAATACAACAGCTCGGGCGAGCCGGCCTTCGCGGTCAGGAGCGGGGTCCAGGTATCGATCAGCTCTGGTGAGCCGTTGGCCGCGAAGTGTTCGTGCAGCGCCTGCCGGTCGGCATAATGGGCGTCATAGTCCGCGCGATGGCTACACAGGGCCTCGGGGTAGATGGAGACTTTGTCGGGAGCCGGGGCCAGATAGAGGCGGTGCGCGTCTGCGTCGATCTGGGCGCGGACCGCGTCCAGGGCCTGTTCCAGCTTCTCGATGGTTACCGGCCGCTTCGGCGCAGAGGCTGTCCAGGGCCGTCAATGGTGGTGGCGCGCGCCGCGGGGAGCCGTAATTTTAGCGATCAGCGAGTCCCTGCGTCCATGGCGACTGGCAGCGCCGTGCGCTCGACCACCTGGCGTAGCACGAAGCTCGAATGGACGCCGGAGACGCCCTCGATGCGCGTGAGCTTGTTCAGCAGCAGGTCCTGGTAGGCGTCCATGTCGCGAACGACGACCTTGAGGTGGTAGTCGGCATCGCGGCCGGTGATCAGCGAGCACTCGAGGACCTCCGGCAGCTCGCTGACGATGGCGTCGAAGTTGGCGAAGCGCTCCGGGGTGTGGCGGTCCATCGAGATGCTGAGCAGCGCGATCAGGTTCAGGCCGAGCCGGCGGGCATCGAGCATGGCCCGGTAGCCGGCGATGATCCCGGCCTGCTCCAGCGCCCTGACTCGGCGCAGGCAGGGCGATGGCGACAGGCCGATGCGGTCGGCCAAGTCTTGGTTGCTGATGCGACCATCCTGTTGCAGGACCTCGAGGATGCGGCGATCGTAGCTGTCGAGGGTCATTTGGTCTTTGCTTGTCGTGGTCGTGGTCGTTAGGAACGATGCAAAAATCACTGAATCGCGATGGAGGTAGTGGGCAAACACCGCGCGGTCCACCGGCCGCGTTGGTGGATTTCGCTTAGCTCATCCACCCTCGGATGCTCCTTCCGGAGGGATTGACAGGGAGGTGAGATAAACGGAATTTATGAAGAGTCCTGGGAAGCCGTTCCACGGCTACCGCTGTCCACCTGGTTTTGGCATGGCTCCTTATCGTGGTCGCGGATCGCCACAGCTACGACAACGACAACGTCTTCGATCACGTCGGCCATGCCCGACTCCATGAGCTTTGTGGCACGCGAGCCACTGCGGATCCATCGAAATCGAAATCGGTATCCCTATCGGTATCGAAATCGACTGCGATCCCGATCCCGATCCCGATCGGGACGCCATCGCTTTTCGCGTTTGGGTGGAGCCGTGATGGTGAGCGCCGAGCGTGTTGCCGTGGAGGCCGGCACTCCCGGGTGCAATCGACACGGAGGCTCGGGTCATGGCGGAAAGGTGGAATAGAGCGTAGTATGAACAAATTTAGGCAGAATATTGCGGGACTTTACCGATTTGGCTGCAAGATAGCAATCATCCATCCGGCCTTTCAACGCATCATATTGCCGTCGGTCACAAGCCGACAGCGGGTACAGCCCACAAGGCCAGGCCCAGCCATCGCGGTCAACCCACGACCGGACGGCGAGCGCGCATCGGGTCCCGGGCAATCGGCCCGCGGACCGGAGCCGCGTGCATCCTCTCAGCCAGAGTCCAGGAGTCCCTTAGTCATGTCCTTCGATCACAGCAAGTATCGTCGCGCACCGGTGGTTCCGCTTGCGGACCGCCAGTGGCCGGACCGCGTCATCGAGCGTGCCCCGCGCTGGGCGAGTGTCGATCTTCGGGACGGCAACCAGGCCCTTCGCGCCCCGATGGGGCTCGCCCAGAAGCGCGAGCTCTGGTTCCTGCTGCTGGACATCGGATTGAAGGAGATCGAGGTCGGCTTCCCGTCCGCCAGTCAGCCGGACTACGACTTCGTCCGTTGGCTGATCGAGGCCAACCAGATTCCCGAGGGTGTGACCATCCAGGTCCTGGTCCAAGCGCGTGCGGACCTGATCCGCCGCACCTTCGAGGCCCTCGACGGCGTGCCGCGGGCCATCGTCCACGTCTATAACTCCACATCGCCGGTGCAGCGCGATTGGGTGTTCGGCAGCGACCGCGAAGGCGTCCGCGCGATCGCGGTGCATGGTGCCGAGCTATTGGCCGAGGAGGCGGCCAAGTACCCAGGCACCGACTGGACCTTCCAGTATTCACCGGAGAGCTTTTCCCAGACAGAGCCCGAGTATGCCGCAGAGGTCTGCGACGCGGTGCTCGATGTCTGGCAGCCAACCCCGGAGCGACCCTGCATCATCAACCTGCCGGCGACGGTGGAATCCGCGAGCCCGAACCTGTTCGCCGACCAGGTGGAATGGTTCTGCCGGGCGTTGGGACGCCGCCGCGACTCGGTCGTCGTCTCGGTTCATACCCACAATGACCGCGGAGGCGCCGCGGCGGCGGCCGAGCTGGGGCTGCTGGCCGGCGCCGACCGGCTGGAAGGGACGCTGCTCGGCAACGGTGAGCGTACTGGCAACATGGATTTGGTGACGCTTGCGATGAACCTCTACAGCCAGGGTATCGATCCGGGGCTCGACCTGAGCCGCCCGGACCGGATCGTCGACGTGGTCGAATCCTGCACCGGTATCCCGTGCCATCCGCGCCATCCCTGGGTCGGCGAGCTGGTCTATACCGCCTTCTCTGGCAGCCATCAGGATGCGATCAACAAGTCGCTGAAGTACCAGCGCTCCGCATTCGAGCGCGGTGAGCCGTGGCAGGTCGCCTACCTGCCCATTGACCCGGCAGATCTCGGTCGCAGCTACGAGGCGGTGATCCGCGTCAACAGCCAGTCCGGCAAGGGCGGTATCGCCTTCGTGCTGGAGCGGGACTTCGGCTTGGCCCTGCCCCGTTGGGCACAGCAGGAGCTGGCGCCGGTGGTTCAGCGGGTCAGCGAAGAGCAGGGTGGTGTCATCGATGCAGCGCGCATCCGCGAGCTGTTCGTCGAGCACTTCATCCGCGACCGCGAGCCGACGCGGCTCGAAGGCTTCCGGCTTAGCCGCAACGGCCACGACTGCATCGAGGCCCGGCTGGTCCACGAAGGCCAGTCCTGCGTGATCAGCGGTGAGGGGGACGGCGCCATCGCTGCGTTCGCCGACGCCTGGCAGCGCTGGTGCGGACAGCCGGTGCAGGTGCTCGACTACCAGGAGCACGCGATCGGCGCCGGTACTGGTGCCGAGGCCGCGGCCTATGTGCTATTGGAGATCGGCGCTACTCGGGTCTCCGGCGCGGCGATCGATACGGACACCGTCGGTGCCTCCCTGCGGGCACTGCTGTCGGCGCTGAATCGAGCCGCGACAGATGGTCATGGCACCGTCGTTAGATGCGCCGAAGCCGCCTGATCGCTCACCGTGCGCTGCGTTCGCGTGGCGGGCGTCGCCCAGGCGGGGAGACGCGGTCTTCACCGTGGGTCGTTCCAGCGGGATCAGGCTGGCGTGAAGGCCGCGGCCAACGCCTCGGCATAGAATTCCTCGTAGCGGCGTGCGCTGGCCTGCCAGCTGAGATCGAGACTCATGCCCTTGAGCTGGAGCGCGCGCCATTGCTCCGGCCGCTCGTTGGCAAGCCACAGCGCCCGGCGGACCGCGTTCAGCAGGGCGTCGGCCGTTGATTCATGGATCAGGAAGCCGGTCGCCCGGCCGTCGCCCAGTGCATTGTCATCCGCGTCGGTAACGGTATCCGCCAGACCGCCCGTGGCACGAACGATCGGGACGGTGCCGTAGCGGAGGCTGTACATCTGGTTCAGCCCGCAGGGCTCGAACCGCGACGGCATCAGGAACGCATCGGCACCGGCCTCGATCAGGTGAGCGCGGGCCTCGTCGTAGCCAACGTGGACACCGACCCGATCCGGATGAGCTGCGGCGCTGTCACTGAGACCCTGCTCCAGCTCGCGGGCTCCGGAGCCCTGCATGATGAGCTGGACCTGGGGCTGCTCTTCGAGCAGTCTCGGCAGCATGCCCAAGATCAGATCGACGCCCTTTTGCTCGACGAGGCGGCCGATATAGCCGATCACGAAGGCCCCCTCGTTGCGCGGCAGCGCGAAGCGACGCTGCAGCTCCAGCTTGTTCTCGACCTTTAGTGCCAGTGTCGAGGCGTCGTAGTTCTGCAATAGGGTCGGATCGGTTCGAGGATCCCAAACCTGATAGTCGATGCCGTTGAGGATGCCGCGGAAGCGGCCGTCGAGCTCCCGCAGCAGGCCGTCGAGGCCGCAGCCGTGGCGCGGCGTCCTGACCTCGTTCGCGTAGGTTGGGCTGACGGTGTTGATCCGATCGGAGAATACGATGCCGCCTTTGATGAACGACATCCGCTGATGGAATTCCAGCCCCGAGACCGACCACAGCTCCGGCGGCAGTGGCAGCCGGTCGAAGGTCGCTCGGTCGAACAGCCCTTGGTAGGCCAGGTTATGGATGGTGAAGATCGTGGCCGGGCGCTCTGGCTGGTCATGGAGCAGCGCCGGTGCTAGCCCGGTCTGCCAATCGTTGCAGTGCAGCACGCGCGGGCGCCAGTTGAGGGCCGACAATCCCATGGCCACATAGGAGATCACATAGCTGAATAGCGTAAAGCGCTCGGCGTTGTCACCCCAATCCCGGCCACTCACATCGGTGTACGGGTTGCCCTCGCGGCAGAAGTGCTCTGGGGCCTCGACCAGATACACTGGCAGGTCGCGGTCCGGTAATAGACCGCCGAGCAGCTTCACTGGCCCGATCCCGCCCGGCACCCGAAGCTCGCACAGGGTCTTGATCTCGCGCACCTGCTTGGCCGCCTGGGGATAGCTCGGAATGATCAAGCGCGCGTCGTGCCCCAGGCCGCGAAGCGCGGTTGGTAGGCTGCTTGCAACGTCGGCCAGGCCCCCGGTCTTGATCAGTGGCAAGGCCTCGCTGCTGGCAACGAGAATCTCGTAACCGTCGGTTCCGGGCGTTGCGAGGTTGGGGTGGGCCATGACTGCCGGAGTTCGGAGGGGTAATGGGTGCGTTAGCCCAGGGTACAGCAACCGGCCTGGCCATTGTGCGGCGGGCCTAAGACGTTAAGGTAGCATAGATAAACTGGACCATGGGGGACGAGATGAACGATCCATGCACATTGGTGATCTTTGGCGCGACCGGCAATCTGGCGCAGATCAAGCTGTTGCCGGCACTTTATCACTTGGAGCGCGGAGGCCATCTGGCCCCATCGTTTCAGGTGGTGGGCTTTGGTCGGCGGGATTGGTCCGACGAGCACTGGCGCGCCGAAGTGCGCGAGCTACTAAGGGGTCAGATAGGCCAGCGACTCGATGCCGACGTTGCGGAGCGCCTGCTCGACCGGCTGCATTTCTGCTCGGGTAACTTGACCGAGGCGGGCGATTTCCGAAGGCTTGCCGAGCGCTTGCGCGGTGACGAGGACTTCCCGGCGAATTTGGTGTTCTATCTGGCGATTGCGCCGTCTTTGTACGGCGAGACCGTCGATCTCCTGGCCGCTCAGGGACTGAATAGCCGAGGTGCCGATGTCGACGGTCAGGGCTGGGTCCGACTCGTTGTCGAGAAGCCCTTCGGTTACGATCTGGAAAGCGCGCAGATCCTCGATGCCCACTTGCGCCGCCACTTCGATGAGTCGCAGGTCTACCGGATCGATCACTACTTGGGCAAGAGCACGGTCCAGAATGTGCTGGTATTCCGATTCGCCAATCTTCTGCTCGAGCCCCTTTGGAATCGGAACTATATCGATCATGTCCAGATCACCCATGCCGAGTCCCGTGGTATCGGCAGCAGGGCGGGCTTTTACGATGGGGTCGGAGCCCTTCGGGATATGCTCCAGAGCCATCTGCTGCAGATGTTGACGCTGGTGGCCATGGAGCCGCCGCCGAGCCTGGACGACGAGGCACTGCGCGACGAGAAGGTCAAGGTGCTCCGATCGATCCGGCCGATTCCGCGACAGGCCGTCCATGCCCATGCCTTCCGCGCCCAATACCGAGCCGGTGATGTCGATGGTGAAAAGGTCCCTGGCTACCTCGACGAGCCTGGCGTCCATTCCCATAGCACCACCGAGACCTATGCCGCGCTGAAGCTCTATATCGACAACTGGCGCTGGCGGGGCGTGCCCTTTTATCTGCGGACCGGAAAACGGATGGGCGCCACGCATTCGCTGATCGCCATCCGCTTCCGCCACCCCCCGCAGCAACTATTCAGCGAGACGCCCATCGATCAGCTCGAGCCGAACTGGCTGCTGCTCAACATCCAGCCAAACGAATGCATGCGCTTCGAGCTGCAGGTCAAGCAGCCGGGGCTGACCATGCGGACCCAGACCGAGCGGCTGGACGCCAGCACCTGCAGTATTGCCCGGGACCAGATCGACGCCTACGAGGCCCTGATCCTCGACGTGCTGCAGGGCGACCAGTCGCTGTTCCTACGCCGCGACGAGGTCGAGTATGCCTGGGGCGTCGTCGATCCGGTGCTCAAGCTCTGGGCCACCGAGCGCGACTTCATCCACACCTATCCCGCCGGCACATGGGGGCCGCAGGAGGCCACGCGGCTGTTCGACAAGGAAGATCAGGACTGGCGCGGGGGCCTCGACGGCTGATCCGGTCCGGGCGAGGGAGCGCACCGTTGCCTCGCCATGGATCAGATCGTGCAATGGCCGCGAGCTCGGCCGCGTTTCTCGCGTGGCCGTCGAAATGACCCGAGCCAGTCGGTCCGCAGAGGCGATGACGGGGTACAATCGTGCCAAGCCTTCGATCCCGGATGGAGCGGGCGTTCGCTTCGGCTTCGAGCGCTGCCCGGAGCCGAGCCAATGCCAGCTCGCAACCAGCGGTCTTAATCACTGCATCCCAGGAGTCCCCATGGCACTCGTCGACACCACCCCCGAATGGCAGGCGCTGGCCGCCCATCAGCGGCAGATGGCTCAGGTCCACATGCGCGAGCTGTTCGACGCGGACCCGGGCCGGGCGGCTCGCATGACCCGTGAAGTCGCCGGCCTACACATCGATTATTCCAAGCACATCGTTACCGACGAGACCCTGGAGCTGCTGTTCGCCTTGGCGCGCTCGGTGGACCTGGAGGGCTGGCGGGAGCGCATGTTCGCCGGCGAGCACATCAACAACACCGAGGACCGGGCCGTGCTGCACGTGGCCCTGCGCAACCGCGGCGACGAGACCATGCTCGTCGATGGCAGTGACGTCATGCCCGAGGTCGACGCCGTCCTGGCGCGGGTGTTGGATTTCGCCGCGCGTGTTCGCTCCGGTGCCTGGACCGGCCATACCGGCAAGGCGATCACGGATGTGGTCAACATCGGCATCGGCGGCTCTAACCTCGGACCGAAGATGGTCTGCGAGGCGCTGACGCCTTATCAGTCCCCGACGCTCCGGCCGCATTTCGTCTCCAACGTCGACGCGAGCCACCTGGTCGAGACGCTGAAGCCGCTGGACCCGGAGACCACGCTGTTCATCGTCGCCTCCAAGACCTTCACCACCCAGGAGACCATGACCAATGCCGAGAGCGCCCGTGCCTGGCTGGTCGAGCGGCTCGGTGACGAGGCGGCCGTCGGCCGGCATTTCGTCGCCGTCTCCACCAACGCCGAGCGCGTTGCCGACTTCGGGATCGACACCGACAACATGTTCGGCTTCTGGGACTGGGTCGGCGGGCGCTACTCGCTTTGGTCCGCGATTGGCCTTCCCATCGCGCTGGCCATCGGCCCGGAGCGTTTCGTCGAGCTGCTCGAGGGCGCCCATGCGATGGACACCCACTTCCGCTCCGCCCCGCTGGAGGAGAACCTGCCGGTCATCCTCGGCCTGTTGGGGGTCTGGTACAGCGACTTCTTCAAAGCCCGCACGCAGGCCATCCTGCCTTACGATCAGTACCTCAAGTACTTCGCCGACTACTTCCAGCAGGGCGACATGGAAAGCAACGGCAAGCACGTCACGCATGCCGGCCAGCGCATCGGCTACCCGACCGGCCCGGTGGTCTGGGGCCAGCCTGGCACCGACGGCCAGCACGCCTTCTACCAGCTCATCCATCAGGGCACGCAGCTGATCCCCTGCGACTTCATTGCCCCGGTGCGCAGCCACAACCCCCTAAGTGACCACCACGCCAAACTGTTGGCCAACTGCCTGGCCCAGACCGAGGCCCTGATGCGCGGCCGCACCGAGGACGAGGCTCGGACCGAGATGCTCCGGGCGGGCGTCGATCCTGCTGAGGCCGACCGTCTCGCCCCGCATCGCCAGTTCGATGGCAACAGGCCGACCACGACCATCCTTATGGATCAGGTCACGCCGCATACCCTCGGCGCCCTGATTGCCCTCTATGAGCAGAAGATCTTCACCCAGGGCATCGTCTGGGATATCAACTCCTTCGACCAATGGGGCGTCGAGCTCGGTAAGCAGCTCGCCGGCGTCATCCTCGGCGAGCTGACTAGCGGCGAGGTCGGCGACGGTCACGACAGCTCCACCGCGGCGCTGCTGCACCACGTGCTCGATCGGCGCTGACATCGCGAGCACTCCGCGGGGGTTGCGAGCGTGGAATACCCGGTCTGTATCAGCCGCCTGGAGCTGGTCCGGAGATAGCAGCACGCCGGTGCTCAGAACCCGTCCAGGAAGGGGTTGCTGCCATCGGGGCGGGTCGACGTCGATGGAGACGGAGCGTCGGTCGGGCCGGTATCGACGGTCGTCAGTGCGCCATTGCCGGGACGAGCCTTCGAGCTTAGGTCCCCGGTGATGCCGATGCGACGAATTTCGGGCTTGGCCCAAGGGCCGGTGACACGGTATTCGAAGCTGCCGAGGCGGTCGACTGCTCCGCCGGTGGCCTTGTCGGCAAGGAAAACCGCCGCGCCCACCAGCGGGCCTCCCGCGACGGCGCTGGCCAACGCAACGCCGGAGCCGATCTTCGGGGTGACATGCACGGTCTGGTCGAGCTCGTCTTGGGTCAGGTTGGCGCTGCCGGTGATGCGAATGTCGGCAGTGGGGCCGGCGATCTCGAACAGGGCGATGTGGGCCTTGCCGCCGCCAAGGCTGATGCGTCCATCGATCGCGTCGAAGGTGAGCCCGTCGTTGGTGACGTCGGTGAAATCCAGCGACAATCGCCGCTCGAGGGCCGAAAGGTTGATCGCCCCGAGCAAGCGTCCGACCCCCGGATCGACCTCGGTCAGCTGACCGGCGCCGAGGCTGGCGTCGAGCTTGCCGAAGACACGCGTCAAGTCGAGGGCACCTGGGGCGCCAGGCCAGCTCGCCGCCAGCTTCATGGTCCCGGGTCCACCTTGCATGCCGGGATAGAGTCCGGTTGCGTGCAGTGCCTTGCCGAGATCGTCGGTCTCCACGTCCAGGTTCAGACGCGTCTGCTGCTGCTCGGTGCCATCGATCTGCCAGCTGCCGCGGCCCTCGAGGGTGAGTAGGTCGCTGGTCAAGCGCAGGTCTTGCAGGACGACGCCGTCTGCGTCGGGCCGCAGCAATGCCTCCAACCGGCCGAGGTTGGCGTCCCGCCAGTGCAGGGCTTCGACGACGATGTCGACCGGGCCGATGCGTCTTGGATTGTCGGCCTGCTCGGGCTGCTGCGGTCCCTCGCTCTCCGATGGCTCGAGCCCGTTTCCAGTCATGAGCTGGTCGAGCACGACACGATCGAGGCTGATCCGCAGCGGGGTGTCGCGATCCTGGGTCGGTAGATAAAGCGCCCCGTTGGCCTCGTTGGCGTCGAAGGCGATCCGCCAGAGACCGTCGCCCGTGGACAAGCGGATTTGGGCGTCACTTAGCTGGAGTGCATTCCAGCGCAGGTGGCCGATTTGGAGTCGTGAAGGCAGGAGCGTCAGGGGCGATTGGTCCGGCGCCGTACTTCCGGTCAGTCGCTCGGCGTTGGCATCCAGCCAGCGCAGCCAGGGGTCGACCTCGAGCCGCGAAAGACGACCGTCGATCACGATGCCTTTGCGGCTGGGTAATGCCGGTGGCTCGCCGTCCGGGTCGATGGCGATCCGGGTCAAACGCGGGCCGCTGGCGCTCGGCTCCAGGCCGAGGCGGGCACCGAGCTGGCCAAGGCGGGTGGTCACGATCGTGGGCTCGCGCATCTGCAGCTGGCCATCGACCGCGAGTGTCAGGCGTGCGTCGGCGTTTTTCCCAAGGGGCGGAGGGAGCGACAGCCTCAGTCCCCTGAGGTCGGAGCGCAGGTGCAGGTCGGGTGCCAGCTTCGCGGTACCGACTTGGCTGTTGTCGAGCTCGATCGTCATGGTCCAGTCGGAGCCGCCGTCGGCGAGGGTCCACAGAGGGCTTGGGGCATGTCGTGCGAGATCGATCACCCGCGCATGTCCGTTGAGGCGGGTTCGGGTCAGTGACGGGCCATCGCCCTTGCCGCCGACGGTTTGGATGTCGACCCGCGTTGGCTGCCCATCGATATGACCCTGTATCCCCTCGGCCTCGACGCCGCTGTTGTCGAAGCTCAGCATGCCGTCCAGGGCGTTCAGCTGCACATCGGTCCCTACCAGCGTGAGCGAGGCCTGATCATCGGGCCGCCAGTGGAGTCTGCCGTTGTATTCGAACGCCAAGCCGCGTGTCAGCGGTACGCCGAGCCCCAGCTCCAGCCCGAGACTGCCATCGCCCTTGAAGATGCCGGCGATGCCACCGAGCCGGCGAGACAGTGGTGTCTCGGCGAGGATGCGCAGTCCATCGGCCATCGGCCCCCGACCCTGGGCCTCTAGCCGGAGATGGCGTGGATTCCAGAGATCCGGCAGCCAGGCACGTCCGTTGGTGACGTCTGCGCCGAGTAAGCGTGCCGAGCGGAGATCGATCTCCATGGTCCGATTGAGGAAACGCAGCTCGCCGGCGATGTCGTGCAGTGGCGGCCAGCTAAGCGTCTCGTCGCCCTTGGCTGGCTGATAATCGAGGACGCCGTCGCGGACGTTCAGCGCAATCAGGAACCGGCCCTGTTGGTCGTCGAACGGGAAGCCGTCGAGCGGCCCGCGGAAGACGATGGCGCCGCCCGTCAGCTGCCCACCGGCCAACGACCGGTTGAGCCAGTTGACCAGCCGCGGGTCCATGATCCCGACTGGCAGGTAGCCGCCGACATTGGCGACATCTGCGGGACCGATGCGGGTGATCAGGTCGACGAACGTTCCGGCCCCGGAAGGGTGCACACAGAGCTTGAGACGGCTTCTGGTCTTGACGTCGGCGGTATCGGCGAGCAGGCGCCCGGCTTTGACGGCATAGGACCCGCCGGGCATACGCGTCCAGCCGATGGTGCCTTCGAGCCGTTTGAAATGTGTCGGTGCGGCCAGGTGCGGGCGCAGATCGATCATCGCATCTGCGGTATCCAGCCAGACTCGGCCGCGGGAGTCAGTCAGGTCTAGGCTCAGGTCGAGTCCGCTGACGCTCGGCAGTTGACCGATC
>Ga0316578_10000368_pt1 | contig 14391 bp, 14 predicted proteins | sample J0NA_2_FD_203076 | JGI IMG/M metagenome (GOLD analysis project Ga0316578, IMG submission 203076) | Rhizosphere microbial communities from salt marsh grasses in Alabama, United States - J0-2_160517rDrC | ecosystem: Host-associated > Plants > Roots > Rhizosphere | place: USA: Alabama | collected... | reverse complement strand
GAGCAGCGTGATGATGCCGAGGATTCCTTGCAGGGTCAGGGACAGTTGGCTGCTCATGATCGCTGGGGGCGGCTGGGGGCAATGGCGGGGGCGTGTTTTGCCTTGGCGGCGGCCGGACTCGGCGTTGCGTCTGCCGCGGTGGGGACAGTCTATCCGATCCCGTTGCTGTGACGGCCGCGGCGGCGGCATCCGTTGAAATAGCCTGGCATAGGGCCCAAAATGCCCCGCTGCCGCTTCGACGAGGGTGACGACAATGGCTCCACTGCGCACTCCTGTGCTGACCTTGCTGCTGCTGGCGCTGGCCGCCGCTGCATCGACCGCGGCGGAGGCGCCGCGCGATCCGGGCCAGTACTTTTTCGATCAGACCTTTGGCGACTTCAGCGAGGAGCTGGCCACGGCCCGGGACGAGGGCAAGGATGGCATCCTACTCATGTTCGAGATGGATGAATGCCCGTTCTGCCACCGCATGAAGACCACGGTGCTGAATCAGCCGGAGGTGCAGGACTACTTCAAGCAGCACTTCCTGATCTTTCCGGTCGATGTGGAGGGCGATGTCGAGGTCACCGACTTCAGCGGCAACCCGTCCTCGGAAAAGGACTTCGCGCTGAAACAGTTCCGCGTTCGTGCAACGCCGGTGTTCGCATTTTTCGACCTGGACGGTAACGTCGTCGCCCGCTACACCGGCGCCACCCGCGACAGCGAGGAATTCCTCCTGTTGGGCCGCTACGTCGTCGAGGGTGCTTACAAGGAGACCACCTTCACCAAGTATAAGCGCGCCAGGCGCGATGCGGCCGAGCCGCGGGCCGGCGCCCCGGGCTGATGCCCGCGAGACCACCACCGGGAGACCGCGATGAGCGACGATCAGACACCGACAGAGAACCGCATTTGCGTGCGCTGCCATGTGGCCGGCCGCGTGCAGGGCGTGTTCTTTCGCGCCTCGGCGCGGGAAGAGGCCCTGCGCCGCGGCATCAGCGGACATGCGCGCAACCTCCCCGACGGGCGGGTGGAGGTCCTCGCCTGTGGCACCGCGGAGGCGGTCAACGAGCTCAGGGACTGGCTGCGGCGCGGCCCGCAGGGAGCGCAAGTGACGGGCGTCGCCTGTGAGGCAGAGGAGTACCGGCCCATCAGCGGGTTCGCGACTCACTGACAACACCGGAGTCCCCGCGCTGGACCTGCCGGAACTGCACGACGGGCGCATCCTTCGCCGCTATCAGCGCTTTCTCGCCGATGTCGAGCTGGTCGGCGGCCGCGTCGTCACTGCCCATGTTCCCAACACCGGCAGCATGGCCACCTGCTGGAACGCCGGCGACCCGGTGCAGCTCAGCCGCAGCGACAACCCCCGCCGTAAATTGGCCTGGACGCTGGAGCGCGTCGATGCCGGCGGCGGCTGGATCGGTGTCAATACGGCGCGGCCGAATCACGTCATCGCGGAGGCCGTGGCGGCGGGACGCATCGCGCCGCTGGCCGGATATCGGTCCCTGCGCCGTGAAGTGCACTGGCGCGCGGAGGGCTGCGAGTCGGGCCGGCTCGATCTGGGCCTTGCCGAGGGTCCGCGGCCCGACGCGCTGGTGGAGATCAAGAATGTGACCCTGCTTGCCGGAGACCGCTTGTGCTTTCCCGACGCCGTCAGCGTCCGCGGACGCAGGCACTTGGGCCTGCTCTCCGCGGCCGTGGCGGCCGGGATGCGCGGTGTCATGGTATTTGCGTTGAACCGTCCCGAGGGGCGGCGCATGACGCCGGCCTGGGATATCGATCCGGCCTACGGCGAGGCGTTGCGTGCGGCGGCCGCGGCCGGGGTCGAGCTCCTCGCAGTGCGGCTCCGGCACCTGCCCGGCGCCATTGTCACCGGCGAGTTGGTGGACGTGGAACTTGGGAAGTTTGAAGTGTGACGGGTGCCTCCTTGACCTGGAACCGGCAGGTGGAAACTAGACGCACTTGCAGCGCGTATGGTGTGCAGCGCGTCAGCCACTTGACGACCCACTGCCTAGGCGATTGCCGGAATGAAACGTACCGAATGGCGCCGGATTCTCGTCCGCCTTCGCGAAGCGCCAACTCCCGCATAGTCGAACGATGCGGGGGCTGGCGCGACAAAGAAGGCGGGCGAGAAGACAAGCCAGGCGGTATGTTTCATGACAGAAATCGCCCTAAACAGCAGGACCGATGGCCACGCCTGTACGGCACACCGGGGCGCAATGATCTGAGTCCTTTGGGAACATGTGCTCTCGATTGGCGCCCGTTCGCGGCGAATGGCCCTTTGCGCGTTTAACCTGTAGGCTTCATCAGTACCCTTCGGAGCGCTGGACGAGAGGGTCTGGATAAGAGTGAACGCGCTCAACGCCGGTGACGATGCATCCATCCGGATGCAGGTCCAGCCAACGGTAGCCGGGCGTCGCCGTGTCGAGGGCAAAGCCGTCGCTGTGGGGCAGGAACTGTACGCACGTGGATGGCGTCGCCAGTAGCAGCGTGTCGTGCATGACCTGCTCGAAGGTTTGATGGACATGACCCCAGAGGATGCCGCGGAGATTGATATAGCGGGCGGCCAGCGCGATCAGCGCGTCGCCATTGTCCACCATCATGCCGTCCATCCAGCGGCTGCCGACCGGTACGGGCTGATGGTGCAGGCAGACCAGCGTGTGCCGCCCGTTACTGCCGGCAAGCTGCTGCTCCAGGCCCTGGAGGATCCGTTCCGGCAGGTGTCCGCCTTCCGCGAAGGGGACGGTGGAGTCGAGCAAAGCCAGGTCCCAGTCGCCGATGGCGACGATGCGCAGGCCGGCGATCGCGTCGGGGTCCAGGGAGCTGGCGAGCAGGGTCACCCGGTCGTGGTTGCCGGGAATACAGTGGCAGGGGACTTGGAGCTCCGCCAGCCTTTGCGTCAGGAACTGGTAGCCCTCGATACGCTCGTCGTGGACGAGGTCGCCGGTCAGCACAACGGCGTCGGGCGGCCAGTCTTTGCTCATGGCCAGGGCGAGGACCGCCGCGAAGGTCCGCCGGGTATTCTGGCCGAGCAGGCGCCCGTCGGGATCGGCGTACAGGTGGAGGTCCGTGAGCTGGAGCAGCCGGATAGGGGCGCGCGCCGGGGCGGGCGTGCCGGGCCCGGCAGCGTCCGGGTCGGCTGCGTCCTGGCCGGTGCTGCCGGGGGCGGACATGTCAAACGGCGTCCTCGAAGAAGGTCGACGAAGTTCCTCGGGCCGTTCTAGCAGCTTGCAGTCCCGCCGACAACCGGGAGGCCGTGGAACCTTGACGTGCATCGCGGGGCTGCACCGGCCCGAGCATGACGACGATGAGACGATCGATGGGGGGTCGAATGACGCTGAACCAGTTGCGCTATGTGGTGGCCGTGGCACGCGAGCGCCACTTCGGACGCGCAGCCGATACCTGTTTCGTGAGTCAGCCGACCCTGAGCGTGGCAGTGAAGAAGCTCGAGGAGGAACTGGGCGTGAGCCTGTTCGAGCGCGGCGCTGGCGAGATCGGCATCACCGACATCGGCAGCCAGATCATCGCCCAGGCCCAGCGCGTCCTCGAGGAGGCCGAGGCCGTCGGCCGCCTGGCGCGCAGCGGACGCGATCCACTGGTGGGGCCGCTGCGGCTCGGCGCGATCTACACCATCGGGCCCTATGTACTACCGCAGCTGATCCCGCTGGTCACGCAACGCGCGCCGCAGATGCCCTTGCTGATCGAGGAGAACTTCACCTCCGTGCTGACGGAGCGGCTGAAGCGCTCCGAGGTGGACCTGATCCTGATCTCTCTGCCCTTCGACGAGCCGGGACTCGTGACGCTGCCGCTGTATGATGAGGAGTTCGTCGTGCTGGTGCCCGGCAGCCACCCGTGGGCCCGCTGCGACAAGGTGGACGCGGCCGGTCTCGCCGACGAGCGCGTGCTGCTGCTCGGGGCGGGGCACTGCTTCCGCGATCAGGTGCTGGCGGCCTTTCCGCAATGCCTTCCCCGCGGCCCGGCCGAGGGGTCCCTACAGCGCGGCCTCGAGGGTGGCTCGCTGGAGACCATCCGCTACATGGTCGCCGGCGGCGTGGGCGTTACCGTGCTGCCGTGCACGGCAGCACGGCAGGACCGGTTTGCCGAGGGACTGGTCTGCGCCCGGCCCTTTGCCGGGGCGGTGCCGCGTCGCCGGGTGGCCCTGGCCTGGCGCAAGTCGTTCACCCGCACCGGCGCCATCGACGTGGTCGCCGATGCCGTCCGCGCGGCCCATCTATCCTGTGTGCAGGCGGTGGAGCCGGTGTCCGCGGCCGATGCGGATGCCGGCCCATGAAACGCCGCCAACAGGCTGGAACGGGCGCTGCCCGGCTGCCGGGCAGACGATACGGGCCGGCTATGGGAATCATTGTCATAAACGATTGAAGCCTCACTCGGACCGGGGTATGGTTCCGCGGGTACGTATTACTCCACCGCAACGCTGAGGTACCGATCATGGATCTCAAGGGCAGCAAGACCGAGCAGAATCTGAAGGACGCCTTCGCTGGCGAGTCGCAGGCCAATCGCCGCTATCTGTACTTCGCCTCCAAGGCCGACGTCGAGGGCTACAACGACGTCGCCGCCGTTTTCCGCTCCACCGCCGAGGGCGAGACCGGCCACGCCCATGGCCACCTGGAGTACCTGGAGCAGGTTGGCGATCCGGCTACCGGGCTTCCCATCGGTGCCACCGACTCGAATCTGAAGTCTGCCATCGCCGGCGAGACCCACGAGTACACCGATATGTATCCGGGCATGGCCAAGACCGCGCGCGACGAAGGCTTCGACGAGATTGCCGACTGGTTCGAGACCCTGGCCAAGGCCGAGCGTTCGCACGCCAACCGCTTCCAAAAGGCGCTGGACAACCTGGACGCCTGATCGGCGACGCTGTCCGCGGCAATCGACCGATTCGCCGTCGGCATGCGAAGAAACTGGGCGCGTCAGCGCCCTTTTTTTGTGCCCGGGGTCGTAGGCGATTACTGTCATGAAACATACCGGCTGGCTTGTCTTCTCGCCCGCCTTCTTTGCCGCTCCAACCCCCGCATAGTTCGACTATGCGGGGGTTGGCGCTTCGCGAAGGCGGACGAGAATCCGGCGCCATTCGGTACGTTTCATTCCGGCAATCGCCTTAACTGACAGGTCGGGCATGGAATTGACCAGCTACGCCGTGAGGACAAGCGGCGGTCCAGCTCCGTCCCGATCGTTCGCCATCGGCGCCGGCCCCGACCGCGGCTCACTCGGCAATCGGGAAGCTGACCGTGATGGCGGCGGCGAACGCGAGCGCGTTGGTGACGGCGGCCACCCAGGGATGCCCGGTGCGGCGATAGATCCAGCCGCTGAACAGGCCGTAGACGATGAAAAGGGCCAGCATGGCCGGGATGATGATGACCAGGAAGAACAGTTCGTTGCGGTTCAGGAACACCGCGAGCATCAGCGATACCACGAACAGAACCTTGGTGATGCCGTAGCCGAGTCGCGGCGCGCCGGGCCCGCGAGTGATCCATTCATCGGCCGTCGCCCAGAGCAACACCCCCGCCAGCAGCACCAGCAGGACGATGAGCCGGTCCGCGCCGGGCACGAAGCTGGCGACGAAGACGTCGGTGGGAAGCATCAGGGCCAGGGTCTCGAACACGGCAACTGCGATGACGGCGACCGCGAACGCCCGCCAGGAAAACCGGCCCTGCCGCGGTCCGTCACGCACGCCGGCGAGCCACAGCCCCAGCCAGGTCAGCAGGCCATAGACGGCGAAGTGCAGGGCGATGTAGTCGCCGATGGCGATGGGCAGGAAATCGTTCGGCACCGGCCATAGGATCAGCGGCGTCAGTACCGCCGGCGCCACGGCGGCGCGCAGGAAGGGCCTCCAGCCGAGCCCGGCCCCGCGGGGCGGCTCGGCTACCCGCGGCAGCAGCCGCGCCAGCGGCCACGCAATCAGGATGACGCCGAGATAGAAGAGGCCCAAAGCGCCGCCGATGGCGGCCGGCGCCGCTCCGGCGTCCGGCGCCCCCTCGCGGCCGAAGGCGCGATTCAGCCAGTCCCGGGCCGTCGCCAGCGCGGTCGGGCTGTAGAGCACGCCGATGTGCTCGACATTGTCCGCGACGACCAGGCGGCGGGCCGTGCCGGATTCGAAGTTGCCGTAGGTGACACCGGTCGCTAGCTGGTCCGGCGGTCCGCCGGCCACGGCGGCGACGGCTTCCCGGCCCTGTTCCAGGATGATTCCGGGCTCCAGAGAGCCATAGATGAACAGCACGTTCGGCGGCCCGTCCGCGCCCATCTGCTGCGACAGGTAGGGCGAGACGGCGACGATCGCCGCGATGCCGCCGGCGGCCTCCTGCGCATAACGCACGGCGATGTCGCCGGCCATGGAATGGCCGAGCAGCGCCAGCGGGCGATCACCGCCCGGCAGGGTGCGGGCGTGGGCGACGACTTTCGACAGGGCCGCGAGCAGCAGCCCGGTGCGCTGGTCGCTGCCGATCTTGCCCTTCAGCGGTGTCGGATTGTCGCCGTGGCCGGGAAAGTCGAAGGTGACGGCGCGGTAGCCGCTGCGTGCCAGCGTCAGCGCGAACGGCTGCATCAGCTGACGGGACCCGGCGAAGCCGTGGCCGACGATGACGATGGGGGCGTCGCTAGAGGCGGCGTCCAGGGGCGCGAACAGGGTGACGGGAACGCCGTCCACGTTCGACGTCTCGATCTCGAGATCGGCGCGGGAGGCCAGCAGTTGCCAGAGCCCGGCGGCGAGCGCGGCAATGCCGAGGACCAGGGCGATCAGATGCCACCAGCGCCAGCGGGCGGCAGCGGTGCGGATGGCGGCGGGCATCGGCATCTCCTCCGGCGGGTCGAGTGTGGGGCTGCGTCAGAACCCCTCGGTGGATGTGAACAGCCCCACGCGCAGGTCCTTGGCGGTGTAGATCTCGCGCCCGTCCACGTCCATGATGCCGTCCCCGATGCCGAGCACCAGCTTGCGGGAGATGACCCGCTTCATGCAGATGCGATAGGTGACCTTGCTCGCGTTCGGCAGCACCTGCCCGGTGAACTTGACCTCGCCGACGCCGAGCGCGCGGCCATGACCCGGGTTGCCGATCCAGGCCAGGTAGAAGCCCACCAGCTGCCACATGGCGTCGAGGCCCAGGCAGCCGGGCATGACCGGGTCTCCCGGGAAATGGCAGCCGAAGAACCAGAGCTCGGGCTTGATGTCCAGCTCTGCGATGATCTCGCCCTTACCGTAGCTGCCGCCGGTATCGGAGATGCGCGTGATGCGGTCCATCATCAGCATGTTCGGGACGGGCAACTGGGCATTTCCAGGGCCGAACATGTCGCCATGGCCGCAGGCCAGCAACTGGTCGCGGTCGAAGGACTCTACTCTGCTCATGGGTCTAGGGATTCCATCGTTCAGGCCGGCGCCGGACCGCGCCCCGGGAGGCGCCGCGGGCGCGGGCGGATTGGGCGATGCCGGCACCAGTTGTCCGGTCATCAACGGTGCATCGCGGGGCAGGATGCCCAGCCATTCTCAGCCGCTCACGAGCCGCCGAAAACACTGGCACTCGGAAGTCACATACTCGAATGCCATACCGAGGTTGGCCGCCGTTGGCCAATCCTCGGCCTCTGATCATGGCGCCAGCGCCCGCTCCAGGAAGGGGACGATCTCGTCGATGGGGATCAGCTGCATGTCGGTGTCGCGGCGGCCCTTGTACTCGACCTTGCCATCGTCCAGGTGCTTGTCACCCACGACGACCCGATGGGGAATACCGATCAGTTCCATATCCGCGAACATGAAGCCCGGGCGGGCGTCGCGGTCGTCCAGAAGCACCTCGATGCCGACGGCGCGCAGGCGGTCGTAGAGGTCCTCGACGGCCTCGCGCACGCGATAGGACTTGCCGAGCTTCATCGGCAGCAGTGCCACCTCGAAGGGGGCGATGGCCGCCGGCCAGCAGATGCCGCGGTCGTCGTGGTGTTGCTCGATGGCGGCGGCGACGACGCGCGAGACGCCGATGCCGTAGCAGCCCATGGTCATGGTCACGGCCTTGCCGGCTTCGTCCAGCACGATGGCCTTCATTGCCTCGCTGTACTTGCGGCCGAGCTGAAAGATGTGGCCCACCTCGATCCCGCGGGCGATGGTGAGGGTGCCATGTCCGTCCGGGCTCGGGTCGCCCTCGACCACGTTGCGCAGGTCCGCCACCTCGGGCACCGCCAGGTCCCGGCCCCAGTTCAGGCCGAACCAATGCTTGCCGTCCTGGTTCGCGCCGGCGCTGAAGTCGGCCGTGACGGCGACGGTGCGGTCGGCAATACAGGGCAGGGCCAAGTCCTTCGGGCCGAGGGAGCCCGGACCGGCGCCGACGGCGGCGCGAATCTCGTCCTCGGTGGCCATGCGCAGCGGGCTTGCGACCTGAGGCAGCTTCTCGGCCTTGACCGTATTCAGCTCGTGATCGCCGCGCACCAGCAGCGCGATCAGGCCGTTCTCCTCGCCCGTCTCCGGGTCGGCGCCGGCGACGACCAGGGTCTTGACCGTGCGATCGATCGGCTGGCCGAACTGCTCGACGAGATCGGCGATGGTCTTCGCATCCGGCGTGTCCACCAGCCGCAGCTCTTCTCCCGGCGCAGGCGCGGAGGTATCCAGCCCCACCGCCTCGGCCAGTTCGACATTGGCCGCATAGTCGCTGTCGGTGGAGAAGGCGATCGCGTCCTCGCCGGACTCGGCCAGCACATGGAACTCGTGGGACGCATTGCCGCCGATGGCGCCGGTGTCCGCCTGCACGGCGCGGAAGTCCAGCCCGCAGCGACGGAAGATCCGGCTGTAGGTCTGATACATCACGTCATAGGTCTCGGCCAGCGAGTCCTGGTCCAGGTGGAAGGAGTAGGCGTCCTTCATCAGGAACTCGCGGGCGCGCATGACGCCGAAGCGGGGCCGGATCTCGTCGCGGAATTTGGTCTGGATCTGGTAGAAATTGACCGGCAGCTGCTTGTAGCTGCGAAGCTCATTGCGGGCCAGGTCGGTGATGATCTCTTCGTGCGTGGGCCCGAAGCAGAAGTCTCGGTCGTGGCGGTCCTTGAGCCGCAACAGCTCCGGCCCGTACTGATCCCAGCGGCCGGACTCCTGCCACAGTTCCGCCGGCTGCACCGCCGGCATCGACACCTCCAGCGCCCCGGAGCGGTCCATCTCCTCGCGCACGATGCGCTCGACCTTGCGCAGCACCCGCAACCCCAGCGGCAGCCAGGTGTACAGCCCGGCGGCGAGCTTGCGGATCATACCGGCGCGCAGCATCAGCCGGTGGCTCGCGATCTCGGCGTCGGCCGGAGTCTCTTTGACGGTCTGCAGCGGGAACTGGGACGTGCGCATGGCGGCGGGCGGGCGGGGCAAATCGCGTAGCTTAGCGGTGGGACGTACGTTGGACAAGGAGGGAGCGAGGTTCGAGCGGTGAAGTTTGAAGTGTGAACCGGGGCGGGGCAGCCGGGGACGGTCGGCAGCGGCGAGCGGCATCATCAGCTCTGGGCGTGACGTTGTCGTCCGCGGTAGGCAAGATCATTCAGATTCAGAAGGTTCCCCCATTGAATCCGAACAGATGCCGCGGCGGGGACGCGAATTCGATATAGACCCGGTCCTGCGGCACGTTCAGGTGCTCTTCGACGAAGTCGCACAGGGCCGCCGAAAAGTCCTTGCAGCGGTCCTCGGGCAGCCCCAGGCTCTTCAGCTCCAGGTAGGCGAGCGGGTTCATGTCTCCGCCGAAGCACATTTCCGGGGTCGGTTCCAGGATGACCATGACGTAGCGCTCGGGCTTGCCGAGCAGGTCGGCGACCAGCGTGGACGCGTCCTTCAGCAGCTGGCGGCGGTCTTCCGGGGCAGCCATGGCGTTGGTCTTGATGATCAGCGTGGGCATCTGGGGCTCCTCTCTCGGTGTGCGGCCCGTGGTTTGGTTGGCGACCTTCAGTCGCAGAGATCGGCGATCTGGCCGCGGGTCTCCTCCATCATGTTCAGGCGCTCCTGCTCGCCGGGCCGGCGGACCTTGCCGTCGGGCATCCGCAGCATGCGGGCACCTAGGTTTTCCAGGGTCTGCAGGTTCTGTCTGGCCGCCGCGCAGGCGTCGGCCCGGTCGGCGGCCGTGTGCGCGCTTCTGGCCTGTTCTTCCGCGGCCTTGGCGTCGTCGGTGCGCTGGTCGAAATCGGCTTCGATCTGCCGGCCCAGGCGCTCGCGGGCGGCCTCGGTCTCGCCGCCGCCGGGTCCGGGGGCGATGTGCACGGACTCGGCACCTGCGCCCGGCGGCGGGGTTTGCGAATAAACCGTGACGCCGTTGTCGTCCACGAATTTGTATGTCTCCGCCGGGGCCGGTCCGGCGAGCGCCATGATGGCTGCCGCCGCGATGACCGCGTGCCGGCGGAGGGCCGAAAGGCTGGGGTAGAGAGCATGCATGGCGGCACCCGCAGGTCGTCGGTGTCCGGGGCAGTATCGATAGGCGCGCCGGCGCAGGTCAACGCCCAGCAGCACGGCTGCGCCCTGCGCTGCCTGGCTCGCCGGGGGGATCCCATGGCTGCGCGCGCCGGCGCTTGACCGCAAAGGGTCCGGTCGAGTACTTTCGACTGTTTTCCGAAGCCCTCTGAATCTCCACTGTGTTCGTGGGGCATTGCGCCGCTCGCAACGAGATGGCCCGTCCGACGGAGGACCCGAGCGTGGAACCGAATTTAGCCGAACAGACGACCGAGCCCGAAGCACCCGCGGCCGCCGCGGCGACTGACGAGGCCGCCGCCGGCGCGCCGCTGCTGAGCGGCGCCGAGATCACAATCCAGGCGTTGATCGACGAGGGCGTCGAGTACGTCTTCGGCTATCCGGGCGGTGCCGTGCTGCACATCTACGATGCGCTGTTCAAGCGCGACGAGATCAAGCACATCCTGGTCCGCCACGAGCAGGGTGCGACCCATGCCGCCGACGGCTACGCGCGGGCCACCGGCAAGGCCGGCGTCTGTCTGGTCACCTCTGGTCCCGGCGCCACCAATGCCGTCACCGGTATCGCCACGGCCTACATGGACTCGATTCCTCTGGTGGTCATCACCGGCCAGGTGCCGACCCCGGTCATCGGCAGCGACGCCTTCCAGGAAGTGGACACGGTCGGCATCACCCGTCCCTGCGTGAAGCACAACTTCCTGGTCAAGGACGTGAGAGACCTTGCGGCGACCATTCGCAAGGCCTTTTTCATCGCCGAGTCCGGCCGCCCCGGCCCGGTGGTCGTGGACATTCCCAAGGACATCACCGATCCGGGCATCAAGATCCCGTATGAGTACCCGCGGGACCTGCGCATTCGCTCCTACAACCCGCGCGTGAAGGGGCACCTGGGGCAGATCCGCAAGGCCGTGGACGCGATGCTCGATGCCAAGCGGCCCATCTTTTACACCGGCGGCGGTGCCGTGCTGGACAATGCCTCCGGCCCGCTCACCGATCTGGTGCGCACGCTCGGCTATCCGATCACCAGTACGCTGATGGGCCTCGGCGCCTATCCGATGACCGACCGGCAGTTTCTGGGCATGCTCGGCATGCATGGCACCTATGAAGCCAATATGGCCATGCACGAGACGGATTGCCTGATCGCCATTGGCGCCCGGTTCGACGATCGGGTCACCGGCAAGATCGAGCACTTCTGCCCCCACGCGAAGATCATCCACGTGGATGTGGACCCATCCTCGATCTCGAAGACCGTCAAGGTGGATGTGCCCATCGTCGGCGGCGTCGGCAATGTCGTCACCGATATGCTTGCGCTGCTGCGCGAGAGCGGGCGGGCGCCGGACCGGGACGCGCTGGCTGCCTGGTGGAAACAGATCGATGACTGGAAGCGCATGGATTGCCTGCGTTACGACCGTGGCAGCGACCTCATCAAGCCCCAGTTCGCCGTCGAGACGCTGTACAAGGTCACCAACGGCGACCTCTACCTGACCTCCGACGTGGGCCAGCATCAGATGTTCGCGGCACAGTTCTACCCGTTCGACAAGCCGCGGCGCTGGATCAACTCCGGGGGCTTGGGCACCATGGGCTTCGGCCTGCCCGCGGCCATGGGCGTGCAGCTCGCCTATCCCGACGCCCAGGTAGCCTGCATCTCCGGCGAGGCCAGCATTCTCATGTGCATCCAGGAGATGGCCACCTGCAAGCAGTACAACCTGCCGGTCAAGGTCATCCTGCTCAACAACGGCTACATGGGCATGGTCCGCCAGTGGCAGGAGTTCTTCTACGAGAGTCGCTACGCCCACTCGTACGTGGACGCGCTGCCGGACTTCGTCGCACTGGCCCAGAGCTTCGGCCACGTCGGCATGCGCGTGGACAAGCCCGGCGAGCTGGAGGCAGCGATGAAAGAGGCCTTCGGCATGAAGGACCGCTTCGTGTTCCTGGATGTCGTCGTCGACCCCACCGAGAACGTCTACCCGATGATCGCCGCCGGCAAGGGGCAGCACGAGATGCATCTTCCGCCGACGATGTCTGAACGCGAGCTGGCGTGATGGGGAGTGAAGAAGTACGTGAGCACGGAAGTACGAAGTACGCTGCAACCGCTCGCGCCCGTACTTCCGTACTTTCGTACATCGGTACTCTGAATCCGGCATGCGTTGATGCGGCCACCAACCGGGAATAAGAACCCTAATGCGACACATCCTCTCCATGCTGGTCGAGAACGAGTCGGGCGCGCTGTCGCGGATCGCCGGGCTGTTTTCGGCGCGCGGCTACAACATTGAATCGCTGACGGTGGCGCCGACGGATGATCCGTCGCTGTCGCGCATGACGCTGGTCACCGCCGGCAACGACGACATCGTCGAGCAGATCAAGAAGCAGCTGAACAAGCTCATCGACGTGGTCAAGCTGCTGGACCTCTCGGAGGGCGAGCACATCGAGCGCGAGATGATGCTGATCAAGCTGCGCGCGGCCGGTAGCGACCGCGAGGAGCTCAAGCGCCTCACCGATATCTTTCGCGCCAAGATCATCGACGTGACCGAGGCCAGCTATGTCGTCGAGCTGACCGGCGCGTCGAAGAAGCTCGATGCCTTCATTCAGGCCGTTCCCGCCGGGCTCGTCACCGAGGTCGTGCGCTCCGGCGCCACCGGCATCGCCCGCGGCGAAAAGGCCCTGACCCTTTGAAGTCCGCCAAGAGATAAGCCGCAAATGGCCGCAAAGTTTCGCAAATGAGCGCGCCGTCCCGGCCATTTGCGTTTTTTCGCGGACATTGGCGCTCATTGGCGGCTTATTCTTCGGTGCCTACGAACATATAACTCGGATTGAACAGGAGCCGACATGGCCATTAACGTGTACTACGACAAAGACGCCGACCTCTCGCTGATCCAGGGCAAGAAGGTCGCCATCATCGGCTACGGTTCTCAGGGCCATGCCCACGCCAACAACCTCAAGGAATCCGGCGTGTCCGTGGTCGTCGGCCTGCGGCCCGGCTCCGCGTCCGCTGCCAAAGCGACCAACGCCGGTTTGGAGGTGCAGGAGATCGCGGACGCCGTCGCCGGCGCCGACGTGGTCATGGTGCTGGCTCCGGACGAGCACCAGGCAAAGCTCTATCGTGACCAGATCGCGCCCCACATCAAGCAGGGGGCCGCGCTCGCGTTCGCCCACGGCTTCAACATCCATTTTGGCCAGATCGAGCCCCGCGAGGACCTGGACGTGATCATGATCGCGCCCAAGGGCCCGGGCCACCTGGTGCGCTCGACCTACACCCAGGGCGGGGGCGTGCCCAGCCTGATCGCGGTGCAGCAGGACGCCACCGGCCGCGCCCGCGACATTGCGCTCGCCTACGCTTCGGCCAACGGCGGCGGCCGCGCCGGCATCATCGAGACCACGTTCCGCGAGGAGTGCGAGACCGACCTCTTCGGCGAGCAGGTGGTCCTGTGCGGCGGCCTCACGTCGCTGATCCAGATGGGCTTCGAGACGCTGGTGGAGGCCGGCTACGAGCCGGAGATGGCGTATTTCGAGTGCCTGCACGAGGTCAAGCTCATCGTCGACCTGATCTACGAGGGCGGCATCGCCAACATGCGCTACTCGATCTCCAATACCGCCGAGTACGGCGACCTGACTCGCGGCCCGCGCATCATCAACGAGGACACCCGCGCCGAGATGCGCAGGATCCTCAAGGAGATCCAGACCGGCGCCTTCGCCAAGGAATTCATTCTGGAGAACCAGGCCGGCGCCTCGTCGATGAAGGCCATGCGCCGCCTCGGCCAGGAGCACCAGATCGAGCAGGTGGGCGAGCGCCTGCGCGAGATGATGCCCTGGATCCGGGAGAAGAAGCTCGTGGACAAGAGCAAGAACTGATCGTTCCGGCGGGGGACATTCCCGCGCCGCGCGAACGAGGCCGCGCAACTGGGCGGCTTTCCTTGTATGGGCGAAGGCGTGGGCGGCGTCGAGCCGCCGTCACTCCAAGTCGAGCTTGCGCGCGGCCCGTCCGATATCCTTCCAGGGATCGC
>Ga0316578_10000367_pt1 | contig 14391 bp, 10 predicted proteins | sample J0NA_2_FD_203076 | JGI IMG/M metagenome (GOLD analysis project Ga0316578, IMG submission 203076) | Rhizosphere microbial communities from salt marsh grasses in Alabama, United States - J0-2_160517rDrC | ecosystem: Host-associated > Plants > Roots > Rhizosphere | place: USA: Alabama | collected... | reverse complement strand
AGCTCCGGGCGGATGTCATCGCAAGTCGCGGTTTTTATCAGCTTGGCACGGGCCGAGTGGCATTGCAGCTTCACATAGTTCTTCGAGTTTCTGGAAGGTGGCTGCCACGGCAGGAAATCGCGATGAAGCCTGCCGGCCAACACCCCGACTCAAGCAAAGGCAAAGACTCCAGTGCCAGCGGACAGCCGCTGGCCCTTATGTGCGCCGACCCAACGAGCTCGCGCTCTCGACCCGTGGACCGCGGTGCCAACGTTCCGGGACGGCTTGAAACTATGTGAAGAAGCGTCTGGCCCCAACGCAGGCCAGCTCTGGAGTAGGCATGGAAACTTCACATAGTTGGCAACTACACATAGTGGCCGACACCTGCCGATGGGGGGCGATAGGCACAGGTCTGCTTCCGGACCCCTCGCTGACGTTCCCCGGCTGTGGTCTAGCGGCAACTTCCGACCCCAAGCGGCCGCACGTCGCAGAAGCGCGAGCGTCTGCTTTCAAGCGGTCAGGCGACGCACATCAACTGTGAGCTCGCAGCTCATCTAAACATTGATACAGGTCAACCCGTTGGGATTGCCAGCGGTCCATCTTCTGTCGTCGCGACGGCAACGCCGCCGAATTCCGCAACCCGGCAAGACCGACAACGCCAGGGCAGCGAATCACGTTCGATCAATTAGCTTTGGCGAGTACAATAAGAGGGGAAAAGCGATGTGTGGCATGGCCAAACTGCGGACAAGGAGATCTCGAGGCCGCGCCGGACACTGTCGTGGAGAACGACGCCGAGTCGCGTTGTGCACCTTCGTCCCTCTCCGCATGGTGGCGACGCTTGTCGTTGCAGTCCTGCTGACAACTCCGGCGCTTGCCGACTCCGGGATCACCGATCTCGGTTCATTCAGCGCCGGGGGCTTTTACGCCCATCCGCCGGCCGTTTCGGCCGACGGCGCGGTGGTCGTAGGCACCGGCTTCGATACGGACGGACCCGGGAGTTCGCGCGTCTTCCGTTGGACCCAGGACAGCGGCACGGTCAGTCTGGGCGGGCTCAGCGGGGGACGCGAGTATTACGCGTCGGGCGTTTCGGCCGACGGCGCGGTGGTCGTAGGTTATTACGGCCCCGACCCGAGCACTTTGCACGCCTTCCGCTGGACCGAGGGGAGTGGCATGGTGAGTTTGGGCGCGCTCGAGGGCGACGTAGTATCGCGTGCCTACGACGTGTCTGCGGACGGCAACGTAGTCGTTGGTTTTTCACACTCCGGCGCTCCTTCCTATACGACTCGCGCCTTCCGCTGGACCGAGGGAAGCGGCATGGTCAGCCTGGGCGAGGGCACTGCGGAGCACGTTTCAGCCGACGGCGCGGTGGTCGTAGGTTCCACGGAGACCCCTACTTTTGCCCTCGTCGCCTTCCGCTGGACCGAGGGGAGCGGCATGGTGAGCCTCGGCACGCTCGAGGGCGATTACGATTCGTACGCATCCGACATTTCTGCGGACGGCAGCGTAGTAGTTGGTTATTCTGTGCCCTACTCTCGCTGGCCCGTGCTCAGCGGTCGCGCTCGCGCCTTCCGCTGGACCGAGGAAAGCGGCATGGTCGGTCTGGGCGCGCTCAACGGGGGACTCTTTTCCTACGCGTTGGGCGTTTCGGCCGACGGCGCGGTGGTCGTCGGCGATGCTGCGGATGGCGCGGCGGACAATTACGGCCGCGCCTTTCGCTGGACCGAGGGGAGCGGCATGGTGAGTTTGGGCGTGCTCAATGGCGGCACCTTGTCTGCGGCGTTGGGCGTTTCGGCCGACGGCGCGGTGGTCGTAGGTTATTCTGGGGTCGACGCCGCGGGCAAACTCTGGCGCGCCTTCCGCTGGACGACCGAGACCGGGATGCAGTCGGTGGAGGACTGGCTGCGCGCCAATGGCGTGTCCGTCCCGACAGATATCACAACGAGCGCAACGGCGGTCAACGCGGTCGGAAATGTCGTCGTGGGTTTCCTTGAAGATCAGCGCGTCTTTATCGCCCGCGTCGAGACCACTGCGAACGGCGGTGGTGGCACAGACGCCGGCGGTGAGGGGAACGGCCTCCTGGCGCTGGATGAGGCGCTCACCGCCAGCCTGAACAGCCCAACGGCGGCCTCCTTGACCACGATGCGCACCGGCAACCTGGTGCTGCATGGCGCACACAGCCGTCCCTTATCGTATCGGGTCAGTGCCGGTGACGGCGCCGCCTGGGCCTCGGGCGACTGGGGCCGCGACAGCCACACCCCGCTCGATGGTGATGTGGCGCTTGCCGAGGTCGGCGCCGGGTACAACTTCGGCCCGATACAAGGGAACCTCGCGGTGGGCCACACCTGGGCCGACCAGGACCTTACCGACAGCGGTGATCTGAACGTGACGGGCACCTACCTGGTCGCCGAGGCCTTGGTGCCCCTCTACCAGCGCCTGTGGGGGGTGGTGAGTGGCTACTACCAGTGGGGCGATGCCGATGTGCGCCGGGGCTACTTGAACGCAGGGCTCGCCGACTCCTCCACAGGTCGCCCCGACACCCGCACCTGGGGGCTGCGTGGGCGCTTGGAGTGGGAGGCGCTGGCAAGGCCTGCTGGTGTGAGCCTCAGTCCCTACGCCGACCTCTCCTACCTCGCCACCCACACCGACGCCTACACCGAACGCGGCGGCGGCTTTCCGGTCGCCTACCAAGCCCAGGACGATGACGCGACCGACCTGCATCTGGGCGTCAATGCCGCCTACCCGCTGACCGACCACACCCAACTCCTCGGCTTGATCGAAGGGGTGCATCGGTTCAACGACAGCGCCGCCCCGATCGCGGGCGAGGTCATCGGGCTCTTCCCCTTCGAGCTACCTGGTCAGCAATACAACCGCAACTGGCTGCGCGGCGGTGTGGGGATGAGTGCGCGCCTGGGCTTCGGCGTCGCCTCGCTGATGGTCAATGCCACCTCCCAGGGCGAGGCGCCCAGCGCCTGGGTCACCGGGACCTATCAGGTGAGCTTCTGACCCTCGACATGAGGCCACGCCGCGCTACTGCCTAACGCGCCGGGGGTCGGTATTTCACCAAGACCGGCCACTCATCTGGCCCCGGCCGGAGTCCGCATTTGGCCGCCTACTGACGGTCAGCGGTCAACATCCGGCGGTCAGCTGTGTGACGGGTTTCGTTCGCTGCTCCGGCTGAAGCCCGGCGACGGCACACGACCCACAACCGACATTGGACCTGCGAACGGTGGTGACAACAATTCACCTCATAGTGGATATTGCGAGCGTCGTCTTCTTCGACACTGACGCCGTCGAACACCACCGGCCGCGGACCCCCCGCCTCGGACGCTGCTCCCGAGCCGATGCCGGACCGGCGACCTCGTCGACCAGCCCGAGCCCGACGTCGAGTTTGATCACAGCTTTACCTGGTCACCGCCATCTTGTGCCACAGAGGGTGCCACCGCCCCTGTGTTCCGCCTGTCCGCCGGGCCCGGATTCGCGCCGCATACCCGTCAACGCGCGTGCTTGCACCGCTCGCAACCTCCGCCAGCCCCGCCGCCGCGCGTTGACGGCGTATCTCGCCCCCGCTAACCTCCTGCTCCCGGGTCAACCCGTAGCTCAGGGTGGCTTGGGTTACCTATCGGTCGTATCCGTCGGCCTCCCGGTTTATCCTCCGCCCCTTGCGGCGCCGGGGCATTCGCCCCCAGCACGTGCGCGGCCCGTAACAACGCTGTCCGAAGTCCCTTCACCTTATGTCCACCCAGGCATCCACCAACCTGCTCGGCAGATTTCCGCGAACTGGAGCCCGAGCAGTTGAAACCCGCCCTGGCGGACAGCGTCGCCGGTCGGTTGCGCTGGGTCTTGTGGCAAACGATCGCCCCGCGCGACGCCCACACGTACGAGATCGCCACGTTGACCGAGCTGGGCAGCTTCCTCGAGCTGCCCATCCGGAGCGACTCGGCCGGCATACGCATGCGTCTGGCGTTCACCATCTCCACTTACATCCAGCCCGACACCCTGCTGCTGGACGAGGGCATCCACGCGGGAGACGCGGCCTTCCTCAAAAAGGCCGAGTGGCGGCTGCAGGCATGCGCCGACCCAGCCCCGATCGTCGTGGCCGCCTCGCATGCCGAGGGCCTGGTCCGGAAGATGAGCCGCACCTCGGCGCTGATGGACTACGGGCAAGTCGTCGGGGTAAGGCCCATGTAGGAGGTGCTGGCGCAGTATCGGGGATGGGCTGCTAATGGCCAATGACTCCGGGAAAGAATCAATCGTCCCGTCCACGAACACGCGCCCCCTTTGCATCGACCTCGACGGCACCCTGATCCGTTCGGATATGCTGATCGAAGCCGTCTTCGGGCTGCTGAAGCAGAACCCTTTCTACGCCTTCTTCCTGCCGCTCTGGCTTGCGAAGGGCAAGGCGCACCTGAAGCAACAGATCGCCGAACGGGTCGATCTCGACGTCACCCTGCTGCCATACAACGAACGGCTTCTGACCTACCTTCGAGAGGAGAAGGCCGCAGGCCGGCGGCTGATCCTCGCCACCGCCTCGAACGTCCACTATGCCGAGCAGGTGGCCTTGCACCTCGGCTTCTTCGATGAGGTGCTGGCGAGCGACGCGAAAACCAATCTCTCCGGCCCTCGCAAGGGGGACCGTCTGGTGGCGGCCTTCGGTGAGCGCGGCTTCGACTACGCAGCCAACGAAGGAGTCGATCTGCCGATCTGGGCCAAGGCCGGGGGCGCCATCCTGGTGGACACGTCGCCGCCGATAGCCCGGCAGGTGCAGGCGGTCACCCCCGTAGTGCAGACCTTCTCCTCGCCCCGTCCCGACGTCAAGGCCTACCTCAAGGCCATCCGGCTGCACCAGTGGCTCAAGAATGTGCTGGTGTTCGTGCCGGTTGTAATGGCGCACGAATGGGGCAACACAACCCTGCTGCTCCAAGCTGCCATCGCATTCCTCGCGTTCGGCCTGTGCGCCTCGAGCGTCTACGTCCTCAACGACCTGCTGGACCTCGAGGCCGACCGCCAGCACCCGACCAAGCGCCGCCGCCCCTTCGCCGCGGGCATGCTCTCGCTCCGGCAGGGCTTGCTGCTCATTCCCCTGCTGCTCGGCGCCGCCTTCGCGCTCGCGCTGCTGCTGCCGCCCCTGTTTCTCGCGGTGCTCGCGGTTTACTACGCCGCCACTCTGGCGTACTCGCTGCGCCTCAAATCTGCCGTGCTGATCGACGTGCTGGTGCTGGCGGGCCTGTACACCCTGCGGGTCATCGCGGGCGGCGCGGCCACCGGTCTCGGGCCTTCGTTCTGGCTGCTCGCTTTCTCGATGTTCCTGTTCCTGAGCCTCGCGCTGGTCAAGCGCTACTCCGAGCTGCTGCTCGTCCAAGCCCAGGAGAAGGAGGTGGCTGCGGGCCGGGGCTACCGGCTCGTCGACCTCGAGACGCTCGCCCAGTTCGGCATGGCGAGCGGCTACGCGGCGGTCCTGGTGCTAGCCCTCTACATCAACAGCACTGCCGTCGGCGCGCTCTACCGTGTTCCCGAGGCGCTCTGGCTGATCTGCCCGCTGTTCCTCTACTGGATCAGCCGGGTATGGCTGCTCGCCCGCCGGAACCTGATGCACCAGGACCCGGTACTGTTCGCCATCGAGGATCGGCGTAGCCACTGGCTGTTCGTCCTGATGGCGGGCATCGTCTGGGCGGCAACCTGAGGGCGGGGCGGTGAGCGCCAGGCGTTACGAGTCCTGGGGTCGCTACCCCAAGGCCCACCATGATGCGGTGCTGTCGGCACGCTGGCGCGCCGCGCCGCTGCCCCTGCCCGAGAGCACCGATCAGTCGCTCCTGCCGTTCGGCAACGGCCGCAGCTACGGCGACGTCTGCCTGAACGACGGCCACGTCCTGCTCGATGCCCGACCGCTCGATCGCTTCATCGCCTTCGACTCGGAGTCGGGCGTCCTGCGCTGCGAGGCGGGGGTGCTGCTGTCCGAGATCCTGGACCTCGTCGTGCCGCGCGGCTGGTTCCTGCCGGTCACCCCCGGCACCCGGCTCGTCACCGTCGGCGGGGCGATCGCCAACGACGTGCACGGCAAGAACCACCACCGAGCGGGCACTTTCGGCTGCCACGTCCGCGCCTTCGAGCTGCTGCGCTCGGACGGCAGCCGCCGGTTCTGTTCGGCGCAAGAGAACACCGAGCACTTCCGGGCGACGATCGGCGGCCTGGGTCTGATCGGCCTGATCACCTGGGCCGAGCTGCAGTTGCGTCGGATCGCGAGCCCGGCGATCGCACAGGAGGCAGTGCGCTACGACGGCCTCGACGCCTTCTTCGCGCTCTCGGCCGAGTCCGACCAGGCCTTCGAGTACACGGTGGCCTGGGTCGACTGCCTGTCGAGCGGCTCGCAGCTGGGCCGCGGGGTCTTCATCCGCGGCAACCACGTCGAGACGCCGTCGGACACGCCGCCGAAACCGCCGGGCCTGACGCTCGCGGTGCCGTTCACGCCCCCGGTCTCGGCGATCAACGGGCTGACCCTCAAGGCCTTCAACGCCGCCTACTTCTACGGCCACCCGGCAGGACGGCACGCCAGCATCGTGCACTACGCGCCGTTCTTCCACCCGCTGGATGGCGTCGCCGACTGGAACCGCATCTATGGGCCGAAAGGCTTCCTGCAGTACCAGTTCGTGGTGCCGCACGCCCACGGGCCCGAGGCAGTGAGGGAGATCCTGCAGCGCATCGCCCGGGCGGGCACCGGCTCGTTCCTCGCCGTGCTCAAGGTGTTCGGTGCACCAACGTCGCCGGGGCTGCTGTCATTCCCTGGACCCGGCGTCACGCTGGCGCTGGACTTTCCGAACCTGGGCACCAGGACCTTCGACTTCCTGGACAGCCTGGACGAGGTGGTGCGCGAGGCGGGCGGGCGGCTGTACCCGGCCAAGGACGCGCGGATGCGCGGCGCGGATTTCCGGGCGGCCTACCCCGAGTGGACCAGCCTGGAGGCACTGCGCGACCCGCGCTTAGACTCGAGCTTCTGGCGCCGCGTGCGCGGCGAGGCCCCATGAGAAAGCTCCTGATCGTTGGCGCGACCTCGGCGATCGCCGAGGCGACGGCGCGCCTGTTTGCCGCCGACGGTGACCGGCTGTTGCTGGCAGGCCGCAACGCCGAGCGGCTCCAGGCCATGGCCGACGACCTCGAAGTGCGCGGCGCCGACCGGGTCGCGACCGCGCCGTTCGACGCGCTCGACTACGCGAGTCATCCGGTCCTCATCGACGCGGCTGCACAGGCGCTCGACGGCTTGGATGCGGTCCTCATTGCCCACGGCACGCTGCCCGACCAAACGGCCTGCGCCGCGTCGTTCCCCGCTGCCCGGGAGGCCTTCGAGGTGAACGCCCTGAGCGTGATCTCTGTGGTCACCCCCGTCGCCAACCGCTTCGAGGCCCAGGGGCACGGCAGCATCGCTGTCATCTCCTCGGTGGCGGGCGACCGCGGACGGCAGAGCAACTATGTCTACGGCGCCGCCAAGGGCTGTCTCGATATTTTTCTCGAGGGCCTGGCCCACCGGCTCGCCGGCTCCGGCGTTGCGGTGCTCACCGTCAAGCCCGGCTTCGTCGACACGCCAATGACCGCCGCCTTCCCCAAAGGCGCCCTGTGGGCCAGCCCGGACCGGGTGGCCAGGGACATCCACCGGGCCATGCGCCGCGGCCGGCGGGTCCTGTACACGCCTTGGTTCTGGCGGTGGATCATGGTGATCATCCGGGCGGTGCCGACCGCCGTGTTCCACAAGACCAAGCTGTAATTGAGGGAGACCGAGAGGCCCCGTGATCGACACGAACGCCAGAATCGTAATCGCCGGCGCGGCCGGTCTCGTGGGCCAAAACCTCGCCGTGCTGCTCGAGGGGAGCGGCTACACGAACCTGGTCGGCATCGACAAGCATCCGCGCAACACCGGGGTGCTGAGCCAGCTGCACCCGCGGATGACGGTGATCGAGGCTGACCTGGCGAAGGCTGGGGCCTGGGAAGACAGCCTGCGGGGTGCCCGGGCGCTCGTTATGCTGCAGGCGCAGATCGGCGGCGAGGACCACGCGGCGTTCGTCGCGAACAACGTCGCCTCGACCGAGCGGGTGCTCGCCGCCTGTCGCGAGCACGGCGTGGACTACATCGTCCACATCAGCTCCTCCGTCGTGAACTCCCGCGCCAACGACTATTACACAGAGACCAAGAAGGCCCAGGAAAAGCTCGTCGTCGAGAGCGGCATCCCCTGCGTCGTGCTGCGGCCGACGCTGATGTTCGGCTGGTTCGACCGCAAGCATCTGGGCTGGCTGTCGCGCTTCATGCGCCGCACGCCGGTGTTTCCGATACCCGGGTCCGGGCGCTACGCGCGCCAGCCGCTCTACATCCTCGACTTCTGCCGGATCATCCTGGCCTGTCTCGAGCGCCGACCGGTCGGCGAGGTCCACGACATCAGCGGCCTCGAGGTCGTCGACTACATCGACATCATCCGCGCGATCAAGGCGGTCATCGGGAGCCGGACGCCGATCGTCCGCATCCCTTACGGGCTGTTCTGGTTTCTGCTCAAGCTCTATGCGGTGTTCGACCGCGACCCGCCGTTCACCACGCGACAGCTGGAAGCGCTGGTGATTCCGGAGACCTTCCCGATCATCCCCTGGAGCGAGATCTTCGGCGTGCGGCCGACGCCGTTTCGTGAGGCCATCCGCGAGACCTTCGCGGATCCGCGGTTTGCCGAAGTGGCGTTGGAGTTCTGATCGATGGCTGGGAAGGACGTCGCCGTCATCGGCGCCGGTGTGATGGGCCTGGCCGCAGCCTATCACCTGACCAAGGCGGGGCACCACGTTACGGTGTTCGAGGCCGATTCGGTGCCGGGCGGCATGGCGGCGCACTTCGATTTTGACGGCCTCAGCATCGAGCGCTTCTACCACTTTGTCTGCAAGGCAGACCAACCGCTGTTCGACTTGCTCGCCGAGCTCGGCCTCGAAGGCGCCATGCACTGGCGCGACACCTCCATGGGGCTGTATTACCACGGGCAGTTGTACCCGTGGGGCGATCCGTTCGCGCTGTTGCGCTTTCCTCACCTCAGTCCAGTCGCCAAGCTGCGCTACGGGCTCCACGCCTTTACCTCGACGCGTCGTTCGGACTGGTCGCGGCTGGACCGCCTTTCCGCGCAAGATTGGCTGCGAAACTGGGTGGGCGACGAGGCCTTCCGGGTCTGCTGGGCGAAGCTCTTCGATCTCAAGTTCTTCGAGTATGGCGACCGGATCTCGGCGGCCTGGATCTGGACCCGCATCAAGCGGATCGGCACGTCGCGCCGTAGCCTTCGGCAGGAGGTGCTCGGTTACATCGAGGGCGGGTCCGAGACACTGGTTCGGCGGCTTGTCGAGCACATTGAGGCCCGCGGTGGGAAGGTTCGGCTGGGCACGCCCGTTGACCGCGTCGCCGTCGAGCGCGACGCGGTGCGCGGCGTCGTGCCGCGGGGCGGCCATTTGGAGCCCTTCGACGCCGTCATCTCGACCGTTGCGATTCCCTATGCCGTCCCGATGCTTCGCGACCTGCCGACGAGCACGGTGGCCCAGTATCGTGCCCTGCCGAACATCGGCGTCGTCTGCGTGGTGCATAAGCTGCGCAAGTCCGTCAGCCCGCATTTCTGGGTGAACATCAACGACCCACGTTTCGAGGTTCCCGGCATCGTCGAGTTCTCGCGCCTGCGCGACGTCGGCGATGCGCACATCGTCTACGTCCCCTACTACATGCCGCAGACGCATGAGAAATTCGGTTGGTCCGACGAGCAGTTCGTCACGGAAACGACGCGCTACCTGCGCCTCCTGAATCCCGGACTGACCGAACCGGATTTCCTGGCGATACGCGTCGGTCGTCTACGCTACGCCCAGCCGGTCTGCGGGCCGCGGTTCCTCGAGACGCTGCCGCCGATCTCGCCAGGCATCCGGGGCCTCCAGGTCGCCGATACCTCCTACTATTACCCCGAGGACAGGGGCGTCTCGGAGGGCGTGCGGCTGGCTAGGCAGATGGCGTTGACGGTAGGAAGCTCATCGTGATCAGCCAGTCGGCCGAACTGTTCAGGCAGAACCAATTCGCCCGGTTTCTCGTCGTCGGCGGTCTTGCTGCGATGGTCAACGTCGTCTCGCGCTACCTGTTCAATTGGTTCATGGGGTATAGCGCGGCGATTGTGCTGGCTTACCTCTGCGGGATGGTTACCGCGTTCCTGCTCTCCAAGCAGTTTGTTTTCGCGACCTCGGGGCTTCGTACGCACACCGAGTTCATCCGATTCGGCCTGGTGAACCTAGCCGCAGTTGTGCAGGTATGGACAATAAGCGTCGGACTGGCCGAGTGGCTCTTTCCCATCGTCGGTATCGAGGTCTACCGATACGACATCGCTCATGTCATTGGGGTCGTTGTTCCCGCAGTCACAAGTTACATCGGTCACAAGCATTACAGCTTCGCGGCGCCGAGCGATGGCCGCGGCGCGAGCCATGGAGCGCGTCCGCCGCGATAGAGAGATTTCAGCATGGCCTCGGATAACATGGTCAGGGAAAGGCTTGCAAGCACATTAGGGGCGCTTCGTGGCGCGCTGGCAAATCCGTTATTGGGGACGCTTGTCGTATTTGCCGTGCTTTCTGTTGTCTTGGTTCCATGGCAACCGTTCATGCCCGCCAGCGGCCTGGACCCGTCGTGGAAGTCAGTAATTGAGTGGGCCTTTCTGGAAGACAAGAGATTCGGGCGAGACATCGTCTTTACTTTCGGCCCACTTGGGTTCTTGTACGGAGGGCAGTACCACCCGTCGCTTTATCCGCTACAGCTTCTTTTTTGGGAAGCGTTCGCGCTTCTTGCGGCTGCCTCTTTAGGCCGGTACTGGGCGAGAACGCCTGTTTGGCTATCTGCTGGACTCGTGCTTTCCCTTGTTGTCGCTGCCGGGTATCAGCGCGACCAGTGGCTTTTCCTGCTGCCACTCCTTGCAGCACTTCAGGCCATCGATGCCCGCGAGCAAGGCAGGCCATGGATCACGGCGGGTCTGGTGGCCATGACCATTGTTGCGGGACTAAGCAAATTTACGGTCTTTCTTGCTGCTGTAGCCCTCTTTGCGGTTGCGGACCTACTACGTGCCTCTGTTTTGCGCAGCCTGCCCGTGCTGGTCCCAACCCTCCTTGCCGGATCATGGGTGTTGTTCGGATTTGCGAACGGAAGTTGGGATTGGCCAAGTTACCTGCTGGCGAGCTTCGAGATTGCAAGCGGCTACAGCGCAGCGATGCAGGTGAATGGGCCGACCGTCGAGATTTTCAGTACCATCGGTTTCTCGCTTGCGGTCGTCGCGGTGGCCTACCTCACTCCGGTAGCGGACAACCGCCGGGACTGGCTAGAGCGGAGTGCCGTGTCGGTGGCGTTCGGAATACTCGCGTTCCTTCTGTTCAAGGCGGGGGTGGTAAGACACGACGGGCATATTTTGATCACCGCTGGCGGCGTAATCCTGCTTGCGGCGATTGCCGCTTGGCGGGCGAGTTATCACAAAGCGAATCGATGGATCCAGGCTGCCGCGGCGATCACCCTCGCTTTAGCGGTGTGGAGCCTGCTTGAGATGCCTGGGAGGCTTTGGCGGGGAGGGGGGCCGCTAGAGGTTGCCGAGAGCCTTACAAGACAGAGGATCAGCGCTGCGGCAGCTGCAGCTTACTCGGTGGTCTTTGGCGATGCACTTGGCGGGTTTGAGATCGCGAGGTCTGGGGCCGAGCACGCGATTCGGGCGAAAACCCCTTTGCCTGCACTCGATGGCACCGTCGACATCTACAACTGGGATCAGGCCGACGTCCTCGCTCACGGGCTCGACTATTCGCCACGCCCCGTCTTCCAGAGCTACTCGGCCTATACCCCCGGGCTCGTCAAGAAGAACGTCGATCACCTCGTCGGCGACAGTGCGCCAGATTATGTGCTGTTCGATCTGCAAACGATCGACAATCGGCTTTCCGCACTTGAGGACGGCGCAAGCTGGCCATCTCTCTGGAGCCGCTACGATGCGGTGGAGTTGACGGGGCATCACGTGCTACTGGCAAGGCGACAGGGTGCGGATCGACCGATGGTATGGGGCGATCCGCGGGTCGCGGAGATCGGCTGGGGGCAACCCCTGTCGCTTGAGCCGCTGGCCAGTGACGGCTGTGCGTGGGCGGAAGTGAACATCGGGAGCACGCTTGCCGGGCGTCTGCTGACCACGGCATTTAAAGCGCCGATGGTGGAGCTCGAACTGGAGCTCGCTGACGGCAGCAAAGTCAAACGCCGCTTCATTCCCGGCATGGGAGAGACGGGCTTTCTCCTGAGTCCCTATGTCGATGATCTTAGCCGTTTCATAGGCGCCTGCAACGCGGGAGCGCGCGGGACGGGCAGCACGGTGCGAAGTGCCGCCTTCCATCGCACCGAACGGGCTGGACCGTTTTTCAAAGATGTGATTCGTGTGACCACACGCTCGCTGCACGTACAGGGAAGGCGCGAGGTGATTGCAGGCCCGAGCCTTCGGTGGCTGGAGCTGGGAAGCAGAATCGTTAGCAAAGGTTCGGACCAGTGCGCGTATCCCCTTAGGTGGCAAGAGGGGAAAGTCTTTGCGCATGCACCATGCCACGTACTCGTTGGCAGCCTACCAAAAGGTGATCTTGAAATTGCTTTCGGCATCTTCGAGGGTGCGTGGAACCAGGGCCAGACCAATGGCGTGCGGTTCGAGCTTCAGGCACTGCGTGATGGGCAGTGGCAGAGGATGGGCGAGAAGGAGCTTCGACCACGCGAGATAAAATCAGACCGCCTTGGGGGCAAGTTCCAAGTCTGGGTCGACGCCAATGTAGAAGCGTTGTCTTTGACTACAGACCCACTCGGTGACGCAAGTTGGGATTGGTCTTATTGGGGGCCTATCGTTCCGCGCAAAGTACCATAATGCCGACAAAGAATGGTTCTCCTTCCTCGTAAGGAAAGCCTGATGGATTGCGATTCCAAGCGTCGTCAACTCGCCACAGGTAAGCCACTGCCTCTGGCGGTGGACCTTCGAGGCTCTGCCGTTCCAGTGTGCATTTCTGGAGTGATGCGAGGCGAATCAGGCCGCCACAACACAGAATGCGCGAAACATTCGGCTGTCGGCGGATACGTGACCCTCAAGCAACGTGATGCATTGGCGTGAAGTGATGACATTACGGAATTGGCTCAGGTGAAAAGGCGCCAGACTCAATTAATGCCAACTTCAAAGCGGCGTGCGGAGACTTCTTCGCCAATCCCGCGCGGCATCAACGCGAGCCGCGCGCGTTGCTCACTGAGAACTTCCAAATGACCGGTTAGTGAAAACCGAAAAACTGGTATTAACTACGTATATGTATTGAACGGACTAATGTTGCGCAGAAGGTAACCGTTCAGACCCTGCCTATAAAAAGCATCTGATTACGAGACAAACTTAAACGTCTGTGGCAAGATCGCGTCGTGGCAACCGGAGCCAGCGCAAGGGCGCTGGCAGGCGTAGAGCATCCAGCGACGTGCAGCTGTCTCGTTACGATCTCTCCCAGCTCGACGAAAGCTATCTGGCAAAGCTGCCGGAGCCACAGCTGCGCGCGTTGTCGACCAAGTTGCTGGCGGACCTGAAGGCCGCGCACGAGCGGCTCGATCAGAATCCAAGCAACAGTTCCCGTCCACTGAGCAGCCGCGCGCCTTGGGAGAGCGGGCATCGTGGTGATCAGCCCAAGCCGCCCGAGCAACCCAACGGCGCGGATGAGAAGCCGCGTGCCGCGGAGGACGTACCACAGAAGCCGCCGACAGCGCGCGAGGGCAATCCGCCTCAAGCCGACGAGCCGGCGCAGCAACGCCGTGCAGGACAACGCCCGGGTGCCCCGGGACATGGGCGTGTGCAGCAGTTGCCCATCGAACAAACCCATCACCACCACCCGGCGACCTGCGCCGGCTGCGGCGCCGCGCTGTCGACGCTGGAGAGCGGGCACGCCCATGCCGGCTATCTGGTGATCGATCTGATGCCACCATCATCCGCGCGCGCCGGTCTGCAAGTCGTTCAAAGCAAGCACCTCTACTACGAGCGGGCGTGTTGCTGCGGGCACCGCAGCCGCGCCGAGCCCGGGCAGTGCGCGGATGACCCGGCCTGGACGGTGCGCTTGAGCGAGCGCCATCTCGCCGGCGCGATGCTGGTGGCGCTGATCTGTGCCCTATCATTACGGATGCGTCTGTCGCGCCGCCGCATCCAGGAGTTCTTCGCCGATTGGTTCGACTTGCAGCTCAGCGTGGCGACCATCAACCAGTGCCTGCACGAGGCCGGGCGCGCCGTCGAGCCGGTGGTCGAGGAGCAACTGCTCGCCGAGCTGCGCGCCAGCGACCTGCTGCATGCCGACGAGACGAGCTGGAAGGAGCACGGCCAGCTGCTGTGGCTGTGGGTGTTCACCTCGGCCACCACCACCGTGT
>Ga0316578_10000366_pt1 | contig 14411 bp, 9 predicted proteins | sample J0NA_2_FD_203076 | JGI IMG/M metagenome (GOLD analysis project Ga0316578, IMG submission 203076) | Rhizosphere microbial communities from salt marsh grasses in Alabama, United States - J0-2_160517rDrC | ecosystem: Host-associated > Plants > Roots > Rhizosphere | place: USA: Alabama | collected... | reverse complement strand
ACTTGGATTAAAATACGCATGACGTTACAGACAGCCGTATAAAGTGGGGCTCCTCCGAAGTTAATGTATTGTAACTCAGTTGGAATCGTCAGGGTTTTTTTGTCAAGAGAAACCGAACCAACCAATTCCCCTCTTTGTTGGCTGAAGGTGCCATCAGGCACATAAAGTTTAATTATGATTACATCCTTGTGAACCCGGTACTTGGTATCATACACCAAATTTTGTGAACGTGCTCGTGGCCCCCAAGAATCGCTCCCAGGTGGAAAGTCTATAGGGTAGTTCCATATATCAGCATGTCCGGTGCCATGAGAATAGAACTTCCAAGTGCCCACTGCTGAGGTGGTGGCACCCCATACCCCCTCAGAGTCATTTGGAACATAAAGCGGGTTGCCAAGAGTGTCTGTAGTCTCTTCAAAGCCACTTGGGGAATGGAGGCAGCTTCCCCGTGGCGATCATCTCATAGGTCCCCTGGATGCCCCCTCTGCTCTGATCCTTGTCCTTGGCAGATGCTATCCCCACAGACATAAACGAGAATAATGCCGCGATAATCACAATTAATGATAGCTTTTTCATTTTGACCTCCTCTCAGTTGCCTAAGTTTTGTTCGGTACATTTAATTTTAATCGATACATTCACTCGAAATTCGTATTGAAAAATTATCAACAATTCAAGAAAATGTATAATACCGCACTCCCGCGCCTCCAGAGTACAAGTAAGTCACCTGGAGGCTATTACATTGGCAACTTTAGGTGGTCCTTTTTCATGGATCTTCCACCAACGGCAAGAGTATAAATCTCTTGAATTTGCCTTTTTGGTGACAATACCTAGGAAAATGAGAACAGGAGCTGAACTGTCGCAGGAAGCTATCGCTCAGAAATAGGATATGAGAAAAAGGTCAGCTGCGTCTTAGAAAACGAATTGGATCAATCGAGTGTGAAGTTAGCGCGAAATGATGTGGTCACAAATTTCCCCAAAATTACCTAATTTCATTTTTAGACTTGTTTCAATAGGAAGAAATATTCATTTTAATAGGGATATTTCCCTGCAAGTGGGTGTATCACCTTATTCGTTACATGGTTTATTATGGTGAAGACTCGCCCTCAAAACCGGCCTTTTTCGGATTGTAATTTTGTTCCAGTATCTACATAATTGCAAAAAAACAGATATGTTAAGAAAACGCCACGGATATACGATATAATTTGGAGATGCCTCACGATGGTGTCAAATCCCAAATACATTGATCAGCATTTGGATATTTCAAGTAGGCGATTTTAGACAAATAGACGGCAGATATACAAAACGGCAAGCCAAGAAGCCCTTCCGTTAAATGTCAAGTATCCAAAAAACTTACTTTTCTTTAAGTTTATAATTGATGTTTGGACTCACGCCTTTAAATGGATACTTTTTATCATTAGGGTCATATTGCAGCTGAATACCTGTATCATTGCAACCATCAAATTTGATAACATCAGAAGTGATTTTTACGTCGCGTTCACAACTTAGATTAAAAGAAGGAGTAAGAATTTTCACTACGACATTTTCTCCACGCTCTTCAAATATGAATTCGCTTTCACCGCTGTACGTATTACCTTTCCATTCTGCCGACCACCCGTTGGGTCTAAGTAGCATGTCCTTGATTTTGTCTGAACTTATGGAATCTACTGGATAAGCATTTGTCACTATAAAGAAAAATACAAAAACCGCTGCTAAGATAGTATTCTGTTTCATAGCGACCTCCTTTTTTTATGGAAACGTTCTCAACAAAAAAACCGGATCACCTTTCGGCAACCCGGCTATCCAATCAACCCCAAAAAACAGAGCCAAAAAAAACCAGGATTCAGAATGAAGTTTTTGGACCCGTGGCTTTCCGCCCCTGTCTTACGGCAGGTTTGGTTTTATCGAAATTAGAGCCTCAAGTTTTGTCAGCGAAATTAATTGCTGGTTATGGGAAATGTCAACATAATTAATACTAAACAAAAACAGTTATTTATGTACGATATAGTGCAACTACCACTGCAAGTTGCGTTTAGTCTGAAAGACTGTCATATAGGATGTAGCGGAGACAATGAATGCGACCTGTAATTCCGTTATGTCTTTCGATATGAGTGAATTGTGATAAATTGAGAGTGTTTGTACAATCCCAGAACTACAAATACGTTAAGATAACCCCACGGATTTAAGATTAAATTGAGCTGATACCTCCCGATGATTTCAAATAGCAGATACGTTGATCAGTATCTGTGTTTCCAGATGAACTTTATAATACAAGTAACCAGAGAAATAGCACAAACAAGAAAATTAGCATTGAAGTGTGAGAAATAATAGATTCACTCACAAAAGCTCCTCGAATAAATGTTAATCAGGCGTACTATATGAACTGAAATATTGTTTGGCAAAAAGCTTAATCTCGGAATTAAGACGTGCACCGTGTATTTTTTCGCTTCGTTTATAAATTTTCCCGCTTGTTACATCTAATAGATAAAAAACAAGATTATATTCATATTCACTTGCAGCAACTACAGATCCCAAAAAAACCAGGTTGACACCCAGTTCTTTTCCTATCTCACATGACAAATTAACATAAAGAATTATGATGAACGATAACACCAAATAACGAAATCGAATCCAAATTTTTTTATGATGAGCAAACATTTTGGTTGCCCTATCAGGATATTCTGCCGTTTTAGTTATTTACTCACTGAATGCTCACATTTTTATAATTCACTTTATTTTACTGAACCGGTCAAGCTGGAAACAACAAGGCGAAAAAAGCTAAAAATCATTATTCAAGATTTATAAGTGTTACTTCCACGGGCAGCATTGGAACGCTTCAATGGAAGATTCGCGGACACCCTTATCCTTAAAAAATATACATATTTCAATCGTCAATGGGGGGCGATAGGCGTTTAACATGAAGTACGATTGTATTTGGATAGACCATCTGATTGCCGGATGACGCAGCGACTACTGCAGCAAAACCCAGACTACCAAGTTCACCAAGTTCGACACCCTTCATTGCAGCACCTACTCCCAAGGCGACACCGAATTCTGGGCCCATGACTGGTGTAGCCGCAATACCCAATACGATTCCCACCGCGGAGCCAACTATGGCGCCCCCCCTGGTCATGACCTCGGCTGGGTTTGCTTTCGATGACTCGTGGGCACTTGGTGCCGATGTAACTATATCATTTGCAGTGCCTACGGGTGCCTTGCATGTAATTAGCAAGGATGTGGTGGACGACCTCACGGTTACCGTCCCTGGTGCATCAAATGGCCAGGTCCCAAAGGAATTGGATGCCTGACATTTCAGCGGCCCGGTCAAGGCTGGGGCATCAGCTTCCACGCGCACTTCGATGGCTTGCACTATTGGCGTCCTCTCGGCGAGCTTGCACGATAGGACGCCTTTTTCCCCCTCCGCTTCATTCATCAGATGAAGCTTAGCGCTTGAAGAAATAAATCCCACCCTAATCTCCTGCCGTACGTAACATATAGAGCCGGCATTGATCTCCACATCAAGCGTATCAGTGTCAGTGAGGAGGCTCGAGGTGATGATATGCTTACCCGGTGCGATTTGAGTGTAGAGGTAAGTCCTTACAGCTGTCTGGCCCAGTGGCACTCCATCCACCTGAACACTCATTCTGTAAGCTGCAGCCATGAATTCATCACGGTAAATATAAAGACCAGCCTCATCAGGATCGATCGTAAACTTTTTTAGTTCCGTGTCTTGCCGAGGATCAGCCATTGGTACCGACGCACAGGCCACCAAACTCGTGCAAACGATGAAAGCTAAAATAATCGGCCAAGAAGTACCTAATTTATTAATTTTATACAGAATTTGCATATTCCGTACAAACTGACCAGTTATTCCGGAGGAAAGTGTCCACCCGTTCCGTTTTATTGTGACCAATTTCACTTTACTGTTAGGGCACCTGTCAGAGTATGTTCATAAACAGTTGGATCAACAGCTTTCGCAGGAGATATACAATCTATCATATCTTCTGTGATCTCAAAGGTTCCCGTATATGTACCTGATTTAGTGCAGGCGTTTACTAACCATAAATAATTAAAATAATGAATATGTGCCATTTATTTCTCATTGCGCACCTCCATTTAAATTTAATTAATGTAGCTGTTAGTAATATTACTCATTTATTTGATCTAAAATAAGATGAAATGTATTGTATAAATAAACCTCTAAGAGGAGTTCCTGTCGAAAGCTTTATAAGTAACATTTTAGAAGTTTTTTTGTACTTATCGATAAAGTTTTCATTTTAATAAATTCTTTGTTCATTAAAGGTTTATATGTTGAACCGTAAATGCGGCAGTGTCGTATTTTAAATATATTTATTATGACAAGGTCAAGAAATACCAATTAAATATCAATCAGATAAATATTTTAAAATGCTACCGTCGTGCATCATATCAACGACAGCGTAATTAATCGCATACCCGGCTGAACGATTATGAGTAACACCTCCTGCGCATCCTCTGGCTGTATAGGATCTTTCAAATCCTGTACCTGTTTCAATATGAAGAGTCACGTTAGTGCACATATTGGACTTTGGGTCGATCGAAACTTCCGGAATAGAAACCTTAAGATACTTATTCGAACCTTCGACAACTTGTATATTGTTCTGTTCAAACCATTGTTTTATTAAGACGATTGCTTGATTTGTCCACTCGCTTAAATTTGTTTTGGTATTATCTGTTATTTTTATCTCGTTCACCTCTTGCGCATTGATTAAACTTATAGGTTCTGAAGAATAAAAAGTGGTCATGTCATGCAGTCCCAAAGGAACATCTGTAGGGTGAATTGGACCACAGCCAGTTAATAAAAGAAAGCTGATCATAAAACCTGTGTATGTTGTTAGGGATTTCATTTCACTCTCCTTTGTAAATTTTGCGTTTTGAATAGTTGACACTGTATAATCAAGAAGACAGCAATTTTTATTCCAAGTCATTTTTCAAAAACCGTTCAAAAAAGAACATGTGTAATCTCAATCGGATGACCTAATATAATATATTGTTACTATAACAAATTTTTAGACAACTGAAGAATGCTGCATAATTCGCAGTGGTACTTGAAAAGAAAAAAATAAAACCGAATAGAGGGTGCAACATAAGTTGACAATTAATGGTAATGTTTAATTAAAAATTGGAATTACTAGTAGATTTCCCATTCTGCAATAAACAATTAGTACGCAAAATTAGTTGCACCGTTTTGAGAAGGGAGGTCTAAAGATGGGCCTTTTGAAGGCCTTCGCATGACGCCTGACGCGTTATCCTCAGGCTTAGGGCAGGAATTGATTTATTGCATTTCAACAGTTTCATGGTTTTATCGATGACTCACCACACAATCTATTTGAACATCGGAAAATTTATAGAAAAAGTAATTAAACAATTAACAACTGGCGGCGATTTTTCCGTGTATTATTGAACCTCAAAATGTTTCTGAGAAATATGAGCCTCAAAAAGTTCCAAAGAGAGTTTTCCGGACTTATGACTGTTGACGGCATTAAAAATCATTGTTTCCAGCTCGCTGATGTTACCGGGGCATTGGTAGGTAGACAGCAGCGTAAATAGTTCCTCGGGGGGGGTCGGCTTTTTACATTGCAACTTTTTACTGGCCTTTTCCAGGAAGTGTTCAACAAGTACAGGTAAATCTTCCCATCTGTCTCGCAGCGGTGGAATCTCGAATTGGTTTTTGCAAAGAATGTAATAAAGGTCTTTGCGAAGTATCCTGGAAGACTTCAAGGCATCCAGGTTCTGATTGGTGGCTAAAATGATACGGGCATCTGAACGCTTGGTCAGATCAGATCCAAGCGGAAAGTACTCTTTTTCCTGCAATAGGTGCAACAGTTTGGCCTGCGCTGATGAGCTTAGATCTCCAATCTCATCCAGATAGAGCGTCCCACCTGCCGCCCTTTCCAACAGCCCACTTTGGGCTTCGCGGGCATTGTTTAATGCTCCTTTGATATGTCCGAATAGTATGTCCGTGAAAACGGTGTCGTCCAATCCGGCCACATTCACCGACAGGAAATGGCCATCGCGGAGACTGAGGTGATGGACTGCTTTGGCAATCAGCTCCTTGCCAACGCCGATTTCTCCGGTTATCAATATCGGTCCGGGGCTTCCCGCAATAGCCTCAACATATTGAAAGATGGATCGCATACTTGAACTGTTGGTGACTATCTTTGAAAAAGCTGCCGGGCTTTCCAATTCGTTTGACAGCACATGGTTTTTGAGCAGCTGGTTTTCGCGGTGCAATTCACGTATTTCGATAGCGCGTTTAGTGGCTGAAATCAGACGGCTTTTTTCGACGGGTTTAATAATGTAGTCAAAGGCGCCTTGACGCATGCATTTAACAGCAGTTTCCACATCGATTGCGCCCGTTACAATTATGACAGGAACTTCGGGATAATCACCGACAATCTTTAGGAGCAGTTCTTCACCGGAAATATTCGGCATTCGCAAGTCGAGCAACATTACTTCAATATTTCGGCTCTGAAGCAGGGATATGACTTCACGGCTGTCATGGCAGCAAATGAAATTATTCATGCTCGCCGAACGCAGCGTCATTTCAAAACTTTTCAATGCCTGTTCTTCGTCATCTATTAACATGACTGGACAATAAGGGTAGGCCGACACGGTCATACATCTCTCCCTTAAGAAAGGCCCTATCGATAAATCGGCAGGATCACCTCTACCGTTGTTCCAACACCAGGTATAGATTCAAACTTAATCGAACCGCCGTGCTCTTCGATAATTCGTGAAGAGATCGACAGACCTAACCCTATGCCTCCAGATTTTTGCCTGGTCGTAAAAAACGGGTCTGTAATTTGGGACAACTTTTCAGGTTCTATGCCTATGCCTTCATCTTTCACAATGAAAACAATTTGCGATGACTCTTTGTCGTATGATGTAGAAATAAAAATACCCTTGTCGTTGGATGGGATTGCCTGGCAGGCGTTTTGGAGCAAATTAATGGCCACCTGTTCGAGCCGCTGAAAGTTGCCCTTCAATAGCGGAAGATTATTACCATAATCGGCGTTAAAATGATTTGTGGACTTCTTAATCATGTTGGATATCAGTGAGACCGCAGACATTAAAACGGTATTGATGTCCACTGCCTGGGTTAAATCAGTGGTATCATCTCTTACATAATTTTTAAGGTCTTCAACGATCTGTTTAATCTTCTTGGATCCCTCCGCGATACCGGAAAACAGGATCGGAATATTTTTGCGCATCTCCGAGTAGTTCATACCGCCAATAACAAAATCCCCGTTTTCATCGTAATATTTTTCAAGGATTGGCATGGCATTTTCCCATGCTTCCTTGAGTAGGGGAGAATTTAACATAATAAAATTGTTGGGATTGTTGATTTCATGGGCCACTCCAGAAACCAAGGTTCCCAATGCTACCATTTTACTGGCATGCATGAGCTGCTGGTTGTGGCGCTTGGCCTGTTCTTCTGATTTATTGCGCTGGGTAACGTCCCGGGCCACACCCCGCAACCCAATGGGCTTACCCTTTGAATTCAGCATTGAGGACAAGGAAGATTCGATACATACTTTTTCCCCGTCCTTGCTTATAGACTCCCATTCAAAAGTCTTGCTGACTTTTCCAGTCCGGTATACATTGTAAAACGTATCGTATACCTGTTTTGCAGTTTCTGGCCCCATAAATTTGCGGTAATTCATTCTGTCCAATTCTTCCCTATGATACCCCAGAATTTTGCATAACGAATCATTGAAAAAGGTCAGGTTACCGTCTCGGTCCAATTCATAATAGCCCTCCTCTATACTTTGAAGAATGGTTCTATGTTTCTCCTCACTAAACCGCATCGTTTCTAAGGCTGTTCTCAAATCCCTGTCCTGAGATTCAACCGTCGCCAAGGCATTTGAGAATCGGAAGGACAACAGGAAAGCCTGTGAAAAAATAAAAATAAAGAAACCGAAAGGAACCCAATTGCCTGTTTTTATTACACCATCCACATACAGCATGTCATTGATGGTCATCAATGACAGCATTATGAAGCCCAGCAAAAAAACATATGACTCAATCGGTTTTTCGTTCACCGACATAAAAATGACATACAGACTGTATGCAGCCGATATGAAGGTGATGAATTGATATACTACGTTAACCTGTGAATAAAATCTGGCCGGCGTAACGAGTACAATAAGCGAAAACCCGACCGCCAGAGCGCATACGATATTAAGAAATCGTTTTGAATATTTGGGAAAAATTGATTTTATAAAAAGGGAAAAAGCGGGGACGGCCAGATAATAAGAAAAGTATTCGAGTTTGGTCATCGTCTCCCAATTTATAGCCGGAATTAGGCGAACCAGAAATCTCTCACCGGTGGTAAGCAGCCTGAGCGCAATCAGAAAACAAAATATGCTGAAATATAGCGGGGATCGATCCCTACGCCTGACGATAAAAAGGCCGAGGTGGTAAATACCCATTATGACGCTGCAGCCGAATAGAAATAAATCAATTCCGATCCTTATTTCCTGCGAATGACGGATGCTTGATTCGCTGCCAAGTTCAATGCCTTCCCACACGCCGCCATTTTTATGGTGAAAATTGGAAACATGTAAAATGATATCCAGATTATCGGTATGAGGCTCAAAATCGACAACCTGACGGCACCACTTGGGTACTGTCTTATCACGATTGGCACCTGCCAAGCCTGCTGAAATTAGATTTTTACCATTAATAAATAACGTATATGCAGTCGATGTTTCCATCAGTCTAAGGGCCAACGGTTTTTTTTGTTGACCTAAAAGAACTATAAGACGATAGGTGGCATATCCTTCGCCAGGTAATTTCACCCCACTAATGAGATGGCCGTTCCAATAATCAGGAACCTGGATAAAGCATGATTTCTGACCTGCAGTCGGTTTCGACAATTTTTCCGGATCCAGGTGCTGCTGCCAGTAGAACTCCCATTCACCCTTGAGTTTAATCGGTCCATCTTTCTGGAAATCCCAATGGGTCAAATCGATCTTCCCTTTTATTGCTTCCGGGGCAGTTTTTGGTGAGTTAACATTACGGCAGGCAATTACACCCAACAATGACAACATGGAAAGCGATAGTGCGAGTATATAGGTTTGATATCTTATTCTTAAACGCTGCATTGATAATAATGCCATGAGGCGAGTTGCGAAAAAATGAACAGAGCAATAGCCGCCGCGACACATGGCCATTTGAATGGGCGTGGCTGCTGTCTCGGTTCTTTGATCAGCTTGGCAGCATCTTTTAGGGCGGTTAAGACTTTATAGACCTCTAACATCACTTATAAAGACCTACGAAACTATGCGCAACCTATTTGAAATGATGGTCAGTGTGGAGATGCTCGATTGGGATCGTAACCAAATATATTTGGTTCGTTATAGGTTGAGTGTCAACTGTAAGTTACTAATACGATATGGTAAAAACTGTCAACAGTTATGAAGTGTTGCTTGAGAATAAGACAATCCAGGGAGCGTTTCCAATAGGGAGCACTGTTATCTCAGCAAGCGGTGTTGTCTTTCACCCGAAGCTTTGAAACTCTTCTTTACATGAGGCTAACTGCCAAACACTCGGAATCTTTGCTCTTTCGTCAAGCAGGCGCGGTGGTGTTACAAATACGAGCAAAACTTATTTCCCCAACCAGCGTGCAACCTTTGTCATTTTAGTCTTTTTTTCTCCCCCGCGAAATTGCACCCGTTAATAACTCAGGGAAAGAGTATGGCTGTAGCCTTGTGGAGAAAACAAGAAAACCCCTCAAGGATAGAATATTTTTCCAGGGGCTTGAATGTAAAAACCTTAAGTCGTTGAATTTTTATCCCCACCGCCGTTTTTTGCGGTCTTATTCCAGCAAAGAGAACGAAGGCGGCTTCAGTTTTTGCGGTCATTGCGTTCCATGTGCTGTTGGGCTTGGTACATAAAAGTGCGGATGGCGGCCTCACGTCCGGGCTGAGAGCTGCCGTCATAGGGAGCGTCCAGATAAGGGAAGCGCCATTCGTTCATCAACGGCCGCACCACGGCCGAGGTGGTAGTACTCGGCATGCAGGTGAACGGATAAACGTTGACGACGCCGTGGTAGCCGGCCGAGACGCAGTGTATGATGCTTGCAATGCTCAGGCAGGCTTCGGTGGGTATGTCAAACGAGAACGTGCCTGACCGCTTCAGGATACGATCGAGGTGACTGATCTTGTGGTCCCCCACTATATTCAGGAGACGCCGTGCACGCTTGAAGGCCTTCCCCTGGACCCGCTCCTGGTAAAGAAGGCTCACGCCGAAGTCAAGCATGTCCTTGGCGGCGGTAAGAGCGCCTGGTAGTCGCAGCAGCTTGAGGTTCAGGCGCAGGTCTCTCTTGGCAATTCTGAGCCCCTCGTAGCTCACGAAGTTCATCCATTCCGCCATCGACGCGTTGACAACTTCTGCGCCGTATTTTTCCAGGACCCGGATCAGGTTCTGGTTGGAGTCCGGGTGCATTCTGAGAAATATTTCACCGACGATCCCAATGCGCGGCTTCGGCGATACTCGCGGGTCGATGATGTGTGAAGCTTTACGGAAGATGGCATCCATCTCAGTCATGACCGGATCATAGGGATCGCGGGACCCGTGCTTTTCAAAAATTGCGATCAGGCTTTGCATTGCACCGTCGACGAAGGCATCCATGCGTCCGAACTCTTTTTCATAAGGTCGCACCCGCCAGGTGAGGCGCTCCAGGATGTCGGCGACCACGGCCGATAAGAATGCTACCTTCTGCAAAGCGGTTGCGTTTTCCGCTTCGATCAAGCCTTCCGGCGAGTAGCCGTCCGTGGTGGTCACAGCGCCGATATTCAGCCGTTCTAACCCCGGCAGGGAGTCCAGCACAATCCGCTGATACTTGTTGTAGAGACCGAATCGACATGGGCCTTCCGTCTCGGGCATGAAATACACATAATCCGCGGCGCTGAAACCGTTCCCCAAACGCCTTTTCTCCTCTTCGACAAAATGCAGCAAGTCCCCCAACGTGATCAGGCACGGGTAGCACTCTTTGCCCGAGGTGTATTTCTTGCCATAGTCAAGGCCGCGATAGGTCTTCAGGACCTGCGTATCGACGCCGAAAGAACGGAAGCTGGCTGCGATCAAATGGGAGGCGACCCTGTTCATTTCGGGTATCAGAAAGGTTTTTCCGCGCAGGTCGACCTTGCCAAGCGTGCTGGTGGAAGGCGGGGTGTTGCCGATTATGGCGTTGGAATCAGGTATTTTCATTAGACCCTCCGCTCGAAGTTCCCGTTCGGTTTATTTCGCACACATCGCAATAACGGTTTCCCGAAAACCTGCATCGGTGCGCTGTGGGTTCCGCCGGCCGGGACGGTGAATCTGAGGATGGCACCTCTGGTTTTTGGGCAGTGAGTTGCCGATGACGTGCTGGAAGGCCTCCAGCCGCGTCATTATGCCCGCAGCGGCGCTATGTTCATCCAACTCCAGAATGAGGCTGGCTTTTTCGCCCATGATGTACTTGTAAAAATGCTCAATGAACGAATCCGCGCCGCACCCGAAATTTGTCATGTGCAGTCCGAAAAAATGGGGTACGGCGCTGATCAACTTGGCGGTCCGCAGAATCTGGGCACCGAGCCCCCAATACATCGACGAAAACTCCGCGAGGTCCACCTCGGACACATCGATGAAGTCCATGGGCAGGGCCGTCACGCCGATCTTGGCCAGGCCCTGGCCCAACCGGAGGTTCAGGCGTGCATCGTAGAGGTTGTAAGGCCGGCCTGTCACCACCACCAGCGGTTCATCCGGTTTGTGACTTCGCATAATGTCAACCCCGCGGCAATGCAAGGCTTCAACGAACTGTCGCTGTTTTTCCATGGCATGGTGCAGCGCATCCCGCACCTGGGACTTACCGACCTCCAGCCTGCCTCCCATCTGCTCGTAGATGTCGAGCGCCAACATCTCGGGATCGGATTTAAGCCTCAGGCAGGGGTTGAGAACCGATTGTGCGCCGATTCCCAAAGCGGCGCGGATCATGAAGGTATTGCTCTGCACCATCGGGCAGTAGTAGCCGCGCTCGGAGGGCCTGGGCGTGGCCATGTCGACAGGGGTCGGCATGAACAGGTACCGGGTTTGGCCGAGCAACAGTCGGGCGTGGCCGTGGGAGACTTTAACCGGGTAGCAGGTTTCGCCCAGCATGGCTTCGATGCCCTTTTTCGAAATCTCCTCGTTGGTGGGCGGCGTCAGCACCAGCCGGAACCCGAGCCGGTCGAAGAAATGAGCCCACAGGACGCTCGCCTGGATGCCGTAAAGAGAGCGCATCATGCCCACCGTGGGCCTGCCGTTCACCTCCAGCACCGGTAAATCCGGCAGGGTTTCGTAAACCCCGGCCATGTGTTTTTCCCAGATCCTCTGGCGCAACGCGAAAAAATTCTCTTTGCGGGTGATTTCGCGTCTATTGGTTTCATAACGGCCGCATTCCCCGCCCCAAACGCTCTTGCGCCCGTCGAATCGGTAAATTTTCAATTTGCACTGATTGTGACAATGGGGGTCAGCTTCGCACACTTTTTCCATATGATCCATCCGGTCTGATATTGCGCTCTCAAGCCCGCGGAAAAGACTTTTATGCCCGGATGCCGCGAGCGTCTTCTCCTGCAGGCAGACCGCGGCTCCGAAGGCTCCCAGAACCTCGCGATGCTTCGGCACCAACAGGCCGCGGCCCAGGACGTTCTCAAAGGCGGCTACCACAGCCTTGTTCAGCGACGGCCCCCCGAGGAACATGACCTTCTCGCCGATCCGACGTTTTCCGACCACTCGATTCATGTAATTGTGGACTATCGCGTAGCATAGACCGGCAATGAGGTTCTCGCGGGCTACACCTTTCTGGTGATAGGACATGAGATCGGATTCCATGAAGACCGTGCAGCGTTCGGCAAGCTTCACCGGGGTTTCGGAAGCCAGAGCGATCTCCTGGAATTCGCCGACGATGTCGATGCCTTGCTTGTTGGCCAGCTCATGCAGGAAGCTTCCTGTCCCGGCGGCGCAGACCTTGTTCATGTCGAAGTCAAGAGGATGGGTGTTGCTGATGGAGATGTACTTCGAATCCTGGCCGCCGATCTCGAAAATAGTGTCAATGGTCGGGTCAATCGCGATGGCCCCTCGCGCATGCGCCGTGATCTCGTCGATGATGAGATCGGCCCTAAGAAAATCACCGACCACGTTCCTGCCGGACCCCGTGGTCGCAACTCCCAGGATTTCAAGCTCCAGCCCCAGTCGCGTGCGAAGGTATTCGAGTAGGCTTTGAACCGCCTCGACGGGTTTCCCCTGGGTGGGAATATAGCGTTTGTGAATAATCTGTCCCCCATCATCCACCAGAGCGTACTTGGTGCTCGTTGAACCGATGTCGATTCCAAGGAAGCCGCGCAGGCATCGGTTCACTGAGCGCAGCGGAAGTTCGTTGGTTTCCGGAAACGCGGTCAGCCGCAGCTCGAGCTTCGGGCCGACGGATACCTCCATCACCCGATGCCGATGTGGGGATGTGAGATCCTCCCGCGTCACTCTGGCGACCTTACCACACGAAAGGCCGTGAATCGCCGCACCTAGGGCGCCCAGCGAAGTGCTGTGGGGCGGCACCACCAGGGCTGGGAAATAATCCTGTAGCGCTTCTACTTGAAGCCGGTTGAGGGACAAGCCGCCGATGAGCAGGATGGGATCGTGCAGGACCCGATTGGAGACGATGGTGCTAAGATAATTTCGGGCGTTGCCGACATGCAGTCCGTGAATGATGTCCTCGAGTCGCTCGCCTTTGTTTTGAAGATGGATCATGTCCGACTTGGTAAAAACGGTGCAGCGGCATGCGACGCTTGCGGGCTGCCGGCTCTTCAATCCCAGGGCGATGAAATCGGCGAGGATATGGTCGACAGTCCGATATCGGTGGGATCCACCCCGCTCATACATGGCGTTGGCCAGGCGCTCGGCCTGTTGGTCGATGAAGGACCCCGTACCGGAGGCGCAGGGGCCGTTTGTATTGAAAAACTCTAGTTCCCAGCCGGACTCCTTGTGACCGATCTGCATCAAAGCCGTATCCTGGCCGCCCATTCCGATCACGGTTCTGACGTCCGGACGAATGTGGACCGCTCCCAAAACTTGGGTGATGATCTCGAACTCATATGGAGCCCCCGACTGCTCGCTGAGCAACTGACCATGGCTGCCTGTGAAGGCGACACCCGCGATGCGTTCACGCCCGAATTGTACGTTGAGCTGGTCGAGAAGTGCCGCCACAGTCTCTTCCACCCTGCCGAAGTGGCGTTGATAGGGACTTTCGTGGATGACCCGTTTTTGCGCATCGATGACGATGCTGTTTACGCTAACCGAGCCGACGTCGAGGCCGATGAAAAGGTCGTCCCCGAAAACGCTCTTACCCTCATGAGGCG
>Ga0316578_10000365_pt1 | contig 14432 bp, 12 predicted proteins | sample J0NA_2_FD_203076 | JGI IMG/M metagenome (GOLD analysis project Ga0316578, IMG submission 203076) | Rhizosphere microbial communities from salt marsh grasses in Alabama, United States - J0-2_160517rDrC | ecosystem: Host-associated > Plants > Roots > Rhizosphere | place: USA: Alabama | collected... | reverse complement strand
GCACTCCCCCATCGACCCATGACCCCGCCCCCCGAGAAATTAAAGCTACTTCTCTGAAGTTCTTATAACCCCCTGTATAGGAAAATGTTAGCTTGATATTCGCATCTGTCAAGGTACGAGGCGCCGGCGGCATGAACGCCCAAGCGCCGACGCGCCCGGACCCGGCATCGAGCCGGGCCTGCCCCGAGCCGGATTCAGCAGCGCCGCGCTAGCGGCGCGCTTGCGCTTCCCGTCGAACCCCGCGCAGTCCGTCGTAGTTGCCGTCTGGGGCGAGCCGATATCCCCTGATGTCGGCGCGGGCCGCGAATACCTGGTCTTCGTACCAGAGCGGCACGTAGGGCAGGTCCCGGTGCAGGACGACCTGAAGGGCCTGGTACAGATGCGCCCGGTCCTCGGCGGAGCGGTCACGGCGGGCGGCATCGATGAGACGGTCCGCCACAGGGCTGCGGTAGCGGCCGCGGTTGGCCCCGTCCGGGGGCAGCGAGGCGCTATGGAAGGCGTAACGGAAGATGTCGGGGCTGCGGATGCCCACCCAGGTCAATCCGTAGAGCTGAAAGCGGCCTTCCTTGATGTCGCCGAAGAAGGTGCCCCAGTCGTAGCTCTGCACCTTTACGTCGATGCCCGCCTCACCCAGTTGCGCCTGCAACACCGCGGCGAGGCGCAGCCGGAACGGATCGCTCGAAGTCTTGAGCCGGATCGACAGGGTCCGTCCGGCCTCATAGCCCGCTTCGGCCAGCAGCACTCGGGCGCGGGCAGGATCATGGTCATAGGGCGCAAGCCCGGTGGCACCGGCCCAGTGCTCAGGCGGCAACAGGGACTCGGCCAGGCGTCCGCCGCCCTGGAACAGGTGGCTCAGGATCGCCGCCCGATCGATGGCATGGGCGATGGCCTCGCGCACCCGGCGGTCGCCGGTGGCCGTGTCCTCCAGGTTGAAGCCCAGGTAGGAGAAATTGATACCGGGCGCGGTCTCCACCCGGATGCCGTTTCGGCGGCGGAGAAACCCCACCAGCTCCGGGGGCAGATCATTCTGAAGCATCTGCACTTCGCCGCGCAGCAGCTTCATGACCCTGACGTTCGGGTCCTTCACGGTGACGAAGGCGATGCGCTGCCCGTCGCCGCGGCGCTCCAGCACCACCCCGCCCGGCGACTGCCAGGCCCGCAGGCGGAACGGGCCGCTGCCGACGGGCTCGCGCTGAAAGCCGTGGCCGGCCTCGATCAGCCGCGCCGGCAGGATGCCGATGCCGAGATAGGCCGGAAACTGCGGGTCAGGCTCCCGCAGAAGGATCTCCAGCCGGTCCTCGTCCAGCACCTCGATGCGGTCGATGACGGACAGCAGTGCCCGGTGCGGCGAGGCACTGTCAGGAGCAACGATCGATTCATAAGTGGCGGCGACGTCCGCCGCGGTGAGGCGGGAGCCATCGCTGAAATCGCGTCCGTCATCGCCGAGCTCGAAGCGGTAGCGTGTCGGCGACAGCCGTTGCCAACGAGCAATGCCGGGCACCGGCTGGCTGGCGTCGTCGAACTCGACGAGGCGGCGGTACAGAAGCCGGTTGATGCGCTCGGAGGTGGCGTCGGTCGCGAGCCGGGGGTCCAGGTTGCGGGCGCCCTGGGCGACCGCGAAGGACAACAGATCCGGTTCCGGCCCAGAGCAGCCAGGGCCCGACAGCAGCAACAGCAGCAACAGCAGCAGTCCGGCCGCCGGTCCAAGGCGGCGCAAGGCGGTCGGACCGGGCGCGCCGGCGGCCTGGATCACGACCCGACAGAGTCGTTGGGCGCGGCCTCGGTGAGCCGATCGAAGGCGGCCGTCGTGTGCACCTCCAGCCGGTCGTCGGGGTGGCGCTCGATGAACAGCGCCGCGAGGTTCAGCGATCGCGCCAGCGCCGGACCGCGCTGGGGGCCGAGCACCAGCAGCGCCGTGGCCCAACCGTCGGCCTCCATCGCGTTGTCCGCGAGCACGGTCACCGAGGCCAAGTCGTGGCGCACCGGCCAGCCGGTGGATGGGTCGATGCTGTGAGAGTAGCGCACGCCATCGAGCTCGAAGAAGTTGCGATAGTCGCCGGACGTGGCCATGCCGAGAGCGCGCAGCGGGACCACACGCAGCACCCGGCGGCCGACGGACTGGGGCCGCTCCACGGCGATGCGCCAGGGCTCTCCGCGGGCATTGAGCCCGCGGCCGTAGAGCTCGCCGCCGATCTCGACCAGGAGGTCATCGATGCCGGCCGCGGCCAGCACCGCCGCAACCCGATCCACGCCGTATCCCTTGGCGATGGACGACAGGTCCACGTAGACGTCGGGCTGCGTCTTGCGCAGCGCCGGCGGGTCCAGCCGGACCTCGAGCTTGTCGAGCCCGGTGCGGGCCAGGGCCGCGGCGATTTCCTCCGGCGCAGGAACATCGTCGTCACTCCGGGCCGGCCCGAAGCCCCACAGGTTCACCAGCGGACCCACGGTGACATCCAGCGCGCCGCCGGAGGCCGCCCCGATGTGTTTTGCGGCAGCGACGGTGGTCGCCAGCGCGGCAGATACCGGCGTCCAGTCGGTCGTGGCCGCGGCATTGAACCGGGACAGCTCCGACTCCGGCCGGTACGTGGACATCTGATCGTTGACCAGCTCCAGCGCCGCGTCGATGCGCCGGCGCAGCCCGGCCAGGTCCGTCCCCGGCGGCGGATCGACCACCTGCACGCTGTAGGTCGTGCCCATGGTAGAGCCGGTCAGGGCCAGCAGATCGTGGTCGGGCTGCGAATCGCAGCTCGCGAGGAGCTCGGTGAGCAACGCGGCCGCAATGGCCGCAAGCAGCCGCCCGGCGGTGCGGCCAGGGAGCATGGGGCCGCTCAGCGACCTGTCGTCAGACATGGGCGAAGCGAGGAGTGCCGGCTCGTATCGGAACACGGGCCTTCCCTGGCCAGTCAGCGCCGCGGCATCAAGCGGCGGTCTTCTCCTTGTCGAACTCGAAGGTCAGCTCGCCGTCTTCGCCGAGGGTGACGGTCACGGTACCGCCCCCGGAGAGCTCGCCGAACAGCAGTTCGTTGGCCATCGGCTTCTTGATGTGCTCCTGGATGACCCGCGCCATCGGGCGCGCGCCCATCTTCGGGTCGTAGCCCTTCTCGGCAATCCACGCCTTGGCGTCGGGCTCCACGATCAGCGCGACCTTCTTGTCCGCCAGCTGCTGCTCCAGCTCGAAGATGAACTTGTCCACGACGCTGGCGATGGTGGCCGGGCCCAGCGGCGCGAACTGGATGGCGGCGTCGAGGCGGTTGCGGAACTCCGGCGTGAAGTAGCGCTTCAGGGCCTCCATCGCATCGGTGGAGTGGTCCTGCTCCGTGAAGCCGATGGAGCGGCGGCTGGTCTCCTCCGCGCCGGCGTTGGTGGTCATCACAAGCACCACGTTGCGGAAGTCGGCCTTGCGGCCGTTGTTGTCCGTCAGCGTGCCGTGATCCATGACCTGCAACAGCAGGTTGAAGACATCCGGGTGGGCCTTCTCGATCTCGTCGAGCAGCAGGACCGAGTGCGGGTTCTTCGTGACCTCCTCGGTGAGCAGGCCGCCCTGGTCGAAGCCGACGTAGCCGGGGGGCGCGCCGATGAGGCGCGAGACCGTGTGGCGCTCCATGTACTCCGACATGTCGAAACGGATCAGCTCCATGCCCAGCACCCGCGCCAGCTGGCGGGTGACCTCGGTCTTGCCGACGCCGGTAGGACCGGTGAACAGGAAGGAGCCGATGGGCTTCTCCTCGTGGCCGAGCCCGGAGCGGTTCATGCGGATGGCCGAGGTCAGGGCGTCGATGGCGGGGTCCTGCCCGTAGACGACCATCTTGAGATCGCGGTCGAGATTGCGCAGGGCCTCGCTATCGGACACCGAGACCTTTTTCGGCGGGATGCGCGCCATCTTGGCGACGATGGCCTCCACGTCGCCGACGTCGATGCGCTTCTTGCGCTTCGACGCGGGACGCAGCTGGACGTTGGCACCGGCCTCGTCGATGACGTCGATGGCCTTGTCGGGCAGGTGACGGTCGTTGATGTACTTGGCCGACAGCTCTGCCGCGGCGCGCAGGGCCGGATTGGTATAGGTGACCTGATGATGCTCCTCGAAGCGCGACTTCAGGCCCTTCAGGATCTCGTAGGTCTCCTCCACCGACGGCTCGTTCACGTCGATCTTCTGGAAGCGGCGAGCCAGAGCCCGGTCCTTCTCGAAAATGCCGCGGAACTCCTGGTAGGTGGTCGAGCCGATGCAGCGCAGCTCGCCGGAGGCCAGCACCGGTTTGATCAGGTTGGACGCATCCATGACGCCGCCGGAGGCCGCGCCGGCACCGATGATGGTGTGTATCTCGTCGATGAACAGGACCGCGTGCGGCCGGCGCTTGAGCTCCGCCAGGACCGCCTTGAGGCGCTTTTCGAAGTCACCGCGATACTTGGTGCCCGCCACCAGCGAGCCCAGGTCCAGCGCGTAGACGACGGCATCGCCCAGCACTTCCGGAACCTCACCGTCGACGATCTTCTTCGCCAGGCCCTCGGCGATGGCGGTCTTGCCCACACCGGCCTCGCCCACCAGCAGTGGATTGTTCTTGCGCCGGCGGCACAGGATCTGCGCCGTGCGCTCGACCTCCGCGGCACGGCCGATGAGCGGATCGATGCGGCCCTGCCGGGCCAGGTCGTTGAGATTGGTCGCGAAGTTTTCCAGCGCGCTGGAGGCTTCCTTCTCTTCGCCGCGGGCCTCCTCCGGTTCGTCGCGGGCGTCATCGTCCTGCTCCTCGCCGGGCACCTTCGAGATGCCGTGGGAGATGAAGTTGACGACATCGAGCCGGGAGACGTCCTGCTGGTTCAGCAGGTATACCGCCTGGCTGTCCTGCTCGCTGAACAGCGCCACCAGCACGTTGGCGCCGGTCACCTCCTTCTTGCCGGCCGACTGCACGTGGAAGACGGCCCGCTGCAGGACGCGCTGAAAGCCCAGAGTCGGCTGGGTCTCGCGGCCGTCGTCATCGCTGAGCAGCGGCGTGGTCTCGTCGATGAAGGTGGACACGTCCTTGCGCAGCTTCTCGGCGTCCGCGCCGCAGGCGCGAAGTACCTTGGCTGCCGTGGGATTGTCGATCAGGCACAACAACAGATGTTCGACGGTCATGTACTCATGCCGCCGGTCCCGCGCCTCTTTGAAGGCCGTGTTGAGGCTGAATTCGAGCTCTTTGCTTAGCATGGTCGGAGACTCGGCAGGTTTCGATGGGCGGTTCGATGTCGGGCGCGGGCAGTATCCTGACGTGGCCGGGTTAGGGCGGCGCCAGGGGCTGCCGAGCGGCCGCCTGGACGCGGCGGCCCGCGCAACACGAGCGGGAGCGCTCGGCCATGGTCAGGCCTCCTCCATCGTGCACAACAACGGGTGATGATTCTCGCGGGCGAAGTCGTTGACCTGCGAGACCTTGGTCTCGGCGATGTCGCGGGTGAAGACACCGCAGACGCCGACACCCCGGGTGTGGACATGCAGCATCACCTGCGTCGCCTTCTCGCGCGACATCCGAAAGAAGGTCTCGAGCACATGGACGACGAATTCCATCGGCGTGTAGTCGTCGTTGACCAGGAGCACCTTGTACAGGGGTGGGCGTTTCAGTGCCGGCTTGGCCTCTTCGACCGATAGGCCGGAGTCCTGATCCTCACCGGGGTTCCACTCACTCATCGCTCGCGTCGCTCTCAAGGTCTGTTTGCGATCCGGGGGTCGTGGTGCCGGGTGCCCCGGCCGCTGCTGCGGCCGCGGTGGCCGGCGTCATGGCTGCGTCGCCGGGAGCAGCGGTTGTGCAGCAGCGCGGACCGGCACGGGCGCCGGTCTCGTCACGCCCCCGTCTTTTGTAGGGTCCGTGGACCGAAAAATACAGTCCCCGTCCGCTCGCGTCTACGTCCGTCGATGGATGGTCGAACATCATCCCGCCAAGCTCGTTGCCCCGGCGGACAGGCCGCGGCGCAGACCTCGCCGGGCCGCGGCAAACCGCGGATTTGACCCTTGAAATCCGAGCACTATACTTGGTGCCTACCAAGGTCCGCGGTGCGCACTTTGGTCGCTGGCCCCGCCGGAACTGCGCCGGCCGGACAGCGTAAACAACAAGCTGATACCACCTGAAGTAAACAGATGTAGTGGAGGAGTTCCGATGACGGCGACCGGTATCGTGAAATGGTTCAACAATGCCAAGGGCTACGGATTCGTCAAGCCCGACGGCCGCGACGAAGATGTTTTCGTCCACTTTTCGGCCATCGACATGGATGGCTACAAGACGCTAAAGGAAGGGCAGAAGGTCGAGTTCGAGATCAACCACGGCCCCAAGGGACTCCACGCCGCCCACGTCCAGCGGGCGTTCTAGGGCCAGCCCCGGGGCCCGTCGCGCCGCCGGCGGGCCCGGCCTGCTTCCATCCCGCAGCCGCCACGGCGGTCCGAGCCCGCGGCCCGGCTGAACAGCCGGGCCGTTTCATGAAGCCGGTGTCACATGTTGTCGATGACCGCCTGCCCGAAGCCGGAGCAACTGAGCTTCGTGGCCCCCTCCATCAACCTCTCCAGGTCATAGGTGACGGTCTTGGCCGAGATCGCCCCCTCGATGCCGGCGATGACCAGATCCGCCGCCTCGGTCCAGCCGAGATGGCGCAGCAGCATCTCCCCCGACAGCAGCAGTGAGCTCGGATTGACCTGATCCTTGCCGGCGTACTTCGGCGCGGTGCCGTGGGTCGCCTCGAACATGGCCACCGAATCGGAGAGATTGGCCCCGGGCGCCATGCCGATTCCGCCCACCTGAGCCGCCAGCGCATCGGAGATGTAGTCGCCGTTCAGATTCAGCGTGGCGATGACGCTGTACTCCTTCGGACGCAGCAGGATCTGCTGGAGAAAGGCGTCGGCGATGACGTCCTTGACCGTGATCTCCGTTCCGGTCCTCGGGTTCTTGAAGCTGCACCAGGGGCCGCCGCCGATCTCCTCGGCGCCGAACTCCTCTGTGGCGAGCTGGTAGCCCCACTCCTTGAAGGCGCCCTCGGTGAACTTCATGATGTTGCCCTTGTGCACCAGCGTGACCGAGCTGCGGTCGTTGTCAATGGCGTATTGGATGGCCTTGCGCACGAGCCGTCTGGTTCCCTCGCTGGAAACGGGCTTGACACCGATGCCCGAGGTCTCGGGGAAGCGGATCTTGGTCACGCCCATCTCGTTGCGCAGGAAGTCGACGACCTTTTTCACCTCCGGCGTGCCCGCCTGCCACTCGATGCCGGCGTAGATGTCCTCTGAGTTCTCGCGGAAGATCACCATGTCGGTGTGCTCCGGCGCCTTCAGCGGACTCGGCGTGCCGGCGAAGTAGCGCACCGGCCGCAGGCAGACGTAGAGGTCGAGCTGCTGGCGCAGCGTCACATTCAGGGAGCGGATGCCGCCCCCCACGGGGGTGGTCAGCGGTCCCTTGATGCTGACGACAAAGTCGCGCACCGCGTCCAGGGTTTCGTCCGGCAGCCAGACATCGTCGCCGTAGATGCGGGTGGACTTCTCGCCGGCGTAGATCTCCATCCAGGCGATACTGCGCTGGCCGCCGTAGGCCTTCGCCACCGCGGCGTCGAGCACGGCCTTCATCACCGGCGTGATATCGACGCCGATGCCGTCGCCCTCGATGTAGGGGATGATGGGCCGGTCGGGAACATCGAGCCCGCCATCGGGACGGACGCCGATCTTCTCGCCGTCGGTGGGAACTTGAATCTTCTGATACGCCATTGGGATCTCCGGCTGACTGAAAAAGCCGAGATGGTAGCATCCGATTGGCAGGACGCAGCGCCCGCATTCCGGCGACGCCTGGCGCGGCAGGGCCGCGCGCCGCGGCCACCGACGCGAATTCAGAACCATGAAAGCGCTCTATCTCGACCACCGGCCAATACTCCGCGACGACCTTCCGGAGCCCCAGCCCGGCCCCGATGAGGCCCTGCTGCGCGTGCGACTGGCCGGGGTCTGCGCCACCGACCTGGCCCTGACCCGGGGCTACGCGGGCGGCTTCCGCGGCGTGCTCGGTCACGAGCTGGTGGCGGAGATCCTGTCGGCGCCCGCCGCGCCGGACCGGGCCGGCCAGCGCGTGACGGCGGAGATCAACATCCCCTGTGGGCATTGCGGCGACTGCGCCGCGGGACGCCCGAGCCATTGCCGCCAGCGCGAGGTCATCGGCATCCGCGGGCGCGACGGCGCCTTCGCCGAATACCTGCGCGTGCCGCTGGCCAACCTGCATCCGGTCCCGGACCCGGTCAGCGACGAGGCGGCCGTCTTCACGGAGCCGCTGGCCGCCGCGCTGCAGGTACAGCAGCAGTTGGCGGTCCGGCCCGGCCAGCGCGTGCTGGTGGTCGGCGCCGGGCGGCTCGGACAACTGATCGCCAGGGTGCTGCGGCTGACCGGCTGCGACCTGAGCGTGGTCGCCCGGCACGCCCGGCAGCGCGACCTGCTGGCCGCCGCCGGCGTCCCCTGGCTCGGTGAGGATGCGGTGCCCGGCGCCTGGGCCGATGTCGTCGTCGAGGCCAGCGGCGCGCCCGGCGGCTTCGCGCTGGCACGCCACGCCGTACGGCCGCGGGGCACCCTCTGCCTGAAGAGTACCTACGAGGGTGCGCTAAGGATCGACCTCTCGGCGCTGGTCGTCGACGAAATCAGCGTGGTGGGCTCGCGCTGCGGCCCGTTCCCGGCGGCGTTGCGGCTGCTGGCGCAGGGCCTCGTGGACCCCACGCCGTTGATCGATGCACGGCTGCCGCTGAAGCGGGCCGTCGAGGCGCTGGACCGGGCCGCCCGGCCCGGCACGATGAAGGTGTTGATCGACTGCCGGGCTGCCGGCGCCCCGGCGGGCGGCTAAGACGCGCCGGGCGACCCTTCAGCGGGCGTCGCCGTTGCGCCAGCGCAGCGTGACGACCAGATCGTTCCAGTCCAGCGGCACGCCGCCGCCGTCCTCGCACTTGATGACGACCCGCCGCTCGTCGTCGTCGTGCTCGGCGCAGACGTTGAGATCGTTGACGATCCAGCGTTCGCCCTGGAAGGACATGCAGCCGATCAGCGCCGGTCCGCTGTCGAAGGTCAGCGAACCGCTGCCGATGGTTCGGCCCTGGCCGCGCCCCTGCCATTCGAAGGGCATGCGCCCGGCGCCGTCCCAGAGCTGCATGCGCTGGAGCAGCTTGGCATTGACCTCGGCCTGCACTGTTACGCTCCGGTCCGTGGGCACCTGCACCGCCACCATCCGCGTGCCGGGCCTCATGTCGGTCCTGGCGTGGGTGGCCTCGTCCACCTCGATAATCTGTACATCGGACATGGGTAATCTCCTTTGTATGGATTTGGTTCGCGCCGATGGGTCATCATCGGCGATCCAAGAAGCATGGAGCCGATCCCGGCACGTCACAATCACGACAACCCGGATATCGGGTAAGCCGCCGGCCCGCGATCCGGGCCGGCCGACGCCCGCAGCCGCTTCCGACCACCGGAGTAGCCCGCCATGCCGCACCGCCTTCAGCCCCGGCGCATCGGCCTCAACGGCCAGTGCCACTTGCTGCTGGACCCGGACCCCAGCGTGCCGCAGCGCTACCTCGTGCGCTTCTGCGGACTGGACCGCGACCGCGCCGCCAGGGCCGCCACCGAGCACACCCGCGTGCGCCAGATGATGGACAGTCTGCGTGGGCAGGCCCCCTACCCCTATCCCTTGCCGCAGCGTGTCGTCATCGGCTGGCTCGACAGCGACGGCTGGCACCGCGGCCGCTCGGGCTATGCCGCGGACCTATCCGCGATGCCCGACGTACGCGAGGCGCTTGAGGAGCTGCAGGGCGACCTCATGCTGCGCGTGGCCCTGGTCGCCGCACGCAATGAGGTGTGATGTCGTGGTAGCCGTTCGGGGGCGGGGGCGGGGTCAGAACGGAGCTCGATACCGATACCGATACCGATGTTTGTGTCGAAACCGGGCATAATTGCAGACCGCCTGCTCCAGCCACCGCAACCACGACCGGGCGCCATGGAACTGTTTGACATCATCGCGATCCTGATCACGCTCTCGGCAGTGTTCAGCTGGATCAACCATCGCTTCCTGAAGATGCCCACGGCCATCGGGCTGATGCTCATTGCGCTGCTGATGTCGCTGATGCTGCTGATGCCGATTCCCGGCAGCGACGGCCTGGAAAGCGACGCGAAGGCAATGCTCGCGAGCATCGACTTCGACGCCACGTTGCTGCACGGCATGCTCAGCTTTCTGCTGTTCGCCGGCGCCCTGCACGTCAACCTGCACGACCTGGCCCGCCAGAAATGGGTCATCGCCATCCTCGCGACCGCCGGCGTGCTGTCCTCGACCTTTCTCGTCGGGGGCGCCAGCTGGGCCCTGTTCCGGGTGCTCGGCCTGGACGTGCCACTGATCTATTGCCTGCTGTTCGGCGCGCTGATCTCGCCGACAGACCCCATCGCCGTGCTCGGCATCCTGAAGAGCGCCGGGGCGCCCAAGAGCCTCGAGACCAAGATCACCGGCGAGTCCCTGTTCAACGACGGGGTCGCGGTAGTCACCTTCCTTGTGCTGATGCAGATCGCGGCGGGCGACGGAGACGCCACCATCGGCAACGCCATGATCATGTTCGTGCACGAGGCCTTCGGCGGCCTGCTGATGGGCCTGGTCACCGGCGGCATCGCATACCTGATGCTTCGGCGCGTCGACAATTACCAGGTCGAGGTGCTGATCACGCTGGCGCTGGCCAGCGGCGCCTATGCGGCGGCCGAGCATTTCGAGATCTCTGCCCCCATCACCGTCGTCGTCGCCGGCCTGCTGATCGGCAACCAGGGCCGCGACGGCGCCATGTCGGCGAAGACCGTCGCCCACCTCGACGACTTCTGGGAACTGGTGGACGAGGCCCTGAACGCGGTGCTGTTCGTACTGATCGGCCTGGAGGTGCTGGTGTTGACGCTGGACGCCAAGTACATCATCGCCGGCGTGCTGGCGATCCCGCTGGTGCTGGGCGCCCGCATCCTGAGCGCGGGCCTGCCCATCGGGATCATGCGCCGCTTCCGCAGCTTCTCACCCGGCGTCGTCGCCATCCTCACCTGGGGCGGCCTGCGCGGCGGCATCTCGGTGGCTCTAGCCCTTTCGCTTCCTCCGGGCGAGGTCCGCGACATCATCGTCACCGCCACCTACGTCGTCGTGGTCTTCTCCATACTGGTCCAGGGCCTGACGCTGGGCAAGGTGGTTCGGATGATGGCGCACCGCGCCGCCGTGGAAATGGAGCGCACCGAACTGCCCGACCTCACCGGCAACGCCGACAGCGAGACCGACGCACGTGCGGACGCGAACGCCTGATCCATCAAACCGCCCGGCGACACGAGCTCCACGATGGCCTTGATCGACACCTGGTACGATGCCTACGCGCACAAGCAGATCGGCCGCGGCATCCGGCAGGCAATGGCTTACGATCTGGTCTACAAGGCCCTCGGCGCCATCGTGCTGGGCCCGGTACTGGCCTGGATGCTCGAGCGCATCGTGGCGCTGAGCGGCAGCATCACCATCACCAACGAGGCCATCGCCGGCTTCTTGCTGTCCCCGGTCGGGGTGCTGTTCGTGCTGTTCGCGGTGGCCTTCACGCTGCTCGCGTTCTACGCCGAGCAGGCAGGGCTGATGCACGTGGCCGCCGGCGCCAGCCGCGGCGCGGCCGCGTCCTGGAGCGACGCGCTGGCCACGGCCGTCGCCGCGCTGCCGCGGCTGCTGACGCTGGCGCTCTGGCAGGCGGGCATCCTGCTGCTGTGGCTGCTGCCGCTGGCCGCTGCCGCGGGCCTGACCTACAAGGCCCTGCTCGGCGCCCATGACATCAACTGGTACCTGGCCGAGCGGCCGCCCGAGTTCCTGGCCGCACTGGCGATCGGCGGGGTGCTGGCCCTGGCGGGTCTCGTCATCGTGCTGCGCCTGCTGGTGAACTGGGCGCTGAGCATCCCGATCTGCCTGTACGAGCGGCGATGCGGCCGGGCCGCGCTGGCCGAGAGCCGCGAGCGCATCGAAGGCCATCGGCTGCGCGCACTCCGGCTGCTCGCCGGCAACCTGCTCCTGGTGCTGGCCGCCGGCGCCGGCATCGGCTGGATGCTGGATGCCGTCCTCGGCGGCCTGCTCGGACTCATCGATGGCCTGCGGCCGCTGGTGATCACCACGGCGCTGGCGGTAATGGCGTTGGCCGCGTTCGGCGTGCTGCTGTCGTTCGTGCTGATGGCCGTCTATGCCTTGATGGTCATGCACCTGTACTTCGAGCAGCTCGGCATTGACGGGCTGCGCAAAGAAGGCTGGGAGAGCACGACCCGGACCGCACGACTGTCCCGCGGCATCATCGTGCTGGCCCTGCTGGCCCTGCTGGCCGGCGCCGGCGCGCTGATCCATGCCCAGCTCGACGACCTGCGCATCGGCCGCGACGTCAAGATCACCGCCCATCGCGGCGGCGCCGCGCACGCCCCAGAGAACACCCTCAGCGCCATCTATCAGGCCGCCAGCGACGGTGCCGACATGGTGGAGATCGACGTCCAGGAGACCGCCGACGGCGTCATCGTGCTGCTGCACGACAGCGACTTGATGCGGGTGGCCGGCCTGCCCCGCGCGATCTGGGACGTCGAATACGACGAGCTGCGCGCCGTCGACGTCGGCCGCTGGTTCTCTCCAGAGTTCGCCAACGAGCCGGTGCCGACGCTGAAGGAGGCGCTGATGGCGGCTGAGTCCGGACTCGGCCTCAATATCGAGCTCAAGTACAACGGTCATGACCAGCGCCTGGCCGAGCGCGTCGTGGAGCTGGTGCGCGAGGCCGGCTGCGGGAATTGCATCCTCACGTCACTGAACCAGCAGGCCCTGGCCCGGGTACGGGAGCTCGCCCCCGAGATCCCGATCGGCCAGATCGTCACTGCCGCGGTGGGCGACCCGAAACGCCTCGACGTGGACCTGCTCAGCATGAACCAGGCGCAGGTGACGCCCCAGGTGGTCCGAGCCAACCGTGCTGCCGGCCTCGAAACCCACGTCTGGACTGTCGACGACCTCGCCACGATGGAGAAAATGGTGGACATGGGTGTCGATAACATCATCACCGACCAGCCCGGACGCCTGCACGCACTGCTCCAGGAGCGCGCCCCGCTCTCGGACGGAGACTTGCTGCTGCTGGCCCTGGGCCGCCAGATGCGTGACTGAATGAGCACTGAACAAACCGTCGACGACGCCAACCGGCCCTATGCGGGCCTGAGCCCCGATCTCGTGCTCGACGCGGTCGAATCCGTGGGCCAGGTCGTGGACGGCCGCTTGCTGGCGCTGAACAGCTATGAGAACCGCGTCTACCAGGTAGGCATCGACGGCGGGCTGCCGCTGGTGGCCAAGTTCTATCGGCCCGGGCGCTGGTCCGATGCCACCATCCTGGAAGAGCACGCCTTCATGCTGGAACTGGCCGAGAGCGAGATCCCGGTGGTGGCGCCGCTGGTCATCGTCGATCGCACGCTGCACCGGTACGGCGGCTTTCGCTTCTCGCTGACGCCGCGGCAGGGCGGCCGCGAGCCGGAGCTGGACGATCCCGCCGTGCTCACCCGCATCGGCCGCTTCATCGGCCGCATCCACGCCGTCGGCGCCAGCCGGCCCTTCAGCCACCGGCCCACACTGGACCCGGCCAGCTTCGGCCGTACGCCCAGCGCCTACCTGCTGGAAGAGGGCTGGCTACCGCCGGAGCTGCAGCCGGCCTACAGCAGCGTGGTCGCGCACGCGCTGGACGAGGTGGATGCCTGCTTCGACCGCGCCGGCGCCGTCGGACACATCCGTCTGCACGGCGACTGCCACCGCGGCAACCTCCTGTGGACCGAGGCCGGCCCCCACTTCGTCGACTTCGACGACACCCGTGCCGGGCCGGCCGTGCAGGACCTGTGGATGCTGCTCGCCGGCGACCGCGACGAGATGTCCGTGCAGCTCGGCCATGTGCTGGACGGCTATGAAGACTTCCGCGACTTCGACCCGCGCGAGCTGCACCTGATCGAGGCCCTGCGCACGCTGCGCCTGATCCACCATGCCGCCTGGCTGGCCCGGCGCTGGGACGACCCGGCCTTCCCCGCCGCCTTTCCCTGGTTCGACAGCCCGCGCTACTGGCAGGATCACATCCTCGCACTGCGCGAGCAGATCGCCGCGATGCAGGAGGGCCCGCTGCCGCTGGCCTACACGCACTGAGCAGCCGGCGCGTCCGGCCCGAGCCAGGTTCTCCGCCCAGAGAGACAGTCCCGTGAAGCAGCGACACCCCGAGCCCTGCGATTGCGGCAGCGGCCGGCTCTATCAAGACTGCTGCGGCCGATACCACGCGGGCGAGCCCGCGCCCACGGCCGAGACCCTGATGCGCTCGCGCTACAGCGCCTACTGCCGCGGGCGACGCGACTACCTGCGCGCCACCTGGCATCCGCGCACGCTGGCCGGGCAGGCCCCGGATGCGCCCGACGAGCCACCGGTGAAGTGGAT
>Ga0316578_10000364_pt1 | contig 14435 bp, 13 predicted proteins | sample J0NA_2_FD_203076 | JGI IMG/M metagenome (GOLD analysis project Ga0316578, IMG submission 203076) | Rhizosphere microbial communities from salt marsh grasses in Alabama, United States - J0-2_160517rDrC | ecosystem: Host-associated > Plants > Roots > Rhizosphere | place: USA: Alabama | collected... | reverse complement strand
CAAGGTGAGGAGGGGCAGTGCCGCGACGAGCGCGGACAGAGCGAGAGACCCGGCGACCGGGTCTGTTGCTGGCTGGAACATCTGGCTCTCCTTCGGGCCGCCGCACCGGCTGCGCGGGATTGCTCGGTAACGTAAGACAAGTTGACTTGTCTGTCAATGTGTCCGTCACCACGTCTGCTCATCGACGACCTACGATGGAAGCGGTTACCCCATCACCCCTGGGAGCTCGAGCCGGATGAAGCTGCACACCGTGTCCCTCGTGGACGCGCTGACCGAGACGCTGCGCACCCGAGTCCTCGACGGCGATGTCGACGCGGGTCGGGGCCTGACCGAGAACGATGTCGCGGCCGAGTACGACGTGTCGCGCCCCACGGCGAAGGCCGCGATCTCGACGCTGGTGCAGCAGGGCCTGCTCCGGCGAGAGCCGCACAAGTCCGCCCGGGTGCCGGTGCTCACGAGCGCCGACATCGAGGACCTGTTCCGGGTCCGGATCCCGCTCGAGCTCGCTGTCGTCCGTGCCGTCATCGAGGGGGGCGAGGTGCCGGCCGGTGCGGCCGCAGCCGTCGACTCCCTGGCCCACGTGCCACCCGACGCGCGTCACAGCCTGTTCGTCCAGGCGGACCTCGGGTTCCACCGCGCGCTCGTGGACGCCGTGGGGAGCCCCCGCCTCTCCCGCGTCTACGGGGAGCTCACCGGCGAGATCCACCTGTCGATGATCCAGAACCGCGAGGCGCTCGGCCGCGACCGGATCGCCTCCGAGCACCGTGGGGTGCTGGAGGCACTCCAGCGCGGGGATGCCCCGACGGCGGAGCGGCTGATGCGGGAGCATCTCGAGGGTGCCTGCGCCGCCCTGGTCGACCGCCTGAACGCCCCCACCTAGTTTCCCGCCCGGTGCCGCAACCCCCCGGGTCGCTTCGGAACTCTTCCCGTGCGACGCGCGGGCTTCCCGGACGGGATGCGGCGGGCCCGGTGCCTCAGTCGTCCGCGCCCGTCCGGACGTAGGCCTCGAGGCCGTGCCGGCCGCCCTCCCGGCCGTACCCGGACTCCTTGTAGCCGCCGAACGGCGAGGTCGGGTCGAACTTGTTGAAGGTGTTGGCCCACACGACGCCGGCCCGGAGCTGGTCCGCCATCCAGAGGATGCGGCTGCCCTTCTCGGTCCAGATGCCGGCCGAGAGCCCGTAGGGGGTGTTGTTGGCCTTGGCCACGGCCTCCCCGGGGGTGCGGAAGGTGAGGACCGAGACGACGGGTCCGAAGATCTCCTCCTGGGCGATCCGGTGGCTCTGGCTCACGTTGCTGAAGACCGTCGGCCGGAACCAGAAGCCGTTCGCGGGCAGGTCGCAGCCGGAGTCCCACCGGGTCGCGCCCTCGGACTCGCCGACCTTGACCATCTCCTCGATCCGCTCGAGCTGGGTGCGGCTGTTGATGGCACCGACATCGGTGTTCTTGTCCATCGGGTCGCCCACGCGGAGGGTCTGCAGCCGTCGCTTGAGCCGGTGGTCGAGCTCCTCGGCGATGTTCTCCTGGACGAGGATCCGGCTTCCGGCACAGCACACGTGGCCCTGGTTGAAGAAGATGCCGTCGACGATCCCCTCGACCGCCTGGTCGATGGGCGCGTCGTCGAAGACGATGTTGGCCGCCTTGCCACCCAGCTCGAGGGTGGCCTTCTTCCGGGTACCCGCGATCGAGCGGGCGATCATCTTGCCGACCGCCGTGGACCCGGTGAACGCGAGCTTGTCGATGCCGGGGTGGTCGACGATCGCCTGGCCGGTGGCGCCGGCCCCGGTGACGATGTTGACGACGCCGGGCGGCAGCTCGGCCTGCTGGCACACCTCGGCGAAGAGCAGGGCGGTGAGCGGGGTGGTCTCGGCCGGCTTGAGCACCACGGTGTTCCCGCAGGCCAGCGCTGGTGCCACCTTCCACGCCAGCATGAGGAGGGGGAAGTTCCACGGGATGACCTGTCCCACGACGCCCAAGGGCCGGGGGTTGTCTCCGAGCGCGGCGTGGTCGAGCTTGTCGGCCCACCCCCCGTGGTAGAAGAAGTGCGCGGCGACGAGGGGGATGTCGACGTCGCGGCTCTCCCGGATCGGCTTGCCGTTGTCGAGGGTCTCGAGCACGGCGAACTCGCGGGCGCGCTCCTGGAGGATGCGAGCGATCCGGTACAGGTACTTGCCGCGGTCGGTGCCGCTCATCCGCGACCACACGCGGGAGTACGCGGTGCGGGCGGCGCGCACGGCGGCATCGACGTCCTGCTCGGTGGCGTCCGCGACCTCCGAGAGGACCTCCTCGGTGGCCGGGTTGACCGTCTTGAACGGTGTGCCGCCGTCGGACTCGACGAACTCACCGCCGATGAACAGGCCGTAGCTGCTTGCGATGTCGACCACCGAGCGGGACTCGGGGGCGGGTGCGTACTCGAAGGTGACCATCTCGGTGTCCTTTGGCAGTTCTCGTCGCCGTCAGTAGCCACTCGGGGCGTCGTCAGCGACGTAGTCGCCACCGGAGTAGGCGCCGGTCGCCAGCTTCTGCCGCTGGAGGATGAGGTCGTTGAGCAGGCTCGAGGCGCCGAACCGGAACCAGTGGTTGTCGAGCCACTCCTCACCGGCGACCTCGTTGACCGTCACCAGGTACTTGATGGCGTCCTTGCTCGTGCGGATGCCGCCCGCCGGCTTCACCCCCACCTGGTCTCCGGTGAGCCCGCGCCAGTCGCGCACTGCCTCGAGCATCACCAGTGTCACCGGCAGGGTCGCGGCCGGTGAGATCTTGCCCGTCGAGGTCTTGATGAAGTCGGCCCCGGCCAGCATCGAGAGCCACGACGCACGGCGGGCGTTGTCGTAGGTGACCAGCTCGCCGGTCTCCATGATCACCTTGAGCCGGGCCTGCCCGCAGGCCGCCTTGGTCTCGGCGATCTCGTCGAACACGGTGAGGTAGTCGCCGGCGAGGAAGGCGCCCCGGTCGATGACCATGTCGATCTCGTCCGCGCCGTTCGCGACGGCGTCGCGGGTGTCGGCCAGCTTCACGGCCCGGCTGGCGCGTCCGCTGGGGAAGGCAGTGGCCACGGCCGCGACCTTGACGGACGACTCGCCGAGCACCTCCTGCGCGAAAGGCACCATGTCGCCGTACACGCAGACGGCCGCGGGGCGGGGGGTCGTCGGGTCGCTGGGGTCGGGGACGAGCGCGCGCGCGGCGAGCCCGCGGACCTTCCCGGGCGTATCGGCGCCCTCGAGGGTCGTCAGGTCGATCATCGAGATGGCGGTGTCGATGGCCCAGGCCTTGCTGTCCTTCTTGATCGACCGGGTCGAGAGCGCGGCGGCTCGCGCCTCGCACCCGACCTGGTCCACACCCGGCAGTCCGTGCAGCCAGGTGGTGAGGGCGGAGTTCGACAGTCGTGAGACGCCGAGGATGTCCCGGGCACGGGTGGTCGCGTCGGCGTCGGTGGCGGTGCTCACCCGGCGAGTCTACGGGTGCGACGCGTACCACGGTCCGGCGAGCAGTGTGGCGCGGTGACCCTACGATGAGAGCAGCCCTCGACGTCGCCGGCCGCCGCGGCCGAGACGTCGTCGTGAAGACCGAGCGAGTGGGGTGAGGACGATGTCGAGCGACCGCGCGAGGCCGGGCCCGACGAGCACATCGGGACTGCTCTTCGTCGGTCTGCTGATGATCGGCCTGGCCGTCGGCATCCTCACCGGCGAGGTCGCGGTGGCGCTGATGGCCGGACTGGGGCTCGGCTTCGTCGCGATGGCGCTCACGGGAGGCCTCCGTGGGCAGACGGCGGGCGGGCTGCTCTTCTCCGGTTCGCTCTTCGTCGGCCTCTCGCTCGGCCTCCTCCTGGGCAATGCCGCGGTGGGAGTGCTCGGCGGCTTGGGGGTCGGCTTCGTGCTCATGGCGTTGGCCCGTCGGGCGGGCGGGGAGGAGTAGGCCCCGTCGTGGGCTGGTGGAGCGACCTCCAGGCGCGTCGACTGCGGGCCATGTACGCCGGTGGACGCGGCAACGCCTCGGCGCGGCGGTTCTCCGCCCTCTGGTCGCGCGTGCACGCCACGGGGCTGGGCCCTCGCCGCTGGGTCAGCCTGGAGGTCGTGGGACGGCGCTCCGGCGAGGTCCGGTCGTTCCCGCTCGGGCTGGCCGACGTCGGCGGCGAGTGGTTCGCCGTCTCGATGCTGGGGGAGTGCGCATGGACACGGAACGTGCGGGCCGCCGGAGGTGAGGTGGTGCTCCGAGGGCGCGGATGGGGACCGGTGCGGCTGGTCGAGGTGCCGGAGGGCGAGCGGGCTCCGGTGCTGCAGCGCTATGTGGAGAAGGTGCCGGGGGGTCGGCCGCACCTGAGCGTGCCCGTCGGAGCCCCGCTGTCGCGGTTCGAGGCGGTCGCCGACCGCTACCCGGTGTTCCGGGTGGAGCGTCGCTGACCGGTGGGTGCTCAGACGGAGGTCGCGGCCTCGAGGTCGGCGCGGATGGCCGCCAGCCGCTCCGCCGCGCGCTCGCGGGCGACGCGGAGGTCGTCGCCGGCGACGGGCTCGACCACCTCCAGGTAGACCTTGAGCTTCGGCTCGGTTCCCGAGGGCCGGACGATGACGCGTGAGCCGTCGGAGAGGTACCACCGCAGCCCCTCGGTCGGAGGCAGGCCGCCCGCCCCGGCAGCGAGGTCGTCGAGCCGTTCCACCGCGATCCCCGCCACGGCGTCGCGGGGCTCGTCACGCAGACGGCCCATGAGGGTGCCGATGAGCGAGAGGTCCGAGACCCGCACGGAGAAGGCGTCGGTCGCGTGTACGCCGTGGGCGCGCGCCAGCTCGTCGAGGCGGTCGGCCAGGGTCCGGCCCTGCGCCTTGAGCGTCGCCGCCAGCTCGGCGACGAGCAGCGCGGCCGAGATGCCGTCCTTGTCGCGCACATGGGCGGGGTCGACGCAGTAGCCCAGCGCCTCCTCGTAGCCGTAGCGCAGACCCGGGACGCGCCCGATCCACTTGAAGCCGGTGAGGGTCTCCTCGTGGCGGACGCCCGCGGCGCGGCACATCGCCGCCAGCAGCCTCGAGGACACGATGGAGTTGGCGAAGACCGCGTCCGGCGAGTCGGCGGCGACGCCGTGGTCCAGCAGGTGCGAGCCGAGGAGCACCCCGACCTCGTCCCCACGCAGCATCCTCCAGCCCCCGCTCGCAGGGACCGCGACCGCACACCGGTCCGCGTCCGGGTCGTTCGCGATGACGAGGTCGGGCGAGGTCTGTTCGGCGAGCTCGAGCGCGGCGTCCATCGCCCCCGGCTCCTCCGGGTTCGGGAAGGAGACGGTGGGGAACATCGGGTCGGGGCTGGCCTGCGACTCCACCGGCACGGGCGGCGGGTAGCCGGCTGCGATGAACGCCAGCCGCAGCGTCTCGGACCCGACGCCGTGCAGCGCCGTGTGGACCACGGTGACGTCGCGCGGCGTGTCCGGCCCGACGACCGTCACGACGTCGCGCAGGTAGGCGGCGAGGACCTCGTCGCCCAGCCGCTCCCACCCCTCGTCCGACCTCGGCACGGATGCCACGGACTCCACGCGGTCGATCTGCTCGGCGATCAGCCCGTCCACGGGCGAGACGATCTGCGAGCCGTCCGCGACGTAGACCTTGTACCCGTTGTCCTCCGGCGGGTTGTGCGACGCCGTCACCATGACGCCCGCGTCCGCGCCGAGGTGGCGGATGGCGTAGGCGAGGACCGGCGTCGGGAGCGGGTGGGGCAGCACGGCGGCTCGACCGCCCATCCCGGTGACCACCGCGCAGGTGTCGTCGGCGAAGACGTCGGAGTCGGTCCGGGCGTCGAAGCCGACGACGACGAACGGTGCGGCGTCGATCGTCTGCAGGTACGCGGTCAGGCCGGCGGCGGCACGGATGACGACGGCACGGTTCATCCGATGGGGGCCACCACCGAGGCGGCCGCGCAGCCCCGCGGTGCCGAACTCGAGCATCCCCGACATCGCGTCGGCGAGCTCCGCCTCGGCCGCCGGGTCACCCGACGCCGCGGCGTCGGCCAGCTCGACGAGCTCCGCCCGGGTGTCGGGGTCGGGGTCGTCGTCGGCCCAGGCGTGTGCGGCTGCGACGAGCTCGTCGGTGGCAGTCATCGGGGGCCTCAGATGCGTCCGACGACAGCGGCGAGCAGCCGTCCGCAGCGGTCGGCCGCGGCCTCGCCCGCCTCGATGACCTCCTCGTGGCTGAGGCGGTCGGCCGAGATCCCGGCCGCGGCGTTGGTCACGAGCGAGATGCCGAGCACCTCGAGCCCGGCATGGCGCGCGGCGATGGCCTCGAGCGTGGTGGACATGCCGACGAGGTCCCCTCCGATGGCTCTCGCCATCCGGACCTCGGCAGGGGTCTCGTACTGGGGACCGCGGAACTGGACGTAGACGCCCTCGTCGACGTCGGGGTCCACCTCCTGCGCGACCGCTCGCAGGCGGGGGGAGTACAGGTCGGTGAGGTCGACGAAGGTCGCCCCCTCGAGGGGGGACGCCCCGGTGAGGTTGATGTGGTCCGAGATGAGAACCGGTGTTCCCGGTGCCCACTCCGGGCGGACGCCGCCGCATCCGTTGGTGATGACGACCGTCGTGCAGCCCACCGCCGCGGCCGTCCGCACCCCGTGGACGACCGCGCGGACCCCGCGTCCCTCGTAGAAGTGGGTGCGGGTGCCGTAGACCAACGCCCTCCGCCCGGTGTCGCCGATGGCGACCGAGCGCATCGTGCCGGAGTGCCCCGCCACTGCGGCCTCGGCGAAGCCGGGCACGTCCGTGTTCTCGATGGTGGCGAGCGTCTCGCCGATGAGGTCCCCGGCCTGCCCCCACCCGGAGCCGAGCACGAGGGCCACGTCGTGCCGGTCGACGCCCGTGCGCTCGCGGATCACGGCTGCGGCTGCCTCGGCGACGGCGAACGGGTCGGCCGAGGGGTCGGTGAGATCGTGGACGGCGTTGTCGGTCACCCGGGCAGCGTAGCGAGGCCCGAGCGGCGGGAGCTCGCCGACCGGCTCCCGCCGGTCCGGGGAGCCGCGAGCCGCGATGTCGCCCAGGGGGTGCCGACGGCCCTCAGTCGAGGTGGCGCACGGAGGGCCAGAGGTCCGCCCACGGACGTCGTGGGCCACGGCAGACCGCGACGGGCACCCCCTGCTCCTCGCTGTCGACCCCGACGCCGTTGTCGAGGAGTGCACGCACCTCGCACCTCGCGAAGAGCGGCGCGAGCTCGGGGTACTGCGCTCCGACCACCACCGCCGTCTCCGTGGTGTCCGGTGGCGGGCCCAGGTCCCCGAGGGCGTTGTGCCCGCTGTACGCGGAGGGCAGCCCAAGCATCGGGCCGAACCGGTCGACGGCACCCGCCTCCCCGTAGTTCGACGTCAACACCACGGCGTCCGGGTCGAGCACGTCGTCCCAGACCCGCGCCACCTGCTCGACGTAGCGCGGCCAGCCGACCTGGTCCCCGACGAGCGGATTGACGTCGGGCACCGGGGTGCGGCCCACGACGTCCAGCGGGATCACCGGGAGGGCGAGGACGACAGAGACGACGGCGTTGGCCGCGAGCACCCCGGCGACAACCCGGGCGTAGCCGTGCCGTGCCGTCCAGCTCGCGAGTGGTACGCACCCGGCTGCCCAGAGGACCAGCAGCATGGGCACCGGATAGTGGGGTTGCGCCCCGCTGACCCAGGTGAGCGTGAGGATCGACCCGACGGCGACGAGCAGCCACCTCGCCTCCGGCACGCGGGCCACGTGGACCACGCCCCAGAGCCAGACCGGCACGAGGAGGATGCCGATCGCCGCCACGAGGATGAGGGGCAGGGCGGCGCGCGTGTCCGCCGCGTTGGCCGCGGAGAGGGCCTGGCCCATCGTCAGCTGCGGCCAGCCGTTCGTCACCTGGTAGACGACCTGCGGCGCCGCCACTCCGAGAGCCACGAGGGCGCCGAGCCACGGCCACCTGGTACGCAGCGAGTCCCTCGGGCCGAGAAGCAGGACGCCCGTGGCCAGGCCTGCGAGCGGGACGACGACCAGCCACCGGTTCCACACCGCCGCCCCGGACACCGCCCCGACGACCAGCCACCAGCGCGGCTCGCCCCGAAGCGCCCGCAGGCCGGCGAGGACCATCGCGAGGGTCAGCGGCAGGTCGAGGGCGGACGTCAGCAGGACGTGGCCGAGGACCAGCGGCAGGCCGGCGAACGCGGCTCCCCAGGCGGCGAACGCCTGGGCGCGGCGGCCCCCGCCGAGCTCGGCCGTGATCGCCGCCACCAGCAGGACGGCCGCGGCCGTGGCAAGCGAGGCGGGGAGGCGCAGCGACCACGGTTCGTCGACGACGGCGTCCAGGACCCGGGCGAGGAGCGGGGCCAGTGGTGGCTGGTCGAGATAGCCCCATGCCGGCGGCAGCATCCGGAAGTACAGCTCGTCGCGGTGGAAGCCGTAGCCGGCGCTGCCGAGGACGAGCACGGCGAGCTGGGTCAGGGCGGCCGCCACGGGCGCGGACGGCACTGCCACCCTGCGGTCCATCTCGCCACCTCCACCGCGTCGCCGCCCGAGGCTAGGGCATCGTCCGACGGCGCGGAAGGGGACCACCGGCGGCGCCCGCGGGTCCGGTGCGGGGTGGTTGGATGGTCGCCGTGAGCGCGCGGACGAACAGAGTCGTGATCCTCGGGGGAGGGCCCGGCGGGTACGAGGCGGCGCTGGTCGCCGCCCACCTCGGCGCCGACGTGACCATCGTCGAGAAGAACGGCATCGGGGGCGCCGCCGTGCTCACCGACTGCGTGCCGAGCAAGGCGCTCGTGGCCACCGCCGACTACCTCAGCGACTTCACCACGGCGGCCGACCTCGGTGTGCACCTCGAGGACGCCGAGGCCCATGAGGTGTCCCGGGCGCACGCCGACCTCGGCGAGGTCAACCGACGGGTCGTCGACCTCGCCAAGGCGCAGAGCGACGACGTCCTGGGACGGCTCGAGGAGGTCGGTGTCCGCGTCGTGGAGGCGTCCGCCTCGTTGACGGCACCGACCACGGTGACGGCCGACGGCCCGTCGGGTGTCGAGGAGCTCGAGGCCGACGTGGTCCTCGTGGCGACCGGCGCGTCCCCGCGGGTCATGGACACCGCCGTGCCCGACGGTGATCGCATCCTCACGTGGCAGCAGGTCTACGGGCTCGACGGTCTGCCCGAGCGGCTCGTCGTCGTGGGGTCGGGGGTGACCGGCGCGGAGCTGGCGCAGGCCTACCTCGGGCTGGGGTCCGACGTCGTGCTCGTCTCCTCCCGCGAGCACGTGCTGCCCGGCGAGGACCCCGACGCAGCGGCCGTCGTCGAGGACGTGTTCCGGCGCCGGGGGATGGAGGTCCTGTCGACCTCGCGGATGGAGGCCGTCGAACGCACCGGCGACGGCGTGCTCGTGCGACTCACCGACGGGCGCGAGGTCCAGGGCTCGCACGCGCTCCTGGCCGTCGGCTCGGTCCCGCAGACGCGGGGGATCGGTCTGGAGGACGTGGGGATCGAGCTGAGCGGATCGGGGCACATCGAGGTCGACCGGGTCTCCCGGACCACCGTGCGAGGGGTCTACGCCGCCGGGGACTGCACCGGGGTGCTGCCGCTCGCCTCGGTAGCCGCCATGCAGGGCCGGATCGCGATGTCGCACGCGCTCGGCGACGCCGTAGCACCGCTGGACCTCGGCGTCGTCGCGGCCACGGTGTTCACCGACCCCGAGATCGCCACCGTGGGTGTGTCGCAGCGCGACATCGACGACGACCGGGTCGACGCCGATGTCGTCATGCTCGCGCTGTCGCGCAACCCCCGCGCCAAGATGCTCGGCATCGACGACGGCTTCGTGAAGCTGTTCGCGCAGAAGGGCAGCGGTGTCGTCATCGGGGGCGTCGTCGTGGCGTCGCGCGCCTCGGAGCTGGTGTTCCCGGTGGCGCTCGCCGTGCAGCACCGGCTCAACGTGGACCAGGTCGCGTCGACGATCACGGTGTACCCGTCGCTCTCCGGCTCCGTGGCCGAGGCCGCCCGCCGGCTGCACCCCACGAGCTGACCCGCCGGGGCTGGGACTACTCCTCCCGAGCCGGCCGAGATGGCGCGACATGCCGATCGCGCGCGTGTGGCATCGGCATGTCGCGCAACCTCGACGGTTTGGCGGGAACCCCGAGCGGGCAGGATGGGTTGGACGAACAGGCCCAGCCCCCACCGGAGAGGGATGACGTGAAGAAGATCCGAGCTGCCGCGGTCATCGCGATCGCGACGACGGCCTACACCAAGGCCAAGGACTATGCCCACACGAATCCCGAGCAGGCGAGCGCGACCATCGACAAGGTCGAGGACTTCGTCCGTGGGCGCACCCCCGCCAAGCATGCGGACAAGGTCGGCCAGGGAGGCGCTGTGGTGCGCCGAGGTCTCGGGCTCCCCGGGCGAGCGACGCCCACGGCGCCGAGCGCGGATGCCGAGCGTGCCGGCGCGTTGACGGCGGCGGAAGAGGACCCGGACCCCGACACCTCCGAGCCGTGGGCGCCCCACGACCCGTCAGACCCCTCCCCGCTCGCGCCGAACCCGGCCCCTGGCACGGACGACGACCCCCAGCCGCGCCGGCACGGCGACGACCAGGCTCCGATGACCCCCGGGGAGCACATCGCGCCGTGACCCCGTTCGCCCGCCGGCTGCGGGCCGGAGCGGCCGTCGAACCGGGATCAGCCCTGGCCCGGACCGTCGGTGATGTCGCAGAGGACCGCTCCGTTGGTGACGGTCGCGCCGACCTCTGCCTTGAGTGAGGTGATCGTGCCGCCCTTGTGGGCGGTGATCGGCTGCTCCATCTTCATCGCCTCGAGCACGACGACGAGGTCGCCCTCGGCGACGGTCGCACCCTCGTCGACGGCGATCTTGACGATCGTGCCCTGCATGGGCGCGGTCAGTGAGTCGCCGGACGTCGCTCCACCCGACTTCGACCCGCCGGACCGGCGTGGGGCCTTCTTCTTGGCGCCGCCCCCGCCACCGCCTCCGCCGAGCGTGAAGCCGCCGGGAACGGACACCTCCAGCCGCTTACCGCCGACCTCGACGACCACGGTCCGGCGCTCCTCGGGCTCCTCGCCGTCCCCGTGGGGGCCGGTGTAGGGCTCGATGTCGTTCTCCATCTCGGTCTCGATCCACCGGGTGTGCACCGAGAAGGGCTCGCCACCGTCGGGGGCGAACGCCGGGTCGGAGACGACCTTGCGGTGGAACGGGACGACGGTGGGCATGCCCTCGACCACGAGCTCGTCGAGCGCACGGCGGGAGCGCTCGAGGGCCTGCTCGCGGGTGCGGCCGGTGACGACGAGCTTGGCGATCATCGAGTCGAAGGCGCCAGCGACGGTGTCGCCCTCGACGATGCCGGCATCCCAGCGCACCCCCGGGCCGTGGGGGACGACCATCCTCGTGACCGTTCCGGGAGCGGGCAGGAAGTTGCGCCCGGCGTCCTCGCCGTTGATGCGGAACTCGATGGAGTGGGCGTGCGGCTCGGGGTCGGGGTAGTCGAGGGTGGCGCCGTCGGCGACGCGGAACTGCTCGCGGACCAGGTCGATGCCGGTGACCTCCTCCGACACCGGGTGCTCCACCTGGAGGCGGGTGTTCACCTCGAGGAAGCTGATGTCGCCCTCCGGCCCGACGAGGAACTCGCACGTGCCGGCCCCGACGTAGCCCGCCCGCTTGAGGATCTCCTTGCTCGCCCGCAGTAGCTCGCTGTGCTGCTCCTCGGTGAGGAACGGTGCGGGTGCCTCCTCGACGAGCTTCTGGTTGCGGCGCTGGAGCGAGCAGTCGCGGGTCGAGATGACGACGACGTTGCCGTGCTGGTCGGCGACGCACTGGGTCTCGACGTGCCTCGGCCGGTCGAGGAAGCGCTCGACGAAGCACTCCCCGCGCCCGAAGGCGGTGACTGCCTCGCGGACGGCCGAGTCGTAGAGCTCGGGGATCTCCTCCATCGAGCGGGCGACCTTGAGCCCGCGGCCGCCACCGCCGTAGGCGGCCTTGATCGCCACGGGGAGCCCGTGCTCCTCGGCGAAGGCGACGACCTCGTCCGGTCCGTCGACGGGGTCCTTGGTGCCGGGGACGAGCGGCGCGTCCGCCGCGAGCGCGATGTGGCGCGCCTTGACCTTGTCGCCGAGGGAGTCGATGGCCTCCGGGCCCGGCCCGATCCACACCAGCCCCGCGTCGATCACCTTCTGCGCGAACCCCGCGTTCTCGGCGAGGAAGCCGTAGCCGGGGTGGACGGCGTCGGCTCCTGCCTGGTGGGCCACCTCGATGAGCTTGTCCTGCAGCAGGTACGAGTCCGCCGGCGTGGTGCCGCCGAGGGCGTACGCCTCGTCGGCGACGCGCACGTGGAGGGCGTCGCGGTCGGGCTCGGCGTACACGGCGACCGACGCGATGCCGTGGTCGGTGCAGGCGCGGGCGATACGCACGGCGATCTCGCCACGGTTCGCGATGAGGACCTTGCTGATGGGCATGATTCGGACTCTATCGGTACCGGTACGTCCGCCCGCGCGCACGCGTCGCCGGCGTTCCGAGGGCGCCGATGCGACCGCCTTGAGAGTGACGGTACTCATGGTGCGACGCCCGTCCGAGCGAGACGATGGAGGTGCACCACCGTGGGTGCCTGGATCGCCCCAAGGAGCATGCGATGACCGCACCGCCCGCCGCCGCACCGATCGCTCCCGCCGACCCCGAACCGAAGCGGCACCCGGCAACCTCGGCCCAGTTGAGCTGGCTGGAGCGCGAGGTCGAGGCATGGCGCTCCGAGGGTCTGGTCGACGCCGACACCGCCGTTGCGATCCGTGACCGCTACGTGGTGCACCGACGGGTCACACTGGCCCGCATCGTCCTCACGCTGGGCGCGGCCTTCGTCGGGCTCGGTCTGATCTGGCTGGTCGCGGCGAACCTGGACCGGATGTCGCCACTCCTGCGGTTCCTCCTCATGGTGCTCGTCTGGGTGGGCCTCGTCACCGCCTCCGAGCTCCTCGCGCGGCGCCGTGAGCACACGGGAACCATCCCCGCCCCCGTGCTCGGCGTGGTCCGGATGCTCGCGGCCGCGGCCTACGGGGCGGTTGTGTTCCAGGCGGCCCAGAGCCTGCAGGTGTCCACCTACGACCCGATCCTCGTCGGTGTCTGGGCGGCCGGAGCGCTTCTCTACGCCTACGCCGTGAGAAGCCTGGGGTCGCTCGTCGTGGGCATCGTGCTCGCCGCCTACTGGTTCGGGTGGGCCGTGCTCGACGTGGACGAGACCATGGTCGCCGGGGCCACCGCGATCGGTGTGGCCGGGCTCGTCGCGGTTGCGGTGGGTGTGCTGCACGCGCCGCAGGGGCAGGCCACCGCCGAGCGCATCCTCTTCGGGATCCCGTGGCGGGAGCTCGGTGCCGGGCTCGTCCTCCTCGGCCTTTTCCTCGCTGCCCTGCCCTTCAACGAGGGTGGTGACGCGACCGGCACGCTGGTCCTCTGGGTCGGCCTGGGGGTGGCGGTCGCTCTCGCGGCCCTGGCCCTTGTCCGAGGCGACCGTGTCGACCGGCTCGAGACCGGGCTCGCCGCGGTCGCACTCGCCGTGGGTGCCGGCCTCTCGCTCTGGCGGTTCTCCGGGACCGAGCTGGACGACCTCACGGCCGGCGAGTGGGCCCGTGCCTTCGTGGCAGTGGTGGTCTATCTCGCCGTGGCGAGCGGGTACGCGGTGCTCGGCGGAATGCGTGACTCCGCCCGGCTCACCTGGGCCGCCACGGCCGCGCTCGTCCTGTTCACGACGATCCAGGCGACCGCTGTCTTCGCCGAGATCCTCTCCGGGGCAGCGCTGTTCCTGCTCGTGGGTGTCGTCCTCATCGGGACGGGTCTGCTCGCCGACCGTGGCCGTCGCCGGCTCGTCCGTGAGGGGAAGGAGGCTGCGTCATGACCGACGAGACCCGTACCCGCCATGCGGCGAGCAGCCGCGGTGTCCGGGTGACTGCGGCAGTGGTCGTCCAGGGGCTTCTGCTGGGTGTCGCGGTGTGGGCTCCGCTCGCTGCTCGCTTCACGGGGGAGGAGGTCCTGCTGCGCGTCGGAGCCTCCGACACGTGGGAGCTGGGCGAGGACGCCTACGTCCACCTCGCCTACCCAGACCTGCCTGGCGACGAGCACTACCCCGGACCTGAGGTGTCCGAGGAGGAGGTAGAGGCGATCGAGGCCGAGCAGGGCCTGGCGTTCATCCCGCTGGCGCGCAAGGGCGAGACGTGGGTCGGCGGCGAGGTCGTGCGTGACGAGCCGACCGAGGGGCTCTTCCTACGCTGCGACGACTCGCAGTGGGAGCTGCGGTGTGGCATCGAGACCGCCTACCTCGCGACTGGCTCCGAGAACGACGCGGTGCGAGACGCCCTGCGGACCGACAACGCCTTGGCGACCGTGCGGGTCGACGGCAGCGGCCACGCCGCACTGATCGGGGTGTCCGCCGGGTCGTGACGCGACGAGACGTGCTGTCCGACCCCCTGCAGGTCGGACACCTCGCTGTCG
>Ga0316578_10000363_pt1 | contig 14440 bp, 8 predicted proteins | sample J0NA_2_FD_203076 | JGI IMG/M metagenome (GOLD analysis project Ga0316578, IMG submission 203076) | Rhizosphere microbial communities from salt marsh grasses in Alabama, United States - J0-2_160517rDrC | ecosystem: Host-associated > Plants > Roots > Rhizosphere | place: USA: Alabama | collected... | reverse complement strand
ACCGGTGTTGCGGGCGTTAAATTTCAAAAATCTGTGCCAGAAAAAAACGATCTATATCGGTGATGACGAACTTATCGTCGGCGAGCGCGGTCCGTTTCCCAAGTCGGTATCCACTTTTCCGGAATTAACCTGCCATTCATTGGAGGATCTGAAGATTCTGGATTCCAGGGAAATGACCGGTTATGCGGTTGCCGAAGAGGCCATGAAAATTTACAAGGAAACGGTGATTCCTTACTGGGACGGCCGCAGCATGCGGGAACGGGTTTTTCGTCAGGTGCCGGATCCATGGAAGCGTGCTTACACCGCCGGTACATTTACCGAGTTCATGGAGCAGCGCGCACCGGGCCATACCACCCTGGACGGAATCATCTATCGCAAGGGCATGCTGGATTTTAAAGCCGACATTGCTGAGGTCCTCGAAGGTCTGGACTATTTAGCTGATCCTGAGGCGGCCGATAAAGCCGAAGAACTGACGGCTATGGATATTGCCTGTGATGCCGTTATCATTTTTGGGCAGCGGCATGCCGAGCTGGCCCTGGAGATGGCCGCAAAAGAAGGCGATCCCGCCAGAAAAAAAGAGCTTGAGCGGATTGCCGCCGTCTGTCGTCGGGTACCGGCTCATGCACCGCGGGATTTCTGGGAAGCTCTTCAGATGTACTGGTTCGTTCATCTGGGAACCATCACCGAGTTGAACGGCTGGGATGCCATGAACCCGGGTCATCTGGATCAACACCTGTTGCCGTTTTATAAGAAAGGTCTGGTCGACAGCACCCTGGATCGCAATAGCGCCAAAGAGCTGATCGAGTGTTTCTGGATTAAGTTTAATAACCATCCGGCCCCCCCCAAAGTGGGCGTAACAGCGCTGGAAAGCGGCACCTATAATGATTTCACCAATATCAATATCGGCGGCCTGAAAAGAGATGGGTCGGACGGTGTTAATGATGTCTCCTATATCATCCTGGAAGCGATCGATGAGTTGCATTTACTGCAACCCGGCAGCAATGTTCAAATCAGCCATAAGACACCCAATCGGTTTTTAAAGTCGGCCTGCCGGGTGATTCGCAAAGGTTATGGTTATCCTTCGGTTTTCAATGCCGATGAAGTCGTCATGGAACAGGTGCGATCCGGCAAAACCCTGGAAGATGCGCGGGAAGGCGGATGCAGTGGCTGTATTGAAACCGGCGCATTCGGCAAAGAAGCGTATATTTTAACCGGCTATTTAAATCTCCCCAAAATTCTGGAACTGGCATTAAACAATGGCACCGATCCGCTCTCCGGTGAAGCCGTCGGACTGGAAACCGGAGATCCGTCGGCATTTGAGGGTTTTGACATGCTTTATGAGGCCTTTGTACGTCAGCTGAATTATATCGTGGACCTGAAAATAAAAGTGAACAACTACATTGAACGTATGTATGCCAAATATGCCCCGGCACCCTTCCTATCGGTGGTCATCGCAGACTGTATTACCAAAGGAAAGGATTATTACGACGGGGGGCCTCGTTATAACACCAATTATATCCAGTGTTGCGGCATTGGGACGGTGACCGACAGCCTATCTGCGATTAAAACGCATGTATTTGATAAAAAAGCCATTGGCCTGCAAGATCTGCAAAGGGCCCTGCTGCGGAATTTTGAAGGTCAGGAAGCCCTGCGTTTGCGGCTTTCAAATAAAACACCGTTTTACGGCAATGACGACGACGCCGCCGACGGCATCATGCAGCGGGTGTACGCCGACTTGTTTGATGCCATTGACGGCAAGCCCAATACCAAGGGCACATCCTATCATCTCAACATGCTGTCCACCACCTGCCATGTGTATTTTGGGAAAATGCTGGGGGCTTCGGCCAACGGCCGTCTGGCCGGGCTGCCGATTTCGGACGGGACATCACCGGCTCATGGCGCCGATCGCAATGGCCCAACGGCGGTGATTAAGTCCCTGGCCAAGATGGATCAGGTTAAATCCGGCGGCACGCTGCTAAATCAGCGATTTCTGCCCGGTGTGCTGCAGAATGAAGACGGTATCGAAAATTTATGCCATCTGATTCGCACCTACTTTAATCTGAACGGGCATCATATTCAGTTTAACATTGTTGATTCTGAAACCCTGCGACGGGCCCAGCAGAAACCGGATGAATATCGCGATCTTCTGGTGCGCGTGGCGGGATACAGTGATTATTTCGTGGATCTGGACATGGATCACCAGGAGGAGATCATCGCCAGAACCCAGCAGACATCATTTTAAAATGGGTTCCAAATCCCATCTTTTTCCCCGAAGCTTTGTTTCGCGGCAAGATGCCGCTCCCACTTTTGATATTGTGAGAGGTGGGAGTGGCTTCCAACCACGATATCTCGCTTCTCTGTGTGCCTTTTGCGTGCACCGGGAGCCCATCTTATTTTACCCTATTTGTCATATCTTCAGCCGTGCCGATGATATATTTCGCTAGCTTTCGCGGTCTGGGGTTGCGGGGGTCGCTCCAGTCGTAGAAACCCTTTCCGCTGCCGGCGCCGAATTCTTTGTTTTTAACCATTCGCACGAGCATTAACGGCGGATAGAAGCGCGGGTCACCGGACGCTTTATACATTTCCAGCGCAACCCTTAAAAGGGTGGGCGTGCTCGCAAAATCATACAGCTTAAAAGCGCCCTGGGGATGGCCCAAACAGGTGGTCAATCCCGCATCACCATCTTCAACCTGTATCCTGCCGGTTTCAAGCAGGCGGATGGCGTCCAGCATTTGCGGAAACAAAAGCCGGTTGACCCAAAACCCCGGTATGTTGGGTGCCACAAAGGGCACCTTTTTCATTTCCAGCAAGCTTTTACGGGTAAATTCAAGGGTGGCTGTAGAGGTTTTGAGGCCGGGCACGACCTCGACACCGGGCATCAAGGGAACCGGATTCATACCATGGGCCACAATTGAGCGTTCGGGTCGGCCGCCGGCTTCTGCCAGTACATTGATGTCCAGGCTGCTGGTGTTTGACCAGAAAATACAATTTGTCGACAGCTGTGGCAATATTTCAGCCAGCACCGCGCATTTAAGTTCCATGTCTTCAAAAATAACCTCGAAAAACACATCACAACTTTGAGCGGCATCAATGAAGTCTTTTTTATCTTCGTGGGGGGTGATCTTTTTAACGGCTTTAGAAGCATAGCCCGGATCATCGATTTTAAATTTTCTGGCCGCTGTACCAGCGAGCTTCTCGCATTGCTGCGCCACTGCCGCCACCGAATCCGGGTTTGAATCATAACAGTGCACCTCATGACCGCTGACAGCGCATTGGGTGATCCACCCGCAACCCATCACGCCTGTTCCCATTATTGCAAATTTCATATCAATTCTCCTTATCCCGCGCTAGTCGGGATCAATAAAGATGTTTTTACCACCAAAGCACGAAAAAACAGAAGCACGAAAATAGACAAAAAGAATAAATTTCGTGCTTTTTTTAATTTCGTGTTTTCGTGATTATTGGATTTCGCTCGTCTTTCGTTTCATGCTGCCGATAGGCTTTGCTGAGCCGCTGCAATGCCGTAACATTTGCCAAAATGGCGACCAGCCAGATAGACAGTTTAAAGACCGCCGGATGGATTAAAGCGCCGAATCCCAGACAAACAATTCGCTCGGCCCGCTGCATCATGCCCGCTTTTGATTCATATCCGAGGCTTTCAGCCCGTGCTCTCGTATAACTGACCATAATTGATCCACACAGCGCAAAGAAAGTGATTACTAAAATGAGATCGTTTTTCATCGTTATGCAATAGGCGCCAATACCCAAAAACAAGATAAATTCGGAATACCGGTCAATCACGGAATCGAGCAGAGCGCCGGATGAGTTTGCTTTATCGGTGGCGCGGGCCAGATTGCCATCCAGGCTGTCACATAATCCGCCCAACAAGATCAAAACGCCGCCGGTGCGCAGATGGCCCTTAAACAGCGCAGCTGCGGCCATAGCTGTAATAACCAACCCAGCCAAGGTCAGACTATTGGGATGAACTTTCCATTTGGTTAGCGTTTTAACCAGCGGGTTCAACAATTTCAAAAATCCGTTTTGTAAACTTTCGGGAAATAAACGACGAATTTTATCCGCCATTGGGCACCCTTTCAGAACTAATGTTGTTTGCGATCCTCAAGACAAAGATCGTTCGGCTTGATGTAGTTTCCTTCGATTTGCAGGGCGGCCAATTTTGCTGCATATTTACATGCATCCGCAATCGATTTCTGGTCTAAGAACCGGCCGATAACATACGCAGCTAAAAAGATGTCCCCCGCTCCGGTGGAGTCTTCATTCGATGCTACCCCAGTAGCTGCATAGGAAATTTCTTCTCCGGTAATCGTTTGCACAAAACCGCCTTTATGCCCGGATGTAACAACGAATTCGTCAATGTCAAATTGGCACATTAATTCCAACAAATCCATACGGAAAAAATCAATGAAAGCTTTATACTCCTGCCGGTTTGCTTTTACGATCTGGGAGACCCGCATGGCTGCGGGCAAGTGCTTCGATACCGCCGGATATACAATTTTGTTTTTAACAGTCCTCACAAAGCCCTGGACATCCAGGATGACGAAATGCTTCAGACAGCCTATTGACTCGATGGCCCGCAAATCAATATCTGACGGGTGCAGGGGGCCCAGATGAACAAAGGCAACATCTTTTAAGTGTTCGATTATCTGGCTGCGGTTTATCGGTGCGGCCTGCTGCAAGATATTTTGCTTGCGTTTTTCTTCATCATCATCAAGCAGGTTCCTAAAATAGGTGGTGACTTCGGTCAGGCCGTTACATACGACGATAGATTCTTGCTTTAACCGCTTAATAATCTCCCGATCGCGCTTGGCAACGTTGGTCACCACCCTTGTCTTGATGCCATGCCGGCTGTAGGTCATCCCCGCGTATGTTGTCACGCCGCCGATTTTAAACCGGCTGAAATTGCGGTGGACAATTTTATCGATGGTTGTCGAACCGATAACAGCGATGCCTTTTTCAATCATTCCGGGCCCTGAATAGTTTTTTTTACCACAGAGCACACAGAGACCACAGAGAAAGAATTTATAAGAATCGGGTTTTCGATTTTTTTCTGTATGCGCTGTGGTAATTAAATCAAAGAGACTTAAAAGATTACGTGCCATCTATCTGGCATGCCGGTCGAATCAACACGTTTGGCAAAAACTATATTCGATGAAGCTTGCTTTTTCAAATGAAATAAGCGCTTTTTGCTGAAGGACCCGCCTGTGAAACCAGAAAGCGGTTTAAAACAGTCGCCAGATTTGCTAAATACAACCGGTGTGCAAAAAATATAGGACACTGTAATTGGAAGTGATTTCAAATATGAATGTAAAGCTTGCCGATATCCTCAACCGCCCGCTTGGTATCGGGAACAGCTCCATAGAAAAGCGGCTGGTTCTTGCCCCGATGGCATTTTTAGGCAATGTGGCCTTTCGGCAGTTGGTTCAAAATTACGGTGGGTACGGCTTGCTGTTTACCGAAATGTGCAGTGCCAAAAGAATTCCAAACGAGAATCGACATCGGTCGACTTATTTCAGATGGCGCGATGCCGAGCTTTCGCATCTGGTCTGCCAGATTTTTGGTGGCGATCAAATGCGTATGGCTGCTGCCGCGCGACGTATTGAAGCCGAACGATTTTTTGGCGTCGATATCAATTTCGGCTGTTCCGAAGTGTCTATTTGCCGGCAAAATTGCGGTGCGGCAATTTTGAATACGCCGGACCTGGCCGCCAAAATTGTGTCTGAAGTTCGTAAAGCGGTATCCATTCCCTTATTCGTCAAATACCGCATCGGCTGGAAAGATAATCCTTTAACGGCCGTTGATATGGCCCGGCGTTTCGAAGACGCGGGCGCGGATGCATTGACGTTCCATCCGAGGATTGCACCCGATCGCCGCTTGCGGCCGCCCAAATGGGAATACATCGGTTTGGTCAAACAGGCGGTGAACATTCCGGTATTCGGCAATGGTGATGTGTTTGATCAAACCGATTGCCTGAAGATGCTTACGACCACCGGTTGTGACGGGGTGGCCATCGGTCGGATGGCGATCGCCAGGCCCTGGTTGTTTGCAGAATGGACAGATGGGTATCAGGGCGGTTCTGAGATTTATTTAGAAAGTGCAATTCGGCTGGCCGGGCTTCTGGAGACACATTTTGATCATCCTGAAGCATTGCGGCGCTTTAAAAAATTTGGTTTCTATTTTTCCGCTAATTTTAAATTTGGGCACACGCTTTTCCGTACCATCCAGAAGGCTGAAACCATGGCCCAGGCGAAAGAATTTTTTCATCGATTTTTTGAGCGGCCGCTTGAAACCGTCGCCAGACCGAATTTGAATTTTTTCAAATAGAGGCTATCTCAAAATAAGCAGCTCATCTTGGAAGACAGAGAAAAAAAGTGCCAATGGTGCTGGATAGTGTGAAGTGCCTAAAGTGACTAAAATGAGCTAAAATGACTAAAGTTGAGGAATTCTGTCATATTTATAATAAACGATGGAGCGCCACGCGGCGCAAGCGCCTGCGAAGCGCGAGCGAGAGCATAATTTTAGTCATTTTAGATCATTTTTAATTTTAGCTCATTTGGTGTTCTAAGAACTTTTTATAGGTTTAAACTTAGCATCGGGTGCTAAATGCATTTTTGAGATAGCTTCTATTTTTTTATTTTTCTTTTACAGTTACCTCCTGGTCTTTGCGGCGACGATAATCAGACATTTCACGCACATTGCCTGGGAATTTTTTAATAAAATTTTCCAGCATTTGATAGGCTTCATCGTCTGTGAACTGCCGCGGAGGATGCTTGCAGAAATATGCGGATGGCGCTTCCAGTGCACCGCCTTGACCTCGCTCGAGGGCCAGTTTTGCGCAGCGCAGCGAATCGATGGCCACTCCGGCAGAGTTGGGTGAATCCTCCACCGAAAGCCGTAGTTCCAGATTCATGGGGACATCACCGAAAAGTTTGCCTTCCATGCGGATGAAGCAAACTTTGTTGTCTTTTTGCCAGGGCACGTAATCACTGGGGCCAATATGGATGTTTTCATTTTTCAACCGCCGGGCGGCAACGGATTGAACGGCTTCGGTTTTGGATTCCTTTTTGGATTTTAATCGGTGGCGGTTGAGCATATTGAGAAAATCCGTGTTTCCACCGGTATTTAACTGATAGGTGCGCTCCATCTTAACCCCTCGTTTTTTAAACAGATCGGTTAAAACGCGGTGGGTGATGGTGGCGCCCAGCTGTGATTTGATATCGTCTCCGATCAACGGCACATTTTTTTCGGCAAAACGCCGGGCCCATTCCGGGTCGCTGGCAATAAACACCGGTATATTGTTGACCAGTGCCACACCGGCCTGTAGCGCGCATTCTGCATAAAAGCAAGCCGCCCTCTCTGAGCCGACCGGCATGTAGTTCAAAAGAATGTCAGCCCCGGATTCTTTCAGTACCCTGACAACGTCCTCAATAGCAGGTTCCGGTAGATCTGCCGGCAAAAATGTGTAGCGGTCTTCATATTCCTTCATATGGTCCGCGATGCCGTCCGCAATGCGGCCCATTCGGACGGCAACCCCAGAGCTGGGAAGGTGATCACGGAACACCGTCGTGCAGTTTGGATAAGAAAATATCGCTTCATTAACATCTTTGCCGACTTTGCGTTTGTCGATATCAAAAGCAGCCACTACTTCAATATCACCGGGCGTGTAGCCCCCGATTTCCCAGTGCATCAGGCCGATGGCATTTATAGGGCCTCGATCACGATAATAGTAAATTCCTTGTATCAGTGAACTGGCACAGTTCCCCAAACCGGCTATCGCAATTTTTATCTTCCCCATATCGACCTCTCCTCCTTTCAATCCCAATACTGTTCATCGGTCCGAATGTCAACTTGTCAAGGTAACTTATGGTTCACCGAACCAAGCTTTTCTCTCTTGAATAGACTCAAACACGAATATATTGAATTTGAAAACTATATGGTTGATGAGGGTGTTCAATAAAGCTCTTTGAGACGCGATATGCACTTCCCGTCAAAAAAACTTCATCTATTAGATCGTCGCTCGTCCTGAGGCGCAGTGTTGTTTAGGATAGCAGCATTTGGTTATGACGTAAGATAAGCATTAAGTCTTTAATTTCAATAAGGGTTTCTTGTATGTATTAGTTGCATATAAGCTGTTTGTCTGTCAAGTGGCAGATCTGTATTCATAATTTGCTTTTTTGCGTCACTGCCGACGCTAGACTTAAATATCTGTTTTTTTCAGCAAACATCAACTTTTTATCTACCATCATCTGTAAAAATTTTAAAATGGTATCGTCCGATATACCCGAAAATGCTGAAAAGATGGCCTTAATTGAACGGTGCTTGCGGCAAAATAGGTAGATATCTCTGGAAACGCCCACCAGACGGTGAACGGCCGGCTCGGTCCGAAATCGTTTCTGGCGAATGATCATAAAATCTCTTCCGTCTCTAAAACTCAAGATCGGTGTATCACTGGAGCCTCTTTGAGTTTCGGTATACTGTTTGTGCCAATCGGAGATCTTTTTTTTCACCGGTTTCCAAATTTTTTTCTGATATGTCAGATCTCCGCGATAGGCCTGGATCATCAACGGTAAATTTCGACAGATATCTTCAGGAAATAGAAGGGACCAGTTGGGATGATTATACATCGCCTGGATCCCGAATTTTTTGGGATACTGCCACACGGGGCTTTCCAATCCCAGCCAGAAATTGACTGCTTTAAGCGGATAAAACGGCAGGGCAAACTCGAGGGTTCTCAATGTCTCGGCCACATCCTGTTCATTACTTCCCGGAAACTGCAGAATTAGATTTGAAATGTTTCGAATACCGAGCGCCTCACAATTTTTCATAATTTCAAGATTCTGGATAGCGCTGGTGCCCTTGTGCAGCTTTTTCAGCAGACGACTGCTAAGAGCTTCAATTCCAATCTGGACTTCGCGCATTCCGCAATCCCGCATGGCTTTTAATTCCCTCCATGGCGTCGTAGCCCTGACTTCGCCGAAGAGTCGCAGATCTTTGTCGAGCGCTGCAATTTGCTTAAACATGACGATGGCTTCTTTTTTTGGCATGACATTATCCATTATTGCCACCGAAAGTGTCTGGTATCGGCCCGTCAAATGATCGATTTCAGTCGTCACCTGAGACGCCGGTTTGCTGCGATATCCGTCCCACTGAAGGTTCAGGTTGCAGAAAGCACATCCGGTTGCCTTGGCGGATCCCACAGCGCGTTTCCACCAGCACCCCCGTGATGTTTCAACGGGCAGGGTAGGGAAGAAGGACTTGCGGGTATCAAATGTTTTGAGCAGCTCAAAATATTCATCGTAGTCAGGAGCCGATAGCTTATTCAACGTCTTCAGCTGCGAAAAGGACGCCTGATCGGGCAGCCGCCCATCTCCGAGCCGGGTGTAAACCCCCTTGACTTTTGATAAATTCAAATCAGGTGGTGTTTTTTTGAGATGGTCGATAATCTGGCATAATGGTATCTCGCCTTCGCCATTTACGACCATATCGACTTCCGGAAATTCCTTCAGGATACCCGGTGCGGCAGTTGCCGGTGTCGAGGCTCCCCCGACAACAATGATCAGGTCGGGGAATGTTTTTTTGATGCGTTTGATGACATAAAGTGCGGACGTCAGCTGGCAGAGAGAGATCGTAAAACCGAGCAACCCGTAGGCATGCCAATTTTGGCTGCGAATAAATGCATCCGTTGCCTTTTTGACGCGCTGGGTTAAGGTTTTGAACTTGGTCTTCCGTAATTTTGCTTTTGCGGGCAGTTCGGTGCGAAACAGGACTTCGATTTGTTTGATGCGTTCAGGATACAGCAGGGCGGCATACACACTTTCCGCCAGCCAGGTGCGCTGTGAAATTTCATGGTAAAGTCGATACTCGATGGCTTCCGCAACAGACAGGTAAAAGTGAAAAGCGTCAATTTTCAGGTCCGGGATCCGGGCTTGCAAAAAGGCCTTTAACGTACCCAACTGAATGGAGGGACGACTGTAAAGGGGCCATGGGGTGGAGATTAATGCGATTTTACGCCACGCAGCTTTAGATTTACTATTCATTTAATATATTATGTTAATTTCATTTCCTGCTATGTTTTGGTATTTCTTTGCAAACGACCTGGTTGTTGACTCATTTGGGCAGATATTTTATACAAACATTCAATGAAAATTGACAATCATTTTTGCATTTGTTGATTTTTGATACCCAACAAAAAGCGTTTTTAAACATCTAAAATGAGCAAAGCGCCCGACTTAAAAGTAAATCTTGGCGGTATCGAACTTCAGAACCCGGTGATAACCGCATCCGGCACCTTCGGTTATGCGAGGGAGTTCGAAGCGTTCGTCGATCTTAATCGTCTGGGCGCTATTATTGTAAAGGGGCTTTCGTTGCAACCGACCAAAGGCAATCCACCGCCGCGAATTGTCGAAACGCCCTGCGGCATGCTCAATGCCATCGGTCTGGAAAATGTGGGCATTGAGGTTTTTGCAAGCCATAAGTTGCCGTTTTTAAAAACGCTTTCGCCGCCGATTTTTGCAAATATCTATGGTATCGTTATTGAGGACTATGCCGAGCTGGCAGGGCGCCTGGAAGCGCTGGAAGGCATCGCCGGTGTAGAAGTTAACATATCGTGTCCGAATGTAAAGGCCGGGGGGATCGCATTTGGCTCCGATCCGGATTCCGCCTTTCAGGTGGTTGAGGCGGTGCGTGCCAAAACCACCAAACACCTGATGGTAAAATTATCCCCAAATGTGACGGATATTACCGTTATCGCTCGAGCGGCCGAAGCAGCGGGTGCCGATTCGCTTTCCCTGATCAACACCATCACCGGTATGGCCGTTGATCTTGAAACCCGGCGGCCGAAGATCGCCAATATCACCGGGGGGCTTTCAGGACCGGCGATCAAGCCCGTTGCCCTGCGAATGGTATGGCAGGTGGCGCAGGCGGCCAAAATCCCGGTTATCGGTATCGGCGGCATCATGACCGCAGAAGATGCGCTGGAGTTTTTGATTGCCGGGGCGGCTGCGGTCCAGATTGGTACCGCCAATTTTGTCAAACCGCATGCCACCACCGATATTATTGACGGTATCGAAATGTTTCTGGCACAGAAAAATATTGCCAGGGTCGCCGATATTATCGGGACGCTGGAAACAAATGGTCAACAGATATTGGAGTAAAGGACTGGAAAATCGTTGCGTGTTACGGGTTGCGTGTTGCACGCTATTAGGAAATATCGCTGTTTTTCGCTAATTAACCCGTAACCCGAAACGCGCAACCCGCAACTATACCGATTTAATCCATAATACTTAAAGCTTATAAGCCACTCGCCTCCTTGACCGGATGGGTTTTGAGGTATTCCAACCGGTTCAATCCGTTTACATAAGCTTTGGCACTGGCGGTGATGATGTCCGGATCCGCACCGCGGCCCAAGGCCAGAAGGCCGTTTTCGCTCAGGCGAACGGTGACTTCCCCCTGAGCATCGGTGCCGCCGGTCAAGGCACTGACCGAGAACCGTAACAGTTCCGATTCGGTTCCGGTGAGCTTCCCGATGGCATTAAACGCCGCATCAATCGGTCCGTTTCCATAGCCCGCGCCCTGCACGGCCCTTCCGTTGATATCAAGCTTGACACTGGCCATCGGCAATACGGTTGTACCGGCCGTTACATGAAGATATTCAAGCTTAAAAATATCCGCCGTACGCAAAATGCCCTCGGTCACGATGACTTCAAGGTCTTCATCGACGACGTGCTTTTTCTTATCCGCCAGTTCTTTGAATCGAATAAAGACCAGGTTGATTTCTTCATCAGATAAATCGTAGCCCATGGTCTTTAGCCGTGAGCGCAGTGCATGTCTTCCGGAATGTTTGCCCAGGACGAGTTTGTTGGTACTGAGGCCGATCGTCTCCGGTCTCATGATTTCATAGGTCATGGGGTTTTTCAACACCCCGTCCTGATGAATCCCCGCCTCATGGGCAAATGCATTGGCGCCGACAATGGCCTTATTGGGTTGTATGATGATGCCGGTGATCATGCTGATCAGCCGGCTGGTGGGATGGATGTGCCGGGTATCAATGGAAGTTGTCAGCCCTAAAGCATTGTTGCGGGTCACCAGGGACATGACCACTTCTTCAAGCGAGGTGTTGCCGGCCCGTTCCCCGATTCCGTTGATGGTCACCTCGGCCTGCCGGGCACCGGCGGTAATTGCTGAAAGCGTATTTGCCGTTGCCAGGCCCAGATCATTGTGACAGTGCACACTTAGCACAGCCTTGTCAATATTGGGCGTGTGGGCTTTTACATAGCTAACCAGATCAGAAAATTCCTGCGGTATGGCGTAGCCGACGGTGTCGGGCAGGTTAACGGTGGTGGCGCCAGCTTCGATGACGGCTTCAAATACCTTGCATAAAAAATCACGGTCGCTGCGGGAACCATCCTCGGCCGAGAACTCGACATTGTCGGTAAAGGAGGTGGCATATTTTACAGCCTCGACTGCGGCTGTGACCACTTCGTCCCGGGTCATTTTTAATTTGTATTTCAGGTGAATGTCAGAGGTCGCAATAAAGGTGTGGATTCTGGGCTTGGCCGCATGGCGGATGGCCTGCCAGGCGCGGTCGATATCGTCTTTGGATGTCCGCGCCAGGGCTGCCACTTCCGTTTTTTCGAGCTTGCCGGCGATTCGTGAAACCGCTTCCGTGTCTCCATCGGATGCGGCCGGAAAGCCGGCTTCCAGGATATTTACGCCCAGTTTCTCCAATTGCGTGGCAATTCTCAGTTTTTCGGCCGTATTCATGCTGGCGCCGGGACTCTGTTCACCATCTCTTAAGGTGGTATCAAATATGAGTACCTGATCGTTCATTTTTTTTCGCTCCCCATGGTTCGTTAAATGGTTGATTTGTTAATTCAGTTTGAATTTTCGAGTCGGATGCGTTCCTCGTTGGCGAGTTTGAACTGAAAACTGTCGGCCAGGGCCTGCCAGCTGGCCTCGATAATATCCTCTGAAACTCCCATGGTACTCCAGATCTCGTTTTGATCCCGCGATTCGATTAAAACCCTGACCTTGGCGGCCGTACCGCGGGTTCCATCAATTACCCGCACCTTAAAATCGACCAGGCGCATCGTATCCAGATCCGGATAAAATTTATCCAGCGCTTTTCGCAGGGCATTGTCCAAAGCACTGACGGGTCCGTATCCTTCACCGGCGGTTATCTCCTCTTTGCCATCGACACTGATTTTGATGGTGGCATGGGCGCTGCAGGGCTGATCTTTGTCCTTTTCGATCGTGACCCGGAAGGATTCGAGCGCAAAGTGAGGTTTGAATTGATCGGTAAACTTTTCCAGCAGGATTTTAAAGGTGCCGTCGGCAGTATCGAATTGATAGCCTTCCTGCTCCATTTGTTTGATCTCCGAAGCGATCCGGCTGCTGTCAAAACCGTTTTTGCCCAGTTCAACCCCGAGCTCTTTGGCTTTGTATTCCACGTTGCTTTTGCCGGAAAGATCGGATACCAGAACGCGACGGCTGTTGCCGACCATTGCGGGATCCATATGTTCATAGGCCCTTGGCGTTTTCATGATGGCGCTGACGTGAATGCCGCCCTTATGGGCGAAGGCACTTTTGCCGACAAAGGGGCGCGAATGTAACGGAACCAGATTGGCGGTTTCACTGATGTATCTTGAAAGGGTATTTATTTTTTTGAGATTTTCTGGCGTGACGCACGCACGGTCCATTTTGATGTTCAGGATCGGAATAATTGACGTTAGATCGGCATTGCCGCATCTCTCACCATATCCATTCATGGTCCCATGCACCATGACAGCGCCCTTGTGAACGGCGGTTATTGAATTCGCCACTGCCATCCCGCAATCGTTGTGGCTGTGAATTCCGAGTTTGATGGAACCGTTTTGAGATGGTCCGCTGCCGATGTTATTCATTTGCTGTTGAACCTCGGCAATGATCGATTCCAGTTCAAATGGCAGGGTGCCCCCATTCGTATCGCATAAAACAATAAAATCCGCGCCACCATCCAGCGCTGCGGCAAGGGATTGCATGGCGTAGTCCCTGTTGTCTTTATAGCCGTCAAAAAAGTGTTCAGCGTCGTAGATGACCTCGCGGCCATGTTGTTTTAAAAAGGCCACACTGTCGTTTATCATTGACAAATTTTCTGGCAGGGTATTGTTCATGATTTTTTCTACATGAAGGTCCCAGCTTTTACCAAAAACCGTTACTGCCGGCGTTTCGGTTTCCAGCAGGGCATTGAGATTGTTATCCCGATCCGGGCGGGTGCCTGGCTTGCGGGTTGAGCCAAACGCGGCCAGACGAGCGTATTTAAATGTTACGCGTTTGGCCAGATTAAAAAAGGCAACATCTCTCGGGTTGGACCCGGGCCAGCCGCCTTCGATATAGTGAATGCCGATATCATCGAGCCGCATCGCTATCGTTAACTTTTCGTCTG
>Ga0316578_10000362_pt1 | contig 14457 bp, 11 predicted proteins | sample J0NA_2_FD_203076 | JGI IMG/M metagenome (GOLD analysis project Ga0316578, IMG submission 203076) | Rhizosphere microbial communities from salt marsh grasses in Alabama, United States - J0-2_160517rDrC | ecosystem: Host-associated > Plants > Roots > Rhizosphere | place: USA: Alabama | collected... | reverse complement strand
CGCCTGCAAGTCCGGGATGCTGGCGGAGGCCGGGATCATCGAGGCCGTGGCGGGGGCGCTCGGGGACGTCTCGATCCCGGCGTTCGTGATGGACCCCGTGATGGTGGCCACGAGCGGCGACCTCCTTCTCGCGGACTCCGCGGTCGGCGCCCTTCGGAGCCTCCTCCTGCCCCTCGCGACCCTGGTGACCCCGAACCTCCACGAGGCCGAGATCCTCGCGGGAGCGCCGATCGAGGACGAGGACGACATGCGAAGGGCCGCGGAGCGGATTCTCGAGGCGGGGCCGGGCGCCGTCCTGCTGAAGGGAGGACACCTCCGAGGTGGGCGGGTGTTCGACCTGCTGCTCACGCGGAACGGGGACCGGTCCTGGCAGTCCGAGCGGCTTCCGGTCGGCGACGCGCACGGGACCGGGTGCACCCTCTCCGCCGCGATCGCGGCGGGCCTGGCCCTCGGGCGGGACCTCGAAGACGCTGTCGATGCCGGGCTCGGGTTCACGCGACGCGCCCTCGCCTCAGCGCCCGGGATCGGCGGGGGAGCTACGCCGCTCAATCACTGGGTCCGACCGTGACGACCCGGTCCGCGGCGACGACGGCGGCCATCACCAGCGCCTCGAAGTCGCGTGCGACGCGCTCCGTGGTCTCGATCACCTCCTCGTGGTCGAGCGGCGCGCCGGAGATCCCCGCCGCGTAGTTCGTCAGGCAGCTCACGCCGAAACAACGCACCCCGAGAGCCCTCGCCGTGATGAGCTCGGGTACGGTCGACATCCCCACCGCGTCGGCGCCGAGCATGGCCAGCATCCGGATCTCCGCCGGTGTCTCGAAGCTGGGGCCCAGCATCGCGGCGTAGACGCCCTCCCGCATCGGCACCTCGGTGGCGCGCGAGGCCTCTCGGAGCGCCTCCCGGAGCGCGGGGTCCCACGCCTCCGTCAGGTCGGGGAATCGCGGGTCGCCCGGCACGACCGGCCCCTCGAGCGGATTCCGGCCGGTGAGGTTGATGTGGTCGCGGATCGCCATCAGCTCCCCCGGCGCGAACTCCGGGTTCACGGCGCCCGCGGCGTTCGAGAGAAAGAGGGAGCGAATCCCCAGCGCGGCCAGCACGCGGACCGGAAACGCGGCGCGCGAGGCGGGATGCCCCTCGTACAGGTGCGCCCGCCCGCGGAGCGCCACCGCGGGAATGCCCGCCAGACGCCCGACGACGAGCACGCCCGCGTGCCCCTGCACGGCGGGGCGCGGGAAGCCCGGGAGCAGGGCGTAGGGGATCGCGACCGGGTCTTCGAAGCGATCGGCGAGGCCCCCGAGCCCGGAGCCGAGGACGAGCCCGACCCGGGGTCGTGACGCGCCCGCGCGTCGCATCACGACGGCCGCGGCGGCCTCGGCCTCGGCGCGAAGGTCGGGAGCCCGCGGACCGGTGCTCACGCGAGAATCCCGGCGAGCGTCGCCGTCATCCAGGTCGCGACGGTACCGCCGAGCATGGCCCGGAGACCGAGCCGGGAGAGATCGTGTCTGCGGGAGGGAGCGATCCCCCCGATCCCTCCGATCTGGATCGCGATCGAGGAGAAGTTCGCGAAGCCCGTGAGCGCATAGGTCGCGATGATGACGGACTTCGGCGACAGGGCGGCCCCCGCCGCGAGTCCGTCGGCCAGCATCTGGAACGCGACGAACTCGTTCGCCACCATCTTGACGCCGAACAGGCTCCCGATCGTCGCGGCGTCGGCGAACGGAACCCCGATCAGCCACGCCACCGGGGCGAACGCCCAGCCGAGGAGGCGCTCCAGGGTGACGCCCTCGACGCCGAACAGTCCGAGCGTCCACCCCAGAAGGCCGTTGCCGAGGGCGATCAGGGCGAGGAAGGCGATGAGCATCGCGCCCACGTTCAGCGCCAGTCGCATTCCATCCGACGCGCCGCCCGCCGCCGCGTCGATCACGTTGACGTGGTCCTGCTCCACGGCGACGTCCAGGGTGCCGCCCGTCTCGGGCTCCTCCGTCTCCGGGTAGAGCAGCTTGCTCACGACGATCCCCGCGGGCGCGGCCATGATGCTCGCGGCGAGCAGATGCCCCGCGATCGACGGGAACACGCCGGACAGCATCGCCACGTACGCGGCCATCACCCCCCCGGCGACCGTGGCGAAGCCGCCGGTCATCACCGTGGTCAGCTCCGACATCGTCATCTTCTCGACGAACGGCTTGACGAGCAGGGGCGCCTCCGTCTGGCCGACGAAGATGTTCCCCGCCGCCGACGTCGTCTCCGCGCCGCTCGTCCCCAGCGTCTTCTGCATCAGTCGCGCGACGATCTTCACCACCGTCTGCATGAACCCGATGTAGTAGAGGATCGTCATCAGGGCCGAGAAGAAGATGATCGTCGGAAGGACGCTGAACGCGAAGTTCGCCATCAGTCCGACGGTGCCGGGCCCGTCGGTCACGGGGACGACGGGCTGGACCAGGTTGCCGAACACGAACGAAGCGCCCGCGTTGGTGAAGCCGATGAGGGCCACGAAGACGTCGTTGACGATCCGGAAGAACCCCCGCCCCCATTCCGTCTTGAGGACGAGGAGGGCGAACAGGACCTGGAGCCCGAGTCCTTTGGCGACGAGCGCCCAGTCGACCCGGCGCCGGTGGGCGGAGAACAGCCACAGGACCCCGAGCAGGACGCCGATCGCGACGACGCCCCTTCCGAGTCGGAACAGGAACGGCTCGTCGATCGATCCGACATCGACCATCTGAGAGCGCGCGCCCGGCCGCTCCTCCTGCGTCCGGTCCGCGCGCGCAGCCGCTCCGTCGGAGTGCCGCGCCTCGGCCGGAGCCGCCGCGGGCGCCCCGGTCGGTCGGGCCTCGTGCCGCGTCGATGCCGGCGGGGACGCGAGCGCGGCTCCCGCCGCCCCGAGCACGACTGCGGCGATCGCGCAGAGCGCCCCGAGCCGCGATCGGGCCGACCGCCGTCTCCTCACCAGCGGTCCCGGAACCGGAGCTCGTCCCGCGCGAGCACGCGCCCCTCGCGCTTGGCCTGCACGAGCTTGCGCTTCTCGAAGAGCTTCACGAACGCCACCCCCGCCACGAAGCCTCCGACGTGCGCCCAGAACGCGACGCCACCGCCCGCGCCGCCGACGCCGGACACGAGCTGGAGGAAGAACCAGAGGCCGAGCACCGTCACGGCCGAGAGCGGAATCACCCGGATGAAGACGATCAGGATGATCAGCGTGTGGACGCGCACGCGGGGGTAGAGGACCATGTACGCGCCCATGATCCCGCTGATCGCACCCGAGGCTCCCACCGTCGGGATTCCGCTGCCCGGATCCGACACGATGTGCGCGCCCGCCGCCAGCGCCCCGCAGAGCAGGTAGAACACCAGATACCGGGCATGGCCCATCGAGTCCTCGATGTTGTTCCCGAAGACCCAGAGGAACCACATGTTGCCGATCAGGTGGAACCAGCCGCCGTGCATGAACATCGAGGTCAGCACGGTCCAACCGGAGAGTCCGCCGATGGCGCACCGCGCGTCGCCGAGCGGCACGGTCGTGCCCGCCGGGAGCGCCCCCGTGATCTCGCCCGGGATGGATCCGTAGGCGCACAGGGACCGGAGGAACGGCTCTCCCGCGCCCGCCCCCTGGACGAGCAGCCACACGAGGACGTTCGTCGCGATCAGCAGGACCGTGACGAACGGAAACAGCTCGGTCGGGTTCTCGTCCCGGAGCGGAAACATGGATCGCACGGTAGACGGGCCCGCGGAGAGGCGCAATACGGCTCCGGCGCGCCCTCCTCTGCCGTTCTGACACGAATCCCCGTCCGGGCGTGCCAAATTCGCGGAAAAGTGCCGGGTTTTCGGACCCATCCGCGGCACATCGCTTGCACTCCCCTCGGCCGACAGACACGGACGACCCGGCCTCCCGCCCTCCGCGGCGCACGAGCTCCGGGCGGGAGACAGAAAGGAAGAGCGAATGAGCAAGGTCATCGGCATCGATCTCGGAACCACGAACTCCGTGGTCGCGGTCATGGAGGGGGGCGACCCCGTCGTGATCCCGAACGCGGAGGGCGCGCGAACGACGCCATCGGTGGTCGCGTACACAAAGGACGGGGAGCGCCTCGTCGGTCAGGTCGCGAAGCGACAGGCCGTGACGAACCCCGCGAACACGATCTTCTCGATCAAGCGGTTCATGGGCCGGAAGTGCTCCGAGGTCGAGAGCGAGCGGAAGCTCGTCCCGTACGAGATCGAGTGCGATACGCAGGACCGCGTCCAGGTGAAGGTCCCCCACGCCGACAAGACCTTCACGCCGCCGGAGATCTCCGCGATGGTGCTGCAGAAGATGCGGCAGACCGCCGAGGACTATCTCGGGTCCGAGGTGAAGCAGGCGGTGATCACCGTCCCCGCCTACTTCAACGACGCCCAGCGACAGGCGACCAAGGACGCCGGCAAGATCGCCGGTCTCGAAGTGCTCCGGATCATCAACGAGCCGACGGCGGCCGCGCTCGCCTACGGCCTCGACAAGAAGGCGGACGAGAAGATCGCCGTCTTCGACCTCGGGGGCGGCACCTACGACATCTCGATCCTCGAGCTCGGGGACGGCGTGTTCGAGGTGAAGGCGACGAACGGCGACACCCATCTCGGCGGCGACGACTTCGATCAGAAGATCATCGACTGGCTCGTCACCGAGTTCAAGAAGGACCAGGGAATCGACCTCTCCAAGGACCCGATGGCCCTGCAGCGACTCAAGGAGGCTGCCGAGAAGGCGAAGTGCGAGCTGTCCACGGTCACGCAGACGGACGTGAACCTGCCGTTCATCACAGCGGACCAGAGCGGACCGAAGCACCTTCACATGACCCTCACGCGGGCGAAGTTCGAGCAGCTCGTCGACGACCTCGTGAAGCGCACGATCGAGCCGATGCGGAAGGCGCTGGACGACGCCGGGATGAAGCCGGGCGACGTGGACGAGGTGATCCTGGTCGGGGGCTCGACGCGGATCCCCAAGATCCAGGAAGTCGTCCGGGAGTTCTTCGGCAAGGAGCCCCACAAGGGCGTGAACCCCGACGAGGTCGTGGGCATCGGCGCGGCGATCCAGGGGGGCGTGCTGGCCGGTGACGTGAAGGACGTTCTGCTCCTCGACGTCACGCCGCTCTCCCTCGGCATCGAGACCCTGGGCGGGGTGATGACCGCTCTGATTCCCCGGAACACCACGATCCCGACGAAGAAGAGCGAGACCTTCTCGACGGCCGAGGACATGCAGCCGACGGTCGACATCCACGTCCTGCAGGGCGAGCGTCCGATGGCGCAGGACAACAAGACGATCGGCCGATTCCAGCTCACCGGAATTCCGCCGGCGCCCCGAGGCGTCCCGCAGATCGAGGTCACGTTCGACATCGACGCGAACGGGATCCTGCACGTCAGCGCGAAGGACCGCGCCACGGGCAAGGAACAGAAGATCAAGATCGAGGCGTCGTCCGGACTGAACGACTCCGAGATCGAGCGGATGGTCCAGGACGCCGAGTCGCACGCGTCCGAGGACAAGGACCGGAGGGAGAAAGCCGAGGCCCGGAACCGTCTCGACTCGCTGATCTACCAGACCGAGAAGAACGTCAAGGAAGACTGGAAGGACTCCCTGGACGACTCCGCGAAGGGCGAGATCGAGGCGGCGCTCGAGCGGGGCAGGCAGGCGCTCAAGCAGGGCGACCACGCCGAGATCCAGGCCGCGGCGGAGGCGATCCAGCAGGCCGTGCAGTCGGCGGCTCAGCAGATCTACGCCAAGGCCGGCATGGGAGACCAGCCGGGCGCCGGCGAGGCCGGGTTCGGGGCCGAGGCCGCCGAGGAGGCGACGCCCGGCTCCCCGGCCGACGACGATGTCGTCGAGGCCGACTACGAGATCGTCGAGGAGCCCGAGCAGAAGTAGACGGCTCCGTCCTCCGGCGCGCGCGTCCGCGGGTGGTGCGGAGCGCAGGGCGGCGTCTCTCCGGAGGCGCCGTCCGGCGTTCGGGCCCGGGCAACGGAGCCCGGAGCCCCGCTGTCGAACGCATCGCCGGCTTCCCGCTCCCTTCGCGTCGAGGAACCCGGACGGGCCTGCGGCGATATGAGAGCGGGATCTTCAGAACGATACCGGGGCCCCCGTCCCGGCGCCGGCCGTGTACGGGGCGCTCCGCAACGCAGGTGAAGGACGACCATGACCGATCCACTGAGAGCCAAGCTGAACCTGATCCTCACCGCGCTCGTGGCCTTCGGAGTCGGACTCGGGCTCGCGGCCCGATTCGATCTCACGCCGCACTCGGTCGCCAGCGTGGCGAACCCGCCGCTCCGGCTCGAGGCGGGGGCCGCGAACGCCGCACTCCCGCAGGGCGCCCCGGCGAGCGGGTTCGCCGACATCGCCGACCGGATCACGCCGGCGGTGGTCACGATCTACGTCGAGAAGGACCTGCCGCAGCACGGGCGGCAGCAGCTGCCTCCGCAGTTCGAGCGATTCATGCCTCAGCCTCCCCCCGTCGTGAGGGGGAGCGGCTCCGGCTTCGTGATCAGCGACGACGGCTACATCATCACGAACAACCACGTCGTCGAGGACGCGAGCAGCATCGAGATCGAGCTCGCGGACCGGCGGCGGTTCCGCGACGTCCGGCTCGTGGGCCGTGACCCCACGACCGACGTGGCGCTGCTCAAGGTGGAGGGAGAGAAGCTCCCGGCGGCGCCTCTCGGACACAGCGCGAGCGCCCGTGTCGGCGACTGGGTCCTCGCCGTGGGCAGTCCCGGCTTCTCGACGACGACGGGACCGGGACCGCTGACCACCACGGTGACCGCGGGCATCATCAGCGCGAAGGGACGGAGCATCGGAATCATCGGCCAGGAGCTGGTCCAGCGGCTCGGCCAGAACCTGGCGATCGAGGACTTCATCCAGACCGACGCCGCGATCAACCCCGGCAACTCGGGGGGTCCGCTCGTGAACGTGAGCGGCGAGGTGATCGGCGTGAACGCCGCCATCGCGTCGCGGACGGGCACGAACGAGGGATACGGGTTCGCCGTGCCGATCGACCTGGTCCGCGAGGTCGTGGACGACCTCGTGGAGTACGGCACCGTGCGCCGGGCCATCCTCGGCGTCTCCATCACGGCCGTGGACGACGCCATCGCCCGCGATTACGGGCTCTCCAAGGTCCTGGGCGCCCAGGTGATGGGCGTCGAGCCCGGTAGTGCCGCCGAGAAGGCGGGCATCGAGGTGGGCGACGTCATCACCGCGGTGGAGGGGGACGAGGTCGCGTCGGTGAACGACCTCCAGCGCAAGATCCGGACGTTCGACCCGGGCCAGACCGTCGCCGTGAAGCTCGTGCGATACGACGGGGACCGGGAGACCGTGCGGGTCACGCTCGACGAGGCGGCGCCGGCGGAGCAGCTCGCCGCGGCCGCGGCCGCGGCGCCGGAGACCCTGGACCCGCTCGGCGTCCGGGTGGAGGACCTCGACGCGCAGGCGCGCCGGGCACTCGACCTCCCCGACGACATCTCGGGTGTGGTCGTGGTCGAGATCGACGCCAGCGGGCCCTTCGCCGGGCGATACATAGGCCGCAGCGACAACCCGGTGATCCTCAGCGTGAACCGGAAGCCGATCGACGACGTGAAGGCCTACCGGAAGGCGCTGGAGGGCGCGAAGCCCGGCGACGTCGTGAGCCTCATGGTGTGGGACCCGGGAGCCGGCGAGACCGGCGCGCGGATTCCGATCAGCGTGCCGCTGCCGGCGGCCCGGCGCTGACCCGGCGCCCCGATTCGCACCCGGAGCGGGCGGTGTTCCCTCGGGGGCACCGCCCGCCGTCGCTTCGGGGACCCGCGGGGCTTCCGGGTCGACGGCGGGCCCGGACGTTGGACCGGCGGCGGAACGGCGGTTAGAATGAGCCGCGCCCGCCGCCGGGCGCCCGCGAAAGTGGCGGAACCGGTAGACGCGCCAGCCTTAGGAGCTGGTGGCCGAGAGGCCGTGGGGGTTCGAGTCCCCCCTTTCGCATCCCGCCGGTCACGGACGAGACCCTCGAACATGAGATTCTGTTGATGGACGTGGATACATCGGATCGGAAGCAGTCGGACGGCGTGCAGGTGGCGGTCGAGGTCGGGGACGGCTGGTCCCGGCGTCTCACGATCACCGTGGCGCCGGAGCGCGTGGCGCGGGCGCGATCCAGGGAACGCGAGCGGCTCGCGAAGTCCATTCGCCTGAAGGGATTCAGGAAGGGGAAGGTCCCGCCTGCCGTGGTCGAGCAGAGGTACGGACCCGACCTGGACGCGTTCGTCACGGAGCGGCTCATCGAGGCGGCGTACCGGGAGGCCGTCGAGCTGGAGGATCTCCATCCGGCGGGAGCCGCCAGCATCTCGAACGTCCAGTACGCGCCCGGCGAACGGCTGATCTTCCAGGCGGAGATGGAGATCGTTCCCACGGTCGAGATCGCGCGGGATGGCGGCTTCCGGCTCTCCCGGAAGGTGGAGCCGGTCACGGACGAGGAGGTGCGCGAGATTCTCGATCGGATCCGGGCCGAGCACGCGGATTGGGCCCCGGTGACCCGGGCGCCGACCGAGGGGGACCGGGTCGCGGTCCGGGTCGCCCCGCTCGCCGAGGGCGAGGAGACGCCGGCTGCCGAGACCAAGGCGTACCGGTTTCCGCTCGGGAGCGGGCAGGCCCTTCCCGACGTGGAGAAGGCGATCGCCACGCTCGCCCCCGGCGAGGCGGGCGCGTTCCTCGTGGAGTTCCCGTCGGAGGAGGAAGGCGCCGAGGTCGAGCGCCGCCGGCTGCACATCGCGCTGGAGGAGGTCGAGGAGCGCGTCCTGCCCGAGCTCGACGACGATCTGGCCGCGGCCGCCACCGGCGGAGAGCACGCGACCGTCGCCTCCCTCGAGGGAACGATTCGGGAGGACCTCGCGCGGCACCACGAAGACGAGGCGGAGGGACGGCTCCGGGGCCAGATTCTCGAGGGGCTGATCGACGCGAATCCGTTCACGCTGCCGGCCTCGCTCGTCGACCGGTACCTGGACGGGATGCTGCGGGCTCCCGAGGATGCCGATCCCGGGGAGCTCCGGCAGGCGAAGGAGTCGCTCCGTCCGCACGCAGAGCGGCAGATCAAGGAAGAGATGATCCTCGATCGCCTGATCGAGCGCGAGGAGCTGGACCCCTCCCCGGAGGAGGTGAGCGCGAAGCTCGAGGAGCTCGCGGAGCGACGTGGCATGACACCGGCCGCCCTCCGGCGGAAGCTGGAGAAAGAAGGGCAGCTCGTGTCGCTGCGCAGGAATCTTGCAGTGGAGAAAGCGTTCGAGTACTTGAAGTCACGGTCCGAGATCGAGTGAGACGGACCGGAACCCGGCCCCAGCGCAGGGTATCAGGATCGGAACGGGGCGGCTGCCCCCCCGGAGAACGGACGCCATGACCATCTACGCCCCATACGTGATCGAGCGCTCGAGCCGCGGTGAGCGGAGTTACGACATCTTCTCACGGCTGCTGATGGACCGGATCGTGTTCCTCGGGTCGCCGATCAACGACGACGTGGCGAACGTGGTGATCGCGCAGTTGCTGTTCCTGCAGGCAGAGAATGGCGAGCGGGACATCAACATCTACATCAACAGCCCCGGCGGTTCCGTCTACGCGGGTCTGGCGATCTACGATACGATCCAGTACCTGTCCGCCCCCGTCGCCACCATCTGCATGGGGATGGCCGCGTCGATGGGAGCGTTCCTCCTCGCCGCGGGCGCGCCCGGGAAGCGCTCGGCGTTGCCGAACTCCCGCATCATGATCCACCAGCCGTCCGGCGGCTCGCAGGGAACGGCCTCGGACATCGAGATTCAGGCGCGCGAGGTCCTGTACGCCCGCGAACGGCTCAACGAGCTGCTCGCGAAGCACACGGGTCAGTCCGTGGAGCGGGTGGCCGAGGACGTCGACCGTGACCGGTACATGTCCCCCGACGACGCGAGGGACTACGGAATCATCGATCGGATCATCGAGCCGACGGCGCGACCGCAGGTCGTGCCGCCGGAACCGGCGGCGGCACGGACGGAGTCGGCAGCCGCTCCGGAAGACGGGTCCTGACGCGGCGACGAGGGAGAGGAGAGCCCCATGGCCGGCGACAAGCACCTCCGATGCTCGTTCTGCGGCAAGTCGAAGGACAGCGTCAAGAAATTCATCTCCGGACCGAACGTCTACATCTGCAACGAGTGCATCTCCCTCTGCAACGAGATCCTCGCGGAGGAGGAGGACCGGGAGGCGGCGGCCGAGATCGCCGAAGTCCTCAGCCCCTCGGAGATCAAGGACGTTCTCGACGAGTACGTGATCGGTCAGGAGCAGGCGAAGAAGAGCCTGGCCGTGGCGGTCTACAACCACTACAAGCGGATCAACCACCGCAGTCTGATCGACGACGTCGAGATCGAGAAGTCGAACATCCTCCTGCTCGGCCCCACGGGCGTCGGCAAGACCCTGCTCGCCCAGACCCTCGCTCGCATGCTCCAGGTTCCGTTCACGATCGCCGACGCGACGACGCTCACGGAGGCCGGCTACGTGGGGGAGGACGTGGAGAACATCCTCGTCCGGCTCCTCCAGGCGGGCGACTACAACATCGCGGAGTGCGAGCGGGGCATCGTCTACGTGGACGAGATCGACAAGATCGCCCGCAAGAGCGAGAACCCGTCCATCACCCGGGACGTGAGCGGCGAGGGAGTGCAGCAGGCATTGCTCAAGATCCTGGAGGGAACGGTCGCATCCGTGCCGCCGCAGGGAGGCCGCAAGCACCCCCAGCAGGAGTACATCCAGATCGACACGCGGAACATCCTGTTCATCTGCGGCGGGGCGTTCGACGGTCTCGAGGAGATCATCGGGAGTCGACGGGGCAAGCGACAGATCGGCTTCGGCGACGAGGACGGTCGACAGAAGGACGAGGGCCAGGATCCGCTCCGGCACGTCGAGCCCGAGGACCTGCTGCGCTACGGGCTGATCCCGGAGCTCGTGGGTCGACTGCCGGTGATCGTCACGCTGCACGAGCTGGACGAGCCGGCGATGGTGGAGATCCTCCAGCGTCCGAAGAACGCGCTCGTCAAGCAGTACCAGAAGATGTTCGAGCTCGAGGGAGTGGGTCTCACGTTCGACCCGAAGGCCCTGGCCGCGATCGCGAAGAAGACGATCGACCGGGGCACGGGGGCCCGGGGGCTGCGCGCGGTCCTCGAGCAGGTGATGCTCGAGATCATGTTCCAGTTGCCGTCGCGGGAGGACGTCCGTGAGGTCGTGATCACGCGCGAGACGATCGAGGAGGCGGCCGAGCCGCTCCTCATCCTCGAGCCGGAGACGCAGCGGCGCGAGGCCTGAGCGCCCCGCTCCCGTACGCTCGCGTGCCCCGCCGCCACGTCCGGACGGTCGAGTTCTCCGGAGCGATCGGTCGACCGGGCCAGCCTCCGCCCGGTCTCCTGCCGGAGGTGGCCGTGGCCGGCCGCTCCAACGTGGGCAAATCGAGTCTCATCAACGCGCTCGTCGGTCGGAAGAGCCTCGCCCGGGTGTCGGGTACGCCGGGAAAGACGAGGGAGATCAACTTCTACCGGATCGACGACCTCTTCTTTCTCGTCGATCTTCCCGGGTACGGGTTCGCGCGGGCGCCCGACGCCGTGCGTGACGCGTGGCAGGCCCTGATGGCCGACTACCTGGAGACGAATCCGCGTCTCGAGGGACTGGTGCTCCTCCTCGACGCCCGGCGCGGCGTCATGGGCGCGGACCGTCAGTTGCTCGAGTACGTGTCCGGCGGGCAGATTCCCGTCCTGTTCGTCCTCACGAAAATCGACAAGCTCAACCGCTCGGGCCGGGCGCGCGCCGTGCAGGACGTGCGCCGCGAGCTCGAACTGCCGGAGGATCAGGTCCTGGCCACGTCGGCGAGGACCGGGGAGGGAGTCGGGACCCTCGTCGAGAGCCTCTACGCCCTGGTCGAGGCGAGAACGGGAGGAAACGCGTGAGCCGCGGAACACGATGGGTCGGACCGTGCCCCTTCGGACGGGCGGGAAGCCGAGGACGCGAAGCGGGCAGGATCGGGGCTTCGCTCACCCTGCTCGTCGCGTCGGTCGCGTGCGGGGGTGGAAGCGCCGGGGGCCCCGTCGGCGCGCGCGTCGCCGTCGCGCAGGAGTCGGGCTGGACGGCCGACCTCGAGGTCGTCGACGGCCATCCTCTCCCACCGGCGGGCTACGGCACACTCTCGCAGGACGACATCACCATCCCGCTCGAGTCGGGCACGCTGCTGATCAAGGCCGTTCCGCTGAGCGAGTGGGTGATACGGCTCACCGCACCGGACACGTACCGGCGACTCAGCGGCTACAAGCTGAGCCGCGGCGAGGACGTCATCCGTAGCGCCAGACGGGCGGGCGAGAGAGGCTGGCCGCTGGTCCTCCTCGTGACCTTCTTCACGCGGAACCTGCAGGACAGCTTCGAGCCTTACGACCTGCAGATCCGCAGCCAGAGCTTCATCTATCGGCCGCTGGACATCCTGCCCGTGACGCCGGAGTTCACCCGGAACCAGCTTCGGCAGCAGGAGGCCCAGATGGCCCTCTACCTGTTCGAGGGCGAGATCGACCTGAACCTGCCGCTCGGGCTCGTCTACCAGGGGGCCGAAAGCACGCGGTGGTCGGGCATCCGATCGCGCCTCGACCAGGAGATGGCGCTGGTGCGGTCCCGGGCGGGCACGCGGGGAGACTGACCGGGGCGAATACGGACCCGGGATCAGGACTCGATCCCGTACTCCTTGATCTTGCGGTAGAGCGTGCGCTCGCCGATCCCGAGCCGTTCGGCGGCTTTCCGGCGATTCCCTCCGACCTCGCGCAGCGCGATCGCGATCGCCTCGCGCTCCACGTCGGACATGGTGGTGTCCGACGTCATCGGAATCGCCGGCCTTCCGGCCTCCGAATCGTCGTGGACGGAGGAGCCGGAAGACCGCTCCTCTCCCCAGTCCCGCAGCTCGATCGCCGGCAGCTCCACGCGAACCGGCGCCGGCTCCGCCTCGACGGTGGCGTAGCGGGCACGGAAACGCTCGAACTCCGATCGCAGGTCCTCCAGATCGATCTTCATCTCGACGAGCGTCCGGAACAGGAACTCGAGCTGGGGGAGTCGTACGGACGGCTCCCCGTGGAGGTCCGCCCCGTCGCCGCTCGTCAGGGACCCGATCGACCGGATCGGGAGGAGCGCGCGGCCGCTCGAAGACCGGATCTCCGGCGGGATGTCGGCGGCCCGGATCACGGCGCCGGGCGCGAGCACAACCATGGACTCCACCAGGTTCCGGAGCTCGCGGACGTTGCCCGGCCACTCGTAGTCGAGGAGGATCTGCATCGCCTCCGAGTCGAGTCCCTTGAACTCGCGATCGTGCTCCCGGCTGAACTGCATCACGAAGCGCCGCACCAGGACGGGAATGTCCGACTTCCGGTCCCGCAGGGCCGGCATCTCGAGGTGAAGGACGTTCAGGCGATAGTAGAGGTCGCGCCGGAACGAGGCCTCCTGCACCGCGTCGCGCAGATTCCGGTTAGTGGCCGCGATGACCCGGACGTCCACCTCGATCTCTGCGTCGCCGCCCACCCGCATGAAGCGCTGCGTCTCGAGCACCCGGAGCAGCCGGGTCTGCAGCGAGGGCGGCATCTCCCCGATCTCGTCGAGGAACAGCGTGCCCCCGTCGGCGAGCTCGAACATCCCCTTCCGGCGTGACGTCGCGCCGGTGAACGCCCCCTTCTCGTGCCCGAACAGCTCGGACTCGAGAAGCGTCTCCGGCATCGCCGCACAGTTCACGGCGATGAAGGGGCGCGCCCTCCTGGGCGAGAGGCGGTGAATTCCGCGAGCCGCAAGCTCCTTCCCGGTCCCGCTCTCCCCGGTGATGAGGACCGTCGTGTTCACCGGCGCCAGCATGTGGATCCGCTCGAGCACTTCCCGGATCCCTTCCGTGCGTCCGATGATTCCCGTGCTCAGCTGGAGCTCGTAGCGGTCCACGTGCTGGGTCAGGGCGACCTGGATCTCCTCCGGCTCGGGCGGCAGCGCGATCACTTCATCGAAGTCCGCACCCGCGAACGCCGCCCGGACCTCCTCGAGGTCCTCCGGCGGGACGACGGCGATCACCGGAGGTCGCGGAATCCGCGCGTCGACCGTCCGCAGGAGCTCCGCGGTGCCGTCGGACCCTACCTCGCCCGTGATCACGAGCGCGACCGTCTCCTCGCCATCCAGCCTTCGCTCGACGTAGTCCGCCGACGGAACCATCCCCGTGGCGTGCCCGTCCGCCTCCGCCGCCTGCCGCACGGCGACGGCCGCGCCGACGTTTCGGTCGTCGATGAGAACGAGGGCCATGCGTTCCTCAGTCGTGGGTTCCGCCGTCGCCGCGGAGCAGGTCCACGGCGTGCGGCACGATCTCGGCGATCACCGCGAGCCCGTCGGCGACCGCCGACGGGCTGCCCGGGAGGTTCACGATCAGGGTCGCGCCCCGAACCACGGCGAGCCCGCGCGCGATGTCAGAGAAGGGCGTGCGGGAC
>Ga0316578_10000361_pt1 | contig 14461 bp, 5 predicted proteins | sample J0NA_2_FD_203076 | JGI IMG/M metagenome (GOLD analysis project Ga0316578, IMG submission 203076) | Rhizosphere microbial communities from salt marsh grasses in Alabama, United States - J0-2_160517rDrC | ecosystem: Host-associated > Plants > Roots > Rhizosphere | place: USA: Alabama | collected... | reverse complement strand
GGACCAGCCCGGAGCGCCTGCAGGGTGATCTCCGTGGGCTCGTTGATCATGCCGATCGGCTCGGCACGGCGGCCGAGCCCGCGGTGTCGGTGAGGACCGTGCGCGAGGAGCGGGAGCGGCGTCTCGCCGAGCTCAAGGCGCCATGGCGGACATGGGTGGATGAGCTGCAGATCCTGCTGGACGAGGCGGTCGCGAGCAACTCAGTCAATCGGCGCAGGCTGCAGCCTCGACACTATGACCCCTGGCTCGGGAAGATCAGAACGTGGGCAACCGACCCAAAGGCGGTGCCGCTCGATCTGAAGGCCGGCTGGACACGTCTCACCCCCGAAGGGCTGGCCGAGGTCTGGACGGAGGGTGAGCCGCCGTTGCACCCGGGCCTCAATGCCATTGCCGCCCTCCAGATTGGCCTAAGCAATCTCCCTAACGCGCGGGTTGCGGTTCTCCGGCATGCTGCGCGCTGGGTCGGCGAGCGTTTCGCCGCCGAGCAGGCCCGTCGCGCCCAGATGGGCTTCAATGACCTTCTGACCCGGCTCGAAGCCGCGCTCAAGGGACCGAACGGCGAGCGTCTGGCCGGGATCATCCGGCATCAATTCCCGGTCGCCCTGATCGATGAGTTTCAGGATACAGACCCGGTACAGTACGGGATCTTCGACGCGGTCTACCGCGTCGCCGCGAACGACCTGGCCACCGCGCTCGTCCTGATCGGCGACCCCAAGCAGGCCATCTATGCCTTTCGCGGGGCGGACGTCTACACCTATCTCGCGGCCCGCCGGGCCTGTGCGGGCCGTCTCTATACCCTGAGGAACAACTACCGTTCCACACAGGCGATGGTCGCGGCCAGCAATCGCTGCTTCGTGGCAGCCGAGGCGCGCGCGTCCGGGGCCGGTGCCTTCCTCTTCCGCACCGAGACGGACAATCCGGTTCCCTTCCTGCCGGCGGAGGCGCGAGGGCGCGGCGACGCGCTGCACGCCTCTGGCGAACCCCTGCCGGCGCTCACGGTCTGGTGGTTGGCGCCGTCGGAGGGCGGCAAGGGAAGCAACAAAGTGCGCGATCGCGATCGCATCGCTGCCAGCTGTGCGAGCGAGGTGGTGCGCCTACTCAACCTCGGGCAGGCGAAGGAGGCCGGGTTCGTGCCCGATGGCGATCCGAACGCCCTACGGCCCCTGCGTCCAGCGGATCTGGCTGTGCTTGTCAACAGCCGGACCGAGGCGAACCTGATCCGCAGAGCGCTCGCGCAGCGGCGCGTGCGCAGCGTCTATCTCTCCGATCAGGATTCGGTCTTTCAGAGCCCGCAGGCCACCGAGCTGCGGCACTGGCTCGCCGCCTGTGCCGAGCCAGACGACAATCGCCTGCTGCGCGCCGCCCTGGCTACGCCCACACTCGGGCTGAGCTGGGCGGAGCTGGATGCGCTCAACCAGGACGAGCTCGCCTTGGAGGCGCGTGTGCTGCAGTTTCGCGACTACCGCGACTGCTGGCGCCGCCAGGGTGTGCTGCCGATGCTGCGGCGCCTGCTCAATGATTTCCGCGTCCAGGCGCGCCTGCTGGGGCAGGGCGAGGACGGCGAGACCGGCTGGGCGTCCGCCAGCGGGGAGCGCATCCTGACCGATCTGCTCCACCTCGCCGAGCTTCTGCAACGGGCCAGCGTCCTGCTCGACGGTGAGCACGCACTCATCCGCCATCTGGCCGAGCAGTGCCGGGATGCGAGCCGCGGGGCACGTCGCGATGAGCGCCAGATCCGCCTGGAAAGCGACGCCGACCTCGTGCAGGTGGTGACCGTGCACAAGTCCAAGGGGCTCGAGTATCCGTTGGTGTTCCTGCCCTTCGCCGCCGCCTACCGCCCAACCAGGGCCGACGAGCTGCCGCTGAAATGGCACGATGAGGACGGGCGCTTGCAGCTTGCGCTCACCGACGACGGCGAGATCGTGAAGCGTGCCGATCGCGAGCGTCTGGGCGAAGACCTGCGCAAGCTCTACGTGGCCCTGACCCGCGCCCGTTATGCCACCTGGGTCGGTCTCGCGCCCTTGGCCGATGTGGCGGGCGGCGCATTCGGCTACCTCCTGGGTGGCGGTGAGCCGCTGGAAGGGGACCTGGTGTCTGCGCTGGAGGCACTGCGGGGGGACTGCGAGGACATTGCGGTGGTCCCTGCCCCCGAGGCGATGCCGACTCCCTTCAGGACATCGCGCGCAGCCGCGTTGCTCGGTCCGGCGCGCGAGTCACGCCCTGTCGGACGCGACCCTTGGTGGATCGCCAGCTACTCGGCCCTCAAGACCATCGGCAGCAGCGATCCCCCGCAGATCACGATGCCGGTCGAGACGCCCACCCAGGACCGGTTTCACGAGATGCTGGCGACTCGGACGGCGCTGTCGGCAGCCGAGCTGTCGACGGGAACCCGGTCCAGGGCGGACATGGCTCGTGGAAGGCCGCTTGCCGCCGATTCCCTCCATGGGTTTCCGCGCGGCGCAGAGGCTGGCACCTTCCTCCACGACCTGCTCGAATGGGCCGCGATCCGAGGCTTCGCAGAGGTCGCTGCGGATCCCGGGCTGCTGCGCGACGCCATCGTCCGTCGCTGCAAGGGGCGCAGCTGGGCGCACTGGACCGAGCCCTTGACGGCCTGGCTCCGGCGCCTCCTCGTGACCCCGCTGCAGCTGCCTGCGCTGGGCGATGGACCGGCGACGGCGTTCCCCCTCGCCGGCCTCGCCTCAGCGGTGCCCGAGATGGAGTTCTGGGTCGCCGCTGACCGGGTCGACACGTGCGAGCTGGACCGGCTCGTTCGCGCCCACACGCTCGAGGGCGATCCTCGCCCGGAGCTGCAGCCCGCACAGCTCACCGGCATGCTCAAGGGGTACATGGACTTGGTCTTCGAGCATGAGGGTCGCTACTACGTTGCCGACTACAAATCGAATTGGCTCGGCCCTGATGCGGACGCCTATACGGCGCCCGCCATGCGTGCCGAGATCCTGCGGGCGCGTTACGAGCTCCAGTACGCACTGTATCTCTTCGCCCTGCATCGTCTGCTCAAGTCGCGCCTGCCGGGGTACGACTACGATCGCCATGTCGGCGGCGCCGTCTATCTCTTCCTGCGCGGGATCGATGCGCCCAGCCAGGGCCTGCACGTCGAGCGCCCACCGCGTGAGCTCATCGAGGCCCTCGATCGTTGCTTTGCGCGCTCCGCGGATCGAGCGCGCCGATGAGCCGGGGCTGGACCTGTCGGTCGGCGCGTCCCAGGTCGCCGAGCGCGCAAGGCAAGCGAATGCGTTGTCATCGCAGTCGGGAAAGGGTGCAGCGACTGGGACGAGGGACGATCGCATGAGCCGCAAACCGAACACCCACCCCACGGCGTTGGACAGTGGGGCCCCGCTGCGGATCCTGCTCACCCGCTGGGCCGAGCGCGACTGGCTGCGCCCGCTCGACGTCGCCTTCGCCGAGCTGCTCTGGCGTGAGGTGCCAGACGCGCCCCCCTTGCTGATCCTCGCTGCGGCGCTTGCGAGCCACCAGCTCGGGCGTGGTCACGTCTGTCTCGATCTGGAGGCGACGCTGCGAGACCCGGCGTTCGTTCTGTTGCTGCCGCCCGAGGGGGCCGGTGAACCGACGGACGAGTCGCTGCCGAGCCCCGCCGAGCTGCTGGACGGGCTGAGCCTTGCGGACTGGCAGGCCGAGGTCGCCCATCCTGAGCTTGTTGGCTCCGGCAGCGACGACCGGCCGCTGGTCCTGAGCGGCTCCCGACTCTACCTGCGCCGTTATTGGCACTACGAGCAAGTGATCCGGATCCGCATCCAGGAGCGACTGGCCGGGTCTGACACCTTCGGGGCGGTCCTGCCGCGGGAAGCGATGCGTCGGATCCTCGATGACCTCTTCCCGTCGTCCGCCGTGAGGCCGGACTGGCAGAAGGTTGCCTGTGCCCTTGCCGCGCGAAATGCCTTCAGCATCATCACCGGTGGTCCCGGCACCGGAAAGACCACCACTGTGATACGGCTGCTGGCGCTGCTGCAGGCCCTTGCGCTCGCCGAGCCGGCCTCCGGTCGGCCCGCCCGACCCCTGCGCATCCACTTGGCCGCGCCCACTGGAAAGGCCGCAGCGCGTCTGAATGCCTCCATCGCCGGCAACGTGTCCGATCTACCCCTTTCGGGCATGGAGCACGCGGAGACTGTCCGCGCGGCGATCCCGGTGACCGTGACCACCCTCCACCGCCTGCTCGGCAGCCGGCCGGACACCCGCCACCTGCGCCACCAGGCCGGCAATCCGCTGGCGCTCGACGTGCTGGTCATCGATGAAGCATCGATGGTCGATCTGGAGATGATGGCCGCGGTCCTCGAGGCCCTGCCGCCCCGAGCGCGTCTCATCCTGCTCGGTGACAAGGATCAGCTCGCCTCGGTGGAGGCGGGCGCCGTGCTCGGCGAGCTCTGCCGGCGCGCACACGAGGGCCGTTACACACCCGACACCCGCGAGTGGCTCGAGTCTGCGACGGGCGAGTGCATCGCACCCGATCTGGTCGACCCGGCGGGTACCCCGCTTGATCAGGCAATCGTGATGCTGCGCCACAGCTATCGCTTCGACCAAGCAAGTGGCATCGGCCAACTGGCCTCGGCGGTCAACTCCGGCGACGCCGCCGCCGTTCTCGACGTTTGGAGGCGCGATCATGCCGACCTCGCGCTCCTCGTGGTCGACGGCATCGAGGACTTGGCCTTCAAGTCGCTGGTCATTGACGGTGAGGTGATTGGCTTGACCCGGTCGAATGCCGGCCAACTGACCGGCGACGACAGCGCGACGCCGACGGCCGAACCCCCGCTCGCGCGATGCGGCTACCGCCACTACCTTGAGATACTCCGGCAAGGGCGGCCTGCCTGGGAGGCCGCGCCCGATGCCTTCGATGCCTGGGCGCGCAAGGTGCTCCACGCCCACGGCCAGTTCCAGGTCCTCTGTGCGCTGCGTCGCGGTCCCTGGGGCGTTGAGGGCCTGAATCAACGCATCGCCGGTTTACTCTACGATGCTGATCTTATCTCCGCGAACGCTGGCTGGTACCTCGGCCGCCCGGTGCTGGTCACGCGCAACGACTATGGTCTCGGCCTCATGAACGGGGACATCGGCATCACCATGGCCCGCCCCGGTACCGCCGAGCGTGCCTGGGTCCTCCGGGTCGCCTTCCCCGCCGGAGACGGTAGCGACGGGATCAAATGGATCCTACCGAGTCGTCTTCAGGCCCTGGAGACCGTCTATGCCCTGACCGTGCACAAGTCCCAGGGCTCGGAGTTCAGTCACGCCGCGCTCGTCCTGCCCGACATCCCCAGCCCAATCCTCACCCGCGAGTTGCTCTATACCGGCATCACCCGCGCCCGTCACTATCTGACGTTGTTGCAGTCGGGAGGGGGCTGGGTGCTCGAGCACGCGGCGCAGCGGCGGGTGCTGCGGGCGAGTGGCTTGCTGGTGAACGCGGTGTCGGATACTCGCCGCCCTCGTTAAGGAGCCTCCTGGGACTATTCGCCGCGACAGCGGTTGATTGCCTGGTCGCGCGTGACTGCAACGGATGAAGAAGATATCCTATCCGATGAGCGAGGCAGGTTGTCGGCAGCTTTGCCCACGCGCTCGCCAGGTGGGTGGTGATCGGCATCAAACCAACGGCAGCGCCGGCGGCTTGGCCGGCGCACACTGATGCGAATCACGGGTGACCCTGCCTCAAACGCACCTGCATGTCCGCGGCTGCAACCTTGTCCCAGATCACTCAGGTTTGGTAGGTCAAGAGGCTGTCGACAATGGTCCGGGCAATGGCTGCCCGGGCAACCAGCCGGGGTCCGCCAGCGTCGGCGTGGGGTATCTGCTGAGATGCCGGCCGCCGAGCTCGGCCAACGACGGTCCTGGGCATTTCACTGGAGCTATCCCGCCAGGTCACAAGACACCTTGACCGCCAAAGCTCAAGTGTTCGTCCTTCAGTCGGGAGAGGCGACGAGCGCCTGCTTGGGGCAAAGCACCCGTTGGAGCACTGGTGTGCTGTATGCGCCTCCAAGCGCCGCTCGATCCGCTCCGGTCGCCCGAGCCGAAACAACGGCGTCGGCGCTCGGTTGCACGAAGGCTTCGGAAGCACCCGGGCTTGCTCGGTCGAGCACTGGGCCGATGTACCCTAACCCGTTATGTCAGTGTCTCCAGCTAACAGGTTCCTCGGCCATGTCAGGCCGATCGATGCCCTCGCGCACGGGTTGAGACGAAGACGGTCGATGTGTCCTGCCGCGCTGAATTTGATGGCGGCTCGACGAGCGTTGGAGAAATCCCGATTACCGATACGGAGGGCTCACGCCTTGGTCAGCCATGAACTAAAATGTATCTTCGTTCATATTCCGAAGGTTGCCGGCACCAGCATAAAATCTCTTTTTGAGGGCCACTCTGCCTCGGAGTCAGAGCATGACCCGATGCCTTTCAAGCCAAACGATTCCAAGTTCGATCCACCGCCGCCGCATCTGCGTGCCACAGATCATCTGAAGTTTGGGCATGTGACGGCCAGCCAATTCGATACCTATTTCAAATTTGCGTTCGTTCGCAACCCTTGGGACCGGATTGTCTCAGAGTACGTTTACCGACGCTATCCATCCCGTTTCGATTTCAAGACCTTTTTGTTCGAACGCTTGCCACGGCCAGCATGGAGCGACGAGTATTGCCATATCATCCCGCAATATGATTTCGTTCATGACGAGGCCGGCCATCTGGTTGTCGATTTCGTAGGTCGCTTTGAGTCGATTGCTGCGGATTTCTCAGCGGTCAAAGAGCGACTCGGCCTGACTCGCTTGTCGATGCCTCACCGCAATCGTTCTTCCGACAGTATGACGATCTACGGGCCTGCTGACTTCGTGAGGCAGGTGGGATATATGATCAGCCGCCGGAGGCGGAGAAACACGTACTCGAATTATCGCGACTACTATGATTCGGAGTCTCGTGCATTCGTCGCGGAGCTGTATGAGAAGGATATCAGAGCCTTTAAATATAGCTTTGAGTGAGTCGGTGCATGCTTGTCCTGCGGGCTGCTCGCGGTCAGGCTGTGGTCGCTGGCCCGGGAGCGCGATCGGGCCCGCCGGCCGCGCGATGGACCCGGATGTCCAGCGGCTCCCGCTGAAGCAAATGGACGTCGCGCTGCGGGAAGGCGATCTCGATGCCGTTCTCGGCGAAGCGATCGTAGATGGCTTGGTGCAGCTCGGTGGTCACGCCGATCCGGATATCGACGGCATCCAGGTAACAGCGTAGGACGAGCGTGAGGGCGTTGTCGCCAAACCCCTCGAAGCTGATCAACGGGGCCGGATCATTGAGGACGCGAGGGTGCTGTCGGGCGACGTCGGACAGGATACTCAGGGCCTTGCGTGCGTCGCTGCCATATGCGATCCCGACCGGGACGGTGATCCGGTTTTGCTGATCGGTCAGGGTCCAGTTCAGCAAGCGTCCCGTGATGAATTCTTTGTTCGGGACCAAGAGCTCCTGCCTGTCCCAGTTACGGATCGTGATCGCGCGGATTTGGATGTTGGTTACCACGCCGGTGGTGTCCCCGATCGTGACGATGTCACCGACCCGCACCGGGCGCTCGAACAGGATGATGATCCCGCTGATGAAGTTGGCGACGATTTCTTGCAGGCCGAAGCCGATGCCGACGCCGAGCGCCGCGACCAGCCACTGGACCTGTGACCACTGCAGCCCAAGGGTGCTGAATGCCATCAGGAAGGCGATCAGCGTAATGCCGTAGGTGACCAGTGTCTTGATCGCAAAGCGCCCGCCCGCCGAGACCGATGCAGCCTGAAGCAGCAGGATCTCCAAGAGCGCCGGCAGATTCTTCGCCGCCACCGTGGCGACGATGGCGATCACGAGCACCAACCCCAGGTCGGCCGCTGTGACGGGGACGGACTGATTTGCGCCTTCGACCGCCTTGCTGTAGTGCCAGAGTGGGATGCGCTCCAACATGGACAGTGCGGGCAGGACGTCCGACCAGATCACCCATAGACCGAGGATCGCGGCGAAGAACAGCGATGCGTTGACGAGCCGGCGGGTCTGCTCGTCGAGTGCGGCGAGGTCGGGCTCCGGCTCTTCGACCTGGAGGAGCGTGCTCGTGGCCGCCGTAGCGCTGCGCTCCGCACCGGCCTGGGCGCGGCGGGCGGCCTGCCGATCGAGTGCCGCTTGCAGCGCGAGCCGGCGCCGTGTCACGCCCAGCCATCGGACGATGACCTGATGGAGCGTGACCAGGGCCAACGCCAGCCAGGTCTGCTGGACGAGGGATTCGAATAGGATGCCGGCGGTATAGACGTAGCCGAGCAGCGCCAGCAGCGTCAGGCCGATTGGCGCGCCGACGATGACCGAGAACCAGAGATGACGCGAACGGTTCAGCCAGCCTTGCGGGTGCGCCTGGAGGGTCTGGCTCAGGACGCCCGTCTTGGGACTCAGGAGCCGCGCGTAGAATACGGTGAACCCGATCATGATGGCGACGAAGGCAATTCGTCCCAGACTGGCGCTGAAGGCCGGGACGTTGGCTTTGTAGAGCACCAGGACGACCAGGCTGACCGGCACGATGTAGAGTGTGAACCAATCGAGCTCGCGTCGGATCTTCTTCAGGGTTGTCTGGCTCCAGCGGAAATGCCGATCGGCAACGCCGTTCGGGATACAGAGCATGCGGAAGGCGAGTAGATAGTAGAGGCCCAGGGAAATCTCGCTCAAGGTCGCGCCCAAGGCGCGGGTGAACGCCGTCGCCTCGCTGGATTCCGACAGGGGCACACCTATCAGCCAGAACAACAAGGGCAGTGGCAGCGCCGCGGTGAGGGTCAGGGCGATGGCCAGTGCGGTGTGGCTCAGGCTGTCCGTGCGCACCCGGCGCAAGCCTTCGGCCGTCGCGTGGATCGCACGTCTCAGCCGAGATACCTTGACGAACAACAGGGTCAGGAGCGCCAGACCCAGCCAGAAGAGCGGGGAGTGTCGGCCCTCGTGGGCGAGCACCCGTCCAACCTCCAACCAGTGCAGGGGGTAGAGAAGCCAGGCGGCGGCCGGGGGTAGGGTCGCGAGGGTGTCGAGTCCGACCGGGAGCGAGCTGCGGACCCACAAGAGCCGTTCGGCCAGGAAGTCGTCATAGCGCTTGGTGATCTGGATCATTCGATCGGCGGCGTAGTTGAGCTCGCCGAGTTGGCGGATGTAGTCGTCCTCGACGGAGAGTGCCTGGTCAAGCAGGCGGACCCGCTGTTCCAGGGTCTCGGCCAGCTGCTTGCGGACCTCTTCGGTTTGCGCCCGCGGGTCGCCGGCGGTCAGGTCGTCGAGGTAACGTTCCAGGTCGCGCAGGCTGCGTTGTTCTTCGCGATAGCGGATCTGTCTGAGCGTGGCCTCGGCGATCTCGTCCTCGCGGCCCTCGATCGCCCGGCGATACTGGCGGATGTCGGGGAGCTGGTCTCGCCGTTCGATGAGGACCTGGCCGAGCGCCTTGCTGAGTCCGGCTGCCTCAACGCGCTGCTCGGAAGCCTTGAAGTCCTGCTCGATTCGCTTGCGGTCGTCCTCGTGCTTCGCCATCTCCGCATCGAGGTTCCCCAGCTTGCGTGCGATCTCGCCCATCGAGGCGGTGATCTCGGCATTATCCTGTGCCGCCTGTTGAACAAGCACGTGCTTGTCGGCGGCTTCGAGCCGGGCGCGCTCGGACTCGCGCTGAGCCGCCTCTGCCTCGGCCCGACGGCGCTGATTCTGCAGCTCCTCGAGCCGGTGTTGTTGGGCCCGCAGCGACTGCCACGCCAGGTTTGCCTCATCGCGTTGCGCCCGGTGCAGGGCCTCGCGTGCACCTTGACTGAGCAGCTCTTGCTCGAGCATCCGCCCCTCGGCCCAGAGCTCGTGACGACGTGTCTCGAGCGCCCACCGGTGTGCCTCGGCGAGCTGCGGCAGTCGTTCGTCGGCAGGGGGTTGACGCAGGTCTGCCTCGACTTGATCGAGTGTCTCGCGGATCTCCGACATCCGCGTGCGGGCCGCGCCGGGTCGATCCTCACTGCCCTCGACGAGCTTGTCGAGCTCGCTGATCCGCGTCTCTTCGATGGCGGCATTGCTCATGATGCCGGTCAGGCGCCGTGCAACCTCGTCGGCTGGCAGCTCGTCGGGGAGCTCTGGCAGGCTGGCCCCCGAGTCCTTCTCTAGCGCCAGCCGCTGCTGGATTGCTGCGGTCTCGCCTGGGGCCGTCTTCAGCGCCTGGGCGAATTCGGCGGCTTTGGCGTCGAAGGTCCGCGCAGCCTCGAGGTTGGCAAGTGCCCGGTGATACAGCTCGGCCAAGGCAGTCTTGGTCGCCTCGTCGAGCGTCGAGTCGGCCGCGACCTCGGTCAGCTTGGTTTCGATCTGGCTGGTCGAAGGCAGAGCGGTGGGTCCGCTCGGAGTCGCCTCGAAGGCTGTCTCAGCATCGCCGGGCTCGGCTGCAACGGTGCACGTCGTCGCGGTCATCGCAGCCGCGAGCGCCAGCCAAGCGAAAAGGTTGCGTTGTCGCCAGCGACGGCGCGAGCTGGGTGTGCGCGGTTGCGGTGCGGTGCAGTGCGTCGGCATCATCTGACTGGGTAGACACGGCTCAATCGGTTTTCGTGAAGGCTCAGGGACCCGCTAGAGACTTCGCCGGTTCGCCCAAACCGGCGGGCCAGATCGGAAGCCCTGAGGTTTTCATGTGTGACCTTTCAGGCGCTCACGCCGTCAACCCGGACAGACCCCTCGCCCCGCATTCCGGGACGTCCGGTCATCGGCCAATGGGCCTTGAGCGCTGCCTCGTCCGGATCAAGGTCCGGCGCCAAGACGGGGCGCGCCAGCGGACGTCTTCAGGAGCGTTTTGATGAAGACGCGAGAGTTACGTTGAAGGTTGTAGAGTGCCTGACGCTGCATCGGCAGGGCGTCGAGCACCGCCGGCTCGAAGCCGCGCTCTCGAAACCAGTGCGCGGTCTGGGTTGTGAGGACGAAGAGCCGTTCGATCCCCATGGCACCGGCGATCCCCTCCATGTGGTCGAGCAGCCGATCGCCGCGCCCGGCAGCGCGATAGTCGGGGTGGACCGCCACGCAGGCCAATTCGGCCATCCTGTCATCCGGGTAAGGGTAGAGCGCAGCGCACGCGGTGATCAAGCCGTCACGCTCGGCCAGCACGAAGCGGTCGATCTCGGTCTCCAGGCGTTCACGGGAGCGGCGCACGAGGACCCCGCTGTCCTCGAGCGGCCGCAGGAGCTCAAGGATTCCGGTGACATCGTCGACCTGCGCCGGGCGCAGGTCTTCGTAGGGTTCGGCAGAGATCAGGGTCCCGCTGCCGTCGGGGGTGAGGAGCTCGCGCAGCAAGGCGCCCCCGCGGCGGCGTGCCACGAGATGGACACGCGGGATGCCGTGACGGCAAGCCTCTGCCCCGGCGCGCAGGTATTGCGCGATATCTTCAGGGATCTCCGCAGCCGCGGCGAGGATGCCGTCGACATCGCGGGCCAATAGGTTCGAGCCCAGCAGATCCTCCGTCCCGGCTTCGGTGGGGCGGGCCAGGGTAGGTCCCTCAGCGAGGAAGATGAGCTTGTCGGCGCCCATTGCGACAGCCGCGCTGCGCGCCACGTCAGCCGCGCTGAGGTTGAAGACCTCGCCGGTGGGCGAATAGCCGAGGGGGGGCATCAAGGCCACGGCCCTCTGGTCAATGACTGCGCGCAAGGTCCGGTGGTCGACGCGGCGCACCGCGCCTGTATGCCCATAGTCCACGCCGTCGATGACCCCCAGGGGCCGTGCGGTCACGAAATTGCCGGACACCACCGGGATCCGCACGCCCGCCATCGGCGAATTCGCGAGCCCCAGCGAGAGCAGCGCCTCGATCTCGACCCGGACCACTCCGGCGGCCTCTTTGACACAGTCAAGTGCGGCATCGTCTGTGATCCGCAGGCCCCGCACATAGCGCAACTCGGCCCCCCGGTCAGCGAGTCGGGCCTCGATCTGAGGTCGCGCGCCATGCACCAGCACGAGCCGGACACCCAGGCCGTGCAACAGGGCGATATCGTGGACCAGCTCCGGGAAGCCTGGGTCAGCAACCGCCTCGCCTCCGAAGGCGATGACGAAGGTGTTTCCGCGATGGGCGTGGATATAGGGGGTCGCCTGACGCACCCACTCCACGAAGGGATCGCGCAGCGGGCCGGCCGCGTTCGGGGTTGCAGGGCTGTCGGATTCGGTGCGGGCCATCGTTGAAAGGGTCCAGTCCGGGTGGTGCGCGCCTTGGGCTATTCGATGCCGAGCTTGGCGAGGCGATAGCGCAACGATCTCAGTGTCATGCCCAACTTCCTCGCGGCGGCCGTCCGGTTCCAATGGGTTTCGTCCAGCGCATCCATGATGGCTCTTTTCTCGATTTCGCCGAGATAGTCCTCCAGCGGGACACGGTCATCGATCTGCACCTCCGGGGGAGCGGCGCTTTCCCCTTGGGGAAGATAGAGGTCGCCGACTTCAATGAGAGAGCCCTCGCAGAGGGCGGTCGCCCGCTCAAGGATGTTCTCGAGCTCGCGCACGTTGCCGGGAAATCTGTAGTGCGTCAGGGTCTCGAGTGCCGCCACCGAGAGCGCGATGGGTGGGCGGTCCTTGTGGTGTCTGCCGATGCGCTTCAGCAGCTGCGCCGCCAAGGCCGGGATGTCCTGGGGGCGCTCGCGCAAGGACGGCATCCGGAGCTCGATGACATTGATGCGATAGAAGAGGTCTTGCCGGAAGTGTCCCTTCTCGACCTCGAGGTTGAGGTCGCGGTGACTGGCGCTGATGATCCGCGCATCGACCGGGATCTCCTGCTGCGCGCCGACCGGACGCACGCTCTTCTCCTGGACCGCGCGCAACAGCTTGACCTGCGCCGGCAGCGGGAGGTCGGCGACCTCGTCGAGAAACAGGGTCCCGCCGGAGGCGGCCTGGAACAGCCCTTCCTTATCGCTCACGGCGCCGGTAAAACTTCCCTTCTTGTGGCCGAAGAGCTCGCTCTCGACCAGATCCTGCGGGATGGCGCCGCAGTTCACGGCAACGAAAGGCCCCGCCGCGCGAGGGCCTTGAGCATGGATCAGCCGGGCCGCCAGCTCCTTTCCCGTGCCGCTTTCGCCTGTGATGAATACCGGGGCCTGGTTGCGCGCGAGCTTGCCGATCATCTGGCGGATCTGCCCCATGGGGCGCGAATCGCCGATCAAGCTCGAGCCGGTTGGCATTGGGACATCGTCGCCGCCGCCCGCGGTCTCGCGCAGCCTCAGCGCCGAGCCGACGAGCTGGCGCAGCAGGCGCAGATCCACCGGTTTCGCGACGAAATCGAAGGCCCCGGCCTTCATGGCCGCGACCGCGGATTCCATGTTGCCGTGGGCGGTAATCATGGCGACTGGCAGATCGGGATAGTGTTCGCTGATGTGGTAGATCAGGTCGATGCCGTTGCCGTCCGGGAGGTTCATGTCGGTCAGGCAGAGGTCGAACCGATTGCGCCCCAGCTGATGTTTGGCATCGACCAGGGTCGTGGCGGTCAGCGCGCGGATCTCCATCCGGCTCAGGGTAATCCTTAAGAGGTCAAGGATGTCGGACTCGTCGTCGACCACCAGCGCTTGGGCCTTGCTCATGATGCCAGCTCCCTCTAGTTTGGTTCCAAGTTCCTCATCGCGGACACGGGCGGCGGCCCCGAAGTCGGCACATCATTGCATGGAGAGACACCCAGGCGTGCTTCGTGCACCAAGGATAGCGCCTGGCGCTTTTAGACAGAAGCGGGGCCGGTGGTTTGGCGCACCCGCCTGAGTGATCCCTTAGCCGGCGAAGAGCAGCTTGAATCGGCTTCCGTGCGGCCGGGCGGGCTCGTAGGTCAGACGAATGCCGTTGGTCTCGGCGAGCTCGCGGGCGATATAGAGTCCGAGCCCCGTGCCGGTCGACTTTGTCGTGAAAAAGGGGTTGAAGATCTCGTAGACGATGGCCTCGTCGATCCCCGGCCCGTTATCACTGATCTCGATTACGGGTCCGTGCTCACCGCCCCTTGGCCCCGTCAGGCGGATCTCCGCGCGTCCCGTCCGATTCGGGCCGCCGCCGTGAATGACGGCGTTCTCGCAGAGGTTTGCCACGATCTGATGCAAATGGCGCGGATCGACGTGGACCGGGTCAGGCGGAGCGCTGATTTCGAGCGTGAGCTGCTCCGCGGAGAGGCGATAGGTCTCGCGGAGCTCCCCGGCGAGGTCGCGCAACCAGGCGCTCAGGTCGATGGCGACGGGCTCCAACTGGTTGCGGCGTGAGAGCTGCATGACGCTGGTGACGGTCTCGTCGATTCGCGCGCTGTTGCGGCGGATGATGTCGAGGAGATGGCGGTCTTCCTCGGGGAGGTCCTTGCCGTCCGCGAAGAGCTCGCTGGCATGGCTGATGGCGCTCAGGGGGTTGCGGATATTGTGCGCGATACTCGCCGTCAGGGTTCCGAGCGCAGCCAGCTTGATCTGTTGGGCCTCATGGGTCAGCTCCTGCTGATCGCGCAGATAGACGAGCGCGCCGGAGGCTCGGT
>Ga0316578_10000360_pt1 | contig 14475 bp, 10 predicted proteins | sample J0NA_2_FD_203076 | JGI IMG/M metagenome (GOLD analysis project Ga0316578, IMG submission 203076) | Rhizosphere microbial communities from salt marsh grasses in Alabama, United States - J0-2_160517rDrC | ecosystem: Host-associated > Plants > Roots > Rhizosphere | place: USA: Alabama | collected... | reverse complement strand
ATGCATGGACAGCACGTAGAGCATGGCCACGAGACCGTGGGGCAGAAAATGACGCAGATCCTGGAGCTGCATGGACGCGTAGCTCAAGCCGCCGGCCCCTATGGCCACATAGATATTGGTCAGGAGTAGGGCCCGCAGCAGACGGTACAGGGACCGCCGCCAACCCTTTATGCCCCGGTAGGGCGCGGCTTCCAGCGCCCGGCAGATTTTCCTGATCTGCCAGTTGGGCGTGGAGGCGCCGGCCGTAACGCCGATTTGCCGGTACCGGGCCAGACCATCCAGGTCCAGTTCTTCTTCTGTTTCCACATGGAAAGCCGGTTTGCCGGAATGGCGGGCCACCTCGTAGAGGCGCTGTGTGTTGCCGCTTTCCTTGCCGCCCACCACGACCACGGCATCCACTTGAGCGGACAGGCATTGGACTTCCGCCTGGCGCTTCTCGGTGGAATCGCAAATGGTATCGTAAATTTTGTAATGGGGAACGTTGGCGGCGGCCCAGTTTTTGACGGCCTCATAGAGTCGGGTGTTCTGTGTTGTCTGGGCCACGATGATGGCCTGATCGAAAACCGGCAGCTGCTGGAGTTCTTCCAGGGAGGCGGCCACATGCCCGGAGTCGCCGGCATAGCCCTTGAGGCCGATTACCTCCGGGTGGTCCCGGTCGCCGATAATGATCGATGCATAGCCTTTGGCCGTGTGCTTGCGGATGATGGTCTGAACGCGGATGACCCGGGGGCAGGTGGCGTCGATGACCTTGAAGCCGGCGGAACCCAGCCCGGCCTTGGCCTGGGGTGGTACACCATGGGCACGGATCAGGATCGTTCCGCGGCCGTTGGGGGGAATACGGTCGCAGACCGTGATGCCCTTCTCTTCCAGCAGTCCGAGCACCTGGGGGTTGTGAATGAGGGGGCCGAAAGTGCAGATGGGACCTTCATGTTTCTCCGGGGCTTCGAGCACCATTTCGACGGCCCGCCGCACCCCCATGCAGAAGCCGGCGGTTTTGGCGATCAGGATTTTCATGTGTTCAAATGGCGGTGACGCACCCCGGCTGTGCCGTGGCGCTCCTGATGGATGGGTTTGAAAGCCGCATCATGACTGCCTCCGGGAGCAATCAGCCGGCGGCTTTCAAGTAGATCTTGTGGTCCACCAGCGACAGTGAGTGGATGGTGGCATTGAAGAATTTTTGCTCACCGAAAATATTGATGAGACGCAGGCCATCTTCGCCGGGTTCCACCACATCGACGGCTTCCATGACGAGACGGGCGTCATCGCCGTTCATGAGATAGGCATTGGCTTCACACATGATACTTCTCCTAATGGGGTTCAGTCCGACTTTTTCAGGAGGCTGAGCAGCCGGTCGAGGTCCTCGTCGTTGTAAAACTCGATGGCAACCGTACCAGTCTTTTTGTGGCGTTGGATCGTCACCTTCGTACCGTAATACCGGGAGAGGTCTTCGGCAAGGTAGGCCAGGTGGCGCTCCATTTCCGAAGGGGGGCGTTTGGCGGGTTTGGGGGGCGCGGTCTTGCTTTTGCGGATCATTTGCTCGGTTTCACGCACTGACAGATTTTTGGCAACGATAGTGCGCCAGGCCGCCAGGCGTGCCGCGGGGTCCTCGAGACCGAGCAGGGCCCGGGCGTGCCCCATGCTGATCTTCCCTTCGATGATGCTGGTCTTGATGGCGTCATCCAGCTGCCGGAGGCGAAGGAAGTTGGCCACGGCCGAGCGGCTTTTGCCCACCCGTTCGGCGGCCTGATCCTGGGTGAGGCCGAATTCGGTGATCAACTGGTGGTAGGCGTTGGCCTCCTCGATGGGATTGAAATCCGCCCGCTGGATGTTCTCGACAATCGACATCTCCAGCATTTCGGGATGGCTGATGGCCTTCACGATCACCGGAACCTGAGCCAGCCCCGCCATTTTGGCGGCCCGCAGCCGGCGTTCGCCGGCCACCAGCTCATAGCCCGTGCCGTCTTTGCGCACGAGCAGGGGCTGGATGATTCCCTGGGCGCGGATGGAGGCCGCCAACTCGGCCATGTCGGCTTCGGCGAAGTGCCGTCGCGGCTGATAGCGGTTGGGTTTGATCAGGTCCACATCGCAGAGGCGATAGTCGCGGTTGTCCCCGGTTGTCTCCGGAACACCGGGGATGAGGGCTTCAAGCCCTCTGCCCAGTGCCATTTTCTTGCGCTTGCGGGGTGTCTTAGTGTTTGATGTTGTGGGTTTGCGTGCCATGGCGATTCGTTCGGTCCGCTGGTTGCCGCCGGCGGATCAGCTGTTGATGATCTCGTTGGCTAGTTGCATATAGCTCTGGGATCCCACGGAAGCCGCGTCGTACATGAGAATCGGTTTGCCGAAACTGGGGGCTTCACCCAGACGGATGTTACGCGGAATGGTTGTCTTGTAGACCAGGTCTTTGAAGTAGCGTCCGGCGTCTTCCGCCACCTGGTAGGACAGGTTGGTGCGCTTGTCGAACATGGTCAGCAGGATGCCCCCGATATTGAGCCCCGGATTCAGGCCCTGCTTGATGCGTTTGACGGTCTGCAACAGCTGGCTCAATCCCTCCAGGGCGTAGAATTCGCATTGCAGGGGAATCAACATGGCATCCGCGGCGGTCATGGCATTGACGGTCAGCAGGTTCAGCGAAGGCGGGCAGTCCATCAGGATGTAGTCGTACTGCTCCCGCAAACCGTTCAGGCATCGTTTTAGAATGGTTTCACGGCCTTCCGTGTCCATCATTTCGACCTCGAAGCCGATCAGTTCGACATTCGACGGCAAAAGCTTGAGAGCCGGGATGTCCGTGTCCCTGAGGAGATCCGCCATGTCCACCTGGCCAATGAGGCCGTGGTAAAGCGTGCGGGAGAGGGCTTGTTTGTCGATGCCCAGGCCGGTGGTGGCGTTGGCCTGGGGGTCGCAATCCACCAGAAGCGTGCGTTTTTCGGCGGCAGCCAGGCAGGCGGAAAGATTGACCGCCGTCGTCGTTTTGCCCACGCCGCCCTTCTGGTTGGCGATGCAGATCACATGAGCCATAGGTGCGCTATCATCCTGTAACTTGCCGATTAAAAAGATCGCTTACCCTATCGAAGGGCATCGAAAAGTGCAACAGGTTTCTTGGGTCGCTCCCGGTGGGATTCATTGGGATGAAGACGCCTATAGCACGGGACAGCGCTTGATTAAGGCATTGAAATCCTTTATGATGATCAGCCCGGTAGTGAGCGGCCGGGCCGCCCCCGATGCAAGGGCCTGAATCCCTCCATGAAAGGAAGCTGAATGCAGCGCTTATCCCGGTTGCGAACGGTCGTGATTGTCTTGATAGGAATCCTCCTACTGAGCTGGTCGGGCGTCGTTCCCGCGATGGCCATCACGATCAAAGAGGAAAGGGAGCTCTCCAAGGAGTTTCTTGAACTGCTGAAAAAGCAGCTCACCCTCATCGATGATCCGGTGATCGTGGACTACGTCAACGAAGTGGGTCAGAAAATCCTCGCAGTCTTGCCCGAGCAACCCTTTCAGTACCATTTCTACGTGGTCAAACAGGATGTCTACAATGCCTTTGCGACGCCTGCGGGCCACATTTTCATCTACAGCGGCCTTTTAGCCGCCATGGAAGACGAGGAGGAGTTGGCCGGCATCCTGGCCCATGAAATCTCGCACGTCGTGAGTCGGCACATTTCCGAGAAAATCGAGCGGGCGAAAACCCTCAACACGCTTTCCCTGGCCGGCATGATCGCCGGTATCCTGCTGGGCGCCGCCGGGGCCGGGGAGGCGGGGCAGGCAGTCATGATCGGTTCGGCGGCCGGTGCCCAGAGCATGATGCTGGCCTACAGCCGGGGGGACGAAGACGAAGCCGACCAGATCGGGCTGACGACCCTCTACCGTGCCGGTTACCGCGGCGAGGGCATGGTGACCATGTTCGAAAAGATCCGCAGCAAACAATGGTTCGGGGCCGATGACATCCCCACCTACATGATGACCCACCCGGCGGTAGAGAGCCGGATCGCCGACATCAATCGACGGGTCCAGAGTTTCAATGCGAAATACGGGCAGCCGAAACTGGTGGACCCCATGCCGTTCATCCGAATGCACACCCGCCTGCTGACCGAATACGGCAACGAAAACATCGTCCTGCACCAGTACCGGCAGGCCTATGAAAAAGATCCCGACAATCCGTTGCTCAATTATCAGTACGGCCTGATTCTGGGACGGACCGGCCAGCGGGACGCCGCCATCAAACATCTCCAGAAAGCTCTCGCCGCCCGCCCCCTGGACGGTGACATCCTGACCGATCTGGGGAGAATGTACGTTTTCGAGGGGCGCTACGACGAGGCCATCCAAGTTCTCTCGGGGGCCGTACAGTCCGCCTCGGCACCGCCCGATAGCAGATATTACCTGGCGCGGGCTTATCAGGGAGAGGGGAAACTGGACACCGCCGTCAGCCAATACGAGAGGCTTCTCAGAGACCATCCCGACTACTACCAGGCCCATTTCGATCTCGGTAAGGTCTACAGCCAGATGCGGCGGCAGGGGGAAGCCTTTTATCACCTGGGAAAGTTCTACTACGGGAAAGGGGACATGCAGAAGGCCGCTTTCCAGCTCAGAAAGGCCCTGGAGTTCGACCAGCCCCCCAAGCAGCGTGGTGAAACGGAAGACCTCCTGGCCGAGATCGAAACAGCCGAAAAGGCCGACAAGAACAAACCGCAGAAAAAGAAGAAGTAGCAGGGAACCAAAGGGCATTTCGCATCAGCTCTCTGGACGGCTTGGAGTTTAAATTCCAGCAAAAGTGCTATCGGGATTGAACACCCAGCTCCGACGCCAAATCTCGTCCCCCCTTTTTTGATCTGCCTTTAGTTTTAATCTAAACTCTCTAATTCTGGCGTAGACCCGCAGCGAGTAGAGCGAAATAGCTATTTTTTCTTCGAAATGATTGTTCATTTTCTTGCGCGTCCAAGAAAACGAACCAAAAGAAGACGCCCGTGTCCCGCTGTTTCCTGCGCGTCGGCGCAGCGTCCGGAGCGCGCGGAAACTCGCCCCGCTTTCAGCGGGACTCAAACAGGTCCGCGCGCTTTTATCCGGCCGCAGCACCGATGCTCGGCGCGGGACAAAGGGAGCAACAGCGAACACCCCAAAAGCATTATAAAACCCATGTTAGGGGCTAACGGAAGCCTTTCACGCTTTGGAGGAGATTGACCAAATCTGCGGGGCATTTGTTTTTTTGGGGATGGCTAAGGTCGTCGTTTGAATTTGGTGGCGATTTTGATTTCGGCTTTATCGGACGGCTTCGTATAACCGTCAAGTTCAAGGCGTGCAAATCCCGAGGAGGGAGGCGTACTCGTGTACGCCGTACTGACGAGGGATGCAGCACAACGCCGAAAGTGGCGGTTATACGAAGCCGTCAGCCGCTGCGGTCGAAGTGGGAGAAGTGCATGGAAAACGTTCCGCGCCCCTGGCTGGCCGAGCGCAGGGCCGTGGAATAGCCGAACATGCGGGCCAGAGGCACCTTGGCCGTGATGGCCTGCAGTCCGGTGCGGGGTTCGATGGCGTCGATTTTTCCGCCCCGGGCATTGAGATCCCCAATGACCTCCCCCATAAACGCTTCCGGTACGAACACCTCCACCTTCATGATGGGGTCCAGCAGAAAAGGGTTGCCCTTGGCAAGGGCGGCCTTGCAGGCCATGGAAGCACTGACTTTGTAAGCCAGCTCGGAAGCCTGGGATTCCTTGGAACTGCCCCCGACGAGCTCAACCGCCACATCCACAACCGGATAACCCATCAGGGTTCCGCTCTCCAGGGATTCCATGACGCCCGTCTCGACGGCACCGATAAAGGCGGCGGGGATCTGGTCATCGGAGACGATACCGATGAAGGCATTGCCCTTGCCGCGCGGCCTTGGCGCCAGGCGCAGGGACACCTCGCCGAAATGACGCTGGCCGGCCACCTCCTTGTCGAAGACGGCATGCCCCTGGCTCTCGGATTCGATGGTTTCGCGGTAGACGACTTGGGGTTTGCCCACATTGACGCTGGTATTGAATTCGCGCAGCATCCGGCTGATGATCACTTCCAGGTGCAATTCCCCCATCCCGGACAGGATGGTCTGGCCGGTATCCTCATCGACTTTGACCTTCAGGGTGGGATCTTCCGCCAGGAACTTGTTCAGGACCTCGTCGATTTTCTCCTGGTCGTTATGGGTCTTGGGTTCCACGGCCACTGAAATGACCGGCTGATAGACCTCGATATTTTCCAGGAGCACCGGGTGGTCCGGATGGCACAGGGTCTCCCCGGTGGACGACTCCTTGGGTCCCACGATTCCCACGATGCCGCCGGCGCCGGCCAGGTCCAGGCGATCGCGCTTGTTGGCATGCATCATGAGGATGCGTGAGATGCGCTCCTTTTTCTTGCGGGTGACGTTGTAGACTTCCTCCCCGGCCTTGAGCTTGCCGCTGTAGACGCGGGCATAGGCCATCTTGCGGCCTTCGATCATGGATACCTTGAAAATGAGGGCCGCCAGGGGGGCGCTGTCCTTGGGCGGACAGTCAACGGGTTCGCCGCTGTCAGGGTGGATCCCCTTGATAGGTGGAATATCCAGCGGGCTCGGCAGATAGCTGACGATCGCGTCCAGGAGGGGCTGGATGCCCTTGTTGCGCAAGGCGCTGCCGCAGAGCACCGGCACCCGTTTGAGATCGATGGCCGCCTTGCGGACAGCGCGGCGGATCTCCTCCGTCGTGATGGGGGCTTCGTTGAGATAGGCCTCCATGATCTGATCGTCCACTTCGGCCAGGCTTTCCAGCATCTGTTCCCGGTGGGGTTCGAGGTCCGCCGCTTCCTCCGGGGTCAGTTCCTGAACGGTGAAGGAGGCGCCCAGGGTGTCATCGTCCCAGACGATTTTCTTCATATCAACAAGATCGAAAACCCCCTCGAAGCGGTCTTCCAATCCACAGGGAACCTGCAAGACCAGGGGCGAAGCCTTGAGACGCTCCTTTATTTCCGCGACGGTTTTGAAAAAATCCGCGCCGATGCGATCCAGCTTGTTGACGAAGGCCATTTTGGGGACCTTGTACTTGTCGGCTTGGCGCCAGACGGTTTCCGATTGAGGTTCTACGCCCCCTACGGAGCAGAAAACGCCCACGGCGCCATCCAAAACGCGCAGGGAGCGCTCCACTTCAATGGTGAAATCCACATGGCCGGGCGTATCGATGATCTGGACATCGGTGCCATTCCAGTTGCAGGTGGTCACGGCGGAGGTGATGGTAATGCCCCGTTCCTGTTCGTCCACCATCCAGTCCATGACCGCCTCACCGTCATGGACTTCGCCGATCTTGTGGGATTTACCGGTATAATAGAGGATGCGCTCGGTGACCGTCGTCTTGCCCGCATCGATATGGGCAATGATGCCGATGTTGCGGATATGGTTGATGCTGGGTGTTCGCTTCATAGTCTCATTCGCGATTGCAGGTTATTGGCCCGAGACCCTGGTGATGAAAACCGATGGGTTTCAGGGAAACGGGCAGATCATTAGGGCAAACCGGATCAGATGTCAAGGATGACGCCTTGCCGGAATCGCCCGCCGAGCGGGTGGCTGCGTAGGCGGGAGGCTTACCGCGTCAGGCGGCCTTTTCGGGAAAAAGGGCCCTTATGGCCGCTTCGCTGGCGGCGCAAACGCCGCGCTCGGTAATGAAGCCGGTCACCAATCGCGCCGGGGTGACGTCGAAAGCGTAATTGGCGGCCGGGCTGTCCACCGGCGGGATGAGGACGTTGCGCAGCCCTTTTTCGGTCATCCCCTGCATGTAGCGCACCTCATTGGGGTCCCGTTCCTCGATGGGAATGTCCCGCACCCCGTCACGCAGATGCCAGTCGAAGGTGCTGGAGGGCAGGGCGACGTAAAAGGGAACGTCGTTGTCCTTGGCTGCCAGGGCCTTCAGGTAGGTGCCTATTTTATTGGCCACATCGCCTGTGCAGGTGGTGCGATCCGTTCCCACGATGACCAGATCGACCTGGCCGTGCTGCATGAGATGACCGCCGGCATTGTCGGTGATGACGGCATGGGAAATTCCCTGGCGTCCCAGTTCCCAGGCGGTGAGGCGGGCGCCCTGATTCAGCGGACGGGTTTCATCCACCCACACATGAACGTCGATACCCCGTTCGTGGGCGGTATAAATAGGGGCGGTGGCGGTGCCGTAGGCGATGGTGGCCAGCCAGCCGGCATTGCAATGGGTCAGGACGTTGACGGCGGAACCGTTTTTTTTCTGGCTGATGGCCTCGATGAGGCGCACGCCGTGGCGGCCGATGCGTCGGCAGTTTTCGGCTTCTTCCTCGGTAATCAAGTTGGCCATTTCACGGGCGGATCCCAGCTGCTGGGCTGCCGGACGGGCTTTGATTTCGCCAAAGACGCGGTCCACGGCCCACTGCAGGTTCACGGCGGTGGGGCGTGCGGCCTTGATGCGCTCGCATTCGGCGGCCAGATCGTCCATAGCTCCTCCCGCCGGGGCATTCTTCACGGCCAGATAGACGCCGTAGGCCGCCGTGATGCCGATGAGCGGAGCGCCGCGGACCACCATTTCCTGAATGGCGAAGATGACGTCGTCTACGGTTTGCAGTTCCAGCACCACCAGTTCGTGGGGAAGGCTGCGCTGGTCGATGACATTGACGTCGCCGCTGGCTTCATCGAGCCATATGGGACGCAGCGGTTTATTTGCTGCCGGCATGTCGTACGATTTCCTTTCCTACTCCTTATTTCATTCCCGCGACCGGAAATCCGGGAGAACGAAGCGTTACCGAGATCCAAAGTATAACATGGCTCATCAAGATCATAAAACAACCCCGATTCCAGGGATTGGCGTCAGGCGCCGCCGAGAGACCTGATTTCTACCCCCTCCGTCACCTCCAAGGTTGTTGCTACCGCTATCTAACGAAAAGATCAACGGGTTCGAAACGGTTGACGTCCACCAGGCCCCGGTCGGTGATCTTGAGTTCGGGAATGACAGGCAGGGCCAGAAAGGACAAGGTCATGAACGGATCATCGAGCGTGGCGCCCAAGTGGCGGGCGGCCCCAATCAATTCGGTCATCCGGTTTTGGATCGACCGGACGGGTTCCGGCGACATGAGACCGGCAATGGGCAGCGCGAGTTCCGCCAGCACGTTGCCCTCGGCAACGACGGCCAGGCCCCCCTGCATGGCCACCACACGGCGGGCGGCGGCCCTCATGTTTTCGTCGTCGGTGCCCACCACGATGATGTTGTGGCTGTCGTGGGCCACGCTGGAGGCCAGCGCCCCGCGCTGCAGCCCCATGCCCCGCACGAAACCGATCCCGGTGCGCCCCGATCCCCGGTGGCGTTCGACCACGGCGATCTTGAGAAGATCGCGCCGGGGATCCGCTACGGCCTGCCCGGCCTCGACCGGCACGGCTTCGACGGCCTGCCCCGTGACGATCTGTCCGGGAATGATCTCGATGACGCGCATCCGCGGCCCGTCGGCCTTCAATCGAAAGTCGAGCCCGCCTGGGGCTACGTGCATGGCGGGGGTCACCGGCACCGGTGCGGGGAAGGAAACGGACGGCAGCAGGACGCCGCCTTCGGCCACCTGCCGCCCGCCGGTGTAAACGGCTTCCACCACGGGGTCTTCCAGCCGGCGGATCACCACCATATCGGCCCGGTGTCCCGGGGCGAGGGCACCCGTTCGGGGCAGGCCGAAATAGGTTGCCGGGTTCAGGGTGGCCATGCGGATGGCCAGGTGCGGCGGAACGCCCTGATGAACCGCTCGCCGGACGATGGCGTCCACATGGCCCTCGGCCAGGATATCGTGGGGATGCCGGTCGTCGGTGCACCACATGAGCCGGTGGGCGGTTTCCGGACGGATGATGTCCAGCAGGGCGTCAAGGTTCTTGGCGCCGGTGCCCTCGCGGATCATGATATGCATCCCCCGCCGCAGCTTCTCCAGGGCCTCATCGGCGGCAATGCACTCGTGATCGCTGGCCACGCCAGCGGCGACGTAGGCGTCCAGGGCCTGCCCCCCCACACCCGGGGCATGGCCGTCCACCCGTTTGCGTACCGCGCGGGCGGCCCTGATTTTGGCCAGGACGGCGGGATCCCCCTGGATGACGCCCGGGAAGTTCATGACTTCCCCCAAGGCGACGACGCGGGGGTGGTCGAGCAGCGGTGCCAGATCATCGGCCGTCAGTTCGGCGCCCGCCGTTTCCATGGCGGTGGCCGGAACACAGGAAGACAGACTGAAGAAAAACTGCAAGGGCTGCCCCTCACCGGATCGCAGCATGTAGTCGATCCCTGCCATGCCAATCACATTGGCGATCTCGTGGGGATCGGCCACCACGGTGGTGGTGCCGCGGGGCAGAACCGCCCGGGCAAATTCGGTGGGCGAGGCCATGGCGCTTTCGATGTGCAGGTGGGCGTCGATATAGCCCGGGGCCAGGTAGCGCCCGCCCAGGTCCACTTCGCGCAGGGCCGGCCGGGGCCCGAAGCCCGCGATATGTCCGGCCGCAACGGCGACGTCCGTTTCCAGGATCTCTCCGGAATAGACGCTGACGACTTTCCCGTTGCGCAGGAGAAGATCCACCGGGCGGTCTCCGCGGGCCGCGGCAATCAGGTCTTCCATGGTCATGACGAACATCCTTTCTGGGGGCCGGCATCCCGGATAGTGCGGGCGATGGCCTGCACCCGGGCCATGACGGCGGCGATATCGCCGTCCACCAGGCAGTGGTTGCGCACCCGCACCCGCCCGGCCACGATGGTGTCCCGCACGGCATCACCGCTTCCGACGTAGACGGCCTGGGAGACGGGGTTGAAGACCGGGCAAAGAGCCGGGAGGGAACTGTCCAGGATGACGAGATCGGCCTGTTTGCCGGCCTCGATGCTGCCGATGTGCTCTTCCAGTCCGATGACCCGTGCCCCCTCGCAGGTGGCCATGGCCAGCGCGCGGGAAGCCGGCAGGATCGTTGGGTCGTTGCCGGCGATTTTGTGCAGCTTGGCGGCCGTGTCCATTTCCCGCAGCAGGTCCAGGTCGTTGTTGCTGGCACAGCCGTCGGTGCCGAGGCCCACCGGGATGCCGGCTTCCAGGAAGGCCGGCACCGGAGCGATGCCGGCGGCCAGTTTCATGTTGCTCTCGGGGCAATGGGCGATGCCGCACCCCTTGCGTGCGACGGCGGCGACATCCTCCGGGGTGAGCCATACACCGTGCACCAGGAGCGTGCTCTCATCCAGGAGATCCAATCGATTCAGTCTGGCGATGGGAGATTCCCGCCGGTCATTGCCGTTTGATACATCCCCTTCTTCCCGGGTTTCGGCCACGTGGATCTGGAACAGAACGCCTGCCGCAGCGGCAGCCTCTTTGGCTTGGGCCAGGGTGTCGTCACCGCAGGTGTAGGGGGAATGACAGAATATGGAGGGGGTGATCAACGGGGAGCGGTTTTGCCACTTTCGGACATAATCAGCGGCTACCGCCACGTTGCGGGAAGGATCGGGAACCCCCGGCGCAGGGTAATCGATCACACCTTGGCCCAGGACGGCCCGCAGGCCGGTCGCGGCCACCGCCCGGGCCACGGCATCTTCATGGAAATAGCCGTCGCAGCATGTGGTGACACCGGCCAGGAGCAATTCAGCACACCCCAGAAGTGTGCCCCAGTGCACTGTTTCGGGCGTGATGTGGGCCGCCTCGGCCGGGAAGATGTGCTCTTCGAGCCAGGTCATCAGGGGGAGATCGTCGGCCAGACCCCGGAAAAGGGTCATGGGCAGGTGGGTGTGGGCATTCACCAGGCCGGGCAGCACGATGCCGCCAGCGGCGTCGATGCTGGCCCGGGCGTCAGGCCGCTTGCGGCCTGCGGGTTCCGGCCCCACATGGGTGATGACATCCCCGCGAATGCCGATCATCCCTTTGGGGATCACGACCCACGCGCTGTTGGCCGTGACCACCCAGGCATTATGAATCAGAAGGTCATCCATGGTCGCTTTCTTCGATGCGCGGAGAAAATCTTAGGAGGTGTCGCTGTCCTCAAGGGCCCACGGCATCAGGCAGTTCTTGACGAAGGGCTTCCGCCAGGCGGCGGACGTCGTGCATGACGCGGTCGAGATCCAGGGTCAGCAAACGTCGCTTCTCCATGACCATCCGTCCCCGGACAAGGGCGGTGCTGACATCACCGCCCCGGGCGGCATAGACCAGATGGGAGGCCGGGTGGTAGAGCGGGGTCAGGTGGGGTTGGCGGGTGTCGATGACGATCAGGTCGGCCTCCTTGCCGGGCTCCAGGGACCCGATGCGCTCCGCCAGCCCCAGGGCCCGGGCGCCTTCGATAGTGGCCATGGCCAGGACCGTTTCCGCATCCATCACGGTGGGGTCCAGGGTGTTGACTTTGTGCAGCTTGGCCACCGTGTCCATTTCACTCATCAGGTCCAAATTGTTGTTGCTGGCGCAGCCGTCGGTGCCCAGCCCGACGCAGATCCCCCTCTCTATCAGCTGGGGCACCGGCGCAATCCCCGAGGCCAGCTTCATATTGCTCTCGGCATTATGGGCGATCTTGACGTCGTGGGCCTGGAGCAGATCCATGTCTGTCTCTGTCAGCATGACCCCGTGGCAAGCCAGCAGCCCGGGATAGAGCAGGCCGAGGTTGGCCAGGTGCCTTACAGGGGTAACGCCGTAGCGATCCTGGGTGGTCTCCACTTCAGCGCGGGTTTCCGCCAGATGGATGACCAGCGGGACATCGTGCCGCCGTGCGATTTCGCCGCACCGACGCAGCAGATCGGGCGCGCAAAGGTAGGGGGAGTGGGGTTCTACGGCAATGGTGATCAGGGGGTGGCTTTCCCATTTGGCGATCAGTTCTTCGGTGTAGGCCAGCCCGGCTGCGGGGGGGCCGTAATTGGGGGAGGGGAAGTCGTAGAGCACCTCGCCCACCACCGCGCGCAAGCCGGCCTCGTGGGCGGCTTCGGCCACGGCATCTTCGAAGAGGTACATGTCGCAGAAGCAGGTGGTTCCCGAGAGGATCATCTCGGCGCAGGCCAGCAGGGTGCCGGTTTTGACCCTCCCGTGGTCGAGTCGGGCTTCAGCCGGGAAAATATGGTTTTCCAGCCAGTCCATGAGGGGCAGGTCGTCGGCCATGCCGCGAAAGCAGGTCATGGCCGCATGGGTGTGGGTGTTGACCAATCCGGGCAGGATGATGCCGCCGGACGCATCGACGGTTTGGGTTGCCGACCACCGGGCGGCCTCGGCCATGGGACCTACGGCAACAATATCCGGACCGCTGACGGCCACAAATCCCGGGTTGAATTCACGGCGCCGGTCGTCCATGGTCAGAACCCATCCGTTGGTCAGCAGAATGTCGGCAGATTGCATGGCTATTCCAGGTTTTCCAGAAGGGTTTCGATCAACTGGGACAGTCGCGGGGCGGCCTGATCCGCCACGTCGATGATATCTTCGAGGGTGGCGGGGACCGGATGATCGGGATGGTTCACATTGGTGATGACGGAGAGCCCCAGAATCCGCATGCCGGCGTGGACGGCGGCGATGACTTCCTGGACGGTGGACAGCCCCACGGCATCCGCCCCGATGGTGGTGAGAAATCGGATTTCGGCCGGCGTTTCCAGGGAGGGGCCCTTCAAACCGGCATAGACACCGCTCTGGAGCGTCCATCCGAGAGATTCGGCGGCGGTCTGCGCCAACTCCCCCAGGACCGGGTCGTAGACGCGGCTCATGTCCGGGAAGCGGATGCCCCAGGCCGGTTCGTTGGGACCCACCAATGGATTCTCCCCCGTCAGGTTGATGTGGTCCGTCATGCGCATGATATCCCCGGGTCGGAAAGCAGGGTTGAGCCCGCCGGCGGCATTGGTCACGATGAAGACGCCGGCGCCGAGGGCCTGCATCACCCGGATCGGGAAAGCCACTTCCCGGGGATGGTAGCCCTCATACAGATGAAAGCGTCCCTGGAAGACCACGGCGGCACGCCCTTTGATGCGGCCCAGCAGCAGCCGCCCCCGGTGACCGGAAACGGTGGAGATTGGGAAGTGGGGGATGTCCGCATAAGGGATGTCGCATTCCACCTCCATGTTCCCGGCGCAGCCGCCGAGTCCGGTTCCGGTCAGCAACCCCAGGGCAGGTGCGAGGGGGCTTTGCCTGCGGAGAAAGGCCGCCGCCTCGTCGACGTGTGATTTCTGTTCGATCATCGATCCGTGTCTCCCCGGGAATAGGGTGTCAGGTGTGGTGTGCGCCGTGCCGGAGTACGCCTGGCTTATAAACCAGGGGTCGGATGGCGTCAAGAAGCCACGCTCCCTCCGATCGCCGGTTGATGCACCCTGCGCCGCTGCCGGGGACCCTATTACATGTTGCCGAGTCCGGGGGATTGTGATAAGCGAAAACGTTGCATACTTCTAACGCAGCTTTCGGGTTTGATGGTCTTCCGGAAGAAGTGATTTGTCTGCACCGGCCAACCGCACGCCGAAGTTTTCGTTCCACCTGCGCGGGCCGGCGAAATCAACCCTTGCGCGGGTGTTGGAAAGCGTCCCA
>Ga0316578_10000359_pt1 | contig 14491 bp, 15 predicted proteins | sample J0NA_2_FD_203076 | JGI IMG/M metagenome (GOLD analysis project Ga0316578, IMG submission 203076) | Rhizosphere microbial communities from salt marsh grasses in Alabama, United States - J0-2_160517rDrC | ecosystem: Host-associated > Plants > Roots > Rhizosphere | place: USA: Alabama | collected... | reverse complement strand
GCGGTTCGGCGCCTTCCTCGACTCGGCTCTTGACCGCGTCGCCGAGCTGGCCTACTTCGCGGCCCTGGTCTACCACTTTTATGCCATAGGCGCCCGCTGGAGCGGGGTCATGATATGGCTCACGCTTGCGGCGCTCTCGGGGTCGCTGCTGACCAGCTACGCCCGGGCGCGTGCCGAGGGGCTCGGCCTCGAGTGCTCCGTCGGGATACTCGAGCGTCCCGAACGGATCGCCCTGCTCTTCATCGGGCTTCTCTTCGGGCACCTGGTCCTGAACCCGGTCATCGCCCTGCTGGCCGTGCTGAGCATCGTGACGTTCATCCAGCGGGTCATGCATGTCCGTTCCGTGACTCTATGAGACCCAGCTTCAGATCGATCCTCAAGACCTCCGTCCCGATCGTGCTCGACCTCGGCGCGCAGATCCTCATGTGGACGATCGAGACGACCCTGGTCGGCCACATCTCGCTCTCGGCGATGCAGCGGATGTACGGCGACCTCGGGGCGACGGGGGTCGACGCGCTGACCGCGGTGGGAAACGTCGTTCAGGTGATCATCTACACCTGCACGATCCTGCTGATCTTCGTCTTCGGGGCTACGATCATAATCACGCGCCTGCTCGGAGCGGGGCGGCGCGAGGACGCAAACCATTTCCTCGGGCAGACACTGTTCACCGCCCTCTTTCCGGCGGTGGGGATCGCGATCATCTGGTACTTCTTCGCCCCGTTCATATTCCGGACCGTGCTCGGGGCGCATCCGGCGGTGACGGCGATCGGGGTCGACTACCTCCACATGCTCTCGTTCTTCGCCCCGTTCGTCATCATGAACTTCGTCGCGATAGGGATCGTGCGCGGGGCGGGAGATACGCACCTCTCGATGCTCACCAGCCTGATCGTCAACGGGATACATCTGGTCGGGGCTGTCACGCTCGTCTACGGCCTCGGCCCGTTCCCCCAGCTCGGCCCGCGCGGCGCGGCGCTGGCGGCGGGGATCGGGCACACGACGGGGTTCCTCTTCACCTACAGCGTGATACTGCGCGGGCGGAGCATCCTCACCTTCAACTGGAGCGACTTCCGGCAGATCTCGCGCCCCAGCATCGCGCACATCATACGCACCGGCACGCCGATCACCCTCGAGCAGCTCGCCTGGATGACGGGGATGACGATAGTGATCGGGTTCACCAACCGCCTCGGGCCGGTCGCCGCGGCGAGCCACATCGTCATACTGACCTTCCAGCGTATCTTCTCGATCATGTACCAGGCCTTCGGGATGGCCGCGCTGACCCTGGTGGGAAAGCGGTACGGGGCGCTCGAGTACGTGCGCGCCCGCCAGACGACCCGCATGTTCACCTGGCTCCTCGGCGCGATCGTCGTCTTCATCGCCGGGCTGATCTACCTGCGGGCGCGGTACTTCGTCATCATCTTCACCTCGGACCCCGACGTGATAGAGCTCTGTGCGCGCGTGCTGCGGATCATGGCGATCGTGCAGATCCCCAAGGCGCTCTCGTACGTCTACTCCTTCTCGCTGCGGGGGATAGGGGAGAACCGCTACCCGATGTACCTCGCCTTCATCGGCGTGCTGGCGTTCCAGATAACCCTCGGGTACAATCTGGCCTTCACCCTCGGGCTCTCGCTGATGGGGGTCTGGATCGCGGCGGGGGTCGACGAGGTCTTCAAGTTCTCCCTGTCGATCAGGCGGTTCCGGTCGCGGATCAGGGGGCTGATCGCGAAGGCGGTCTGAGATGGAGCGCGGCGTGTTCATAACCTTCGAGGGGATAGAGGGCTCGGGAAAGTCGAGCGTCGCCCGGGCGGTCGCAGAAGCGTTCGAAAAGGCCGCTCTGCCGGTCCTGCTCACGCGCGAGCCGGGAGGGGCACCGGTGCCCGAGGCGATACGCCGGGTGCTCCTCGACCCGGCGCATGCCGGGCTCTCGGCGCGCGCCGAGCTGCTGCTCTACCTGGCCAGCCGCGCCCAGCTCGTCGAGGAGGTCATACGGCCCGCCCTCGAGGGAGGGACCTCGGTGCTCTGCGACCGGTTCATGGACGCCTCTGTCGCCTACCAGGGGTGGGCGCGGGGTCTCGGCGAGAAGCTCGTCGAGGAGCTCAACGCCTTCGCCGTGGGGGACGCCGTCCCCGACAGGACCTACCTGCTCGACCTCGGCGTCGCCGAGGGGTTCGCGCGGGGGCCCGAGCGTCGCGAGGCGGAGGGGGAGCGCAGGCGCGACCGCCTCGAGCTCGAGGACCGCGCCTTCCACGAGCGGGTCCGCGAGGGGTACCTGCGTATCGCCCGGCGCGAGCCGGGGCGCTTTGTCCTGATCGACGCCACCGAGCCGCTCGATGCGGTCGTGGGGGCGGTCCTGCGGAACCTTCGGGGCCTTCGGGGGTTATCAGGATTGTAGCGTACAAATCAATTGATTCGCGCTCCGGCGCGTTCCATATTACACACACGCGGCGGAAGCGCCGCAACCGACACAGGATATACCGTTGCCAGGGAGGTCTGCAGTGAGGCTTCACAAGAGATATATCATCGCATTCATCGCCGTTGCCGTCATCGCGGCCGGGGCCTGGGTCGTCTCGGGCCAGGAGCAGCGCGGGCGCGACCGCGACACCTCCCTCGAAGATATAGACCGATTCAACGAGGTCATCACCAAGGTCCTCGACTACTACGTCGACGAAAAGGATCTCGGCGAGCTGATAGACGCGGCGATAGAGGGGATCCTCTCCGATCTCGACCCGCACTCGGTCTACCTCGACAAGCGGCAGTACGAGAACCTCATGATAGACACGAAGGGCGAGTTCGGCGGCCTCGGGATCACACTGACCGTGCGCGAGGGATGGCCGACGGTGATCTCGCCGATAGAGGACACGCCGGCCTTCCGTCTCGGGATACAATCGGGCGACCGGATCATCGAGATCGAGGGCGAGTCGACGAAGGGCTGGGACTCGGACGCGGCGGTCGGGAAACTGCGCGGCGAGCCTGGGACGCAGGTCAACGTCACGATAGGCCGCGAGGCCCCGGGGAACAGGGTCGACTCTCTCGACGTGACGATCACGCGCGAGATCATCCACGTGCCGAGCATCACATACTCGGAGAACATCGACGGTGTCGGGTACGTGCGGATCTCGCGGTTCGCCGAGGACACGGCGCGCGACCTCGACTCGATCCTCGACGGGTTCGAGCGCGAGGGGATCCAGGGTGCAGTGATCGACCTGCGCTCCAACCCGGGCGGGCTGCTCACCGCGGCGTTCCAGGTCTCGGATCTCTTCCTCGACAAGGGGAAGCTGATCGTCTACACGGAGAGCCGCATCCCCGAGAACAACACGAAGTTCTACTCGAACGGCCGGAACGTGCACCCCGACTACCCCGTCGTCGTGCTCGTGAACGGCGCGAGCGCCTCGGCCTCGGAGATCGTCGCCGGCGCGCTGCAGGACTGGGACCGCGGGATCATCGTCGGCCAGACGACCTTCGGCAAGGGCTCGGTCCAGACCGTCTTCCGCATCGGCGAGGACTCGGCGCTGAAGCTCACCACGCAGAAGTACTTCACACCGAGCGGCCGGTGCATCCACCGCGACGAGCCGCGCGACGAGGAGGCGGCCCAGGCCGAGGAGCAGTCGCCGCCGGCAGAGCGCGAGGAGTACCATACCGCCGGCGGACGGGTCGTCTACGGCGGAGGCGGGATCACCCCCGACTGGGAGCTCGAGCTCCCCGAGTTCACAGACTTCCAGCGGCGGCTCGAGCTGCGCAGCGCCTTCTTCGGGTTCGCCGTGCATTACACCGCCTCGCACGATGTGGCCGAGGACTTCACCGTGGACGACGCAGTCATGGCAGAGTTCAAGTCGTTCCTCGACTCGAAGGAGATCGCCGAGACCCCGGAGGACTGGACCGGCGAGAACACCGACTACGTCAAGATCGGGATCAAGCGCGAGGTCTTCCGGAAGATGTTCGGGACGCGCGGGGCCTATATCGCCACGCTTCCCGAGGATGAGGAGCTGCAGGCGGTCCTAAAGATGTTCCGCGAAGCGCCGACGCTTCCCGAGATGTTCTCGTATGTCGAGGACCAGCGCGAGGTCGCCCGGACGGAGGCCCAGTGACCGACCGGGACGTGGTCATTGTCAGCGATTTCGACGGGACGATCGCCGAGCGCGACGTTGGCCATTATTTCTTCTCCACGTTCATCCCGCAGCGCGAGGAGCACGAGGAGCTGCTCGAGAAGTGGCGTCTCGGGCTGATAAGCTCGCGCGAGTGCCTCGAGCGCGAGATCGAGATGGTCGAGGCCGACATCCATGACCTCGACAGGTTCATCGAGGGCGAGCGTTTCGACCCGTTCTTCAAGGATTTCGTCGATTTCTGCGAACGGCGCGGCTTCGAGCTGCTCGTCGTCAGCGACGGCCTCGACTACTACATCGAGGCGCTGCTGATGAGGTTCGGTCTCGGGTACCTCGAGATGCGGGCCAACCACCTCGTCCTCGACGGCAGCAGGATCGCCGGGATCGAGTTCCCCTGGTACGATCCCGTGACATGCTCTATGTGCGGGAACTGCAAGAAGCTGCACGTGCTCGAGCAGCGCGGGGCGGGGCGACTGAGCGTCTACGTCGGCAACGGCCTGAGCGACCGCTGCGCATCGGGTCACGCCGACATCGTCTTCGCCAAGGGAGAGCTGCTCGACCATTGCCGCAAGGAGGGGATCGACTGCCTGCCGTGGCGGAACTTCCGCGACGTCGAGCGCGAGCTCACCTCGCGGCTGCTCCTCTGAAGATCAGCCCCCGCTGCGCCCCTCCTGCAGCTGCCGCTCGTGGAGCTCCTCGAAGCGGTCGGTGTAGAGCCTGCTTACGAACCCGATGAAATCGAAGACCTGCGCATCGGTGATCTCGTCGCCGGAGGCGAGGGCGCGCATGCGGTCCATGACGTCGGTCATGTCGTTGCGCGAGCAGGTCCCCGATCGATAGCAGCTCCAGAACTTGTCGAGGGTGTAGCGCAGCTCCTCGCCGTACTTGTCGTGGAGCTTCGGGGAGAGGCGGCCCTCGAGACGGTCGCCGGCGCGCCGGTACGAGAGCGACGAGATCCAGCCCTTGCCGGCGACGAGCAGGATGGCGATCACCACTACTGCCGCGACGATCGCGAGGATCTTTCCGTTCCGTGTCATCATGAGACCTCCGTCAGTGTCCGCCGCAGCCAGTCAACGCTCGCGCGCTCGGCGAGCTCGAGCTGCATGCTCGGGTGCCGCATCGGGTGGCGGACGCCGAAAGTGTGTCCGCAGTGCTCCAGTATCTCGAGCCGCATCGGCGCGCGCCGCGGTGCGGCGGCGAGCTCTCTCGCCTCGTTCACGCTGACCGCCGCGTCGCGCTCCCCGTGCACGATCAGGTGAGGCGCGGTCATCTCGGCCTCGCGGGCGGGGACGTCGTAGAGGGCGCGGTTTGCGTCGATGTCCTCGTAGTACGCCCAGTCGAGGCGCAGCGGCACCGTGCAGCGGGGATCGGTGAACTCGAGCGCCCCGCTGCGCCGCCATTCGCGCTTGCGCCGGTCGGTGTACCGGTCCAGACGCGAGGCGGCCGACCAGGTCACCACCGATCCGATACCGCCCCTGCGGGCCGCCTCGATGATGCAGACCGAGCCGCCGCGGCTGTGGCCGAGCAGCCCCGGTGTCCCGCGCACGGGGAGCGGGAAGCGGCCGGAGGCGACGAAGTCGAGGACGCGCGAGAGGTCATCGAGCTCGCGACCTATCGTGTTCGCGGCGAATTCGGCGGGGCGCGTGATCAGCCCCGTCGCCTGGTCTGTCCCGCTGTGCGAGAAGCTGATCGTGACCGCATGGAACCCCGCCTCGGCGATCCGCTCGGAGAGCCACGGGAAGAACCCCCAGCCCTTGTATCCGAGAAACCCCGGGCAGATCACGACGACGGGGCGCTGCTCGCCGGGCCCGGTCGAGCGGATGTCGGCGGGGAGCGGAAGGGGACCGCCGCCGATGTCGAGGTCCTCGATGAAAACCTTTGTCATATCCATCACCGGTACCGTACTATCTTTTCCACCGGAACGCAACGGAGGTAGCAGATGAGAACCCGCATCCTGACCGGAATAGTCATAACACTCCTTATATTCGTCGTTGCAAGGAGAATCTCGAAGAACCGGCCCGATCATCTCGATATCGAGTACGCGGGGGCGCGGGTCAGCCACACGTCGGTCTACGAGCAGGTCGGGCCGGGCGAGCCCCGGATCGACCTGACGATAGATCCCCCCGATGCGGCGGTGCCCTCTCTCGTCTACCGCCTCGACGGGGCCGAGCTGCTCGAGTCGGTCCCGATGGAGCGCTCCGGCGCCGTCTGGACGGCGCGCCTGCCGTCGATGCCGATCGGACACAAGGCCGAGTACGGCTTCAGGCTCTCCGCCGCGGACGACGAGACGCTGACCGGCCCGGTGACGACGCGCCTGTTCCGGCTCAAGTACAAGGGGGAGGTCTCGCCGACCGTCCTCGTGCTCCATATCCTCTGCATGTTCGCCTCGTTCTTCTTCATCGTCGAGAGCATGATCGGCGCGTGGGCGATCCTCGCCCGCCACGAGCCGAGGGACTTCACCGTGGCGATGACGCGATGGGTCGTGCTCTTCGCCTTCCTCGGCGGTTTCCCGCTCGGGTTCACACTGAATGTGCAGCGGTTCGGGTACATCTGGGAGGGGTTCCCGTTCGGGTATGACGTTACCGACAACAAGACCCAGCTGATGTTCCTCTTCTGGCTCGCCGTCATGCTGATCTCGCTGCGCAGCTTCTTCGGGGGGCGCCGCGGGCGCGACCTCGCCCCGGACACTGCCTACGCCTGGGCGGTCGCCGTGAGCGCCGTGATCAGCCTCGCCCTCTTCCTCGTGCCGCACAGCCTGTGACGGAGACCGGCATGGACCGTCCCTCTCCGCATCAGTTTCCCTGGGCCCGGGCCGGGTCGATAGGCCTCGCGCCGCTGGCTGGGTACTCCGATCCGCCGATGCGTCTGCTCTGCTTCGAGTACGGCGCCGATTTCGCCGTGACCGAGATGGTCAGCGCCGAGGGGCTCGTGCGAGGGGGAGAAGCGTCGAGGCACCTCCTCGAACGCCTGCCGGGGGAGGGGCCGGTCGGCGTACAGCTGTTCGGCAGCGATCCGGCTGTGCTCGCCCGGGCGGCGGCGATCGCGGCTCAGACCGGCCCCGCCTTCATAGACCTCAACTTCGGCTGCCCGGTCAGGAAGGTGATCCGGCAGGGGGCCGGCGCGGCGCTGATGCGCGATATCGATCTGATGCGGCGGATCGCGGAGGCGGTCGTCGCCACCGCGGCGCTTCCCGTCACGGCGAAGATCCGCAGCGGGTGGAGCGAGGCGGACAAAAACTACGTCGAGGCCGGGAGGGCCCTCGAGGAGGCGGGATGCAGCGCGGTGACCCTGCATCCGCGCTTCCGCACGCAGGGGTTCGCCGGCCCGGCCGACTGGACGCACCTCGCGAGTCTGCGCGAGGCGCTCTCGATCCCCGTGATCGCCAGCGGAGATGTGACCGGTCTGGACTCGTACCGGAGAATTATCGGGATAACGGGCTGCGAAGTTGTTATGATAGGCAGAGGCGCCTTCGGGCGCCCGTGGATATTCGACGACATACGGGAGGGGCTGCGGACCGGCGCCGAGCCCCAGCGTCCCCTCGCCGAGCGGGCCGCGGCGATCATCCGCCTCGCGCGGATGGAGGCGGACTGGAAGGGCGAGCGGCAGGCCGTCGTGGAGATGCGCAAGCACTACCGATGGTTCCTGCGCGGGATCCCCGGGGCGCGGGACTACCGGGCGCGGCTCAGCGCGGCGGAGACGCTCGCACAGGTCGAGGCGGTCATCTCGGAGCTGGCCGCCCAGATGGAGTGACGATGCACAGCGACAGGATACGGGAGCTCCTCGAGGCGGTCGCCGGCGGCGATGTCGGGATCGAGGAGGCGCTCGAACGGCTCCGCGTGCTCCCCTTCGAGGACACGGGGTACGCGCGGATCGACCATCACCGGCATCTGCGGCGAGGCTTCCCCGAGGTCATCTTCTGCCAGGGGAAGACTCCGGAGCAGATCTCCGGAATAGCGCGCCGGATACTCGCCGGCGGCTCGGACCTGCTCGCCACGCGGTGCGATCCGGGGGTCTTCGAGGCGGTCAGGGACGATCTGCCGGAGGCGGTCTACCACGAGGAGGGCCGGCTCTTCGCCGTGCGGACCTCGCCGCCGGCGCAGACGGGACTGGTCGCCGTCGTCTCGGGAGGCACGGCCGACCGGCCGGTCTGCGAGGAGGCGGCCCTCTCGGCGCACTACCTCGGCTGCTCCGTCGAGCGGCATTACGACGTCGGGGTGGCGGGGATCCATCGCCTGCTCTCGTCGTGGGAGCGCATCCGCGAGGCGGACGTGATCATCGTCGTGGCGGGTATGGAGGGGGCGCTGGCAAGCGTGGTCGCAGGGATGGCCGACGCCCCGGTGATCGCCGTGCCGACGAGCGTCGGGTACGGGGCGAGCTTCGGCGGCCTGGCCGCCCTGCTCGCGATGCTCAACAGCTGCGCCGGCGGGGTGACGGTGGTCAATATAGACAACGGCTTCGGCGCCGCCTACGCCGCCGCGGTGATCTGCTCCAGGACGCCGCGCGGCCGGTAATCACAGGCACGAGGAGGTCTCGAGTGGCGGGGAAACAGAGCGAGCGGTGGGACACGATCATCTTCGACCCGGCGGGGGGGGTGAGCGGCGACATGTTCCTCGGCTGCCTCGTCGCGCTCGGCGCCGATCCGCGCGAGGTCTCGCGCAGAGTGGCGACGCTCCCCGGACTCGAGCGCTTTCGGATCGTCGCCGGCAGGGTCACGCGCCGCGGGCTCGCCGCGACGCGCCTGCGCGTCGAGTGCGGCAGGTCGCACCACGCGCGCGACCTGCGCTCGATCCTATCGATGATACGCCGCTCGCCGCTCGAGAAGCCGGTGAAGGAGGCCGCCACGGAGGTCTTCACGGCGCTCGGCGAGGCTGAGGGGCGCGTCCACGGGATCCCCGCGCAGAAGGTCCACTTCCACGAGGTCGGCGCGGTCGACTCTATCGTCGACATCGTCGGTTCGGTCGTCGCACTCTCGCTCCTCGGATTCCCGCGCCTGTTTCATCGCACACTGCGCCTGGGGAGCGGGACGATCACCTTCTCGCACGGGACCCTGCCGCTGCCCGCCCCGGCGACGATAGAGGTCCTCGCCGGGCGGACAGTGATATTCGGTGACGAGGAGGGGGAGCTCGTCACGCCGACCGGCGCGGCGCTGGTGCGCGTGCTCGCCGAGGAGCTGCCGCCCGGTATGCCGCTGCGGCCGGGAAAGACCGTCTACGCGGCGGGGACGAGAGAGAGCGGAGGCGAGCCGGGGATGCTGCGCGCAGTGGCCTGCCCGGCCCCCGCGCCGGATATGCCCGCCGTGGGAAGGGTCGGCGTGATCAGGACGACGATAGACGACATGACCGCAGAGCTCTTCGGCCACGTGCAGCAGCGACTGCTCGCCGAGGGGGCGCTCGATGTCCTGATGTCGCCGGTCTCGATGAAGAAGAACCGCCCCGGCGTGCTTCTGACCGTCCTCTGCGATCCGGAGGACGTGGACATGCTCGCCGCCACCATCTTCGCCGAGACGACGACGATAGGTGTGCGAGTCGCCGAGGAGGGACGGCTCGAGCTCGACAGGGCCGTCTCCGAGGTCGCCACGCCGTACGGGCCTATCATGGTCAAGTACGCCCTGCTCCCCGACGGTTCGCGCAAGGCGGCCCCCGAGTACGAGTCGTGCCGGAAGGCGGCCGAAGCGGCCGGCGTGCCGCTGCGCCTCGTCTACGAGGCTGCCGCGGTTGCCGCGGGAGCCCCGTCCGCCGCCCGGCGCCGCCGCCCGGGAGGAGGCGGGCGCCGGTGAGAGGCCGGGTCCTCTGCATATGCATCGCCGCGGCGCTGCTCGCCGGATGCGCCGGCGGCCCCCGCGAGATCCGCGTCGGCGACGAGGCGCGGGTGGTCACGCACAAGGTCCTTCCCGGCGAGACGTGGCAGTCGATCGCCGCCGAGTTCTACCAGGACGCAGGGCGTGGCAAAGCGCTGGCGCGGTACAACGGCGCCGATCAGGCCGGGCAGCCGGCGCCGGGGACCGGGGTGCGCGTGCCGCTCTCCAGAAGGGACCTCGACGCGCTGGGCGACAGACTCGATGCGGCGGCGGCCTACAACGAGGGGATCGCGCTGGCCGAGCGCGGCGACTACGCCGGGGCGATCGAGCGCTTCGAGGCGGCGGTCCATGCCGACCCGACGATGCTCGACGCCTCGTTCAACCTCGCCGTCTGCTGCCAGAAGCTCGGGATGCACGAGCGGGCGTCGGGGATCCTCGAGGACCTCGCACGACGAGACCGGAACGATCCGCGGTACTACTACGCCCTGGGGGCCTCGCAGTACCGCTCGGGTGAACCCGCCGCGGCGGTCCGCTCCTTCGAGCAGGCGCTGAGGATAGACCCCGAGCACGGCGACGCCCTCTACGCGCTCGCCGTGGCGTACGAGCAGTCGGGCGAGACGGAGAAGGCACAGCAGACCTACCGGCGCTACCTCGCCGCCCATCCCGACGGGGAATGGGCCGGAGAGGCGCGCACACGCCTCGAGGGGCTCGGGTCCTCACAGCCCAGGGGGAAAGGGGCGATGAGATGAAAGCATGCGACGACATGGGCTCCGCTCTGGAGCAGTGGCTGATCGCGTGGGACGAGCACGACCTCGACGGCGTGATGGCGCTCTTCGCCGAGGACGCAATTTTCGAATCGTGGTCTGGATCGCGCATCGCCGGACGCGAGCGTATCAGGGCCGCGTGGCACGACTGGTTCGCCGCCGAGCCTCCGTTCCGGTTCGAGCGCGAGGCTCTGCTGATAGACGAGCGGGCAGGCGAGGCGGTCTACGCCTGGCGGTACGAGGGGCCCGCCCTGGACGAAGCGCAGGGGGCGCGGATCGAAAGGCGGCGCGGGATCGACCTGATCCGCTTCGAGGATGGCCTCATAGCTGAGAAGACGACATACACGAAGACGGTCCTCGAACGGGACGGCGGCCGCGTCACTCTGCGCCCCGTTCCCCCGGGGGGACGATCCTGAAAGGAGAAGCCGTGCCCCGGACGACTGCGTGGCGCTGCGCCTTGGCGGCGATGATGGCGCTGACGGTCGCCTCGTGCGGCAGGGACATCGAGATGGAGTTCAACGCCTTCGTCGACTCTCACGTCGACACGATAGAGGTCCTCGAGCGCGACGCGGCGCTTTCCTGGTGGGACGCCGCGGTGAGCGGGAGCGAGGAGGAGTACCGCCGCTACGCGACGCTTCGCAACGATATCGAGCGTATCTACGCCGACAGGGGATCGTTCGTCTTCGTCTCGGATGTGCGCTCGTCGGGGAAGCTCAAGGACCCCCTGATGCGGCGCACCGCCGACCTGCTGTACCTGCGCTACCGCGGGCGGCAGGCCGATCCGGACCTGCTCGAGCGGATCGCCGTTCTCTCGGCACAGCTCGAGAACCGGTTCAATGTCTTCAGGCCGCGCGTGGAAGGGCGCGCGCTCTCCCCCGGCGACGTGCGCCGCGTGCTCGAGACAAGCCGGGACAGCGACGAGCGCAGGCGTGTGTGGGAGGCCTCGAAGGAGGTCGGCCCGGCCGTGGCGGACGACCTGCTCGAGCTGGTCCGTCTGCGCAACGAGTCGGCGCGCCAGGCGGGGTTCGATGACTACTACGTGATGTCGCTCGAACTGGGCGAGCAGGATCCGGCCTGGCTCGATGCGCTCCTTGACGAGCTCGACGAGCTCACGCGAGGGCCGTTCCTCGATCTCAAGCGGGGGATCGACGAGGAAATCGCCGGACGTTTCGGGATCGGCCCCGGCGAGATCCGCCCCTGGCACTACGACGATCCGTTCTTCCAGGAGACGCCCGCTGCGCCGGTGACCGGCCTCGACGGACGGCTCGACAGGCAGTCGGTCATAGACCTGACCGCCCGGTTCTACCGGAGCATCGGCATGCCGATCGACGACATCCTCGAGCGCTCCGACCTCTTCGAGAGGGACGGGAAGTGCCCGCACGCCTTCTGCGCCGACATCGACAGGCGGGGCGACGTGCGCATCCTCGCCAACGTGCGCGGAGACCGGCGGTGGCTCGAGACGATGCTCCACGAGAGCGGGCATGGCGTGTACGACAAGTATATAGGCGGGGGGCTGCCGTATCTCCTCCGCACCTACCCGCACTACGCGGTGACCGAGGCTGTGGCGATGTTCTTCGGCGAGCTGGCGCACGACCCGGCGTGGCTCGGCAGGATGCTCTGCCTCGATCCCGCGCTGCTCGCTCAGATCGAGCCGGCGCTGCGGGCCGAGGCGCGCGGGCGCAGGCTCGTCTTCGCCCGATGGGGACTCGTGATGGCGCGGTTCGAGCGCGAGCTCTACCGCGATCCCGAACAGGACCTCGGCCGGCTCTGGTGGGACCTCGTCGAGCGGTTCCAGGACGTGCGCCGTCCCGACGGGCGCTCGGCACCCGACTGGGCGGCGAAGATCCACATCGTCTCGAGCCCCGTCTACTACCACAACTATCTCCTCGGCGAGATGATCGCCGCCCAGCTGCGCGCCGCTCTGGCGGGGATCGAGGGCGGTGACGGCGGCGCGTACGGGAACCTCGCCCTCGGCGAGTTCTTCCGCGAGCGCCTGTTCCGGCCGGGGGACACGATGCCCTGGACCCTCCTCGTCGAGCAGGTCACCGGAGAGCCTGTCTCGGCAGCCCGCTTCGCCGCCGAGACGGCGGGGGAGACGCGGTGATCTGGCTCCTCCCCGCGGCGCTCTGCTCGATCTCGATCGCTGCGATCCTAAAGGTCAACGAGCACCGAGGCGGCGACCGGCTCGTGCTGGCCGGGGCTAACTACCTCGTCGCCGCCGGACTCTCTCTGCTTCTGCTGCGGGGCGCCTCGGGCGGGATATCGGGGCGGACACTCGCGCTCGGCGCGGTGACCGGCGCCGACTACGTCCTCGGGTTCCTCATCCTCATGGCGGGGATCGCTCGCGGCCCGCTCGCCGTGCCGGTGACCGTGATGCGCCTCTCCGTCGCCGTCCCCGTCGTCGTCTCTATATTTGTCTGGAGCGAGTCCCCCCGTACCCCTCAGTGGGCGGGACTCGCCGCGGGGTTGCTCGCGATCGTCCTCTTCGGTCTCGGGATCGGCAGGGGAAGCGGGAACAGGACCCGCGCGGGGTTCCTTCCCCTGATGGCTGCGATGTTCGCCGTGATGGGGCTCGGCGACGTCCTGCTGAAGGCCTTCCGCGAGACGGCCCCCGACTCGGAGCGGCTCCTGTTCACCCTGATCCTCTTCGGCTCGGCGGGGCTGCTGACCTGGCTGATGATCCTCGCCTGCGGCCGGCGCCTGCGGCGCGGAACGGTCCTGCTCGGCCTTCTGCTCGGCGTGCCGAACCTCTTCAGCACGGTCTTCACCCTGCTCGCCCTGCGGACGGTCCCCGCGTCTATAGCCTTTCCTTTCATCAACCTCACCGTGATCTTCGGCTCCACGCTCCTCGGGCGGACGGTCTGGAAGGAGCGCCTCGGGGGGCTGGCCGCGGCCGGCCTTGCCGCGGCGGCCATCGCGCTGGTCCTGCTGAGACTCTAGGCACCCCCCAAAAAAATTCACATGACCCGGACCCCGCCGGCGTTTATATAAAGAGACGGGAACGACGCCGCCCCCGGCGGCGCATACTGCAGGGAGGAACACGTGAAACGGACACTGATCATCGCGCTGGCGGTCCTGACGCTGGCCGCCTCGGGCGCGGCGGCGCAGGAGAAGAGCCTGTTCAGCATCTACCTCGCCGACCGCACCACGGAGAACTTCATCAAGGCGTGGGAGTCGTACGAGGCGATGCGGGCCGATTCGGTGAGCGACAAGGCCACGGTGACGCTCGCCTATCTCGCCCTGATAGAGCTCGAGAAGGACCTCGGTATGCTCGAGGAGCGCGCCGGCGACCTGAAGCCGGCGATCGCCTTCCAGTATGCCAACATCCTGCTCGAACTGGAGCGATACGACGAGGCGATCCCGCTGTACGAGACGCTCAACGAGTCGAGCCCGAAGTGGTCGTGCCCGTGGCGGCACAAGGGCGAGGCGCTGTGGAAGAGCGGGAAGCTCGATCAGGCCGAAGAGGCCCTGAAGAAGGCGATCGAGACGCGCGAGACCCACTACGACGCGTACGTGATGCTCGCCGAGGTCTACCGCGACATGGGGCGGTGCGAGGACGCGCTGAAGACCCTCGAGAAGGGGTTGGAATACCACGGCCAGGACATCGAGGATCCCGAGAAGGAGGTCTCCGATCTCGATTCGGGTTTTCTCTACCTCGACCTGCTGAAGAAGTGCGGCGAGAAGGCGAAGTACGAGGCGCAGTACGAGAAGATGAAGAAGGCCGCGCCGGACGACGAACGCCTGAAATAGCAGAACACCCGCATCCAGTGAGCGGGTACGGGGCGCGGCGTTTTCCGCCGCGCCCCGCTCATTTTCACATGATTCTTGCATAT
>Ga0316578_10000358_pt1 | contig 14497 bp, 13 predicted proteins | sample J0NA_2_FD_203076 | JGI IMG/M metagenome (GOLD analysis project Ga0316578, IMG submission 203076) | Rhizosphere microbial communities from salt marsh grasses in Alabama, United States - J0-2_160517rDrC | ecosystem: Host-associated > Plants > Roots > Rhizosphere | place: USA: Alabama | collected... | reverse complement strand
CGCCGAGAGCTACGAGCGCATCCACCGCACCAACCTGGTCTGCATGGGCGTGCTGCCGCTCCAGTTCCAGCCCGGCGACAGCGCCGAGACCCTGGGCCTGACCGGCTACGAGACCTTCGACATCGGCGACCTCGAGGACGGCGACGCCAAGGAAGTCAGCGTCACCGCCACCGGCGACGACGGCACCGTCAAGTCCTTCACCGCCAAGGTCCGTATCGACACCCCCAACGAGGCCGACTACTACCGCAACGGCGGCATCCTGCACTACGTGCTGCGGCGGCTCGCCGCGGGGTGAAGGGCCGCCCCGGGGCGCGGCGCAGCCGCCGCTGTGGGACCGGCTTCAGCCGCGACCGGCGCGGCGAAGCCGCGCCGCCACGTGCTTGCGCAGTGGCCCGCCCAATCGCTACTCTTGGCTGCTGAGCAGCACGCCAAGACCCGCCGACCCATCACCGAGGTCCGCGTCCGTGAGCACCGACTACGACCAAGACCTCTATACCTGGTCCCAGGAGCAGGCCGCCCTGCTCCGCGAAGGCCGCTTCGACCAGATCGACCTCACGCACATCATCGAGGAGATCGAGGACATGGGCCGCTCGGAGCGCCGCGCCCTGGAATCCCGCCTGGAGACCTTGCTGATGCACCTGCTCAAATGGGTCTACCAGCCCGCCTACCGCGGCCGCAGCTGGCGGCTCACGATCGCCGAGCAGCGCAAGCGCCTGCACAAGCACCTGCGGGACAATCCGGGCCTCAAGGCCAAACTGCCCGAAGCCCTCGCCGACGCGTACGACTTTGCCCGAATCCGCGCCGAGCGCGAGACGGGACTGGCATTGGAGACCTTCCCCGAGCACTGTCCGTGGACCTTCGAGGAGTTCAGCAACCCGGAGTTCTGGCCTGACGCCCCCCCCTGAGCCTCCGAAGGCTCTCGGGCTCGCGACACTGCTCCACGGTGTCGCGCATCGCTCGGCGCTCTGCGCCCCGGCGTGTCTCTGCCACTGTCCTGCGCTCGGAACCTCGCCGCGGCCGCAGAACAGGATGAAGCAGCGCGTACCGCATCGACAATCTGCACGAACTGCCAGTCCGCGATTCTGTCTAGCCTGCCCGCCCGCTCCAGATACCCCGTCACGTCCGCGAGCGTGTGCTGGGCGAGACGCTTGCCCGCATGGCATCACCTGCACTGTACGCCCGCGCCCGCGCTCGCTAACCTGTCGGGCTTCCGTAAGCCAATGCACCCCGACGCCGACCGACCATGGACCTGACCACCCTCACCGCCATCTCCCCCATCGACGGCCGCTACGGCAGCAAGACCGAGGCGCTGCGGCCGATCTTCAGCGAGTTTGGGCTGATCCACAACCGCGTCCGCGTCGAGATCGCCTGGCTGAAGGCGCTGGGCGCGCATCCCCGGATCGCCGAGGTGCCGGACCTGTCCGACGGGGCGGTACGGCGCCTGGATGCCATCGCCGACGGCTTCGGCGTAGAGCAGGCCGGCCGGGTCAAGGCCATCGAGCGGATGACGAATCACGACGTCAAGGCGGTGGAATATTTCCTGAAGGAGTCCGTGGCTGACGATGCCGAGCTGGCGGCGGTATCGGAGTTCATCCACTTCGCCTGCACCTCCGAGGACATCAACAACCTGGCTCACGGCCTGATGCTGCGCGCCGGCCGCGACGAGGTGCTGTTGCCGGCCATGGATCAGGTCATCGAGGCCGTGCGCACCCTCGCCCACCGCGATGCGGAGCTGCCGATGCTCTCGCGCACCCACGGCCAGCCGGCCTCACCGACAACCCTGGGCAAGGAGATGGCCAATGTCGTGCACCGGCTGCGGATGCAGCGGGATGCGGTGGCCCGGGTGCCGCTGCTGGGCAAGATCAACGGAGCGGTGGGCAACTACAACGCCCATCTGGCCACCTATGCCGACATCGACTGGCCGGCATTCGCGCGGCAGTTCGTGGAATCCCTGGGCCTGACCTGGAATCCGTACACGATCCAGATCGAGCCCCACGACGGCATGGCCGAGCTGTTCGATGCCATCGCCCGCTTCAACACCGTGTTGCTGGACTTCTGCCGCGATGTCTGGGGCTACATCTCGCTGGGGTATTTCAAGCAGAAGACGGTCGAGGGCGAGGTCGGCTCGTCGACGATGCCGCACAAGGTGAATCCCATCGACTTCGAGAACGCCGAGGGCAACGCCGGCATCGCCAACGCCATCTTCGGGCACCTGGCCGCCAAGCTGCCGGTATCGCGCTGGCAGCGGGACCTGACCGACTCCACCGTATTGCGCAACCTGGGCACCGGCATGGCGCACACGCTGGTGGCGCTGCAATCCGCGCTCCGCGGCATCGGCAAGCTGGAGGCGGACCCGCAGCGCCTGGCCGCGGACCTGGACGCGAACTGGGAGGTGCTGGCCGAGCCGATCCAGACCGTCATGCGCCGCTACGGCGTCGAGCAGCCCTACGAGAAGCTCAAGGCCCTGACCCGCGGGCGGCGCATCGGCCCCGACGCGCTGGCCGCCTTCGTCGAGACGCTGGACATCCCGGATGAGGCCAAGGCACGGCTCAAGGCCCTGACGCCGGCGACCTACATCGGCAACGCGGCGGAGCAGGCCCGCGCGATCTGACGCGGCGGGCTCAGCGGCCCGCCGGGCGCGGCGCCGGCCGCGCACCTGCCTGCCACAGGATCGAGCCCACGATCAGCGCGAGCCCGACCGGCGTCGTGCCCTGGATGGGCTCGCCGACCACCAAGTGCAGGAACAGCAGCGACAGAAACGGCGCCAGGTAGACCAGCTGGCCGAGCCGGGCAGCGCTGTCGCTCCATTGCAGCGCCGTGAGCCAAAGCACGAAGGTCACGCCCATCTCGAACAGGCCGACATAGACCAGTGCGGGCCAGGCGGCCGCCGGCGGGCAGGCCAGGGCATCCGCGCCGCCGAGTCCGGCCAGCCCCGCCAGCACGGCCAGCGCGACGCCGACGGCGAAGCCGAGCAGCAGCTTGGCGGCCGGATCGCTTCCGTCGCGGGCGTTGACCAGCCAGAAGCCGGCCCAGATGACGGTGCTGCCCAGCGCCAGCGCGATGCCCAGCGGATCCAGGCCGCCCGCGAAGCCGAGCTGCCCGCCGGTGACGATGAGTACGGCGCCGGCAAAGCTGACCGCGATGGCCGCGAGCTGGCGACGGCTCAGGGGCTGCCCCAGCACCGGCACGGCCAGCAGCGCCAGCACCAGCGGCCAGCCGTAGTTCAGCGCCATCGCAATCTGGCCCGGCAGCCGGTCGTAGGCCGCGAACAGAATCAGGTAGTACAGGAACGGGTTCAACACGCCGAGCAGCGCCGCCCGCAGCAGCGCCGGCCGCGGCATGGATCGCAGCCCCGCGAGGCCGCCGCGCAGCGCCAGGATCAGCGCCAGCACCAGCGCCGAGACGGCGGACGACCAGACCAGGAGCTGATATGGCGTCACCTGCCGCAGCGCGATCTCGAAGGCAGTCGCGGCGGTGCCCCAGAACAGGACGACGGCGGCAGCGAGCAGAACGGCGAGTCGGGGATGCGTTGCAGGCATGAACCTGAAAAGAGCAGAAGGCTGCAAGTGGCGCAGATGGGGGCGCAAAATTACGCCAATGGATCAGGCCCTTGGGCCGAGTGGTTGCGCCTTCGGCACTCACCCATGCGGCGCGAAGCCGGTATCAAGACCCTGAGCCGGCCGACAGGCACGCCGCCACGGCGCCGAGCACGGCCCCGCAGTCGGCATCGAGCTTCAGCGCCGCCAGCTCGTCGGCGCGGGTACGGCCGCGGTTCAGCAGCGCGATGGGCATCCCCCGTTTGGCCGCGTGCAAACAGAAGCGATAGCCGGAGAAGACGGTCAGCGAGGAGCCGACGACGAGCAGGCCGGCGGACGCGTCGAGCCGGGCGAAGGCGCGCTCCACCCGGGGCCGCGGCACGTTCTCGCCGAAGAAAACCACCGAGGGCTTGAGAAGGCCGCCGCACTCCGGGCAGGACGGCACGACGAAACCGTCCTCGGCATCGACGCCCAGCAGTACATCTCCGTCCGGTGCAGAGCGGGCGGGACTCGCCGGCCGCACGCCGGGATTGGCAGCGGCGAGCATCTGCTGCATGCGCTCGCGCGCCAGGCGCGCACCGCAGTCCAGGCAGTCCACCTGGTCCAGCCTGCCGTGCAGATCCAGCACCCGCTGGGAGCCGGCGCGCTGGTGCAGGCCGTCCACGTTCTGCGTCACCAGTTGCCGCACCAGCCCGGCGCGCTCCAGCGCGGCCAGGGCGCCGTGCGCTGCATTGGGCCGGGCCGCGGCGACGCGCGGCCAACCGGCGAAACTGCGCGCCCAGTAGCGGCGCCGGGCGCCGGCGTCGCGTCGAAACACTTGACCGCGAATGGGCTCGGCGCCTTTCCAGCGGCCGTTGCGGTCGCGGTAATCCGGGATGCCGGAGGCGGTGCTGACGCCGGCGCCCGTGAGGACGAACAAGGAGGCATGGGCCGAGAAGAAGGCCGCCAACGCGGACGAATCCGATTCTCTCACAGAGACGGCGGGGCCTGTCGGAGCAGGGGGCGCGGCGGCGCTGGGGACGGTATTGGTCATTACGTGTGTTGTCCGGGCGAAGGCCGGTCCGTATGCTTGCAGCCCGACAGGCGGGGCTATACCACCGTTACGGACCTAATCCACTGTTGAAAAGTCCCGCCTTGTCCAGATTTTACAAGCCTCCAACAGGACAGAACCCGGACAGCGCCTCCTCATGCCCAGACAGATTGCCGTCATCGGCAGCGGCATCGCCGGACTGGCGAGCGCCTGGCTGCTCGGCCAGCGCCACGACGTTACGCTGGTCGAGCGTAACGACTACATCGGCGGCCACACCAACACCATTGACGTGGATGAAGGCGACGGCCGCACCGTGCCGGTTGACACCGGCTTCATCGTTTACAACACCGGCAACTATCCGCTGCTGACCCGGCTGTTCCAGCGCCTCGGCGTCGCTACCAAGGAGAGCGACATGTCCTTTTCGGCCTCCATCGGGCCCGGGGACATCGAGTACTGCGGCGACAATCTGGACGCGCTCTTCGCCCAGCGCGGCAACCTGCTCCGGCCCGGATTCCTGCGCATGCTGCGCGACATGCTGCGCTTCAATCGCCGCTGCAAGGCGCTGCTGGCCCGCGACGGCTTCGGCGGCCTGTCGCTGGGCGCGTTCATCGAGCGCGAGGGCCTCGGGCCCGGCTTCCGCGACCAGTACCTGCTGCCCATGGCCGCCGCGATCTGGTCCTGCCCGACGCGCACGATGATGGACTTCCCGGCGGAGAGCCTGGCCCGCTTCTTCCACAACCACGGTCTGCTCAACATCGTCGATCAGCCCCTGTGGCGCACCGTCGCCGGCGGCAGTCAGGTCTATGCCCGGCGGCTCATCGACGGCATCGGCCGCAACAACATCCTGCTCGACGGCGCCCGCCGCGTGAGCCGGCTGGACCAGGGTGTCCGGATCATGCTGGCCTCCGGCCGCACCCTCGACGTGGACGAAGTGGTGCTGGCCTGCCATGCCGACGAAGCGCTGGCCCTGCTCGAGGCCCCGACCCGGGCGGAGCAGCGCCTGCTCGGCTGTTTTCACTATCAGCCCAACCAGACCTACCTGCATACGGACAGCAGGCTGATGCCGAAGCGGCGCAAGTGCTGGGCGTCGTGGAACTATCTGTCGCGGGCGGCCGGCGACGGCGGCCGCGCCGTGTCCGTGACCTACTGGATGAACCGGCTCCAGGCCCTGGACACGGAGCGCAATTATTTCGTGTCGCTTAACCCGCTGACGCCGCCGGCACCGGATGAGATCATCGCCTCCATGACCTATGACCACCCGGTGTTCGACCAGGCCGCCATGGACGCCCAGAAGGACCTGAGCCGCCTCCAGGGCGTCGGCAATGTCTGGTACTGCGGCAGTTACTTCGGCTACGGGTTCCACGAGGATGCGCTACGCGCCGCCGTGGACACCGCCAGCCACCTGGGCGCCGACACCGGCTGGCTCACGGGCGATGACAAGGCCGCCGACAGCGCCCCGCTGCCGGAGGGCGTGCCGGTCCTGGAGCCGGTGACATGAGCGCGCCGCATCGGCTGTTCTTCACCCGCGTTATGCACCGGCGCCTGTTCCCGGTGCAGTACCGCTTCGAGTACGAGGTCTTCAGCGTGCTGCTCGACATCGATGCGCTGGACCGGGTGCCCTCGAAGCTGGCCATCGGACCAGGCAAGGGCTGGATGCCGCGGCGCTTCCGCTTCGACCCGGCCGACCACGGCCCGCGCGACGGCTCGCCGCTGCGCCCCTGGGCCGAGCAGGTCCTCGCCGCCCGCGGCATCGACCTGGACGGCGGGCGCATCCGCATCCTGTGCTTCCCGCGGGTGCTCGGCTACGGCTTCAATCCGCTCAGCCTGTGGTACTGCGAGCACAGCGGCGGGCGCCTGCGCGCGGTCATCGCCGAGGTCAACAACACCTTCGGCGAGCATCACTTCTACCTGCTCGCCGACGGCGGCCGGCCCATCGACTGGCCGCTGCGAGACCGCGCGGTCAAGTGCTTCCACGTGTCCCCCTTGATGGACATGCAGGGCGAGTACCACTTCCGGCTGTCGGAGCCCGGCGAGCACATCGCCGTGCTGATCCGCCAGCACGACGACGACGGCCGGCTGAAACTGGTCGCCACCCAAACCGGCCAGGGCGAGCCTCTCACCGACGCCGCGCTGGCCCGCGCCTTCCGCCGCACGCCGCTGTTGACGTTCAAGGTCATGGCAGCGATCCATTGGCAGGCGCTCAAGATCTGGCTGGGCGGCGCCCGCTACTTCCCGAAACCCGAGCCACCGCGCCAGGAGGTCACCTGATGGCGAGCGACAAGACGGCCGAGGCCGCCCTGCCCCTGACCCGGCTGCCGGGCCTGCGCCCCTTCGCCCATGTCTTCGACCGGCTCTCTGCCGGGCACCTGCGCATCCGCATGGGCGACTTCGTGCACGAGCTGCACGGCGACGAGGCCGGCCCCGCCGGCGAGCTGCGCATCCACCGGCCGCTGTCGCTGGCCCGGCGGCTCGCGACCAAGCACCACGTCGGCCTGGCCGAGGCCTACCTGGCCGGCGACTGGGACAGTCCGGACCCGGCCGGCCTGCTGCACCTGCTGGCCGTCAACGAGCACCGCTTCCGGGCCGTGGAGTCGAACGGCCTGCTGCACCGCATCACGAGCCTGCTCAAGCACTGGCGCCGGCGCAACAGCCGCGCCGGCAGCCGCCGCAACATCGCCTATCACTACGACCTGGGCAACGACTTCTACCGGCTGTGGCTCGACCCCGGCATGACCTACTCCGCCGCCGTCTTCGAGCGCGAGCACGACACGCTGGAGCAGGCCCAGGCCAACAAGTACCGCCGCATGCTGGACCTGCTCGATGCCCGCCCCGGCCAGCACGTGCTGGAGATCGGCTGCGGCTGGGGCGGCTTCGCCCGCGCGGCCGCCGAGCGCGGGCTGCGGGTCACCGGACTCACGCTGTCCACCGAGCAGCTGGCCTGGGCACGCTCCGCCATCGCCGCGGCCGGCCTGTCGGATCGCGTCGAACTGCGTCTGCAGGACTATCGCGACCTCGACGAGCGCTTCGACCACATCGTCTCCATCGAAATGTTCGAGGCCGTCGGCGAGGCCTACTGGCCCGACTATATGGCGCAGCTGCGCCGCTGCCTGAAGCCGGGCGGGCGCGCAGCGCTGCAGATCATCACCATCGTCGAGTCCATGTTCGAGGACTACAAGGCCAATCCGGACTTCATCCAGCAGTACATCTTTCCCGGCGGCATGCTGCCGTCGGTGGAGCGCTTCGACCGCGCCGTCGCCGACGCCGGGCTCGCGGTCACCGCGCGCAGCTTCCATGCACAGGACTACGCCCGGACGCTGGCCCTGTGGCACCAGGCCTTCCTGGACCAGGAGACCGACGTGCGCGCGCTGGGCTACGACGAGCGCTTCATGCGCATGTGGCGCTACTACCTCGCCTACTGCGAGGCCGGCTTCCGCGACGAGCGCATCAATGTCATGCAGCTGGCGCTGGAGCATGCGCACTGACGCCTCTCGCCGACGCGGCTGCCAGGAACCCGCGATTCATCGCGGGCGTCACCTGCCGCAACCATGTGCCCTCGCCCGCGCTGAAGCGCGGGCTCCAGCGGCGTAGGTCGGGCTGAGGAACCAAGCCCGAACAATATGGTCGAAGGGGACCGCCTGATCGTAGGGCCTCCTGCATCCGCCCAACCTACGCAAGGCGGTCGCTTCACACACCAGGCAGGAATACTCCCAAGGTCTCGAAGCGATACCCCCAACCATTGCCGGCCGTGATGCGCTCGGTTACGCCTAAGCAGTTGGAACCTCTATAAACTCCAGCGCATTGGCATCGGGATCGCGGCAGAACAGCGCACGGCGGCCGGAGCGGCTGCGGGTGTAGGGAATGCCGGCGGCATCCAGACGCTCGCACAGCCGATCCAGTTTCGGCACCGTCATCGCCACGTGGCGGTCGCGGCCTCCGTGGGTCGGGCGGCCCTCCAGCGGATCCGGATTGGGCAGTTCCAGCAGGTGGATCTGCCGGTCGCCAAGACTGAGCCAGGCGCCGGGATAGCCCAGGTCCGGGCGGGACGGGTCCGGCGCAAGGCCGAGCAGGTCGCGGTAGAAGCCGAGGGCGCGCTCGGTGTCGGCGACGATCAGGCTCACGTGGTGGAGCCCCTGAACGATGGGCATGGGCGGGTCCTCCGGGCGGTGAATGGGCTGCGCGATCAGGGGGCTGCGCAGACATGGCTTGGTCGGCATGGCCCCGCCGCAGTATACTGAGGGTTTTGTCCGGCCTCTCCAATGCGCGCAGCGCCCTCCGGGCCCCAGATCGATCGTCGCCGATGAACCCGAACCTGGACCGCCTTCAGCCCTACCCGTTCGAGAAGCTGGCGGCATTGACGCGGGACATCGAGCCGCCCCCGGACCTGGCGCCCATCGCGCTGTCCATCGGCGAGCCCAAGCACGCGACGCCGAGCATCATCCGCGAGGCCCTGACGGCGCACCTGCACCACCTGGCCACCTATCCCACCACGCGCGGCATGCCGGAACTGCGCGAGGCCATCGCCGCCTGGCTCACGTGGCGCTTCCGGCTGCCTCCCGGCGCCATCGACCCGGCCCGGCACCTGCTGCCGGTCAACGGCACCCGGGAGGCCCTGTTCGCCTTCGCCCAGGCCAGCATCGAACGGGGCGCGGATGCCCTGGTGCTGATGCCGAACCCCTTCTACCAGATCTACGAGGGCGCAGCGCTGCTGGCCGGCGCGACGCCCTGGTACCTGCCCTGCACCACGGAGACCGGCTTCGTGCCGGACTTCGACGCGGTGCCGGAGCGGGTCTGGGACCGCTGCCGGCTGCTCTACCTGTGTTCGCCCGGCAACCCCACCGGCGCCGTCCTCGATGAGCCGACGCTCGCGGGCCTGATCGAGCGCGCCCAGCGGCACGACTTCATCCTCGCCGCCGACGAGTGCTATTCCGAGATCTACCTGGACGAGGATCACCCGCCGCCCGGCCTGCTGCAGGTGGCCGCGGCGCAGGGGCTGGACGACTTCCGCAACTGTATCGTCTTCCACAGCCTGTCCAAGCGCTCCAACGCGCCGGGGCTGCGCTCGGGCTTCGTGGCGGGCGATGCGGCACTGATCGAGCCCTATTTCCGCTACCGCACCTATCACGGCTGTGCAATGCCCCTGCAGCACCAGCACGCGAGCCGCGTCGCCTGGCAGGACGAGACCCATGTCATCGACAATCGCGCCCAGTACCGGGCCAAGTTCGACGCCGTGCTGCCCATCCTGAGCCAGGTGCTGGACGTGCAGCGGCCGGTCGCGGGCTTCTATCTGTGGCCGCGCACCGGTATGCCCGACACCGACTTCGCCCGCGGCCTGCTGGCCGAGCAGCATGTCCGCGTGCTGCCCGGCAGCTACCTGTCCCGGCCCGGCGACGACGGCCGCGATCCCGGCGCCGGCCATGCGCGCCTCGCGCTGGTGGCGCCCATCGATGAATGTGTCGAGGCGGCGCAGCGGATACGAGCGTTCATTGGGGGTCATTAGCCCCCCTTCTTCTTCACTTCGAGGAATTCACCCATGAGCGACCATCAAGCCACGATCGAGAGCGCGTTCGAGCGGCGCGCCGAGATTACCCCGCGGACCGTCGAGACCCTGGTGCGCGATGCCGTGCTCGACACCATCGACCGGCTCGACCGCGGCGAGCTGCGCGTCGCAGAGAAGCAGGACGGCGCCTGGGTCGTCAACGACTGGGTCAAGAAGGCCGTGCTGTTGTCTTTCCGCATCGAGGACAATCAGTTCATCAAGGGCGGCTTCACCAATTATTACGACAAGGTCCCGTCGAAGTACGCCGACGCCAATTCCCGCGATTTCCGCGACGGCGGCGTGCGCGTGGTGCCGCCGGCCACGGCCCGGCGCGGCTCCTACATCGCCCCGAGCTGCGTTTTAATGCCGAGCTACGTGAACATCGGCGCCTATGTGGATTCCGGTACCATGGTGGACACCTGGGCCACAGTGGGCTCCTGCGCCCAGATCGGCAAGAACGTGCACCTGTCCGGCGGCGTCGGCATCGGCGGTGTGCTGGAGCCGGTGCAGGCGGCACCGACGATCATCGAGGACGACTGCTTCATCGGCGCCCGCTCCGAGATCGTCGAGGGCGTCATCGTCGAGCAGGGGTCGGTGATCTCGATGGGGGTCTACATCGGCCAGAGCACCAAGATCTATCACCGCGAGACCGGCGAGATTACGTTCGGCCGGGTGCCCGCCGGCTCCGTCGTCGTCCCCGGCAATCTGCCCGCGAAGGACGGCAGCCACAGCCTCTACTGCGCCGTCATCATCAAGCAGGTGGACGAGAAGACCCGCGGCAAGGTTGGCCTGAACGAACTGCTGCGGGACATCTGATGAGTACGTGAGTGCGTGAGTTCCGTGCTCGGGATCGGCGGATGCGCTCGGCTTATCCACCCTACAGGGAACACTTGCCGGTCTATGAACCGCGGGCGCCGAACGGCCACGACCGAGCCCCTTCACACCTCAAACTTCTCACTTCAACGTCAAGAAGATGTCTCCCACCCTCGCGCTCGCCATCGACCTCATCCGCCGCCGCTCGGTGACGCCGGAAGACGCCGGCTGCCAACCGCTGATGGCCGAACGGCTCCAGGCGCTGGGGTTCACGATCGAGCCCATGCGCTTCGGCGACGTGGACAATCTCTGGGCCCGGCGCGGCACGGACGGCCCGCTGCTCTGCTTCGCCGGCCACACCGATGTCGTGCCACCGGGGCCGCCGGAGCGCTGGAGCTCGGATCCGTTTATGCCGGAGGTCCGCGACGGCATGCTGTACGGCCGCGGCGCCTGCGACATGAAGGGCTCGCTGGCGGCTATGGTCACGGCGACCGAGCGCTTCGTCGCCGCCCATCCGGACCACAAGGGCTCCATCGCCTTCCTGATCACCAGCGATGAGGAAGGACCGGCCGTGGACGGCACGGTGAAGGTGGTGGAACGCCTGGGTGGCCGCGGCGAGTGCATCGACTACGCCCTGGTCGGAGAGCCGTCCAGTCACAAGCGCCTCGGGGACATCGTCAAGAACGGCCGCCGGGGCAGCCTGAACGGGAGCCTCATCATCCGCGGCAGGCAGGGCCACGTGGCCTATCCGCAGCTCGCCGACAACCCCGTGCACCGGGCCGCGGCCGCTCTGGCCGAGCTGTGCGCCGAGCGGTGGGATCAAGGCAACGACCACTTCCCGCCCACCAGCTTCCAGATCAGCAACATCAACGCCGGCACCGGGGCCGACAACGTCATCCCCGGCGAGCTCAGGGTTCTGTTCAACCTGCGCTTCTCGACGGAGCTGACACCGGACCACATCCGCCGCCGCATCGAGGACCTTCTCGACCGGCACGGACTGGAGTATGACATCGACTGGCGCCTGTCCGGCATGGCCTTCCTGACCCCGGCCGGCGAGCTGGTGGCGGCCGCCGGCGACGCCATCGAGGCGGTCATGGGCGCGCCCACGACCCTGTCCACGGCCGGTGGCACGTCAGACGGCCGCTTCATCGCCCCCACCGGTGCCCAGGTGCTGGAGCTCGGGCCGGTCAACGCGACCATCCACAAGGTGGACGAATGTGTTGGCGTCGATGAACTGGATCAGCTCTCGGCCATTTACGAAGGCATCCTGATGCGGCTCCTCGTTTGAGCCGCCCGCTCACCACAGCTCGGCGACGGCAATCTCCACGTCCGGCAGCAGCAACGGCGCGACCGATTGGGACCGATCCGGCAGCAGCACTTGCCGATAGCCCTCCGGACCCGGATCGCGATAGACCTCGAGCCGCTGCTGCTTCAGATCCAACAGCCAGACCTCGGCGATGGCATGACGGGCGTAGAGCGGCACCTTGACCTCGCGGTCGAAGCGCCGGGACGAATCGGCCACTTCCACCACCAGCAGCACGTCCTCCGGCCGCGGATGCGAGGACTCGTAGAAGTCCTCCCGCGGGCGCAGCAGCATCAGGTCCGGCTCGGGCTCGGAGTGCTCGGGCAGTGGCAGCGGGTTCTGGTTGGCAATGACCGCGTGGTTGCCGATGCGCGCGGAAAACAAACCGATCAGGCGATTGTTCTTGCCCGCATGGCCGGGATTGATGGGCGGCATGACCCGCAGCTCCCCGTCGATCAGTTCGACGTGATCGTCCTCACCGAAAATGCCCGCCTCGATCATGCGGTGGTAGGCATCGAGGGTCAGTCGGTAGACGGCGACGTCGTCGGCAACGGCGGCGTTCGGTGCGAAGGCGGACATGGTCATTTCGCTCGTTGATGGTGCCGCGGGCGGCACCACGCCCGGTCTCGGGCCGATGTGCGGACAGTCTAGCAGGCGATGGCGCGTTCGCTACTCAGTCGGCGCTCCGCCGCCGCCCGCACCGTGGCATTGCGCTGCCGCCATCTGCGATCGCGGGCCGTCACTCTTCGGGCATCTCCGATAATTGGCCCCGGCCTGGCAGGACTCGGCCGGGGCGGCCGGCTGGACTACTGGCCGCGCGACCCCCACCTCCGAACTCGTACCAAGCCTCAGCTTGCCTTCGCTCCCGTGTTGGTCCTGCGTCATCCTCGACAACCCAAGCCTCGCCGCAACCGCCCCGTGGCCGCGTCCGGCCGCGCCGCATACCGGGTGGGCAACGGCTTCCAACGGCTCCTCGCCCGTGCGCTGGTATTGCTGCTGCTGGTCAGCCAGATCGGCGCGGCCACGGCCGCTGCGACGGACCTTCATCGGCTCGGCGCAAACGATCCGCACCACGTCAGGGCGGTGTTGACTTCCGGGGACCACGCGGCCGACGGCGACGATTCCGGCACCCTTCCGGTCCCGGTCGGGCTCGGCAGCGGAGACGCTTCCGCCGACGAGGCCTGCAACCACGGCTGCCACGCCGCCGCCCATCTGCTCGGCGCACCGACCGAGCACCGCCTTTCCGCCTGTCCTTGCCGCGCTGTCGTCGAGGTCGGTGCGGCCACGCACCGACCGACCCGATTCCTCTCGCCGCCCCATCGACCGCCCCGACCCGGCGTCTGACGTTCCGTCGTCAAACGACTCCGGGGGAGTCGTCGCCACGCGAGTCGTGCATGCGGCGCCCGTTGGCGCGCTGCCCATCCCCGACATCCACCGATCGCCGAGAGCCATCGATCCCGCGTCGCCCGACGGACATCCACGCCGACCGTCCATGACACCGGCCCGAGCCGGTATGTCCATCCGTACCTCACGGAGGCGCTGCAGTGAATAAGATTGATTCGGCGGCCCGTTGGCCGCTGCTCGCGGCCGGCATCGGGCTGCTGCTGGCAGGTCCACCGTTGCCTGCCTACCAAGTCCACCAGGACGCGGATCAGACGGCAACGGATCCCACGACAGAGGCCCCAGCAGGGCGCCGCCCCGGCGACGCCGCAAAGCACCAGCACGACGACCAGCAAGCCCCCCCAAGCGATCACGACCACGACCTGACCGAACCACCCGTCACCCACGCCGCGGGCCAGGCCACACCCGCCGGGCACGGCGAGCCGGGACACGAGCACGAGCAGGCGACGACCGGGCTAGACCCCCATCATCCGCAGTCCGGCGGCGACGACCACGACCCTTGGTGGCACCGCCTCCAGCATTGGCTCATCGAGGGTCTCGGCGGCCGTCATCCCCACGCCGACGAGCACGAGCACGACGACCACGGCGAGCCGACTCTGCTCACCCGCTACCAGGACGACCTGGAGCTGTTCCTGGAGCTGCCGCCGCTGGTGGCTGGCGAGCCGGCGGAGCTGCTGGCGCACCTGACTCGCCTGACGGACTTCCGGCCGGTGGCGGAAGGAAGCTTGGAGGTGTCCCTGACGCCGGATCCGTCCGTGCCAACCGCGACCGCGGGCGCCCGAGATCAAAGCGCCCGCAGCACCGGTCCCAGCCGCCCCGGCCTGTTCCGGGTCCGCCTGACTCCGTCGGCCGCGGGGCCATACCGATTGCGAGTGAAA
>Ga0316578_10000357_pt1 | contig 14509 bp, 12 predicted proteins | sample J0NA_2_FD_203076 | JGI IMG/M metagenome (GOLD analysis project Ga0316578, IMG submission 203076) | Rhizosphere microbial communities from salt marsh grasses in Alabama, United States - J0-2_160517rDrC | ecosystem: Host-associated > Plants > Roots > Rhizosphere | place: USA: Alabama | collected... | reverse complement strand
GCAAAGTTAAAAAAATCATGGTTGCGGTGGATTTTTCTGAATTTTCAGCTAAAATCACGGATCATGCAGGCCGCTTGGCGGAGGATTTAGGTGCGGAACTGATTTTTGTCAATGTCATCAATCAGCGGGATATTGACATGGTCAATCAAATCACGATCCACACGGATAAGATATCGCTGAAAGACTACATCAATGGTCTCATAGATGATCGCACCGAGCAAATGCAGCGTCTATTGAAAGATACGAACTGCACCCGGATCCCTCATCGGTTTTTGATAAAAAAGGGAGTACCTTTTGCAGAACTGATCGAAACGGCTAAAGCGGAAAAAGTAGATATGGTGGTAATGGGCACCAAAGGGCGCAGCAATATTGCCGGCATACTGTTCGGTTCTCAGGCTGAAAAGATGTTCCGTCATTGCCCGGTACCGCTGCTCAGTGTTCGTGAAGTCGGATGAAAAGATGCCTGGATTAATTGCTGAAGATGGTCTTCTTAAAACTCAACATTCCAGTGCGAACTCGTTGAGTGTGCGGTAGATCCATCATCTGCTGATGGAGATTAAAGTGAGAGCGGTGATGGTAGGGGATCACCCTCAAAGTTAGAAATGTGGACCGCGAAATTCTAAGCGAAGTGCTGTCTTTGTTCTATATGTTTTTTAATGCCTTTTTATAAAACTTTTCAACATACTCCTTAACCATTCGCCGGGCCGAAAATTTGGCGGCATTGCTTTTTATAGATTCTTTCATTATTTTTACCCATCCATAAGGTATGCCCTCTTCTGAAACATCGTAATACAAGGGTATAATTTCTTCTTCTAAAATTCGGTAAATTTCGCCGGCATCGGCCTGATCTCGGTTGCGATCGTCTGATGGATAATCGATCCCCCAACCGTTTTTTTCATTGTAACCTTCCAGCCACCAACCATCCAAGATGCTCAGTTGCGGCACGCCGTTTAGCGCAGCCTTCATGCCGCTGGTTCCGCTGGCCTCCATCGGTGGAATTGGCGTGTTGAGCCACACGTCCACACCATGAACCAGGTACTGGGCCAGCTGCTCGCCGTAATCTTCGACAAAGGCGATGCGCCCCCCTGTATCCGGATTACGACTGACATTGAAAATACGCTGCAAAATTCGCTTTCCCGGATCGTCGGCCGGATGCGCCTTGCCTGCAAAAATAATTTGCAGCGGGCGCCAGCGATCATTCAAAAGCGATTTGAGTCTTTCGAAATCATAAAAAAGCAAATCCGCCCGTTTGTAAGTAGCAAAGCGCCTCGCAAAACCAAGGGTAAGCACTGAAGGATCCAACAACGCCCCCCCGGCCAGCACAACAGACGGATTAGCCCGGTCCTGGGTCCAGCGCAGTCGAGATCTTTCCCGAATGGCATCAATCAGCTTGATCTTCAGCCAATAATGGGTTTTCCAGAATTCCTCATCCGGTATCTTTTCAATCGATTGCCAGATGAGGGAATTATCATGCTCTGCTATCCACCCGGGCTCCAGATATTTGTTAAACAGAAGCTGCAATTTGGGCTCGATCCAGGTCGGAACATGGACGCCATTGGTGATATGATCAATGGTGCTTTCGCCTTCGGGAAACTCGGACCAGAGGCTTTGCCACATCCGGCGCGATACTTCTGCGTGCTTTTTGCTAACGCCGTTGCGGTATTTGGCAAGCCGCAGCGCCATCGCGGTCATATTAAACCCGGCTTCCGGTTTTTCCGGATGAACGCCAAGTTTGAGAAATGCGTCGTGATCCAGCCCCAGCGCCGGCCAGTAGGCGTGAAAATATTTTTCAATTAGATAAAACGGAAAGACGTCATGACCGGCAGGCACCGGGGTGTGGGTTGTAAATATGGAAGTATTTCGCACCTGTTCAATGGCCTCCGGGAAACTCATACCCTGATTAATCAGGTCCCGGATTTGTTCCAGCAGGGCGAATGCGGCATGACCTTCATTTAGATGCAGCAGGAAACGTTTAATCCCCAGCGTCTCCATCACTTCAGCCCCGCCGATCCCCAGAACGATCTCCTGGCGCAGCCGTTGCTCAAGATCGCCGGTGTAAAGCCGAGCCGATATGCCGCGATTCCAGGGATCGTTCAGCTCGATGTCGGTATCCATGAGATACAGCGGCACCCGCCCGACATCCACCCGCCACACCGCAACCTGAATCTGCGGTTCGCTAAGAGGGACCTTGACAATAAGCTGATTGCCGTCTGCACCCAACACCCGGGCAATCGGTGCTGCATCTCGATCCAGCTTTTCAGTGATATTTTCCTGCCAGCCATCTTCACGAATTTGCTGAAAAAGATAGCCTTCCGGATACATAAAACCGACCGCCACCAGCGGCACATTCAAGTCGCTGCATTCTTTGAGGTGATCTCCGGCCAGAAAGCCCAATCCGCCGGCATAAAACGGCAGCGATCGATGCAGCCCGTATTCGGCTGAAAAATAGGCAATCTTAGAAATCTCTGGATCCGGCATATCCGGCAGAAGCGGACAGGCCGTTGTTTCCATATATTTTTTAAACCGGGACATCACGACTTCGTATTGTCGCAAGTAATCCGGGTTGCCGGCTGCGTCCTCCAGGATCTCTTTGGGAAGCTCTTTTAACATTTTGTCCGGATTATGCACACTTTCTTTCCAGGCCTGTCGATCCAACGTTTTAAACAGCATGCGAGCAGCCGGATTCCAGCTCCACCACAAGTTTTCTGCCAACTCACCCAGTCCATTTAGCCGCTGCGGGAGATTGGGAAAAATATTTTTTTGCTCATTCATAATCACCTTTTTATCGAATTGGGATTCTCAGAAATGTAAGCCTCAATGAATACATCCACCAGACTTTTAATATCGTCCTTAATAAGCGCCAGGCGCCGCATTCCCACCGATTCAGCCTGCCAGGTAATTGAAAAAGCCTCTGCAGACGGATCCCGCTTCAAAGAAACCAGCTGGCGGAGGTTGAGCCGGATGGCATAAATATATCTTTTTTTCACATCGACTTTTTCGATGATGTCTCCACTTGTGTCATCGGCTGGAAATTGTTTTTTAGCAGGCTCAGGGTCCGAAAATTTCAGTCTCACGTTCAAAATGCCTTCAAATGCCGATTGACTCGAGGCTTCCTCGTCTAAAACTTGAATGCCGGCTTTTTGCAGTTGCTGCTCAATGGATGATTCCAGATTGTCTTCAGAAAGCCCCACTTTTGCGAGTTCAGCCTGCCACTCCGCTTCGACGGGATGAACGATGACGACTACCGACTCAATACCGTTGAGGGTCTTGCGGTCCCTGACCTTATTGTCGGCACGGCAAACATCCGTCCACGATATTGTTGTCAATGCCATAATGATCACAATTGAAAAATACCATTTTCGCTGAATATTCATGTTTTTTCTCCTGAACAAAATATGAATTGTCCTGTCGGGTGCTTCTATTTTTTTTGCTTTTCCGGTAGGGCCTTCCTTCGTTTCGGAAACGTCAGCAGCCACCCTCCGACCAATCCGATTGCCAGGGTGGCGAACAATATCAATGCCCGTGACATCGAAATGGTCCAGAACAGAAACCGGACTTCAACGACCTGGGTGTTTTGCAGCACAAAAATGAAAACCAGGCCGATCAGAGAGACAAAAACGATATTGCGAATCATGAAATCCTCCTCGAAAAACAAATAAATTATGCGTTGCTGAAATTTTATATAATTTTTCCCAGTTCGGAAATTTTTACCAGTGCGGCTGATTACCGATCCCTTTTCCCATAACCTCAAGAGTTTCGGTCACCACCACGAAAGCTTTCGGATCGATTTTGCGAACCATTTCCTTGAAACGAGAAAGCTCGGTAAGCGTGATGACGGAATAAAGTATGTGCAATTGCTGTCCGGAGTATCCGCCCTCGCCCTGCACCATCGTTACGCCCCTTTGCAGTTTTTCCATTATTTGCCGGGAAATCTCTTTCCATTGGGGGGAGATGATCATGATGGCTTTGCGCTGGCTGAGCCCGATGACAACCAGGTTAACGACGTATGCGTTGATAAAGAAATAAATCAATGTGTACAACACGCGCTCCAGTGGCAGACGGAAAAGCGCAATCAATAGCAATAAGGCGTGAAACGTCATCACCGTGGTTCCCGGTCGGATGGAGAATCGTTTAAATAAAATAATCGAAAAAATATCCAGACCACCGGCGGAACCCAGAGATCTCAAAATAATGCCCGATCCAAATCCTGTGATGATTCCGGCTGTCAGCGCATTGAGAATCATGTCTCCAACAGGGAAGACCGGAAACGGCCAAAATATCACTGCCGAAAAAATAATCATCCCCGCCAAGCTGTACCAGAAAAAGCGCCTGCCCACGAACATCCAGCCAATGACAAATAGGGGTATATTCAGCAGGAAATAGATAAATCCGAGCGGCAGGGACGCAAAGACATAGTGGACCAGAAGCGCCAATCCGGTTACACCGCCGGCTAGAAATTGTTTGGGAACCAGAATCCCTTTAATGCCAACTGCGCAAAGAACGCTGCCCACGAAAATCAGCAACAGATTCCATAATACGATTGATGTCTCTTTTATTTCAATTTTTTTGAGTAACATTTCTTGTTAAACTATCTTAAAATTAGCGGTTAATCTTCAAAGACAGAGAAAAAAAGTTTTAAAGGTGTTCTAAAGTTAGAAGTGCCTAAAATGACTAAAATGAGCTAAAATGCCTAAAGTTAAGGTTTCACTGGCGCTCCATCTTTTATTCTAAATAAGATAGAATTCCTCGCAATTTTAGGCATTTTAGATCATTTCTAATTTTAGCTCACTTATTGTTATACACACTTTTTATAGGTTTAAAGCTTTACGATTGGGTGTTAAATACATTTTTGAGATAGGTTCTTATCACTATAGTTCAACTCCCAGACCGGGCTTTTGTGTTGGATAAAGAATTCCTTTTCTTAAAACAACCGCTCCACAGGCAGGGTCATCCAATAGATCCAGATGACCGTCCAAATCCGCATAAATCACATTTGGCCGCGCCAATGCAAAGTGCAGACCGGCCGCGATGCCCAACGCCGATTCGTCCATGCATCCGACCATCACCTCGAGACTGGCGGCGCGGGCAACCGCATTTATCCTCAAGGCCTCATTGATACCACCGACCTTCATCAATTTGATGTTGACCATGTCCACCAGATCTTTGCGAGCCAGTCGAAAAACATCTCGCAGATTCATGATACTCTCATCGGCCATCACCGGTATCGGAACGACATTGGTAATTTTGCCCAGAAGGTCAAGATCCGCCCTGTTTGTCGGCTGTTCGATCAATTCAAGTCCGGCCGAGCGCGTTGCGCTAACAAAGCGCAGTGCCTCTTCCTCTGTATATCCCTGGTTGGCATCAAAGCGTAACTCTATCTTTTTGCCGACTTTTTCACGCACTTTTAAAATCTTTTCAATGTCTTCCTCAACATTTTGCCCGCCTTTGATTTTTAAGGATCTAAATCCTTTTTTGATCCATTCTCCGGCCCTGGCAATCGTTTCATCCAGGGGGTTGATGCCGATGGTGACGCTGGTCCTTATACGGGTGCGAAAGCCGCCCAGCAGTTTGTAAATCGGCAGCCCGCAGACTTTACCCAGGATATCGTGCAATGCCATATCCACCATGGCCACTGCTGATGGATGATCGCGTATAATGGGTACCAGTTTTTCACCGATCAGGGCAAGGCGCAACGGATCCGTCTGTTTCAGAACCGCATCTATCACATCGCTGCAGATTTTTATGACCGTCTCGGGGGTTTCACCGGTAACCTGCTTATCCGGTGCCGCACAACCATATCCGACGATGCCGGTGTTCGTTTCGAGGCGTAAAAAAACATTGGTGGTTGAATCCACCCGCTCATAGGCGATGGAATAGGGTTCAGCCAATCGCATGTCAACCGGCCAGATTTCCAGACGGGTAATTTTCATGATCAGTAATTCCGATGATGGATCTCTTCAAGGGTCAGGCGCTTTAAATCCTCAACCAGGGACACCAGGTGGGCAATCATCATTTCCCATATCCTTTCCCCTTTAGCGGCACTGGCTTTGGTCGGATCGCCCATCACACCGCTGGGCGAAATTTTGCGAGTGTAAGCATACCACAAAACACCGCGTTTGGAAGAAAAGTCCAGATATCTGCTGGAGAATTTCGGAATCTGTTTTTTGGCCTGATCCATCTGAACCAGCTGGGGGCGCACCGCCAGGCTGGTGCTGGTTTCAATTTCACCGGCATGCACATCGTTGGGGGTCTCAACAATTTTGTCGATGTCCACATCACTGGTTTCGCCGGTGTCGACACAGACAAAAATGCGGGCATCGCGATTGATCATCTGGGCGGCATAATTCAGTGACGGGCTGTTGCCGCCATGGCCGTTGATCATCACCAGCTTGCGGATGCCGTTGCGCGAAACGCTCATCCCGATTTCATAAATCATTTTGGTAAGCGTATCGTTGGATATACTGACCGTTCCGGTAAAATCAGCATGGTGATAGGAAACCCCATAAGAAATCGGGGGAAGCACCAGCGGTTTGGGGTCGCTGCAGGCTTCCGCCACTCTGTGCGCCAGATAATCAGCATCAAATGCATCGGTATCCAGCGGCAGATGCGGCCCATGCTGCTCAAGTGCACCCACCGGCAGCAAAGCGACATCCATTTTTTTGATGCGCGTTCTGGCCTGGCGCCAGGTAAGCTCACCCCAGAGGTAACCGTCGGCGCCGGATGGTTTCAGGGTGTGATTCGCCTCGTTTTCCGATGGGATGGGATCGAATTCAAAAGGAAAGGTGGCGTCAACAGCCGGATCCTTGAGCACATCCACTTTTTCCCAGCTGCGCCCGCTGCGCAACACCGCTCCATTGGCATGCTTGAGAAAAATTCGAAACAGCGGTTTACGCAGACCGGTGGGTATTGCATTGATGGGGGAAGACTTGCCATCGATTCGCAATTTTAAGATTTCCGGATGCGCTGTGGCAGCCTCCGGAGGCAGTTCTTTTGCATCGATTAGCCCTTTTTGGGCCAGCATGAAAAACAGATGCCTCACGCCGGCTGCCTCCTGAGAAACGCGCTTGTGGGGCAATTTTTCAAGGCCATCCTGAATCTGAGAAAGAGAATAGCCGCATTGAACCGGATCGGCGCCAATAGCTTTTAGCATGGCGATAATGCGGCGGCATTTTTCACAACGGCCGCAGGGGTAGACCCGCTCACCCTCCTTGTGGGTTGCGTGGCAGGAGGTCTGGTGGCGCTGAAGATCCGGATAGCGCTCGACCAGTATCTTTTCGATAAGAAGCTCGGATAACGGCCTCAGTATGGAAAACTGACTGATGTTCCAACCCTTGCGCATAAAATATCTGGAGAGCGCATGATCAAAATAAATGCTCTGATCATAGAGCCCGTCATAATGCGGAATTCCCCGGGTTGTCTTGCGCACCGTAGTATCATATTCATCGCCGATCAGCAGACGACCGATACCGCGTTTACGTAAGAGCGGTAAAACGCCGAATAGAAAAACTGCCACAGTCCACAGCCGAATCGGATACTCATCAGAACGGACATTGGTAAAATCCTTGCGGATAAAGGGCATGCGCTGCAGCATCCAGGCAAACAGGCGATCGGAATTGACCCACACCCGGGCCGTGTTGGGAATGTTTTCTTTAAAATGCCGGTAGGCGTTCAGGGCGGTAAACCAGTGCCGCCCGGACTCGTTGACAAAAATCGGATGGACTTCGCGGCCGAGTTCATTGATCAGCCCGTAGCTTAAAAGGCTGTCTTTGCCGCCGCTGGACAGTATACAATGCCGATGCCTGTCAGCAGGCCATAGCTGCCACTTTGATTTGGATTTAAAGGCGGGAGGTTCCGGAAATTCCAGCCTGGCGCGCAGATATTTTTGCAGTTTCACTACGGGCAACTCACTGATTGCACCGGTCAGAAAGGGATTGGGCTCTATAAATTTTTTAACATAAATTTCCCGGGCGGTGTTTTCGGCCATATCCTGGATAAAACGCCGATCGAGCTCGTCGAAGGCTCCCTGGAAAACAATGGCTGTACAAAACAAGCCATAATTGAGGGCCACCTGGGCGGCAATCATATCCGCTAAATTCTGTGATTCCGGCTCCGCAGGATCAAATACCGTCTCTTCATAGCTGTAAATCAGTTCCGTTCGATCCTCGCCTCCTTTCCAAAAAAGGCGATAGGGCGCCATCAGCCTTCTGGGTTCAAGTCTAACCGGGCCAATCTCCAGCCGTTCAAAGACCTGTAACGCTGAAAGCGGGTCATTTGCGGGTTTTTGGGGAGCAGATTTCCGGTTGGGTTTCGGCTGTGTTTGTTTTAAAGCCATAGGTGTTCTTTCTATAATTTATTTAACATACGAGTTTAAGAAATCCACTAAAGCACCGGCCCCATCCCGCAGGACATCTAAAGCCGGTAGACCGACATCTTTTTGGATCGCATCGCAGACCGGTGCTATTTGGTCGGCAGACAGGCTTTCGTGGTTGATGGTAACCGCCACAACCGGTTTTCCGGACAGAAGCTCGATCGCCTCGATTTGCCGGGCCAACGGCTGTATCGGATAGCCGGGGAAGCCGTCATATTCAAGCCGCGCCGGCGCGTGTTGCAGGATGATGATGTCGGGCCGTCCCGCAGCCAGGATTTCGAAGCCGCCGGGATAGGCCGGGTTCATTAGGCTGCCCTGCCCTTCAATCACAATAATGTCCGGTTGCTCTTCCTTCCAGGCCGTCCATACCGCATGCTCGATTTCACCGGCGACAAAATCGTTCACCAGCGAATCCATGATAATCCCGTATTTGACGCCCTGCATCCAGGCGGTCTGACCGGTGCCGATCATCTCAGCGCGCAGTCCCAGATCTTTGAAGCCGTTGACGATCAACCAGGCCGTCGTGCGTTTACCGATTGCCGAATCGGTTCCCAACACAGCAATCTTCAGGGCCTTGACCTCCTCGATTTTACCGCTGAAAAAATGAAGTTTTTGGATTCGCAGCGGCTTACGAATATCTCTAATTTTAACATCATATTGAGCGGCAAGCTTCTTCATTTCGTGATCTTCCGAGAGATAATCGTGCAGACCGCAATCCACGTTCAAACCAAATGAAACGGCATTTTTGGCATCCTGCCGCGCTTTTGAAGTCAGGCGACCGCCGTCCGGGGCCAGACCGACAACGAAGTGTGTGGCCGGATGCGTATGACTGTCGGCCTCCTTTACGGCCTGTTTCAAGGAACCAAAAATCGGAATCTGATTTGCTTTACCGTCCAATACAGCACCGGCATCCTGATCGGCATAGCGTGAATCGACAACCGAAAGGACACGATATCGTTTCGTGAACCTGACCAAACCATGAGCGGTTTTACCATTAGGCGTGTTGAAGGCCCCCTCACAATAAACGATGGCATTTCCCTCCGGAAGTGAGTTCATGACTTCCTCCCTGTTAACATTACGACATAACGATCGCCGGCCAGTGGCTCTTTTTGATGCTGTTCCATCAGCGCGATCAAACCGGCGGTCGAGGCCGGTAAAACCTGCAAACCTTCTTTTTCACGAATCAATTTCGAATAGGAGAGCATCGCTTTATCCGAGGCATCGGCCGCCCAGCCATGGGTTTGGCGGATCGCTTCCAGGGCAACATCTCCATCAATGGCATGCCAGTTAATCAACGGTTCATTCACGCTGGTTTCCCTGATTTGCGCGGGATCAAGGTCTTCACAGGTCGGCATGTTCTTTAAAAATGCCTGCACAATCGGGTTTTTGCGGAACGAAGATCCAGCGATGATGCGCGGCATGCGAGAGGTTTTGCCACGCCGGTAAAGGCTCAAGAAACCCCTGTAAATACCGGAAAGCGTAGTGCCGTTTGAGACCGGGACTGCAAGTGCCAGAGGTGCGTCCCGCAATTCATCGTAAATCTCATGAGCAATTTGCCCATAAGCGCGCAACTGGGTAACGGTATTATCTCCACCCGGGTTGGCATCGTAAAGCTCGTTCTTTTGGGCCAACTCCTGAGAAACAGTTACCGCTTTTTCATAATCCCCGGCAACCCGAACAATTTCTGCGCCGAGCTCTATCATTTCTTTTATCCGGTTGGTATGATATTTTTCGGGAATGCAAATCCGGCATTGCAGCCCGGCGAAGGAGGCGGCCAGCGCCATTGCGACGCCGTAATTTCCACATGTCGCCATCGTAATGGCATCAAAGCCACGCCGCAGGGCATCCATGGCCTGGGCAAACGCAATCCGATCCTTTTGTGTACCGGTCGGATTGCCGCCTTCAAATTTGAGGAAAATTTGGCGCAGACCCACTTCTCTTTCAATATTGCGGGCGCGCACAAGCGAGGTATCGCCGACTTCAGAATCAAATATGTCTTCATAGGCCTCCAGACGCTCATCCATTGGCATGCCTGAATCGGCTGAAATTTTGCGCTGCTCGTCAAGTTCCCTGATCACCTTGAGGCCTTCGCCGGTGGCCCCGTCCATCAAATTGTAGCGCTTGCTTTCGCCTTCTGACCGATAGTCAACCGTGTCATTTTGATCTTGCATTTTTTCCTCTAAATTTTGGTTAAAGGTTTATCTCTCGAATATTAATTCAACCAGTAATGGTTTTAATATCACTGAAAAGTCAGGACCTTTTCTAAAAAAGTGGTTCCCGATTGAAAGGCAACAAATATGCCAAAATATTAACTTATTGAAATTTATAGGTATTTTTAATTTTCGCCAAATTCTATCGGAACTTGATATTCCGATTTTGTAACAAATTGCTTTTTTTATATGAACAATAACCACAAAACCAGCTCTAATAAGTTGTAATTAATAAATTATTTGAGTTAAGAAGTGCCCGTTCCGAAATCATAATCTTGAGAATCGATAATTCACTTCTTATAGGGTTAGGCGCTATTTGTAAATTGCAATTTGTGCCCAACTTGAAACAGATTTGAATCAAATTGACTGAAATGATTGACGATCTAATTTTGTTGACATTTCAGTAAAAGATATTAAAAGCTATCTCAAAATTAGCAGTTGGCCTTGGAAGACAGAGGAAAAAAGGTTCTACGGTGCTCTAAATTTAGAATTGCCTAAAATGCCTAAAATGATCTAAAAGGAAAAATATGAAATCTATTCTGGTTACCACCTCCGAACAAAAATTGTTCCATACCATACGTTCTTGCTTCCCCTCGAGTTATCGTGTGGATCGTGCGCCTGAAAAGCACCAGGCAATAGAATTACTGCCTAAAAGACGCTACGACCTTATATTCATTGACCTGGACATCCTTATTGAAGAAGTACCTGATGAAAACTACAAAGAGGCCCTGCAACCTTTCTGGCAAATATACCCCACAGTTGAAATAATCATTATGGCCCCTCATAATCAGATTCACAAAGCCATTAAAGCAGTGAAAGCCGGTGCGAGTGACTATCTTCCCTTACCCGCAGATCCAGAGGAAGTAACGCATGTCGCTGATAGCATCGCCGGGTCCATAATGATACAATCGCAGCTGGATTATTTACGGGATCAGTTCTGGGACGTCGATTCGCTTGAGCTCGTGCAGACAAAAAGCCCTGCAATGAAAAAAGCATTCGACAAAATCCGTTCCGTTGCCCCAACTAAAAGCACGGTATTGCTGATCGGAGATACGGGAACCGGAAAAAGCGTTCTGGCAAAACTGATTCATCAGCACAGTAACCGTCGGCAAGCTCAGTTCATCAGTGTTCATTGCGGCGCTATCCCGGACACGCTGGTTGAAAGTGAAATATTCGGCCATGAAAAGGGCGCTTTCACCGGGGCCATAAAAAGAAAACTCGGAAAGTTTGAAATCGCCAGCGGTGGTACCATTTTTTTGGATGAGATCGGCACGATTACGCCTTCAGCCCAGATCAAATTATTGCAGGTTCTGCAGGATGGGACATTTCAACGCGTGGGCGGTGAAGAAACCCTTAATACGGATGTCCGGGTAATTGCCGCCAGCAATGCGGATCTTAAGATGATGTGCGATGAGGGCCGCTTTAGAAAAGATCTATATTACCGGCTTAACGTATTTCCCATCGAAATACCGGCGTTAAGAGAACGAATTGAAGACATCCCCTTGTTGGTTGAGACCTTTTTAAGAAACCTGAATAATTTTTCGCTGAAAACGATACATTCAACGCATCTCCAGGTACTGGAGGCCTTCAGCAGGTATTCCTGGCCGGGTAATATCCGGGAGTTGGAAAATTTAATCGAAAGGGCTTTTATACTGGAAACTTCCGGAGAGCTGACACCGGAGAGCTTTCCCGGCGAGCTGTTTGATTCAGAATCCACTCCCGTATTTATCCCCTCGAGTGAGAACCTGACATTGACCCAGGCCCGGCAACGCGGAGTTGAAGAGGTTGAACGAAATTATTTAAAAAATGTTTTGGCCCGCCATAAAGGCAAGATTGGCGAATCGGCCGAGGCGGCCGGGATCAGCACCCGCCAGCTCAACAAGCTGATGAATAAATACGGGATCAAAAAAGAAGAATTTAAACCCCAGTAAACCTTGTTTGCAGCCGCTTTTTTTTAAATCAGAACCGCTGATTCCGAGAAAGAGAAATTTCGGAATTCAGATTTCCTGTCCGTATTTTCCTTTAGCAGACCATCCTTTTGTGTTCTCTCTCTCCATTTTTGATGTGTATCTGGGTTTGCCACTTTATAAATTTGGGAACTGGCAGTTCCGACCGCAAATCGGTCGAATTGAATATTTTAATTAATATCAAGTAGTTATTTAGTTGGCATGGTGGTTGCTGAAATTAGACGTCAACATACAACTAAAAATGGGGCCGCAAACCCCAGATTGAAGGCCACAATGATCTGTGTAGAAGGCATCATAATTCCTGCCAACTGGGATAATAAAGGCAACGTGGTTGACCTGGTTCTCGCAGCTCGCGATGAAGAAGAGTATCTGATTGGGGATAAAGAACAAGTTACCAGATTAAAATCATTTTTAAGGCAGGAGGTAAAGATAAAGGGAATCTTGCGAACCAAAGAGGGCAAAAAGATTATTAAAGTTAAAAAATTCAGCAAACTAAAAAAACAAGACTAACATATCCAAAATTTATCTTTAAAGACAACGTCAACAACCTGTAACATGGAGGAAAGCAAAATGGGAAAAACCATGAAGAAGATCTTTTTAGGAATTTTAATCATCGGTCTAACCGTCTTTCTTTCAGGAATCGCGGTCGCCGGATCGCAAATCAGTATCTCGGGCGTGATTAACGAAGACGGTCAGCTGGTCGACGATAACGATATCGCTTACGATCTTGCCGAAAATGAACAGGGCGAGCAAATCATGGAAATGGTCGGCCAAAAAGTTGCGGTAAAAGGAACGGTGATGGAAGCTGAAGGGACAAAAATTATTACCGTAACCGAATTCAAGTTACTTGAAGAATAAGGCCTCCAGTCAAATTTTTGTAAAGAGAGGGGGAATTCCCCCTCTCTTTTGATAAAACCGCAAAAGGAATGAAGAGATGAAATTGACGAGCTGGAAATTCTGGAAACTTGATCATAAAAATGCCCGCAAGTTAAAGCCGGAATCTTCAAAATTGCCGAAACCCAAAGATCTGCCGACTCGAGTTGGAATTTATATGGTTACCCAGTTAAAGCTGGATCCGGATTGGGTTTGGTCATTAAAGGCGGTCGTGCGGCCGATGGCAGAAAAACACAACTTTGAAATAAGGATTTTCGATCCCAGAGAGGCCGCCATCAGCGACGTGATCGTTAAGGACTTTAACACCCTAGATGACTTTCCGGAAATGATCCTGTTTGCGGGTTGTTTTAACAAGAACAAAGAACGGGTCGATATTAAAAGAACTGCAGATAAGGCCGCGTAAGAATTTTAACCGATGAAGGCGGATCCATGCGGACCCGATTATAACAGAAGGTCCCTGAATGCCGCCGGATCTTTTGAATACATCCGGATGGCTTCCCTATAACCGATTTCCTGCACAAGAGTGATCCCTTTTTCCAGGTGCCGGTATTTTTCAAATTGGCGTTTAGCGGCAATGTCCATTTCGATATAGGAAGGCGCAAGATCCTTCATGTGGTCTTGGAGGATATCCGGCAAAAGCCGATAGACGATGCCCCCCACAATTGCCTCTTCAACAGCCATCCAGTCCTCGACTGTTTCTTCCACAGATTTTAAGCTTCTTTGATGGCTCTGCTCAACTGCTCTTTTAATTGCGCTTTCGGTGTATGCTCTTAAGGTGATATGTAAGGTCTCTTCAGCGGGTACCATTAATGCCGTATAAGGGTTAGCGGCGCTGTCTTGCCAGATGGTATATTTGTCTTCAAGAAATCCGATGCTTCCGTTTTCGTTCATAATTAGGGTGCTCGTATAGGCACCGACATCACCGCTATAAAGTTTGCCTTTCAGTTCGATTTTTACTTTTTTATCGGTTTGATTGGAAAAAATATAGGTACCGATATATTCTTTTGCGAGATTATGGACGATATACACCGTGACACCCTCATTTTTTTCGTGACTCACAGGTTTGCTGC
>Ga0316578_10000356_pt1 | contig 14513 bp, 11 predicted proteins | sample J0NA_2_FD_203076 | JGI IMG/M metagenome (GOLD analysis project Ga0316578, IMG submission 203076) | Rhizosphere microbial communities from salt marsh grasses in Alabama, United States - J0-2_160517rDrC | ecosystem: Host-associated > Plants > Roots > Rhizosphere | place: USA: Alabama | collected... | reverse complement strand
CATGGAATCCAGGTAGCAAGCCGCGAGCCGCCCCAGACCACCGTTGCCGAGCCCCGCGTCGCACTCTTCTTCGGCAATCCGGTCGAGGTCGACACCGACCGCAGCCAGCGCCGCGCGAGTCTCGTCCAAGATACCGAGGTTGAGCAGTCCGTCCTGGAGCAAGCGACCGAGCAGGTACTCCAGTGACAGGTAATACACCCGCTTCGGTTGGGTTTGCTTGTAGCGTCGCCAGGTGCGCGTCCAGCGATCGAACATGCGGTCACGCACAGCCCGCGCCGCAGCGTGGTACTGGTCGAGCGGCGTGGCGGCTGACGGATGCTTTCCCCGGGTGTGCTGAACGTGATTGATGAACGATTCCGTGAGGGCCTGCTGGTCCAACGGGAGGCCTTCCGGCGGCAGGCTGTCGACTGGGCGCTTCTTCATGGAGTGATTCGTGCGAGGGTTGGTTTGGGTCAGTAGTCCCTATGACGGGGGACGGGTAGCGGAACGCATCGCGCAGGGCCCTCACCACCGAGGTCGACGCCGCGCTCGGCGGCGGTCGCGGCGGTCGCAGGCCTCGGCGTTGCCGGCTCGGCAGGCCTGGTCGAGTCGCTCACAGGCGGATGCGCCACCCCGCCGGCAGGCCTCCTGACAGGCCGCCAAGTCACCCTGATCACAGCGTGCCTGGGCACGGTGCAGCCGATACCGTCTGGATGCGGAGCTGGCGATGATCAGAAGAATCCCCAGGCCCGCTGTCGTGTAGACGATGAACGATGCTTTCCGCTTGATGGCCATGTTCTACAATGGTTGCCTGGCCCGAGAAACGGCACGGGCGACCACTGCGTAAGCTTCGTACGTCATGCTGACCTTCAAATCACCTGTCGCCATCGCGGTCGTGGCAGTGGCGGGGTGGCTGAGCGTGGCCTGCGCCAAGGACCAAGCCGCCGAGCAGACAGCCAAAATGCGTGCTGGTAGCGCAGCGACTGCCCCCAGCGCCCGGGCCAGCGCAGAGCTCCCGACCCGCCACCTGCGCGCTGAAGGCCAACTCGGGCCTGGCCGGGGCACTCTGGTGCTCGGCCTCGAAGCCCCCCCCGGGAGCAAGCTGACCCGCGGCGCGCCGCTTCGGGTGGAAGCCAGAGGAAAGGACCTCGATTTTCCGCATCGAGTCTCGACCGAGCTCGATCCGGAGAAGCTGCCCATTCACCTGCCCGTCCAGGTGGCCGACGGCGCGCTGGGACCGGCCGAGATCAGCCTGTCGTACTACTGGTGCAAGATTGGCGACGAAGCCGCGTGTGTGCCGGAGAAGGTCCGACTGATCGTGGAGCTCGATCTGCACGGAGACGCACCCGGGGGAGAAGCCTTCTTGACGTACATTCCGCCGCCGCACCGGTAGCGAGGCTCCGCACCGGCGCCGGTCAGCAGCCGTTTTCCGCGTGCCCAAGCTCGGGTAGCCTCGGGGGCATGAACGCGGGTCGCTTGTCAGGCGGGATTCTGAGGGCGGTGGTGGCGGCAATCCGGCACACGCCGGCCGCAGGCTTGGTGGTGCGCTCACTGCGCCACGACCTCGGGGTGGATCAGCTCGGCAAGCTGGCGCCCGATGCTCGGGGGCGGCTCCCCTGCGACACGTACCCCCGACGCGCAAGGCCACTGCGCGAGCGCAGCTGGCCGGAGCTCGGGGCAGCCCCGCTGCCCGCGTGGCCCCGAGGCTGCCCGGCGTACGCCGAAGCCTACCAGCAGGGGCAGATCCGACCGGAACACGTGGTCGAGCAGGCACTGGCCCAGGCGCGGGAGCTCGCCGATCGCACGCCTCCCTTGGGCCCGCTGCTGACCTACGACGATGCGCGCGCTCTCGACGGCGCGCGCCGAAGCGGCCAGCGCTACGAGGCCGGCCAGCCCCTGGGACCGCTGGACGGAGTACCTCTGGTGGTGAAGGAAGAGGTGAACCTCGAGGGCTTCCCGACCCGCGTGGGCACCGCCTGGCGCCCGGAGGTTGCGGCGGAGCGCGATGCCGTCGTCGTGTCGCGTCTGCGCGCGGCCGGGGCCGTGATCCTCGGACAATCGTCCATGACAGAATACGGGCTGTCTCCACTCGGCGCGAACATCCATCGCACCCTGCCGAGAAATCCCCACGACGTGGGCCGACTCGCGGGCGGCAGCTCCACGGGATCGGCCGTTGCGGTTGCCACCGGTCTGGTTCCGGTCGCGCTGGGCGCGGACGGGGGCGGCTCGATCCGGACGCCCGCCGCTCTCTGCGGGATCTTCGGCTTGAAGCCGACCTACGGCCGAATCCCGCTCTCGGGGCACGGCATGCCCTGGGGAGGCAGTGTCACGCACCTCGGACCGCTAGGAGCGTCGACTGCCGACCTGGCACTGCTGACCCAGATCTGCTCCGGGCCGGACGACGCGGATCCAGCGAGCCAGCAGCAGCCCCCGCTCGACCCTGGCGAGTTGCTCGGCGCAACTCGGCGCGGTGTGGATGGGCTCGAGATCGGCATCATCGAAGGCGAGTGGGAGGCCGCGGACGAATCCGTGGCCACAGCCGGCCAAGCTGCACTGCGGGCGCTCGAACGTGACGGCGCGCACCTGCGACCGATCCGAATCCCTCTGGCCGCACAGGCAGCTGCGATCGGCTATATCACCATCGGTCTCGAAGCGCTCTGCGGGCTGCGCGAAGCCGAGGGCCACATCCACGAGCTGGGGCCAGACGTGCAGCTGCTCATGGCAGGGCTCGCGACCTTCGGGGCAGACGAGTACCTGGATGCCCAGCGCCTGCGCGTAACGTTGCGCGATCAAGTGGCGGATGCGCTGCGCGCGGTCGACCTGCTGGCTCTGCCGACGGCCGCGACGCCCGCTCCGACGGTCACCGATGCCCAGGCGCGCAAGGGATTCGTCGACTCGGCTGCGCTCAACGCGATGTGCCGCTTCGCTTTTCTGGCCAATCTCACTGGCTTGCCCGCAGCCTCGGCGCCAGTGGGCACGGACGAGCAGGGACACCCGGTGGGGCTGCAGCTCGTGGGTGACGCGTGGGATGAGGCCACCGTGCTGCAGGCGGTGGCTCACCTGGAGCGCATTGGAGCCGCCCGCGTCACCCGGCCCGACTCGGCGCTGGAGTCTCTGGTGTGAGCCCGGCGCGCGGGGCATGTCCGGGAGGGCTCAGATCTCTCCGGCCTTGGCCTTGCCGACCCACTCCCGCACTTCTTCCTCGATGATGCGCAAGGCCGTGCCCTTGAACGGCCGGAACAGGAACGGCACGTCGAGCTCCAGAGCGATGTCCGATTCCCCCACCTCGAGCGACCCAGTCAGCGTGACTCCCTTGACCGTGAAGACAATCTCCGCTCTGCGCTCGGTGGCCCAGCGGGTCTGAGGATTGTACTTGGCGAGCTTCCGCTTGTAGCTCTCGAACGCGTGTTCGGCGACCTGCTTCGCGCGATCGATTCCAAGGCCGTGGTGTACCGACTGCTTCATGGTTCGTCCTCTTCGGCGCTGAGTGGGCGCCAAGTGGCAAAACCCTAACCAGTTCGCGGCGCCAAATACAGTGATCTCTGACGCAACGGTTTTGGGGTGGGGCCCCGCCACGCGCGCGTGGTGGGGCGGGATCTTTCTCAAAGACCCCGGAACAACGACGCTAGTCGGCAATGGCTCGGGCTACGAAGGACGACGTGCGCCCTCACCCGGTGGGGGGCGCTCTCGTCCGGAGCCAGCTTCGCGCCGGGAACTGGCCAGCTCTGAGGCGAAGCGCCAGACCTGGCGCGTGAGGGGCGGTGACGAGGCCCGGACTCGGCTCCAGGACGAATTCCGCCCCCGTGGCCGGACCTCGTGTGCTTGCAGGACCCCGACTCGTGCTATCCAGTGTGAGCGGACCATGTTCTGGAAGCGCAAGGAGCCGAAGGCCGATAGTGACAGCGTGGGGGCCGAGCGCCTCGCGACAGTCGTCCGCGAACACCTGAGCGGGGCAGACGAGGCCACGACGCACATCGTGGTTGCAGTGGCCGGGCTCTTGGCGAGCGTGGCGTACGCCGATCGCGACTTCTCCGCGGACGAAGAGGCGAAAGTCATCGAGGAGCTCGGGCGCGTGCAGGGACTCACGGCGGAAGGCCCGCGGGCGGTCTGCGCCGCTCTGCGTGACCACGTGCTCGAGCTCAGCACCACGCAAACGCCTCGGTTCGCGCGAACGTTGGTGGAGCTCGCGGATCGGGACCTGCGCCTCGAGGTGCTGCGCGTGCTGATCGAGCTGGCGGCTGCGGACGGCACCATCAGCCTCGACGAGGTGAATCATCTCCGCTTGCTGACCCGGTCCCTGGGGCTGACGCAGGACGACTACAATCAGCTGCAGGCGCGCCACCGGGACAAGCTCGCCTCACTGAGATGACCACCGAAGGGGGACGACATGACCGTCCAGACCGAGCACATCGAGATCAGCACGCACGGAGAGGCGGATGCGATCGACATCACCGAGGACGTGAGGTCGACCATTGCGAAGAGCGGCCTCCGGGACGGTATCGCCTGCGTCTTCGCACCCGGTTCCACCGGAGCCATCACCACCATCGAATTCGAACCGGGCTGCATCTCCGACTTGCAAGGGCTGTTCAGCCGAATTTCCCCCCGCAACCTGGAGTACGAGCACCACAAGCGCTGGGGAGATGGCAACGGCCACAGTCACGTGCGGGCAGCCCTGCTGGGTCCATCGCTCAGCGTCCCCTTCATCGAGGGTGAGCCCACGCTCGGCACCTGGCAGCAGATCATCTTCGTCGATTTCGACAATCGCTCCCGATCACGCCGCTTGGTGCTGCAGCTCGTGGGAGAGTAGCGTCCGGGCGTCATTCGCCCAGCGCACGCCCTACCGCCACGATGGCCTCCTCGGGGGTGGCTGCCGGAACGATGACGTCGTCACGCTTCTCATCCAGCGCCTGACCGGCGAGCTTGCTGCTCCAGCCCGGGACCTCGAGCGCCACCAGGGGGCGACCCAGCTGCCACGCCAGCGCAATCTCGGAAAGTGTCCCGGCTCCCCCGCCCACGGCCACGACCGCATCGGCCGTGGCCACCACGAGCACATTCCTCGCACAGCCCAAATTGGAAGGCACCGCGATGTCCACGTAGGGATTGCCGGCTGCACGGTCGCTCGTGGGAAGGATGCCCAGGACGTCCCCCTCGCGATATCCCTGCGCAGCGTGGGCCCCTCGCGAGGCGGCCTCCATGACACCGCCCATTCCTCCGGTCACCAGGCGCCACCCGGCTTCGACGATCAGGCGGCCCAGGCTTTCCGCGACGGGCAATGCCTGGGGTGGTGGACGCGAGTTGCCCACCACCGCCACGATGCGTCGATGCGTCACGCGCTCACTCGGGGTTCGTGAACGTGCAGTAGCACTCGTTGTTCTGGTTGAAGCGGCACTCCTCGCCCGGCCGGCACGAGCACCCGCCATCTGTGGTGCACGGCGCGATCTCGGCCCAGAAAGCCGCCAGACTGCCGTCGGCGTACTCCTGGTAGGGCAGCCAGATGGGCTCGAACGAGGGATCTCCCGGACGGGTGAGGTCGATACCGAACATCCACAGCTGACTGCGTCCACCACCCGGAATTCGCCAGCCATATTCAATCCGCGTGCTGAAGCTGACGAAGACGATGTTGCCGGTGGGACCTTGAGCGAACGGTGCGAACTTCGGAACGGTCACGTGGGGACCGACGCCACCCGAGGCGTCGGCCTGCGCCTGAGTGAACTGCCCGCCGCGGGCCAGTTCGACACAGGTCGGGCCTGGGCACGTGTGGGGACCTCCGGTCGACGGCACCATGTAGAGCACGCCAATGTCCGTCTCGTCGTTCTTGTCGCTTGCCGTCAGACCCGTAGCCGATACAAACACGACGTAGTCGCCAGCCGGCGACCAGGTCGGGTAATAGTGAGTAGCGCCGGGCTGGGGCACGGTGAGCTGTACGGGAGCACCCACGGTGTTGTTGATGACATCCATCACCACGATGCCCGTCGGGCTGCAGGTGGCGTAGCTCCAGGCGCAATTGTTTGCCATTTGCGTCACTGTCGCGGCCAGCTTGGTTCCGTCGGGCGAGAACTCCGGCAAGATGGGCAGCGACCCATCGGGGAACGGCGAAGCCGGATCATTCTGGATGCTGAACTTCTGCAACGCCACGCCGGTTCGAGTGTCTCGGAGCTCGAACCAGGCGGGCCACCCCTCCGGAGCCTCAGCACCATTGATGGCCGCAACGGTACCGTCGGGACTCAGCGCGACATTGTGCCCGAAATTGTCCAGCGGACCTTCGGTGACGCTACCGTTGTGGGTAACGCCGGCGCCAGTGTAGGGCGTGGCGCCAGGCCCCGCGGGCCTCAGATAGGGCTGATCCGGAGCGCTGGTTGGCGCGACCTGGATGGCAGCCGTGCCCTCGCCATCGTCCTGGGAGACCGCAAATGCGATGGTGCTGCCGTCGCGGCTCACGCTGTGGCAGGCCGCGCAGCGAAAGCTGTTCTCGGGCGTGCCCGGACCGATGAACTCCACCGACCCGCGCGAGCCGAACTGCGCGCGGTTGATGGCCCAACTCGCGGCCGCCCAGTAGTAGAGGACCCCGAGCAACGGAGCCGGGGAGAAGCTGATGGTGATCGGTGCCGACGTGTAGACCGGACCACCGGCACCGTCGGTCTCCTGCACGGTCAGGGTCATGCTCTGACCGGCATGCGTCATCCCCAGGTAGTACCACTCGGACGCGGGCATCTCGACGGCGCAGCCAGGCGTGGTGCACGAGAAGTAGAAGCGGTACATCGCGCCGTCCTGGGCAACGGCCTCGACCCGAGCATAGGTGTTCGTGTTGACCGCTTTGCTCCACTGCATCTCGATGTCGGTCAGATTCCGCGGGTGCAGGGACCCGTTGAGCGGGTAGATGATCTCCGGTGCGCTGCCCGCGCCGGGCGCGCCGAAGTAGAGCTGGTCGACGTTGTCCGGAAGATTCGGGTCCTTCCAGGAATCCACGCCGTCGGTGTTGGTGGTGTACATGACCCACGGCGGAGACAACCAGTCGGGCCAGGCCTCGTCGCCGGAGCCGGTTCCTCCACCCGTGCCGATGGGCCCACCATCCGTGTCGATGCTGAGGCCCCCCGTGCCTTCGGCGGAGCCGCCACCGGAGTTCTCCGAAATCCCCCCGCCACCCACGCCACTGCCCTCAGCAGAGCAGGCACCCACGGAAGCCGCTACCGCACACGGTAAGAGCAACACGAGCCATCGGATCCAGCTCACCTTCTTGCGCAACATTGCACCGGTCCTTTGTCTAGCTTGGTCAATACTGTGATCCGCTCTCGGAGAAGTAAGCAGGAGCGGCGCGGGGAGCTGCCCATCCCGTGCACCGAGCCAAATCGGACAGCGTTCTCTGTCGAGCGTGCCACTCATAGTTTAGGCGCCAGCAGGTCGTGGTGAAAGCGACCCTCGGGCCACTCGACGTCAGCAGTCGCTTATCTTCAGCGTAGCTGGAATCCACCCCTGCGAACACAGTCCGCTGGCGCGTGTCTACGTGGGGTCTGACGTGAGGCCGTGCGCGAAAATAGGCTGCCGCACGCCGCACGCGTCACGGACGCCAGCACTCGGTTGCGCTCCATGGAGCGCCGTTGCTCGGGGCTAAGGTGAGCTGGGTCGTCCGCCGAGCGCTTCGACGAGCTTTCGCGCTTCTTCCTGGCGGTAGCCGCCAAATGAACCTCGCGCGAACGGGGCGAGCGCCTCCCGCGCTGCCTCCGTGCGCCCCAAGCGCACCAGGCACATCGCGCGGTTGTAGCGCGCCTCCACCGCGAACCGTCCGCCCGGGGCAGCGCGGAGGTAGGCTTCCCACGCCCCCAGCGCCACAGCGGGCTCGTGCTGCACGAAGTGGGCACGGTGGGCTCTGCGATACAGCGCGAGCTGATCTCTCGCCGCCCGCCTACGCTTGGCTCCTGCCCCGCCAGCAGCTGCGGCGGTTGCGTCGTCCTCAGCGGTCTCGTCCGGGGCCTCCTCGGCCGACGGAGGTGCGGTGACCGAGCTTGCTTCGGGCATCGCCTCGACCAGTCGCTGGGCTCGAGCTGCGGGGCGGGCCGTCACCCAGCGCCGGACCGGTGCGGTCGGGGGAGCCACATCGACGTCCGCGGCGACCTCGACGCCCACGGCGTCGGCCACCGCCACGAGCACGCGGGGCAGTCGCCCGGTAGCGGCAGCAAAAGCCGTCGAGCCGAACAGCACGGCCGCCAGCGGGACCAACAGCGCCAGCCGCGTCCCGCGACGGCGACGGCGTTGGTGCAGGCTGGCCATGACGCGCGCGCGGGTGAATCGCTCGCTGTCATTGCCAGCAACGGTGCTGTCGCGCAGGGCTCGCGACGCCTCTCTCAGAATGTCGTCGCTCATTGGTAGCCCTCCTCCGCCAGCGCCGCGCGCAGCTTCTTTCGCGCGTGGAACAGGCGCGTGCGCACCGTGGCCTCGGGCACTCCCACCACCGTGGACACCTCGCGCGACGAACGCTCTTCCACTTCACAGAGCACGAAGGCAATCCGCTGGTCCAGCGGGAGCTGGTCCAGCGCCCGACCGAGCGCAGCTGCAAGCTCCTGGCGCCGAGCCGATTGCTCGGGATCCGGCGCCACCTGAGGCTGGGTGGCCTGGTGGGCCGCCAAACGGTCCAGGGCCACCCGGCGCCGGCTGGCGGCGCGCACATAGTGCTTGGCGTGGTTGACGGCGATGGAAATCAAGAACGTGCGCAGCGACGCATCCCCACGAAAACGCTCGATGGCTCGCGGCAACGACACGAACACCTCGTGCACCAAATCCTCGGCAGCCTCCGGCTCCCCGACGAGCCGCTTGGCAAAAGCTCGCACCGTGGCGTGATGCTGGTCATACACCTCCCCTACGGCCGCAGGCTCCGCGCGACGCAGCCGGTCGACGAGGATCTGCTCAGGGTCGGCGATTCGGTCTTCCAGGGCGCCGTAAGGTACCGTGAGATTCAGATCCGTGGCGGTCATTTCCATTTGAAGAACGGAGCGTCGGCCGGAGTGCCTCGCCAACATCGGGGTGAGTGTGGCGCGGCGGGAACAGGAGTGCGAGAGCACAGACCGGTGCTTCTGGGCTGGCTCCGGCAGTACCTCATTGGTTAGTTCCCGCTGGGCGAGAGCCGTTCAACGCAAACGACCGAGACACAGACACCTTGAATTTCAATCAGTTATCCTGGTGCGGACGCCGGGACGGGCTCTCGCCGCCGGGGTGCACCTCTTCACCGAACGAGCGCCGTCAGCATGGCAAACAGCTCGTTGCCCAGTCCGACCACTTCCCGCAACGCGTCCGCTTTCGCATCGCCGCCCAGCAATCCGCGCCCTCCCCCTCGCCCCGCTTCATCCCGTCCCAGCCAGTCTCTTCAACTCTTCCGGCATGGGGCAGAGCTTCTGGTCTTTGTCGATGCACACGACCTCGACGTCAGCGGAAACCAGTAGCTCTCCGGCGCGTTCCACCAGCTGTCGAAACGTACCGCGGTACTCCGAGTCGATCCGAAAGGTGGAGACCACGTCGACCGTGTCACCCAGCGCACCAGGCTTCTTGAACTTGATGTTCATCGCGTAGACGACGACGGCGATGCCTGCCCGATTCCAGTCAGCAACGCTCTTGCCCGTCGCTGTAAGGCATTCGGTTCGCCCACGCTCCATGAACTTGAGGTAGTTCGCGTGATAGACCATGCCGAGCGAATCGGTGTCTTCGTAGTAGACCTTGTACGAGACTCTGTGTTCCATGCGCACTCCGTGAGCCCGAATCGAGCGTTTGCACGATCTACTTCACCCTCGCGAGAAACGCAGTCCGTGTTGCTGAACCACGCTGGCGCAGCGCAGCGCGACCGCACCGGACCGGCCGCGAAAACCTCTACGCCCTGCGTATTGACGCGGAGTGTCGCCCCAATTCCGCTCGTGACGCGACGTGTCGCCTGAAGGTCAGATTTCCGGCTCGGCCGTCAACGGCCCTCCGGCCGAGCCGGAGGTCGAATCGCAAAGAGACGTCAACGTAGGGCGATGCGCGCATGACGCATTGCAAACAGTCGGATTCGGCTCGCGCTGAGACGCCCCGGACCTGGCGCACGGCGGCGCAAATTATTTCGGCTGGATCGCCTTCATTGGCATTGCTTGTCGCCCCCCATTTCGTATTCCCTGTGCGCCATGACCGGCCTGGACAAGGAATCACTCGAACAGGTTCTGACTTCGCTCAGCGAATTCGGCAAACGGGAGATGACCGACGAGAACCTGCTCCGGTGGGATCGCGAGGACGTGGTTCCGATGGACGTGGTCGAGCGGATGTACGGGCCGGAGCTCGGCATACAGCTGCTCTTTCTTTCAGAGGATCTCGGCGGCATCGGCGGCAATACCTTCGACGTGTACCGCGTGTGCGAACGACTCGCGTGGTGGGATCTGGGAATCGCCACGGCCGTCTTGGCGACGTTCCTGGGCAGCGATCCGATTCACGTGGGAGGAACGGACGAGCAGAAGCAACACTGGCTGACCAAGATCGCCGAGGAAGGTGCGCTGGTGGCCTACGCCGCGACCGAGCCTTCGGCAGGCAGCGACCTGGGGGCTCTGCGCACCACCGCCACCCGTGTGGAAGAGGACGGCAAGATCGTCGGCTACCGGCTCAACGGAAGCAAGCAGTGGATCAGCAACGGGGGCGTCGCCAGCTTCTACACCGTTCTGGCCAAGGCTCCGAAGGGTCCAAGCTGGTTCATCGTGGAGAAGGGCACTGAGGGGCTCAGCGCCGGGAAGCCCGAAGAGAAGCACGGCATTCGTCTGAGCAACACGGCTGCTCTGACCCTCGACGAAATCTACGTCGATGCCGATCGGCTGGTGGGCGACGAGGAAGGTCAAGGGCTGCTCCAGGCGCAAGCCGTCTTTGGCTACACGCGCGTCATGGTCGCGTCCTTCGGGCTGGGAGCCGGCTGGGCAGCGTTGGATCGCGCCATCCCGTATTCGGTCGAACGCATTCAGGGAGGCGGGCCTCTTTCGGAGAAGCAGGGCTACACCCACAAGCTCATCGTGCCGTGGGTGGTGATGCTGGAAGCAGCGCGTGGCTACATCGAGAAGACCTCCGAGCTCATTGACGCTACCGAGGGCCTGCAAGGCCAGTACAACACCGAGGGCGCAATTGCGAAATACCTGGCCTCCGAAGGAGGCAATTCAGCTGCCGAGGCCAGCATCCAGGCGCTGGGCGGGTACGGCTACACCCACGAGTACATGGTGGAGAAGATCAAGCGCGACGCCCGCATCACCACCATCTATGAGGGAACCTCCGAAATCCTGGAGATGACCATCTGCCGCGACCGCTGGCAGCAGCACCTCAAGACGCGGGGTGGTTACTATCGCGATCAGGCCGACGCGCTGCTGCAGATTCATCGCCAAGACGGCAACGTTGGTGCCGACGTTGCCGCGCTGGCCCTGCGCGGCCTCGCCGAAGTGCTGGAACGCGCTCGCGTGGGACGCCTCACGCGGAACCAGCACGTCCTGTTCCGGCTCGGCGAAGTCATCGCGCACGTGGAAGGCGCTGCCTGCCTGTGTGAGCGGGTAGCGGCGGCCGCCGCTGGTCGCGCCAACGAGAAGTCGCCGCAGCGTTTCAATGCCGCGACGCAGGCGGCCATAGCGCGAGTGTTCGCCCGTCAGGCCGCAAGCAAGCTCGTGGCGGATGGCGTGCGCTGGGTCGCTGGAGCCGACGGCGTGCCCGCAGGGCAGATGCAAGCCTTCGAAACGGCACTCGGTGCACGTGAGATTTACGCGGCCCAGGCAGGGCTCGTGGAAGACATGAACCTCGTGGCAGATGCGATCTACGAACGCAACTGACACGGCGCAGACCATACAGCCGAGACGGTAGAGAACCATGGCCGAAACGACGCATCGCGCGATTGCAGTGGTTGGAGTGAGCGCGATCATGCCAGATGCCCCCGACGCCAAGGCGTTCTGGGACAACATCAACAACTCGAAGTACAGCATCACCGAGGTCCCTCCGGACCGTTGGGACGCCGACGCCTACTTCGACACGGACCGAAAGGCGCGGGACAAGAGCTACACCAAGATTGGAGGGTGGGTCCGCGACTTCGAGTGGGATCCGATCAAGTGGCGATTGCCGATCCCACCACGCGTGCAGGACGCCATGGACATCGGGCAGCAGTGGGCGGTCGCCTGCACCCGCTCCCTACTGCTCGACTACGGCTACCCCGAGCGGCCTCTCGACACGGAGCGGACCGGCATCATCGTGGGCAACGCCATGGGCGGTGAGCGCCACTACGTCACCGCACTGCGCATCTCGCAACCAGAGTACATCCGCCTGCTCAATGAAACCGGCGCCTTCGCCGAGTTGCCGGAGTCGACCCGCGAAGCGATCATTCGCGCGTTCCGCGAACATGCAGCCAATGCCTTTCCCCCGGTCACCGAGGACTCGATGCCGGGTGAGCTGTCCAACTGCATCGCCGGGCGCATCGCCAACGTGTTCGGCTTCCGGGGTCCCAACTACACCTGCGACGCTGCCTGCGCCTCGGCCATGGCGGCCATCACCGCTGCTGCGGGCGGCCTGGTCGAAGGCGACTATGACGCAGTCATCACGGGCGGCATCGACCGGAACATGGGCGCCAGCACTTTCGTGAAGTTCTGCAAGATTGGAGCGCTCTCTGCATCCGGTTCTCGTCCGTATGCGGAGGGAGCCGATGGCTTCGTGATGGGCGAAGGCGCGGCCCTGCTCTTGCTCAAGCGCCTGGCGGATGCCGAACGGGACGGAGATACCATCTACGCCGTGATCCGCGGCATTGGGGCCTCCAGCGACGGCAAAGGCAAGGGCATCACCGCCCCGAACCCGGTGGGGCAGAGGCTGGCCGTGATGCGCGCCTGGGAGAATGCCGGTCTGACGCCCAACGAGGGAATTCTGATCGAAGGGCACGGGACCTCGACGGCAGTCGGCGACGCAGCCGAGCTGCAGTCGATGCAGGACGTGTTTGGAAACGCCGTGCCGACCCGACACTCCATTGCTCTCGGCTCGGTGAAGTCGAACATCGGGCACCTCAAGGGCGGCGCCGGCGCGGCCGGTCTGTTCAAGGCCAGCCTGGCCCTGCGCCACAAGGTTCTTCCTCCCAGCATCAAATTTCACGCTCCGAATCCTGGATTCGATTTCGAGCACTCTCCCTTCTACGTGAACACCGAGCTGCAGGACTGGAAGCTCCCACCCGGGAACCCGCGTCGCGCCGGCGTCAGCGCGTTCGGTTTCGGCGGCACCAATTTCCACGTCGTGATGGAAGAGCACGTTCCGGGTTTGCTGACGAGCCAGAGCCGTGGTCGCACCAGTGTCGCCGTGCCCGGAGCGGGCTCCGCACCGGTCGCGCAGACGAAGGGGCCCCCGCGTGGTGCTTTGGTCTTGGGCGCGGCCGACGAGGCCGGGCTGCTCGCTCAGCTCAAGCAGGTGCAAGCGGACGCCGCCGCGGGTCACGCCCCCCCGCCCGCGCCCCCATCCCAAGCGGCGCTCCGAGCGGCAGAACGGCTCTCCATCGACTATGCCGACGCGGAAGAGCTGGCTACCAAGGCCTCCCGGGCCATCAAAGTGCTGGAGAACCAAAATGCCTCGGGCTGGAAGGCACTGCGAGCGCGCGGCATCTTCCGTGGCAGTGGAGCCCCCGCCAAGATTGCATTCCTCTACACCGGCCAGGGCTCGCAGTACGTGAACATGCTGCGCGAGTTGCGGGCGACCGAGCCCATCGTGCGCGAGGTCTTCGACGAGGCCGACCGCATCATGGCCAAGCACATCGACCGACAATTGAGCTCGGTCATCTTCGTCGATGCCAACGACGAAGCCGCGGTCAAGGAATCCGAGGAAGCCTTGATGCAAACGGCGATCACCCAGCCTGCCGTGCTCACGGTGGATCATGCGCTCACCAAGCTGCTGGCGGTGTATGGCGTGCGGCCGGACATGGTGATGGGACACAGCCTCGGAGAGTATGGAGCGCTGGTCGCAGCCGGCAGCCTGCCGTTCGAGGACGCGCTGGAGGCAGTCAGCGCCCGGGGTCGTGAAATGACCCGCGTCTCGGTCGCCGACAACGGAAAGATGGCCGCGGTGTTCGCGCCCATCGAGGACATCCAGCGGGCACTCGAGTCGGTGAAGGGCTACGCGGTGCTGGCCAACCTCAATAGCTCCCGCCAGGCGGTGGTCGGGGGATCCAGCGAGGGTGTGGATGAGGCTTCACGCGTCTTGACCGACGCCGGTTTCAACGTCATCCAGCTACCCGTCAGCCACGCATTCCACACCAAGATCGTCGCGCAGGCGATCGAACCGCTCCGCGAAGTCCTCTCGCGGCTGCGCCTCACGCCGCCAACGACGCCGATCGTGGCCAACGTCACCGGCGAGTTCTACTCGATGGATCCGAGCTCCCGTGACGAGATGCTCGACATCCTCGGACGCCAGGTGGCGGCCACGGTGCAATTCGTCAAGGGGCTCAACACGCTCTACGAGGCCGGCGCGCGGGTATTTGTGGAGGTGGGGCCGAAGCGCGCGCTGCAGGGCTTTGCCGAGGACGTCCTCGGCGAGCG
>Ga0316578_10000355_pt1 | contig 14513 bp, 16 predicted proteins | sample J0NA_2_FD_203076 | JGI IMG/M metagenome (GOLD analysis project Ga0316578, IMG submission 203076) | Rhizosphere microbial communities from salt marsh grasses in Alabama, United States - J0-2_160517rDrC | ecosystem: Host-associated > Plants > Roots > Rhizosphere | place: USA: Alabama | collected... | reverse complement strand
ACGATTGCTGCTGAACTGAGGCCGGGCTCAGCCCAGCTCGCCGTGCCGCAGCGCGTCGAGCAGCAGCTCGCGGTTGCGGTAGCGCACGTCCTCGCCGGTGATGACGTAGACCACCTGTTCGGCGATATTGGCAGCATGGTTGCCGATGCGCTCCAGCGCGTGGGCGATGGTCAGCAGGCCCGCGAGCTGCTGGCCGTGCAGGCTCCCATGGGCCTCGACCAGGGTGCGGTTCAGGCTGGACGCAGCCGCACGCAGGCGCGACTCATCCTGAAACACGCCGGTGGCCTTGGCGAGATCGGGTACCGTCAGGCCGTCCACGGCGCGCTCCAGCATGCAGCAGGCAACGGCATCGAGGTCCTTCAGGCCGGTCGCAACGGAGTCGGGCACCGTCGCGGGGCCGGCATCGAGCATGCGCAGCACGTTGCGGGCGATGCGCTCGGCCTTGTCGCCGCCGCGCTCCAACTCGCCGACCACCTTGGCGATGGCGAGCACGAGGCGCAGATCGGCGGCCGTGGGCTGCCGCCTGGCGATGACCGCGAATACCTCTTCGTCCGCCAGCTGGCTGAGGCGATCGATTTGCGGCTCGCGGTCGAGCACGGTCCCAGCCGCGGCCCCATCACCGTCAAGCAGGGAACACAGGGCCATGCGTGTCTGCTCGACCACGGCCTCTCCCATCTCGATGACCTGCGCGCGCAGCTGCGTCAGCTCACGGTCGTAGGCGGCGACGATGTGCTGGCGATTGGCATGGCTGGCAGTGGGCATCGGAGGGCTCCCCATCGTCGGCGGAGTGCGATCGAACGGCCCGACCGCAGTCCCGCGGATTGTCGCACAGGAGGCCGGGGCCGCGTTTACGGCTGCATGACAGCCCCGGCGAGCTGCGCGAACTCCGCGCTGCCGCGGCGAGCTGTGGGCTCCCGTCTCGTAGGAGTCTGGGCTGCGGAGACGGAGCGAGCCTTTGTTGCGCGGGCGGGGTGAGGCCTGGAGCCGGACCCTTAATCCTGAACATCAGCAACGTAAGAACGCGCGATCGGCGAATGCGCTTCGCATATCAACCCGATGCTGGTCTGCGCTTCAAGACGGGCGAGTGTTGAGCCGCCGGCCAGGGACCCGAGACCTTACAATGGCACCCTGGTGCGAACGGCCCGGCCGGCCGGCATCGCGCCGTTTCCGACATGCAACCCGGCCCCGTTTCGACAGCAGCCGCCGACGCAATCCACGATGCGAACCGAGACAGTGGTCGACCTGATCCGCCATGGCGAGCCCGAGGGCGGCGTCATGATACGAGGCCAAGGCGTCGACCATCCGCTGAGCCCGGCCGGTTGGCGGCAGATGCGCGATGCGGTGGGCGATGCCGCGCCCTGGGACCAGGTGCTGAGCTCGCCTCTGGCACGCTGCCGGGAGTTCGCCTGCGAGCTGGCCGTGCGCCACGGCCTGCCGCTGGCCGTGGACCCGGAGCTACGCGAAATTGCGATGGGCGCCTGGGAGGGCCGCCGCCGCCCGGAACTGGCTCGGGACGAGCCGGCCGCGTACGAGGCGTTCCTGCGCGATCCGGTAACCCACCGCCCCCCAGGCGGCGAGCGGCTGGAGACCCTGCAAGCCCGCATCGCCCGGGCCTATGAGCGTCAGATCGCCACCCACCCGGGCAGGCACCTGCTGATCGTCTGCCACGCCGGCGTCTCGCGGGCCATCGTCGGCCACCTGCTCGGCGCCGCACCGCTGCACTGGTACCGCATCCGCATCGACTACGCCGGCGTGACCCGCATCCGTCACGGACGCTTCGGCGCCGCGATCGAGCACGTGAACGCGCGGCGGGTGCGCTGAGCCGGTCGCCCCAATGCTCGGCGCCCTGCTCGACATCGTCGTGCCGGTCTATGGCATCGTCCTGGTCGGCTTTCTATACGCGCGCCGCCACGGGCCGGACCTCAGCGCCGCCAACCGACTGAACCTGGATGTCTTCACGCCGGCGCTGCTGTTCGACGTCCTGGCGGCCAAGGACTTCCAGCTCACCGCCTATCTGGACCTGGCCGGTGCCGGGCTCGTCGTGCTGCTCGGCGCCGGCCTGATCGCGCTGGCCGTAAGCCGGCTTACCGGCATCGCCCCACGCACGCTGGTACCGCCGATGATGTTCCTGAACTCCGGCAACATGGGCCTGCCGCTCGCGGTGCTGGCCTTCGGCAAGCCGGCGCTGCCGGCGGCCGTCGTCCTGTTCATGGTCGAGAACCTGCTGCACTTCACCCTCGGCGTGCGCATGCTGGACCGCCACAGCCATCCGCTTGCGCTGCTGCGCATGCCCATGATCGTCGCCTGCCTGCTCGGCATCGGCGCGTCCCTCAGCGGCCTGCATCCGCCGGCGGCCATTGCCGAGGGCGTCCATCTGCTCGGCCAGGTGGCGATCCCGCTGATGCTGTTCGCCCTCGGCGCCCGGCTCACCGACGCGGACACCGCGCACTGGCGTGTCGGCCTGCTCGGGGCCCTGCTGCGGCCGGCGAGCGGCCTCATCGTGGTGCTGCCGCTGCTGTGGCTGCTGCCGCTGGACGGCGACCTTCCCGCCCTGCTGGTGCTGTTCGCGCTACTGCCGCCGGCGGTGCTGAACTACATCTTCGCCGAGCGCTACGGCCAGGAACCGGCCCTGGTGGCAGCCATCGTCATCTGGGGCAACCTGGCAGGGCTGGCCGTGATACCCGTGGCTTTGGCCGTGCTGCTGGCGTGATCGGCCGCGGGCGCGACCCGCGCGCCAGGCGTCCAAGGCACCAGTCGTCGCCCCGATGCGGGCAATGTCCTACGTAATCCGTCGTATACTCGCCCGCTCCTTCAGACCGAGCCGAGACACTTGGTCGAATTTCCTCCAGCTCATCTTCCTGCCGGTCATCACCGTCGGCACGACCATCATGAGCCGGTCCTCGGAGCGGCGCGCGGCCAAGGATCACGTCCGCATCCAAAAGGAGTTCGCGCTGCTCAAAAAGCCCATGCGGAGCTCAGCGAGAAATTGCAGGAAATCAGTCTGAGCATGGAAGAGCTGTTGCGGCGCGGCCGCCCGGAATAGGCTTTCCCGCCTGGCGACTGCCACCTGACTGGCCGCCCGTCTTGCGGTGGTCCGGAGCGCGACCGGCGAATCACCCTGGTTGTCGGGTATCATATCTCGTTGACCGGCGGCGGTTCCCGCCGCCGCAGCTGCGCGGCTGAAACGCTGCTCAAAGGACGTTGTACCTGTCCCGCCGATGCCCTTCCTGCCCAAACCGATCCAACGCCCGCGGCCGGCTGAAGCTGGCAGCGCTGTTCGGCATCGGCACGCTGTGGCAGTTGGTTCAGGCGCGGGCGCGGGCCCGGCCGCTGAACGCACTGGCCGGGACTCGCATCGGCATCGGCGCATCGACCTGGCGCTGGAGGTCGAAGACCCGGACGCCCAGCGGCTGTCCGTGCTGCGCTGGGACCTGACAGAGATCGAATCCGACGCGGCGCGCATCGACGTGCCGCTTCCTTATACAGACGAGCTCTATGACCTGCGGCTGCACATCCAGCTGCTGGAGCAGAAGCTGGAACGCCTGAACAACCAAGGGTCGCCCGCATGATCAAGCTGCGCACTTATATCTACATCGACTCGCTGCAGCCGCAGCTGGCCGAGTACATGGGCACCGTCTCCCAGGGCTTTCTGCCCGTGCCGGGCGACGCCTGCATGTGGATCGAGGTCTCGCCCGGCATGGCCATCCACCGCCTCACCGACGTGGCGCTGAAGGCGACCCGCGTGCACCTGGGCCAGCAGGTCGTCGAGCGCGCGTTCGGCTCCATGGTCATCCATCAGCGCGACCAGAGCGACGTGCTCGATGCCGGGCGCGCGGTGCTGAGCACCATGGGCGCCCGCGAGGAGGACCGGCAGAAGTGCCGCATCGCCTGGAATGAGGTGATCCGCGCCATGACCCCTGACCACACCGTGCTGATCAACCGCCAGAACCGGCGCGGCTCGATGATCCTGCCGGGGCAGAGCATGTTCATCCTGGAGACCGAGCCGGCGGGCTACATCGTCTACGCCGCCAACGAGGCCGAGAAGGCAGCCAACATCACGCTGATCGACGTGCGTGCCGTGGGCGCCTTTGGACGCCTGACCCTGTCCGGGCGCGAGGCGGACATCGACGAGGCCGGCCGCGCGGCCATCAACGCGGTGCAGAACCTGTCCGGCACCGAACGACCGTCGATCGGCCACCACTGATAGCCCTCCGCAGGCCGCCGTCCGTTCCCTGCTTCGCGGGCATGCCAGCCCGGCCGGCATCCGATGCAGGCGGTTCGGTCAGCGCCGGCGCAAGCGGTAGACCTGCTCGATCAGGCGGTCGAGCCCGCGCTCGCGGAAGCGGGGCTGCTCGGCGAGGACGTCGACAGCGGCAATGGGCTCGACATCGAAAGCGGAGCCGAACAGATCACGCACCTCGCCTTCCGCGACGGCGAACGGCGGCCCGTTCATCTGCGACTGCTCATAATCCAGCGTGATCAGCAGGGAGGGGCACTCCGGCGACACCAGTTCGGCAAGGCGCCGGGCGTACCGCGGGCGCATGTCGGGCGGCAGCGCAATCAGCGAGGCACGGTCGTAAACGGCCCCGATGCCGGGGACGTGGACGGGCGTCAGGTCGAAGAAGTCGCCCAGCAGCAGCTCGATCTCATCCGCGACCGCGCGCCGGAATGGAGGGTCCTCCAGCCGGACCGCATCGAGTCGGTTCTCGGCCACGAAATCCTCAACGGCCAGAGGACTGATCTCGACGCCGAGCACCCGGTGGCCCTGCGCGGCCAGCCACAGCAGGTCCAGGCTCTTCCCGCACAGCGGGACCAGCACCCGGCTGCCGGGGGCGGCACCGAGGCGAGGCCAGTGCTCGGCCAGGTGACGGTTGATCTCATCACTGTGCCAGCCGATTTCGCCGCGCTGCCAGCGTTGATGCCAGAACTCGGGGGTCATGAGGGCCTCGTCACTGCACTCAGGCGTCCACTTTGCGAAAGCGCAGAAAGTAGTTGGTCCGCAACAGTACCGGCTCGTCGAGGAGCCGAAAGCCGGCCTGCTCGATCTCGGCAATGACCTGCTCGCGGCCGGCGCGCACATGGCTCATGATCCAGCCATTGCTGACACCTGGCATGCGCCGGAAGTCGATGATCGCAAGTATGCCGCCCGGGCGCAGTGCCTGGTGGATGGAGGCCAGCATCGCCTGCGGAAACTCGAAATGGTGATAGGTGTCCGCCATGAAGGCGAGATCGATACTCGCCGGCGGCAGCCCAGCGCTGCGCGGCCGGTTGACCACGGGCACGACGTTGTCGACTTTGACCTCGGCGGTGCGCGCCATAATGCCGTCGACGAAGCTCTCGGAGATGTCTACGGCAAAGACTTTGCCGCCGGGGCGCACGGCACGGGCGAACAGCAGCGTGTAGAGCCCGGTGCCGGCGCCGATGTCGGCGACGTCCATGCCGGGCCGAAGGTCCAGCGCGGCCGCCACCTGGAAGCGCCGGTCGAAGACCTCCCGGCCGGGCGACTCGAACACGTCCCGCCAGCGGTCGTGGTCGGCGCCGTGGTAATAGGCATTGATGTCGGGCGCCAGGACACGCCCGGCCTCGTCGTCGCCGAGAGCAACGACGGATGCGGCAGCCAGTATCACGATCAGCAGCCGGGGTCGGGCGGAGCGGCGTGAAGTGGGGGGCATTGGCGGGTGGGATGAAGGTCGGCGATGGTCCGTGTGACTATCCGTTCAGAGGCCGGTTCCCGCTTTCCGCCCGCGATTAGTTCAGCCGCGCGATGACGCGCTGCACATAGTCGCGGGTCTCGGCGTAGGGCGGGATGCCGCCGTGGCGCTGCACGGCGCCTTCGCCGGCATTGTAGGCCGCCAACACCAGTTCCAGGTCGCCGTCGAAGTGCTGCATGAGCCAGCTCAGGTAGGCCATGCCGCCGCGCAGATTCTGCTCCGGGTCCCAGACATCGGCGACGCCGAAACGCTCGGCGGTGGCCGGGATCAGTTGCATCAGGCCCTGGGCATTCTTCGGCGACAGGGCATTTGGATTGAAGTTGGATTCAACCTCGACGACGGCGAGCACCAGGTTGGGATTGAGCGAGTACTCCGGGGCGAGTTGGCGCACCAACTCGGCGATAGGGCCGCGGGCCGGATGGTTGCCGATGACGGCGATGGAGGCACGGCCGTCGGCGATGCGTCCGTCGCTGAGACGGCAGACGGCCTCGCGCTTGGGCCTACCCCGGTAGCCGAGGCGCTGGAGCATGCGCTGTGCATGCGGGTCCTTGCGCTGGGCCGCCTTGTAGAACCAGGCCGCCGCCAGGTCGTCATCGCGGGCGCCGGCACGGCCGATGGCATAGATCCAGCCGAGGTGGTAGTGGGCAGCGACGTCACCCTTGCGGGCCGCCTTGCAGTACAGACGAATGGCCAGATCGATGTCCTTCGGCACGCCTTCGCCATGCTCGTAGCGCCTCCCCCATTGGGCAAGCTGTGCGGCATCATCTCCGGCGAAGATGCGGGCGAACGACGGTTCACCCGCCGGGGACAGGCCGCAGTAGAGCATCACGAGCACGCCGAGGATGCTGAGGCAACGGGTCGGGCGGTATCGCTGCTGGTCGCTGGGCATCTGCAGGTTTGACGATGTTCGCGACCGCGGCCGCAAGGCAAGGCCGAGCATCTCAGCCTGGCTGCCCGGCATCCGCCCGCAAGTTTGGTAGACTCCGGCCCATTTGGCAATTCCCGCGATGCCGCCGGGGCCTCCCGATCGCTCCGGCGGGCGCTCAATCGGCATGATCGAGTCCTATCAAAAGCTGCACACGGGTCGGCTCCTGCTGACGACGGAGGACGCCGGGCAAGCGCCGGAGCCAGCAGCAGTGCAGGCCCTGCTCGCGGGCATCGGGCTGGTCGGAGACCCGTTGCCCGAGGTCACCGGCGGCTTCGCGTCGGGCCCGCGGCTGCTGGAACTGATCGGCTTTACCGGATGCGCGGTACAGATCGACAGCGGCACCGGGGGCGGCAGCGGGCTGGTGCACATCCGCATCGAAGGACCACTACCCCGGCCTGCGCTGAAATACGGCCGCAACAGCCGTCCGCCCCGCTGCCCTGGATGCCGGGCCGCTCTGGCCGAGTGGCGGCAGCAGGTCGCGAGCCAGACGCAGCAGGAGCCCTTGCTGCGCTGCGCTGCCTGTGGCGCCACCCGTCCCGCGACGGATTGGGACTGGCGCCGCCACGCCGGCTGCGGGCGCCTGTTCGTATCCGTGGAGGAGGTCTTCCCCGGTGAAGCGCAGCCGCTGCCAGGGCTGCTGGACCGGCTCGTCAGCCTCGGCGCCGGTCCCTGGCGCCACTTCTACGTCCAGGACTGACGGGCTGACGGACCGGAAGGCGGGCTCACCTACCGAGCCCGGCTCCGAGGTTGGCATCGCCGATCCGCAGTGCTGTTCAGTGCTCGACCCGCAGACCCGCGGGCAGCTCCACCTCCATGCTGAGCGGCAGGTGGTCCGAGAGGGCATACTCCAAGACCCGCGCCTCAACGATGCGCAGCGCGGGCGAAACGAGAATGTGGTCCAGGTTGCGGGCCGGCCGCCAGCTCGGGAAGGTCTTCAGCTCGCAGTCCAGGCCGCGCAGACCGGAGGCGGCCACCGCGGCACGCAGGGACTTGGAGCCGCAGCTGCAGTTGAAGTCGCCCATCAGGACCAGATAGCGGTAGCCCTCAGCGAGCTCGACCAGATAGTCCAACTGGCGGCGGCGGGCACGCCAGCCGAGGGCAAGGTGCAGCACACAGACGGCAAAGGGCTCCGGAGCATTGACGAGCGGGAATTCGGCCAGCAGCGCGCCGCGGCCAGGCAGTCCCGGCAGCTTGTGCTCGGTGACGGTGGCCAGTCGCACCCGGCTCAGTAGACCGTTGCTGTGCCGGGCCAGGGAGCCGATCTCTCGGTTGACTTGGGCGAACCAATACGGATAGCCGCCCTGCTGGGCCAGATATTCGATTTGGTCCACATAGGCGCTGCGCAGGCTGCCGGCGTCCACTTCCTGAAGCCCGACGAGGTCGTAGCCATGCAGCATGGTGCCGATGCGCCCGAGGTTTCGCAGGCGCTCCCCGTGGGGCAACAGGTGCTTCCAGCCGTTGGCGAGGTAGTCGCGGTAACGCCGCGAATGGATACCAGCCTGGATGTTATAGCTGAGGAGTCTCAGCCGGTTCATCGCAGCACTCCGACATTGTCATGTCTCGGCCGCGAGCGCAGCGGGCGCGGCAGGGGCAAAAACGCGGAGACGGCCCGCGGGCCGTCTCCGTCGCGAGCGGATGCCAGCGGGGTCTACTGCCCAAGGCCTTCGATGTAGGCCGACAGTGCGGCGATCTCGTTGTCGCTCAGGTTGGCGGCGACGCCACGCATCATGCCGTTGGGATCGTTGTTCCGCTCCATGGAGCGAAACAGCTTCAGCGTCTGATCCAGGTATTCAGAGTGTTGCCCGGAGATCCGCGGGAAGCGTGCCAGGTTGTTGCCCATGCCGGCGGGACCGTGGCAGCCGCTGCATGCCGGAACGCCGGTCTGAGGGTTGCCCGCCCGGTATAGGCGCTCACCCAGGGCCACCAGATCCGGCTCCGCGGTACCGCCGGTCTGGTCCAGCGACGAGTAGTAGGCTGCTAGGTTGCGCATCTCCTCGTCGCTGAGGGGCATCGCCATGGGCGACATCTGCGCGTTCCAGCGCTCGTTGGCCTTGAAGTTGTTCAGCTGCTTATAGATGTAGCGGGGATGCTGGCCGGCGAGCTTGGGCCAAACGGGCTGTCCCGGAATGCCGTTGCCGTCGAGGCCATGGCACGCCTGGCAGATCTGATTGGCCTTCTCTTTGCCTTTCTCGGGGTTACCACCAAGGCCGACGCCGCCCTCGGTCGCAAGCACTGGGGCGGATGCGAAGGCCGCCGTGAGGAGTCCCGTGATCAGCAATGTCTTCATCATGACTACCGTTGATTCGTACGTTAAGAAGGGCTTGCACGCCGAGCCGCCGTGCGATTTGTGAGCAGTAAATCCGCCTATGTATATCAGAATTTTGCGATATACGTCAATCGCCGGGACCCGACGGATGCTGTCGTGGATTGATCTTCGCGAACCGAAGAAGTTCCGCGGCACGGCCCCGCCAGACCGCCGAATGTGACGCACTGGAATCGGACAGTGGGCCTGCGTGCGGGGGGCGGCCCGCGGGCAGCCCTGGCAGGGAGCCTGCCGCCGCACTCAGTGATGCTGATGCGGCATCGGCACGGCGGCGATGGCGCGCACCGGCGCGGACACCTGCTCCTCGCTGCCTTCGTCGAACGTCAGTGTCAGCGCGATCCTGTCCCCGGGCGCCAGCGGAACCGTCAGCCCGATGAGCATGACGTGCAGCCCGCCTGGAGCAAGCGTAACCGTCTCGCCCGCGGGAAGGTCGATACGCTCCACGCGGCGCATCTGCATCATCCCGTCCACCATGGTGTGGGTGTGCAGTTCGACTGTCTCGGCGGCTGCTGAAGAGGCCGCGATCAGTGCACGGTCGGCCTCGCCCGGGTTGGTCAGCTCCATGAACGCCGCGCTGTTGGGCTGGCCGGGGGGCACGGCGCGGACATAGGGGTTGGCGACCTGAATGTTCGCCGCCGGCTCTCCGGCGAGGACAGGCATGACGGCCAGGACGGAAAGAACAAGGATGACTGCACGGTGATACATGACTGCTTCCTGGTGGGACGACTTGGATCGAGAGTCGGCGCGATCTGGTGAGGCGGGAGCAGCAGCGCGGCGCTTCAATCTTTGCCCGGAAGATGGGCGCGTATCGTAGCAACCAGTGTCTCGGAAGGCGTCGCGTGTTCGAGCGTCGCAACAAGCCGGCCGCGAGGATCGACGACATAGGTATAGGCGGAGTGGTCGACGATGTAGCCCATTGCCGAGTCCGACTGTTCCGATCGCCGGTAAGCCGCGCCGTAAAGAGCGGCGGCCTGCGCCAGCTCGGCATCACTGCCGGTGACGCCGAGGATGTCCGGATGAAAATACGCCGCATAGTCGCGAAGGCGCTCCGGCGTGTCGCGCTGTGGGTCGACGCTGACGAACATCACCTGCACCTGCTCTCGCTCGGCGGGCTCGAGGGCTCGCAGCGCCAGCGCGATGATGGCCAGGTTGGTCGGACAGATGTCGGGGCACCAAGTGTAACCAAAGTAGAGCAGCACGACCTTGCCGCGAAAGCGCGACAACGCCACGGGGCCATCCGCACCGTGGAGCCGAAAGTCACCGCCCGTGGGTCGCTCCGCGAGCACCAGCGGGCGGTGCCCGGCGGCCTGCTCGACGCCTGGATGCCAGCCATACAGGAGCCAGGCGAGCAGGACGGCAAGGGCAACGACAGCGACAACGGCAGGGGCTTTTCGCATGGGTTCGGACGGCGCCGGCGGCGGATCGGCAGCTTCGCCCGGGATAAGGCGCTGCGGCCATGACGAAGCGCAAGTCGCAGCCGTGATCCGCCGCGGTCTCAGGCAGTGGTTGCCCGATGCTTCACGGCGAGCTGTGTGTAGTGCTCCGCCGTATATGCGAGATACTCGAGCTCTAGGTCGGTGAGAGTGCGCGTCGCCTTCGCAGGAACACCGACGTACATGTAGCCGGTCTGCAGAACCTTTCCGGGCGGAACCAGGGCGCCCGCGGCCAGCATGACCCGGGGCATCACGACAGACCGGTCCAGCACCCGGGCACCGATGCCGACCAGACAGAGATCATGGATTTCGCACCCGTGCAGCACCGCATGATGGCCGACCGTGACCCGATCATGGATGATGGTGGGCGCACCGCCGGGCAGGAACCTGCTGTCGTGGGACACGTGGAGCACGCTGCCGTCCTGGATGTTCGTGGCCGCCCCGATCTGGATGCGATGAACATCGCCCCGGAGCACACACATTGGCCAGACCGACGACTGCGGCCCGATCGTCACATCACCGATGACGACCGCCGTTTCGTCGATCCAGGCATCGGCCGCGATGCGCGGCTCGATACCCTGGTAGCTGCGCACATTGTTCATGGGCTCTCCGAGTCACGGGCTGTGACGCCGCTGCGTGACCGCCCATGCTAGCACGACCTCTCGTCGGCTGTGCCTGTCGGTCTCTGGTATTCTTCGCCTCTTGCAGAAATCCAGTCGCGAGGTCGCCGCATGCCCCTGCGCCTCTTGATGTCCATGCTGGCCGTTGGCTGCCTGCTGGTGAGCGGACCGCTGCGCGCGGACCGTACCTTCATCGATGAGCCAGAGCCATTCACCCCCAAGAGCGTCAAACCCGGTCGCAAGTGGACCGAGGGCGAGGTTCGGCTGCCGTCCTGGCCCAACGAGCGCGATCTGGTCGAGATCAAGACGGATTCCGCCGATGCCCGTTTCACCTATTATCTCGACGTCGACAGCCTGTCCACCGGCGATGACGGAGTCGTGCGCTACACGGTCGTTGCCGAATCCGCCAGCGGCGCCCGCAACCTAACCTTCGAGGGAATCCGCTGCACCCCGCGCGGGGCCTACAAGATTTATGCCTATGGCGCGAACGGCAAGTTCATGCCCGCAGACGTCGCCGGGGAATGGCAGCGCATCGACCCGCGCGGAATCGATGTCTTCCGAACCGAGCTGTGGCAACACTATTTATGCGTGCCCCGGTTGTTCAAACCGCGGCCGGAGAGGGATCAGATCCGGATGCTGCGCAGCGGGCGCGTCCCAGCCATCGAGAACCGGGGGTTTCTCACCAACTAACCAGCCGGTGCTCGATCGGGTTATTTGGAAAAGTCGCCCAGCGCACCGATTTCGCTTAGGAAACGCTGAGGCCGACGATGGCACTGGGTCTCCTGGCTCTGCGACACCGCGCCGGATCTGCCCTCGTGCAAGCCCGCTGATCGAAGCCCCCGAGAGCGCAGTTCAGGACTACGACCACGATGTCTACCCGCAATCCACTCCTCGACGATAACCCGCTGCCATCGTTCAGTCGAATCCGGCCCGAGCATGTAGAGCCCGCCATTGACCAGCTGCTCGCGGATGGGCGGGCGCTGATCGCCCGCATGGCAGCCAACGCGGACGAGGCAACCTGGGAAGGTTTCGTCGACCCGATCGAAGAGGAGGACGACCGCCTCGCGCGTGCCTGGTCGCCAGTCAGTCATCTCAACTCGGTGCTCAATTCCGAGGCGCTGCGCGCAGCCTACAATGCCTGCCTTCCCAAGCTCAGCGACTATGCCACCGAGGTTGGCCAAAATCCGGACCTCTACCGAGGCTACAAACACGTCTCTGAGCAGCCCGGGTTGGACGCCGCGCAGCGGAAGATGCTGTCGAACACACTGCGTGACCTCCATCTCGCGGGCGTCGACCTCCCACCGGACAAGAAGGCCCGCTATAAGGAGATCAGTCAGGAGATGTCGGGACTGACGAGCCGGTTCGAAGAGAACGTGCTCGATGCAACCAACGCCTGGACCAAGCACATCACCAGCGAAGACGCCCTCGCGGGACTGCCGGACTCGGCGAAGGCCCTCGCTCGCCAGCAAGCCCGCGAACGTGGACTGGAAGGCTGGGTCCTGACGCTGGATATGCCGTCGTATCTGCCGGTGTTGAAATTCGCGGACGACCGCCAGCTGCGCAGCGAGGTGCACGAAGCGTACGTGACCCGGGCATCCGATCAGGGGCCCAACGCCGGACAATGGGACAACAGCGCCACCATGGACCGTATCCTCGCGCTGCGGCACGAGCGTGCCCAACTGCTTGGCTTCGCCAACTACGCAGAACTTTCGCTGGCGCCGAAAATGGCCCGCTCCACCGATGAGGTCATGCATTTCCTCAACGACCTCGCCGTGCGCTGCGCGCCGCAGGCCAGGCGCGAGCTGGAAGAATTGCGCAGCTTCGCCCGAGATCACGGCGGGGCCGCGGACCTGGAGCCCTGGGACCTGGCGTACTGGTCGGAACGGCTGCGCCAGCATCGCTACCAGATCAGTGACGAAGAGCTCAAACCGTTTTTCCCGGTCGAGCGCGTCTTGTCCGGCATGTTCGCGGTTGCCGAGCGCCTATTCGGGGTGCGCATCGAACAAAGGCCGGGCGTGGATACATGGCATCCCGACGTTCGCTTCTACGAAGTCCTGGAGGCAGACGGCCGGCTTCGCGCGCGCTTCTACCTCGACACCTATGCCCGTCCCAAGAAGCGTGGTGGCGCATGGATGGACGTCGCCGCGAACCGCATGCGTACGCGCCACCGCGATCAGCTGCCTGTCGCGCACCTCGTGTGCAACTTTTCGCCGCCAGTCGAAGGACACCCATCACTGCTGAGTCACGACGAGGTCGAGACCCTGTTCCACGAATTCGGACACGGGCTGCACCACATGCTTACCCGGGTTCCCTACCCGCCGGTCGCCGGCATCAACGGCGTACCCTGGGACGCGGTCGAGCTACCAAGCCAGTTCCTGGAAAACTGGTGCTGGGCCCGCGAATCCCTCGACTTGATCGCCGGGCATTGGGAGACCGGTGCGCCCTTGCCCGATGACCTCTACCAACGCATGCTGGCCGCCAGAAATTTCCAGTCCGCGATGCAAGCCGTCCGCCAGCTCGAATTCGCGCTGTTCGACTTTCGCATGCACCTCGAATACGACCCGAACAACGCCGACGGCCATATCTATCGCATCCTAAACGCAGTCAGGGATCACGTCGCGGTGCTAAAGCCCCCGGCATTCAACCGGTTCGCGCATGGGTTCACGCACATCTTCTCCGGCGGCTACGCTGCGGGATACTACAGCTACAAGTGGGCCGAGCTCCTCGCTGCCGACGCCTTCTCGCTTTTCGAAGAAAAGGGGGCCTTCGATGCGGACGCCGGTCACGCGTTCCTGACCAACGTGCTTGAAAAAGGTGGCTCCGCCGACGCGATGGACCTCTACGTGGCCTTCCGCGGCCGCGAGCCCACGATCGACGCCTTGCTTCGCCAGTCCGGCATTCAGGCGTGATCCCCTGACTTTTCGCAACAGCAGTATGGTTTTGCGGGCGCAAAAAAAACGCCACATCCGGCCGGATGTGGCGCTCTTGAATAAGACCCTGGCGGTGACCTACTTTCGCATGGGGAGGCCCCACACTATCATCGGCGATGCACCGTTTCACTTCTGAGTTCGGGATGGGATCAGGTGGTTCCAGTGCTCTGTGGCCGCCAGGAAAAGGGGAGGCGAGCCGCGCGGAGGTTGCGCGGCGCCTGTATTCGGTGTGATCGCAAGGGTCTGGGCTGCGTTGGCAGCAGCACCCAAAATGCTTGGGTGTTATATGGTCAAGCCGCACGGTCAATTAGTACGGGTTAGCTTCACACGTTGCCGCGCTTCCACATCCCGCCTATCAACGTCGTGGTCTTCGACGGACCTTCAGGGACCTCAAGGGTCCAGGGAGACCTAATCTTGGGAGGGGCTTCCCGCTTAGATGCCTTCAGCGGTTATCCCGTCCGTACATAGCTACCCGGCAGTGCCACTGGCGTGACAACCGGAACACCAGAGGTACGTCCACTCCGGTCCTCTCGTACTAGGAGCAGCTTCCCTCAAGTCTCCAACGCCC
>Ga0316578_10000354_pt1 | contig 14516 bp, 12 predicted proteins | sample J0NA_2_FD_203076 | JGI IMG/M metagenome (GOLD analysis project Ga0316578, IMG submission 203076) | Rhizosphere microbial communities from salt marsh grasses in Alabama, United States - J0-2_160517rDrC | ecosystem: Host-associated > Plants > Roots > Rhizosphere | place: USA: Alabama | collected... | reverse complement strand
CCGCGGCCGAGTGACGGCGGCGGTCGGGAGGCGGTTCCGCGCGGGCCCGGCGCTCAGGAGGCGTCGGGCCCGTCGTCGTTCATGCGGCGCACGCGTCCCGCGTCGGGCGCGACGAACAGGGTCCGGACCCGGTCGGGGACGACCGCTCCGGGCGGGGCCTTCCTCGGCTTCCGGACGTACTTGCGCCGGGTCCAGTCCACGGGCACGGCGCCGCTCCCCCGGGCCTCGCTGAACACGGCGGCCGCCACGGCCGCGTCCTCCAGGTCTCTCGCCGGCGGATTCTGGTCGCGCCGGCCCCAGCGGAGGATCACGTGCGCGCCGTGCGCGTGCCGCGCGTGCAGCCAGATGTCCTCGGGAGACGAGTGGTGGAAGGTGAGATCGTCGTTGTCCCGCGCCGAGCGGCCCACCCGGATCTCGAGCCCGCCCGAGGACCGAAGACGGCGCCACGGGCGGCGTGGCGCGGCCCCGGGCGGGCGGCCACCGGGCCGCGTCGCCGCCGCGTGACGGGCGGCGAGGGCGCGCATCGCGTCCGTGGGGCCGTCGGTGCGGAGACGCGCGAGCAGGCGCCGCAGCCGGCGCTCGCGATCCCGCGCGGCGAGGATGCGCCCCGGAAGCCATCGCTGCGCGCGCTCCCGGCGCCGGGCGCGCTCGTAGTAGCCCTCCGCGTTGGCGGCGGCGTCGGCCCTCGGGTCGAGGCGGAGCGTGCGCTCCGAGCCGTCGAAATCCCGCAGCAGAACGGAATCGGCTCCCGGGGGGATCTCCCGCAGCCGCGCGAGGAGAAGGTGCCCGGCCGCGCGGAGCTCCTCCGGGTCCGGCCCGGAGCCGAGCTGGCGCTCGAGAGCCTCTCGGCGTCGGCGGATCCGGTCGAGGAGCCCGAGCAGGGCGGCCTCGATCCGGTCCGCCTCCGAGGACTCGCCCGATCCGTGGACCGGGGCGCCCGACGCGTCCTCCGGAACGCCCGGCTCCACGCCTTCGCGCCGTGCCGCTTCGGCCATCGCAGCCAGAAGGGAGGCGGCCGGCTCCGCGCCGGCCTCCCCGAGCGGGAGCGGATACGGCTGGGGTCCCCAGCGGCGCGCCAGAATCCAGGCCGCGCGACCGGGCAGGCCTCGGCCTCCGACGCGCGCCTCGCCCGCGGCGGCGGCCAGCTGCGAGACGCGCTCGCGGACCGCCTCGGGCGCTTCCGTACCGGGCCCGCCGAGGATCCAGCCGACGTTCACGGGGCTCGCCCACGCGATCTCGCGGATGAGCGCGCCACGGCGCTGGTGCGGATCGAGGTCCCGCCACCAGGCGCGCCACCGCTCCGGGTCGGGCGCAGCGTCCACCCCGAGGCGCGGTCGCGCGGGCGGGGGCCGGTAGAGGGCGCCTTCCCGGAGCGGCCGGTCGCCGGCCAGGCGTCGCCACAGCACGGACCGGATCATGCCGTCTTCTTCGAGAAGCGCGTTCCACTGGTTCGTGTGAAGCTCCACCACGAGCGACGCCGCTCGGGAGGACTCCGCGCCGGGCAGGGGGTCGAGTCCGAAACGCAGCCGGCGCTCGTCGCCGGGCGCCTCGACGCCGCTCACGAGGCGGGCGCCCGGAAGGACGCCGCGACCCCGACGTCGCCGCGACCGCCGGTCGCCCCGGGCGGGCCGCGCCACGACGTGTCCCGCGGCGGGGTGGAGGATCCAGACGAGTTCCTCCGCATCCTCGAGGACCAGGCGGAGCGTCCGCGCGACCGGGTCGAGGTGGAGCTCCTCGACGCGTCGCCCGACCAGCCCACCATGCAGCTCCGAGGCGAGCGCGGACACGAGCAGGGAGTCGTACCGGACCGGCATCGGCCTCCGGGCGGGGAGAGGTCCGGGGAAGGCGCCCCGGGCGAGGAGGTGAGTTGCGCGCGCCTCCACGACCCATATTCTGGCCTCGGCCCGCCGGCTACAACGCCGGGCTCCGGCCGGCATCGCGACCTCCCGCGGTCGCCGGCCCATCGCTCGCATTCCGAGGACGAGGCGTGACCGAGGACCTGCACCCGCTCGTGGCGGCCGCCGGCCGCACCGGAGAGCTGCCCGCGTGGGCCGTCTGCGTTCCACCGCGTCGTGAGCACGGCGCGCGCGTGGCCGCGTTGCTCGACGCGTGGGGCGAGCGCCTCGGGGTGCCGGAGTCCGAGCGCCTGCGGTGGCGTGCCGCGGGGCACCTGCACGACGCTCTCAAGGACGCTCCCGAGGGCGAGCTGCGCGCCCTCGCCGCCGAGGCGACGCCGGGCGGCGAAGATCTTCCGGCTCCCATCCTGCACGGCCCGGCCTGCGCGGCCCGGCTTCAAATGGACGGTGTGGGCGACCCCGAGCTGCGGGACGCGATCGCGTGGCACTCCACCGGACACCCTTCCTTCGACCGCCTGGGCCGGTTCCTCTACCTCGCCGACTTTCTGGAGCCCGGTCGATCCGCGCAGGCGGAATGGCGCGCCTTCCTGCGGGACCGGGCCCCCGTGGATCCGAACGGCGCGCTGGAGGAAGTGCTCCGCTGGCGGATCGCGCACCTGCTCAACCGGGGACGGCCCATCGCGCTGCCCTCGCTCGAACTCTGGAACCGGGTCGCGGGCGAATGACGGGGAGCGTCCGCGCCCGCGTCGTCGTCGGGGCACTTCTGCTCGGCGCCGCCCTGGTCGGCTCGTTCCTGCTGGAGCGACGCGCCGGTCCTCCATCGGGACCCATCGCGGAGTCCGCCGGGGAGATGCGGGAGGGCGGGCCCGTCGACATCCCGTTCGCCGAGCAACGACGGCGCGTCCGGGTCGAGGTCCTCAACGGGGCGGGGGAGACCGGAGCGGCGGCCACCGTCACCGACAGCCTCCGTGCGTGGGGCTTCGACGTGAAGACGTTCGCCAACGCCTCCCGGTTCGACGTCGAGGCGACGTACGTCATCGACCGGTCGGCGCGGGACGGCGCGGCGGCCCGCGTGGCGGAGCGGCTCGGCGACGCGGAGCTCCGGGTCGACCTCGAGCCGGAACTCTACCTGGACGCCACGGTGGTGCTGGGACGAGACTGGCGGGAGCGCCTCAGTCCGCCGCCGTCTCCGTAGAGGCGCGGGCGAGGCGCAGCTGCCCGCAAGCCGCGGCGATGTCGCGTCCGCGGGGCGTGCGGATGGCCGCTCTCATCCCCGCCGACTCGAGGACGCCGAGGAACGCCCTCGTGCGTTCGGGAGGGCTGGTCTTCCAGTCCCGCCCGGGGATCGGGTTCCACGGGATCAGGTTCACGAACACCCGGAGCCCCGAAAGGAGGCGGACGAGGTCCGACGCCTGGGAGGCCGCGTCGTTCACCCCGTCGAGGAGCGCGTACTCGATCGAGATCCGCCGTCCCTTCGCCGCCTGGTAGGCGCGCAGAGTCTCGAGCAGATCGGGCAGGGGATACCGCTTCTCGACCGGCATCAGGGCGAGTCGGAGGCCCGAGTCCGGGGCGTGGAGCGACACGGCGAGCCGGAACGGCTCCGGGCGACGGGCGAGCGCCTCGATCCCGGGGATCAGCCCGACCGTGGAGACCGTGATCCGGCGCGCTCCGAGCCCGAAGCCGGCGTGGAGCACCGTGAGGGACTCCATCACGGGTCCGAGGTTCGCGAGCGGCTCGCCCATTCCCATGTAGACCACGTTGGCGATCCGCCGGCCGTAGGTGGCCTCCGCCACGAGGTCCTCGTCGCGGAACTGGGCCGCGATCTCCGACGCGTCCAGCTGGCGACGGAACCCGAAATCGCCCGTCGCGCAGAAGCGGCACCCGAGGGCGCACCCGGCCTGGGACGAGAGACAGAGCGTGACGCGGCCCTCGGTCGGGATGAGGACCGATTCTACCTCCTCGCCGTCGTCCAACCGCCACAGGTGCTTGATCGTGCCGTCGGAGGACCGGGCCTCGAACGAGCGTTCCGCGGTGACCAGCGCGTACCGATCCGCGAGCGCCGGACGCAGGGCCGCCGGGAGGTCCGTCATCTGCGCGAAGCTCGTGGCCCGTCGCTCGTAGATCCAGGCCTCGACCTGCCGGACCCGGAAGGCCGGCTGGCCGAGGTCGTCCATGGCGCGGCGGAGTTCCGCGCGGGCCGCCTCCGGCTCGAGGCCGAGCAGCCGGACGCGCTCCCCGGTGGTCCTGCCGGTTCCGTCGCTCACTGTCCCGCTGCCTCCCGGTTTCTTGCTGGGCCCGTGGGTCGCGGGTACCTTTTCGCCATCCCGGACTCGGCCCTTCAGCGTACGCACGTGACGCCCGTTCCGTTCCCTTCGGAGGTTGGCCGCCATCGCTCCACTCGCCGGTTTCGAGCCGCCGCTCGCGTCCCTGCTGGAGCCCGCCCGCGTGCGAACGCCGATGGTCGCGCGCGACAAACGGGGGATCCTGCGGGAGCTGAGCGCCGTGCTCGCGACCGGGGCCGGAGTCCCGGACCGCGCGGACGAGATCCGGCGGGCGATCGAGGCGCGTGAGGCGCTCCTGAGCACCGGCGTCGGGCACGGAATCGCGCTCCCGCACGCTCGTACCTCCGCCCTCGGGTCGCTCCAGATGGCCGTGGGGACCACGGCGGGGCCGGTCGACTTCGACGCCGTCGACGAGAGCCCGGTACGACTCGTCTGGATGTTGGCCGCGCCGGCCTCCGCATCCGGTCTCCACGTGCGGACGCTGGCGAGAATCAGCGGTCTTCTCCGGGAGGCGTCGATTCGGGAGCGGCTCGTCGAAGCCGGATCGCCGCAGGAGTTTCTCGCATTCCTGCGGGAGGTCGACGCCGGGTGACCGGACCGTTCCGATCCCGCCGCTCCGCCGCACGGGCGTTCGCGCCGGCGGTCGCGTGGACGTGCCTCGTCCTCGTCGCGACGAGCCTGCCCGGAACGGTCGTTCCGGCGGTGGGCCCCTCCTGGCTCGACAAGGTCGTGCACTTCGGCGTCTACGCGGTGATGGCCGCGCTCTGGCGGCACGCCACCCGACGAAGCCGACTCGCGGCGCGTGCGCCGGAGGCACGACGGGTCGTGCGCGGGCTCGGCTGGCTGCTCGTTCCGGCTCTCGCCATCTTCGCGGGACTGGATGAGCTTCACCAGGCTTGGATTCCGGGTCGGTCGCCGTCGCTCGCGGACTGGGCGGCGGACCTGGTCGGGATCGCGGTCGGTACGTGGCTGGAAGCGGGCCGGGCCCGCAGGAACCGGTCCGCGCCGGCGGAGAACCCTGACAGGAGGTCGTGGGACGGTGGGTGACGCGGAGCGCGGAATGCCGGGCGCGACGGCGTGGAGGGACATACCCTGCGGCAGGCTGCGGCCGGGCCACGCGGGCCGGACCGTCCGCCTCGCGGGCTGGGTGCACCGGAGGAGGGACCTCGGAGGCCTCGTATTCCTGCACCTCCGGGACAGGACGGGACTCGTGCAGCTCTCGCTCGGGCCCGACTGGACCGATGCGGCGTCGCTGGAGCTTCTCTCCGACCTGAACCCCGAGGACGTGCTCTCGGTCGAGGGCCTCGTCGAGGCGCGCCCGCCCGACGCGGTAAACCCCGAGATGGAGACGGGAGGGGTCGAGGTCCGGGTGACGCGGCTCGCCCGGCTGGCCGAATCGGCGCCCCTCCCGATCCTCGTGGCGGTGCCGCCGGAAGAGGAGCTCCCGTCGGAGGAGCTGCGGCTCCGGCACCGGGTCCTCGACCTGCGACGGCCGGAGATGCGTCGCCACTTCGAGGTCCGGCACCGGGCCACGGCCGCCGCGCGCGAAGCGCTCTCCGACGAGGGGTTCCTGGAGATCGAGACGCCCTTCCTGACCCGCAAGACGCCGGAGGGGGCGCGGGACTTCCTGGTCCCGAGTCGGGTGCACAGGGGCGAGTTCTACGCCCTCCCCCAGTCGCCGCAGCTCTACAAGCAGCTCCTGATGGTGGCCGGGTTCGACCGGTACTTCCAGGTCGCCCGCTGCCTGCGGGACGAGGACCTCCGGGCCGACCGCCAGCCCGAGTTCACGCAGGTCGACGTCGAGATGACCTTCGTCGACGAGAACGACGTGTTCGGGGCCTGCGAGCGGATGCTCGCCCGGATGTTCGCCGACGCGATCGGCGTCGAAATCGCGCTCCCGTTTCCTCGCATGACCTGGACCGACGCGCTGGAGCGCTACGGCACGGACAAGCCCGACCTTCGGATCGGCTGGCGGATCGAAGACTTCACCCCGGGTCTCACGGGTCTCGGGTTCGGGATCGCCGACGGCGTCGCGGCGGCGGGCGGACGGGTGCGCGGGTTCGTCGCGAAGGGGGGATCGAGTCTCTCCCGAGCCCGGCTGGACGCGGCCGCGGATCTCGCGCGCGCGGCCGGGGCGAAGGGGGCCCTCTGGCTCAAGCGGACGGAGGAGGGCTGGTCGGGACCTCCCGCCCGTTTCCTCGAGGGCGATCCGGGCGCGGCCCTCGCCGCCCGGCACGGGATCGAGCCGGGCGACCTGGTGCTGCTGGTGGCAGGGCCCGACCGGGAGACGTCGTCAGCCCTCGATGCACTCCGGCGCTCGGTCGGTCGCGAGCTCGGCGCGGTGGCCGGAGAGTGGCGCTTCAGCTGGGTCACAGAGTTCCCGATGTTCGAGGCCGACCCGCAGTCCGGACGGCCGACGGCGAGTCACCACCCGTTCACCATGCCCACCGTGACCGATCCCGAGAGAATCCTCGCCGACCCGTTCTCGGTCGACTCGCGCGCCTACGACCTGGTGCTCAACGGGACGGAGCTCGTGAGCGGGAGCATCCGGTGCCACGTGCCCGAGCTCCAGAGGACGATCCTGCGCGTACTCGGGATGGAGCCGGAGGAGATCGAGGCCCGCTTCGGGTTCCTGCTCGAGGCCTTCCGGTACGGCGTCCCTCCGCACGGGGGCTTCGCGATGGGGCTGGACCGCCTCGCCGCGATGATGGTCGGCGCGCCGTCGATCCGGGACGTGATCGCGTTTCCGAAGACGACGGCGGCGCGGGGTCTCGCCGAGGGCGCGCCCTCGGCCGTGGAGCCCGGCGAGCTGGCGGAGCTCGGACTCCGTCCGCTCTGACCGCGAACCGAACCCGGACCAGGACGACATGCCCGAAGAGCCCGGCACGATCCCGGAGGAAGCGCTCGAGGCGCCGGTCATTCAGCACCGGATCCCGGCGGAGGGAGCCGACTCTCTCCTGCTCGCCGGCGTCAACGACGGGCACCTGAAGGCGCTCGCCCGGCTCGGCGACTGCCGGGTGATCCTGCGGGGCGACCAGATCATCCTGTCCGGCGCCGTCGAAGCGGTGGAGCGCTGCACGCCGGTCGCCCAGCGCATGATCCGGCTGGCGCGTCTCCGCCGCCCCTTCGATGGCGCGGACGTGGAACGGTTCTTCGACGAGGCGGTGCGGGAGCCGATCGAGCCCGGAGCCGAGGCGGAGGAGGAGACGATCGCGCTCCCCGGCGCGCGCAAGGTGATCCGGCCGAAGTCGGCCGGGCAGAAGTCCTACCTGGCCTCGATCCGGCAGCACGACATCTCGATCGGCATCGGACCGGCCGGGACGGGAAAGACGTACCTGGCGGTGGCGATGGCCGTCGACGCCCTGATGCGCAAGCGGGTCCGGCGCATCGTGCTCACCCGTCCGGCGGTGGAGGCGGGCGAGGCGCTGGGCTTTCTGCCCGGCGACATCCGCGAGAAGGTCGACCCTTACCTCCGACCACTCTACGACGCGCTCGAGGACATGATGCCGCCCGAGCGGGTGCGCAGGGCGATCGAGGAGCACACCATCGAGATCGCGCCGCTCGCCTACATGCGCGGCCGGACGCTGTCGGACGCCTTCCTGATCCTCGACGAGGCGCAGAACGCCACGACGGCGCAGATGAAGATGTTCCTCACGCGGCTCGGCCTGAATTCCAAGACCGTGATCACGGGGGACAAGACGCAGATCGACCTCGCGCGGCCCGAGGAGTCCGGGCTTCTCGACATCGAACGTGTCCTGCGCGGCGTGGAGGGGATCGCCTTCGTCTACCTCGACGAGACCGACGTCGTCCGGCACCGGCTGGTGAAGGACATCATCCGGGCCTACGCGGAGCGCGACGCGGCCGAGGCGGACGGCGGATCGTGACCGCGCGCTTCCGCGAGACGTGGCGGGACGCCCTGCGGGCGATCAACCGACCCCCCGGCGAGAGCTGGCAGGACCGGGTGGCGCACCACGGCGCCCGGGTCGCCCTCGTCCTCGCGGTGTCCGCGACCTTGCCCTTCCTGTTCCCGCGATCTCCCCTGCCGGAGGCCGTCACCCAGGCCGAGGGCTCGGTGGCGGACACGGACGTGATCGCCGCGTTCGAGTTCGATGTGCCCAAGGACCCACAGCAGATCGCCCTCGAGCGAGCGGAGGCGGAGCGCATCGTCCCGCCCGTCTACGTGCTCGATCCGACGGCGGCGGACTCCTCGCGAGACCGCGCTTCGGAGTTCTTCGCGGCCGTGGACTCGGCGTTCGCCGACACGGAGCCGACCGCCCCGGCGACCGACTCCCTCGGGGCGGCACTGGGCGTCCAGCTCCCGCCCGAGCAGTGGGGGCTCCTCGCGCGCCCCCGGGAGCGTCAAGCCATCGCGTCCGCGATCGACCGGGCGTTCGACCGCCTGCTGCCCGCGGGGTTCGCGCCGGTGCTCGACGTGCCGGGGCCGCAACCAGCCAGCGTGCTCGTGCGGGCTCCCGAGGGCGACCGGCGGATCCCGCGGGACTCGGTGCGCTCGGTGGGCGACTTTCTGGACCAGAGCGCGCGTTTCCTCCCGGCGGAGACTCCCGTCGAGGGATTTCAGCTGTTCCAGAGTCTGCTCTACCGGTTCACCGTGCCCAGCCTCCGCCTCGATGAGACGGCCACCCGCCTGGCACGCACCCGGGCACGCGCCACCGTCGACACGACGCTGGGCACGGTACTCGAGGGCGAACGGATTCTCGCGGCCCACGAGCGGGTGACGGAGCGGGACCTCAGACGGCTCCGGGCCTACAATCAGGCGCTCGCGGAGCGGGGGCTGGCGAGCGCGGGGAGCCGGAGGCGCACGGCCCTCGGCGCGACCCTGTTCGGCGCGTTCCTGCTCGGACTGTTCGCGGTCGTGCTCGCGCTCTACCGTCCGGCGATGTACCGCGACGCGCGGAGCTTCCTGATCGTGATGGGCCTGCTCGGCCTGGGCCTCGCCGGAGCCGCGGTCATCTACCGGATCGACTATCCCCCGGAACTGGTCCCCATCGTGCTCATCGCGATCGTGCTCGCGGCGCTCTGGGACGGCCTCGTCGCGCTGGTCGCCGTCGTCGTGCTCGCGCTGCTCCTGGCGGGCCTGACCGAGGCGGGCGCGAACTACCAGCCGTTCGTGCTGCTCGGAGCCGGCGCCGTGGCCGCGCTCGGCGTGCGTGGCCTCCGTCGGCGCACGCACGGCTGGGCGCTGATCGCGGCGATCACGACCGGCTACCTGGTGGTCGGCACGGCCGGCGCCCTGGTCCTCTCGCTCCCGGTGCGCGTCCCGGCGGAAACGCTCGCATGGGGCGCGGTGGCGGCGACTCTCTACACCTTTCTCGCGCTCGGGGCCGCCATCCCCCTCCTCGAGAAGGCGACCGGGATCAGCACGGACCAGACGTTGCTCGAGCTGTCCGACCTCAACGCGCCGCTGCTCCGGGAACTCTCCAGGAAGGCGCCGGGCACCTACGCCCACTCGATCAACGTGGCGAACCTGGCCGAGGCGGCCTGTCTCGCGATCGGAGCGAACGCGCTGCAGGCCCGGGCCGGCGTCTACTACCACGACGTCGGGAAGATGGAGAACCCGCAGTACTTCGTGGAGAATCAGCCGAAGGGCCGGAACCCGCACGACCGGCTGCCCGCGCTTCGCAGCGCGGCCGTGATCCGGGAGCACGTGAGGGACGGTCTGCGGATCGCGGCCGAGCACCGGTTGCCCCCGTTCATCCGCGACTGCATCCGGGAGCACCACGGGACGAGCCTGATCTCCTTCTTCTATCAACAGGCGCGCGAGGACGACCCGGAGGCCGACGTGGACCCTGCCGATTTCGCCTATCCGGGCCCGAAGCCGCAGACCCGCGAGACGGCGGTCGTCATGCTCGCCGACGGGATCGAGTCGGCCACGCGCGTGCTGCAGGATCCGACGCCGGAGCGGATCCGCTCGACGATCGACGCGATCGTGGAGGCCCGCGTGCGCGAGGGGCAGCTGGACCAGTGTCCGCTGACGCTGCGCGACCTCGAGAGCGCGAAGGACGCGTTCGGCCGGATCCTGGTCGGGATGTACCATCGGCGCATCGAGTATCCCTCGGGGATCCGGGCCCGTGAGGAGATCGCCGCGCCGGGCGAGACGGTGGGGTGAGCGTCGAGGTCCACCTGAGCGGGCTCGAGCGGTGGCCGCATCTCGTCCCGCTCGCGCCGGACGTGCGGCGGGCGGCTCGGGCCGCGCTGGCGACGGCGGCGGTGTCCACCGGAGAGCTGTCGATCACGTTCGTCGCCGACGAGGAGATCGGGCGACTCAACCGCGAGTGGCTGGGACACGAGGGGCCGACCGACGTGATCGCCTTCGCTCTCGAAGGAGAGGAACTCGCGGGAGACATCTACATCGCCCCCGACACGGCCGGTCGGAACGCGAACGCCCTCGGAATCGGTCCGGACGAGGAGCTGCTGCGGCTCGTGGTCCACGGGACCCTCCACATCCTCGGGCACGAGCACCCCGACGGGGAGGACCGGTACGAGGCGCCGATGTTCACGCTCCAGGAAGAGTTGCTCCGGGGGCTGACGGACGGCTAGGCTGTCCTCGCGGACGCACACGCTTACGACGGAGCCCCGGGGGCCGACCGATGCGGAAGCTCCTTCACAGAATCCGACGCTACCTGGTCACGGGGCTCATCGTCATCGCTCCGGTCGGCGTCACGGCGTACGTCCTCGTCTGGCTGTTCCAGCGGCTGGACCCGATCCTCGGTCGCCACCTGCCCGCGCTGGGCGTCCGCCAGCTTCCGGGACTCGGACTCCTCGGGCTGGTGGTCGTCCTCGTGGCGGTCGGCTGGATCTCGCAGCGCACCGTCGGACGACGTCTGCTGTACTGGTGGAACACGGGCCTTTCGCGACTCCCGTTCGCCCGACGCATCTACAACGCCTCGAGCCAGATCGCCCAGGCCGTTCTCGACCGGGAGGAGAAGCTGTTCCGCCACTGCGCCCTCGTCGAGTTCCCGGCGCCGGGGTCGTGGGCTCTCGTGTTCGAGACCGCGACCGCCCCGCCGGCGGTGGAGGGCGTCACGGGGCCCGGGGCCGTGAGCGTGTTTTTGCCGACGGCGCCGAATCCGACCTCCGGATACCTGCTCGTGGTCCCGCGCGAGCGCGTCCACCGGATCCCGCTCAGCGTCGAGGACGGGCTCAAGATGGTGCTCTCCGCGGGCGTCGCCGCCCCCGGCGCCGTCGCGCCGCCGAGCGAAACCGGAGTTCCCGCGTGACCGAGCCGCTCGAGCGCATCGAGGCGATTCGCGACCGGGTCGTGGAGCTGCTCGCCCGGGGCGAGACGGCGACCCTCCGTCCCTACCTCGAGTCGTTGCACGGAAGCGATCTCGCCGACCTGATCGAGGCTCTCGACGAGAAGCAGCGGGTCGATCTCGTCCACTTCCTGCCGGCCGAGCTCGCCGCCGACGCGCTCTCGGAGATGGAGGACGTCGAGAAGCCGGCGGAGCTGCTGATGCAGCTTCAGCCGGACCGTATCGCCGAGATCGTCGAGGAGATGGCGGACGACGACGCGGCCGACATCCTCGGCGAGCTCGAGCCGGCGATGCAGGCCCGCGTGCTCTCGGCCGTGTCCGTGCCCGAGGCGGCGGACATCGAGGAGCTTCTCGCCTACCCGGAGGACTCCGCCGGCGGGATCATGACGCACGACGTCCTCGCCGTGAGCTCCGAGCTCACGGCGATGGGGGCGATCCGGGAGGTCCGGCGCCAGGCGCAGGAGGACGTCGACTTCTACACGATCTTCGTGGTGGACGCGGACGGGAGGCTCGTCGGCGTCGTGTCCCTCCAGGACCTCGTGATCTCGGACCCGGACCGCCCGATCGCGGAGATCACGGAACCACCGCCGGCCGTGGTCCCCGTCGACGTGGACCAGGAGGACGTGGGACGGACCATCTCCCGCTACAACCTGGCGTCGATCGGGGTCGTGGACGCCCGGGGGCGACTGGTCGGTCGGATCACGTTCGATGACGTGATCGACGTGATCGAGATGGAGACGACGGAGGACATCTTCCGTTTCGCCGCGGTGTCCGACGAGGAGGAGGTGCGCGGCTCGACGGCCGACGCCGTGCGCAGCCGGTTGCCGTGGCTGCTCGTGAACCTGTTGACCGCGTCGCTCGGGGCTTCGGTCGTCTTCCACTTCCAGGATACGATCGAGGCTCTGGTGCTCCTCGCCGTCGTCATGCCGATCGTGGCGGGGCTGGGCGGAAACGCCGGGACGCAGGCCCTCGCCGTGACGATCCGACGGATCGCGCTGTCCGACGAGTCGCTGTCGGATCGCTGGCGGGTGGTCGGAAAGGAAGCGCTGGTCGGCCTGTTCAACGGTCTCATCGTGGGGGGCGTGGCCGCCCTCGTCGGGCACTTCCTCCTCGGGAGCGGGGCGACCTTCGGTCTCGTGGTGCTTCTCGCGATGTGGGGGAACCAGATCATCGCGACCTTCGCCGGCTCCTTTATCCCGATCTTCCTCGAGAGCGTCGGGGTGGACCCGGCGGTCGCGTCGTCGGTGTTCGTGACCGCCCTCACCGACATCTCCGGCTTCTTTCTCCTGCTCTGGCTGGCCTCGACCGTCCTCCTCTGAGAGAGGCGCCCTCCCGACCTCGTTCCACGGGCGGCGTCCGGCCGTGACGCCGTCCCGAGGCCGCTCGTCCCATCGACGTGGACGGGAACGGCGACCGGCATCCGCGGTAGGAGAACGCCGAGCGGCACCGGTCTTGCCACGAACGGACCGGATCGGACGACCGCGGCCTCGGGCCGCCGCCCCCCCATCGAGAGGGAACGGAACCATGCGGATGGCCTGGCGAATCGGGGCCCCCTGTCTCATCGCGCTCGCGCTCGCGGCGTGCAGCGACAACGGAATCACGGACCCGGACGGGCCCGACGGAACCTGCCCGGTGACGGAGCTTCTGCCCGGCGAACACGCCGTGTTCGAGGGCGCGGCGGCGGTGGACTGCATCGGACTTCCCGCGGCGGCCGCCGGGGACGAGTACGAGGTGGTCGTGACGCCCCTGTCCCGGGCCCTCGCGTTCAACCCGATGGAACTGCGGATCACGGCGACGGGGCAGTCCGCGGCGAGCGTGCCGGCCGTGGAGGTCGCCGCGGCCCAGTCGGTGCCCGGCGGCACGGAGATCGACCGGGCGTGGCGCGCCGGCCAGTACCCCTGGGATCTCGCCCTGCGCCGGCTCGAGCAGCCCCTTCTGCCGGCGATCCGGGCGAACGCGGCCCGTCCGGGAGCCGGGCTGTTCGCCGTGCCGGCGGTGGGGGACACGGTGGAGTACGGCTTCTCCTGCATCACGGCGGAGGACTTCCCGAACGCGCCGTCCTCGATCACGGGGGTGGTGCGGGCGCTGAGCGGGCGCGCGGTCGTCGTCGAGGACACGGCGGCCACGGGCTCGTTCACGGGCCTCGAGTACGAGCAGATCGCCGCCAACTTCGACGACCCGATCTACGACACCGACGTCCAGTACTTCGGCACGCCCGGGGACATCGACGCCAACGGCGGTCGCGTCGTCCTGCTCTACGCGGCGGGCGTCAACAACCTCTCCGAGAACTACAACGAGGCCTTCGTCGCGGGATTCACCTGTCCGCTGGACCTGGGGTTCGCGGGGGGGAACGACGCCGAGATGTTCTACCTCATGGTCCCGGACCCGACGGGCGCGTTCACCCCGGCGGCGGGCGACGGGATCACGAAGGACCAGGTCCGGCGGATCACGGACAACACCGTGGCCCACGAGTTCCAGCACATGATCAACGCACAGTCCGGGAACGGGGGCGCGCAGGACGTCTGGATCAACGAGGGCCTGTCTCACATCGCGGAAGAAGTCGTGGGACACGCCGTGAACGGATTCGATCCGGGCACGGAGCTGGGCCCCGAGGAACTGCTGTCGACGCAGGCCCGGGTCGACGTGTTCAACAAGTACTACCTCAACAACTGGTTCAACATCTCCCAGTACCTCGATGCTCCGGGAGACACGGCGGCCCTGCTCAACGCCGAGGACCCACTCGACTTCAACACGTTCCGGATGCGGGGGTCGGCCTGGATGTTCCTCCGCTACCTGCTCGACCGCTACGAGGACGGCTCGACGGCCGAGGCGGCGCGGACCCGCGCTCTCGTCGCGAGCTCGGCTGGCGACTCCCGGGACGCGGTCACGCAGGTGTTCGGCGCGGACTTCAACCGGCTGGCGACGGACTGGGCGACGATGCTCTCCGTGGAGGACCGGAGCGACGTCACGCCCGCCTCCGCGCTGACGCTGGCCTCCTACCGGGTCCGCGACGTGTACGAGTCGCAGATCGGAACCGTCCTGAATCCGCCCTCGGGCGGATACCCGCTCGTGCCGAAGCTCCGGGGTCTCGGTGTCGCCTCGAC
>Ga0316578_10000352_pt1 | contig 14589 bp, 16 predicted proteins | sample J0NA_2_FD_203076 | JGI IMG/M metagenome (GOLD analysis project Ga0316578, IMG submission 203076) | Rhizosphere microbial communities from salt marsh grasses in Alabama, United States - J0-2_160517rDrC | ecosystem: Host-associated > Plants > Roots > Rhizosphere | place: USA: Alabama | collected... | reverse complement strand
CTCCTATTCCATCGCTCTGCGTTGACGATAGCGATCGGCGCGCCGGGTCTGCGGGTAGGGCGCCCGGCACATCACGCGTCCCCCGTGGCACTCCGCTTCTCGACCCTGTCGCGCTCTCGTTCCTCCGCGTAGCGGTCGGCGAAGACGAGGGCGACGAACGGAAGGAAGCCGCCGGTGAAGATGCCGATCGGTACGGCGACGATCATGAGGACGAGCATGTAGAGGCCGGCCGCGGCAACGGCGGTGATCCGCGGACCGTAGCGGTGGGCCGACTCCATCCGGAACGCGACGATCCCTCCGGTGCCGTAGCCGACGACGATCCCGAGGGCTGGGATGATGAGGCCGATGGGGAGCCCGACGAGCAGGGTGAGCCCCATGGCCTTGAGCACGGCCATCGGTGCGCCGGGGTGCCGTGACACGAATGCCAGGACGAGGAACACCACCGGGACGAGTGCCATGCCGAAGAAGAACGACGGTGCGGCGACCTCAGGGCCGAGATTCTCGCGCCCGGCGATGTAGGCGCGGAGCAGCGACCAGTAGCTGACGAGCTCGACCGTGGTCGCGACTCCGACGGCGGCCCAGCGCCGACGGGCCGACGTCGGTTCATCGGCGTCCCGGAGCATCCAGATGGCGCTAGCCCTTCACCGACCCCGCCGTCAGGCCGCGGACGAAGAAGCGCTGCAACGCGAAGAACACCGCCACCGGCAGCATCATCGAGATGAACGCCCCGGCGGTCAGGAGCTGCCACTCATTGCCTCGCGAGCTGTTCAGCTCCATCAGCGCTTGGGTGATGACCCTGTTCTGCGGCTCACCGCCGAGGAAGATGATCGCAACGAGGAGGTCGTTCCAGACCCAGAGGAACTGGAAGATCGCGAACGAAGCGAGCACCGGCACCGACAACGGGATCGCGAGGCGCGTGAAGATCTTGAAGTGATCGGCGCCGTCGATCTCAGCGGACTCGACGATTGACGATGGGAGCGACCCCATGTAGTTGCGAAGCAGGTAGATGGCGAGGGGGAGGCCGAACCCCGTGTGGGCGAGCCAAACAGCCAGGAACGTCCCATTGAGGTTGAGGTCGGGGAAGATCGTCACCGACTCGGTCCCGCTCAGCCATACGATCCCGACCGCGACCGTGATCACCCCGAACACGACGAGGGGAATGACTCCGCCCTTGCCCCGCATGAGGAACACGGCTGCAGCGATCGTCGCGGCGAGGAAGACCCCGAAGAGCATCCACACGGCGAGGTGGCCGCCAGACGTGTAGAGACGGAGGATCGGGATGAGCGCCATTTGGAGCGGCACGACGAGCAGCGCCACCACGAGGACGAACATCAGGTTGCGTCCCCTGAAGCTCATCCAGGCGAAGCCGTACGCCGCGAAGGCGGCGATCGTGATCGGGATCACCGTCGAGGGAATCGTCACTGCGAGGCTGTTGAGGAACGAGTTGCCGAAGCCGGCGCGGCTCAAGACGTCGGTGTAGTTCGAGAGTGTCCACTCGTTGTTGCCGATATTGGTGAACACCGTCCACCACCCAGACGTGTTGATGGCCTGCGTGGCGCGGAACGACGTGACGAGCAGGCCGAGCGTCGGGATCAACCAGAGCACGACGATGATCGTCACCGCGAGCTTCACTTGCCATCGAGAGAAGATGCGTGCGAGCAACCCGGGCTGCTCCGGCACGTAGGTCTCGGCCATCTGCTCGGTGGGAGCTGTCATCGTGCCGCCTCCTGCTGCCGGAACTTGCGCACATTGATGATCATGATCGGTATCACGGCGATGAAGAGGATCACCGCGAGTGCGGCGCCGATCCCCGCGTTTCGGAACAGGAAGAACTCGGTGATCATGCGCTCTGCGATGACCGACGTCCCGAACTTCCCACCCGTCATCACCCAGACGATGTCGAACACCTTCCACACGGTGATGACGATGGTCGTGGTCACCACGACGATCGTGGAGGAGATCGACGGGAACACGACCCTCCAGAACACCTGCCACTCCGTCGCACCGTCGATGCGGGCCGCCTCGAGCAGGTCGTCGGGGACCGCCTTGATCGCCGACGAGAGGATCACCATCGCGAACCCGGTCTGCAGCCAGATGAGGATGATCATGAGGTAGAGGTTGTTCCACGGCTCCTGCAGCAGCCAAGCGATCGGCTCGTTGCCGAGGAGGCCCGACCATATGCCGTTGAGGAGGCCGATCTGCTCGCCGAAGCCCGGAGGGCGGAAGCTGTAGATGAACCGCCATACGATGCTCGCGCCGACGAACGAGATCGCCATCGGCAAGAAGATCAGCGACTTGGCAATCGACTCGGAACGCTTCCCGAGCTTGTCGGCGAGCACGGAGAACGCGAGCCCGACGGCGACTGCGACGGCGGGTACCACGATCACCCAGAGGATCGAGTTCCGGATCGAGACGAGGTACGAACTGTTGGTGAAGATCGTTCCGTAGTTCTTGAACCAGACGAAGTCGTCGCCTTCCTTGAACGAGATCAGGAAGGTGTTGATGGCGGGATAGACGAGATACACCGAGAGGACCACGATCGCCGGGCCGACGAACACCGCCGGTCGGATCCCGGCAGCCACGTGGTCCGGGAGTTGGTTGATGACGAGGTCCATGCCCCAGTAGAGGAGCCAGACCCCGACCACTCCGACCAGCACGGCGACGGTCACCACGATGAGGCGGTTCGCCTCGGTGTTGCGAAGGAACTCGAACGTCAGCCAGAGGGCCACGAACGAGAGGATCGGGACGACGAGCGCCGCTCCGAAGCGCAGCGCCGCAACCCCGATGCCCCGTGCCTCGTCGGCCTCGTCACCGAACCTTCGCTGGTCGGCCGGCTCTTGGTCGAGAATCGGGGGAGTCGTCACGGTGTTCTCCCTCCTCTGGAGGCTACCCGGCAGACTCTACCGAATCGAGAAGAGGGCGGCCAATGGGCCGCCCTCCGCTCGTATCTCCAGTCTGGTCGCGACGTCGGTCAGCCCGAAGGCCACCCACCGTCGATGTCGGCCAGGATCGAGTCGAGGTCTTTGCCCCGAACGTAGTCGAGCATCCCGGACCAGAACGTCCCCTGGCCCACCTCGGCGGGCATGAGGTCGCTCGCGTCGAACACGAAAGTGTTCGCATCGAGAGCCGAAGTGATCGCCTCCGCGAATGCTATGTAACTCTCGGACTCGTAACAGGCAGGGTCCACGCGCGAGTCGCCCGGCAGGAACTCGACGCCTTCGACGCCGTGGCCGCCGTACTCGCTTGCCGTCCCACCGGTGGCCGATGCGTGTGCGCACATCCACTCCGGAGAGATGATGTCCTCGACGAACTGCACCACTTGCGGGTCGTCCTCGAAGACCATGAGCGTGTCACCGCCGCCCAGGGCTCCGCTGTTCCCGTCGATCGTCGGGAAGGGGAATGTCTTCACGACGGCATTCGGGTCGTTCGGGGTCTCCGGGAAGTAGTTGCTCACGAAACTGCCCTGCTTGAGCATGAGGCAGGTGTCATCCGGCGGGACGTTGAACATCGGCAGCGGTGAGTCGCGGAAGTTCGTCGCCGGGATGTTCTCCGCTCCACCGAGGACGAAGTCGGGGGCGAGGACGATCTCGCCGAACTTCTCGAATGCTGCCTTCACCTCAGGTGACTCGAACGTCAGCGCATGTGAGATCCAGTCCGAGTACTTGTCGGCACCCCACATGCGGACCATGATGTCCTCGATCCAGTCCGTGCCCGGCCATCCGCTGGCAGCGTCGGACTCGAATCCGAAGCACCACGGGGTGTAACCGTCGGTCACCATCTGGCTGCTGAGGCCCACGAGTTCTTCGTAGGTGGCCGGGATCTCGTAGCCCTGTGACTCGAAGACATCGCTCCGGTAGAAGACGATGCTCTTGAAGTTCGGGTACCACGGGATGCCGTAGTGCTTGCCATCCTCGCAGATCATCTGGTCCATGAGGAACTTGCCTCGTGTCGCCTCGAGCTCAGCGATGTCGAAGCCCATGTCCTCGACCGAGACCAGGCCCGGGTCGGCTGCAAACTGACATACGACGGCCGGCTGCGGGCTGAACGTCACGAGCGGCGGGTCGCCGCCCTCTACACGAACCTGGATCTGCGTCTCGTACGAGTCGGAGCCGGTGAACGTGATGCTCGAGCCGTAGACCGAGTTGTACAGGTCGATGAACCCGGTCGTGGCATCGCCTTCGGCTGCGACGGGGGCGCCGAACAGGTTGAAGTCGGCACCGGCCATGTCGACCCTGCCGCTCTCAGCCGCCGTCGTCGTCGCCCCTCCTTCGCCTGCCGTGGTGGTCGTCTCCTCGCCTTCATCGCTACCGCAGGCGGCGGCGATCATGGCAAAGACAACCAGCAGCAAGAGCCAGTTGAGCTTTCGCATGCTTGCTATTTCCTCCTTGGTACCCGCCGGACCTGCCTTGCTGCAGAGCCGTGCGTGATCGGTACCTGTGCTTCCGTGCCCTGCTCTCCTCGCGAAGAGCGGGACAGGGTTCTCGGTGCGGTGTGGCCCGGGGGGGCCGTGGTGTCCCGGACGACGAGCTCGGGTGCTGCGTAGTCGGGGAGTTCCTCGCCCGTGTCGTGGCCGAGGAGGTTGAGGAGCCGGATCCCGGCCCGTCGGCCGGAGACCTCGAGGTGCTGGCGGACCGTCGTGAGCCCCATGAGCGATGCGGCCGGGACGTCGTCGAAGCCGATGACGGAGAGGCCCCCGGGAACGGCGACCCCTGCGGCGCGGGCGGCGGCGAGGACTCCGAATGCCTGCGTGTCGGATGCAGCGAAGATCGCCGTCGGCGGCGTGCCGAGCCCGAGCATCTCGTCGGCGAGGCGCTGTGCGGTGGCCGTCCCGTGCGGTGCGGTGCGAACGTGGCCCGGCCGGATTCTGAGGGACGCGGCAGCCATGGCTCGCTCGAAACCCCGGCGACGGCAGGCGCTCGCGGGGACGCCGATCGTCGTCCGCTCGTCGTCGCCGATGAAGCCGATCCGCTCATGACCGAGGTTGATCAGGTGCCGGGTCGCCGTCTCCCCGGCGGCGACGTCGTCGATGGTGTCGGCCGGGAGCTCGGCGGATGGGGAATCGACGAGGACCACCGGGATGCCGGCCTCGCGGAAACGGCGGTGGTCGTCTTCGTCTGCGGGCAACGACACCACGACGACTCCGGCCGGCCTGTTCTGGAGGACGATCTCGCCGATCGTTCGGAGGCGCTCCTCAATCGGCCGCTCGAGGCAGACGACGTGCAACTCGTAGGGGGACGGCCGGAGCGCTTCGATGATGCCGCCGAGGCGGACGGCCGAGGAAGGTTCGGTGATGTGGGGGAGGATGACCAAGACGGTGTCGGAACGGCCGAGGGAGAGGCCCCGGGCCATGGGGTTCGGGTGGTAACCGAGCGCCTCGATCGCGTCGAGGACAGCCCTGCGCTTCTCCGCCGAGACCGGGGCGGAGCCGTTGACGACGCGCGAAACGGTCGGTATGGAGACGCCTGCACGCAATGCGACGTCTGCGCTGGTCACGCGGCGGCTCGGAGCTTCGCCCAACGACATACCCTCCAGCGTGATCGACGGTGAAACCGCTTTCGCAATTCCCGAGCATACGCGCTCGGCCCTCGTCCATCAAGCAGGGAGGCGCGCGGCGCGGGAGTGGCCGGAGCACGGCCTACCGGTTGAGCCGCTGCGCGGCCGCTTGAGGCTGCCGGTCAGGCCGATCCGCGGATCCCTTCGCTGGAGGGGTCGAGCTCCCACGTCGTCGGGGTCACCGCCCGGGCGAGGCGCCGGTCGTGGGTCACGAGGAGGATCGCCCCGGGATAGGCGACGAGAGCGGCCTCGAGACGCTCGATCGATGGGAGGTCGAGGTGGTTCGTCGGCTCATCGAGGACCAGGAGCCAGGTCGCCGTGCCGAGTCCGAGCCCAAGCGCGAGCTTGCGCGCCTCACCCGGTGACGGCGACGAAGATGCGAGGAGGGGCGCCGGGTCGGTGCCGAGCAGCGAGACCATTGCGAGCACACGGCCGCGGTCGGCGGGTGGGAGGGCCCGAATGCGGTCGAGCACAGCCACCGCTTCGCCACGGGTGGTCTCCTGTCGGAGGGAGAGCATGCGGTCGTCCGGGATCGCAGCCGCCTCGACCAGGGTGCGCAGGAATGTGGTCTTGCCGGCACCGTTCGGGCCGGAGATGCGGATGCGGTCTGTGCGGCGCACCGCGACGTCTGCCTCGAACAGGGTGGCGCCGGTGGGGATGCGCACCGGCCCTTCGAAGCGGATCAGGAACTCCTTCGGTGCCGGGTCTCCGGAGAACGCGATCGCCCCGCCGTGCTCTCGTTCGCCGGCGAGGTCGTCGAGCTGTCTTCCGACGGTCTCGAGATGCGACCGCGTGACCGAGCGTTCGCGCGCCCCGGCGCTCTGGCCGGACGCGTGGTGCCCGGTCGAGACGGCGCCCCGCGCGTCGAGGTCGTGGATGCCGGCACCCCGCCGCTCGCGAAGGCGAGCGGCGTCTCTCTCCTGAGCGTCGCGCCGTTGGTCGGCGAGCCGCTTCCGAGCGCGCTTCTCCTCGCTCCTGAGGCGTTCCCGCTGTCTGCGTGCGGTCTCCGCTTCGGCCTCCCACGCGACCCGGGCGGTCTCGTAGGAGGCGTTCCAGAGTGTCAATCGGGCGCGGTGGATCCGAAGCGTTCGCGTCGTGAGACGTGCGAGGACGTCCCGATCATGGGAAACGACGATCCCGGTGCCGGCGAACGTCTCGAGGGCCTCGAGCAGCAACGTTCGGGCGTCGTCGTCCAGATGATTGGTCGGTTCGTCGAGCAGCAGGATGTCGGGCGAGGACGCGAGTGCGGCACCGATCTGCCAGCGCTTGCGTTCCCCGGGGGAGAGCGTGTCCCATCGGTCGAGTTCCGGAGCGTCGAGACGGAGGCGGCCTCGCACAACGACGGCGTCGCGTGACCAGTCCGCTGCGAACGCTTCGATCGCTCCCGTCCGGTCGTCGACGCGCTGCTCGCAGAGGATCGGAGCCGTGCGGTTCGGGACGAGGCGGATTGCCCCGGTGTCGGGGGCCGTATCGCCCGCGATGAGACGGAGGATCGTCGACTTGCCGGCGCCGTTCGCTCCGACGAGCCCGGACCATCCTCGCCCGAGGTCGACCGATGCGTCGTCGAGGATCGGGACGGCAGAGGAGTAGGAGAAAGAGACCTTGTGGAGATGGATCGCGGACATGGCAACTCCCTTGGCGGGCGGGCGCTGGGCCCGGAGGTGGCGGGTTCCTCAGTCGCTGTCGGCCATGGGCTCCCCGTGGGTGACGGGCGAAGTGTACCGGGACGGCCGCGGCGCGGCCGAGGGCGGCCCGGGAGGGCCGCCCTCAGCGTTCGAACGAGGAGACCCGGCTATTTGCCGGAGAGGAAGGTCTCGAGGTCACAGGCGAGGTCGCTCGTGCCGGCGATGAACTCCTCGACGTGGTTGTGAGCGACCGCGTCGTGGTACTGCACCGGCGGGGACTTCATGAAGTACGACGACGGTGCGAGGAGCGGTCCGCCGACGCCGCGGTCGAGCGCGATCTTCGCGGCGCGCACGGCGTCGATGATCACCCCGGCGGAGTTGGGGGAGTCCCAGACCTCGAGTTTGAGCTCCACGTTGAGGGGGACGTCGCCGAATGAGGTGCCCTCCATGCGGATGTAGGCCCACTTCCGGTCCGAGAGCCACGGCACGTGGTCCGAGGGGCCGATGTGCACCGTGTCGGAGTTCATGCGGCGCTCGATCTGGCTCGTCACCGACTGCGTCTTCGAGATCTTCTTGGACTGGAGGCGTTCGCGCTCGAGCATGTTCTTGAAGTCCATGTTTCCGCCGAAGTTCAGCTGGTACGTCCGGTCGATCTTGACGCCGCGATCCTCGAAGAGGCGGGCGAGCTGTCGATGCACGATCGTGGCGCCGACCTGTGACTTGATGTCGTCTCCGACGATCGGGAGGTTCGCGTCGATGAACTTCTGGGCCCACTCGGGATCCGAGGCGATGAAGACGGGGATCGCGTTCACGAAGGCAACGCCGGCGTCGAGCGCCGCCTGGGCGTAGAACTTCGTCGCGACCTCCGAACCGACCGGCAGGTACGAGACGAGGACGTCCGCCTTGGTGTCCTTCAGGACCTGCACGACGTCGACCGGCTCGGCCGCAGACTCCTCGACCTCGTCGACGTAGTACTTGCCGAGCCCGTCGTGGGTGGGCCCGCGAAGGACCTCGATGCCGAGGTGGGGGACCTCGACGAACTGGATCGTGTTGTTCATGCCGGCCCACATGGCCTTCGAGATGTCCTGGCCGACCTTCGACGCATCGACGTCGAAGGCGGTGACGAACTCGACGTCACCGACGTGGTAACCGCCGAGGTCGATGTGCATCAAGCCGGGGACCTTCAACGAAGGGTCTGCGTCGCGGTAGTACTCGACACCCTGGATGAGCGAGTTGGCGCAGTTGCCGAGGCCTGCGATCGCTACTCGTACCTTGCTGGACATGGTTGTCTCCTCGTTCTGTGAACTCATGCGCCGGCTGCAGCGCTTCGCTCGCCGGCGATGAGCTCGTCGAGCCAGGCGATGTCCGCCTCCGTCGACCGAACCCTCCGCTCCATGAGCGCCATCCGATACCGATCCGGCTTCCTCGCGCTGCTGCGCGCTCCCTTGAAGGAGCGGCGTGCTCCATGGAGCCGGTCCTGAAGCGCAGTCCGGCGATCCTCGAGGATCCCGAGACGGCGCCGCGGCTCGACGTACCCGAGGAATGCCAGCCGGAGCTGGAACTCCCGGTCCGAGCCGTCACCGGGGGTCGTCAGCAGCTCGCCCAGGCGGGTGCTGCCCGCCTCCGTCACCTCGTAGGCCTTCCGACGGCCCCCGCCCTTGGTCGCCGCGATGAGCCCTTCGCGCTCGAGGCGCCGAAGCGCCGGGTAGAGGGACCCGAACGAGACTTGCCAGAAGCCGAGCTCGCCGAGGGCGCGCTTCAACTCGTAGCCGTGGCGCGGCTCGTCGTGAAGCAGTCCGAGGATGGCGAAATCGAGCACCAACGATCTCCGATGTATCGATTCGATATAACTATATCGAAGCGATACATCTTTTGGCAAGTTGGTCGATACCAGCGAGGGGTCGAGGTGCCCGGGATCCCTGACGCATCGGCGCCGGCGCGGTCGCTCCCGGCAGCCGACTGCCGCGTCTCGACTAGTGCGACGCTCGGTAGACCGTCCACGCGCCGTCGTCGAGATGGGCGAGGCCGCCCTTCGTCCCCACCCAGAGGGATCCGTCGCGTGCAACGGTGAGGGCCGTGATCGACGGGTCGGGGAGGTCGGATCCACCCAGGGAGGTGATGGTGCCGTTCTCGAGGCGCGCCAGGCCGTCTTCCGTCCCGACCCACACCGTCCCGTCGCCGGCCGCCGCGACCGCCGTCGCCCAAGCGTCCGGGATCCCGTCCTCGACCGTGTACGCCGACCATGTCGAGCCATCGAACCGCCCGAGACCGCCGCGAGCGGCGACCCACACCGTCCCGTCGTCGGCGACGTCGATCGTGTTGACCCAGTCTCCCGGCAGGCCGTCGGCCGTGGAGAACGCCGTCCAGCCTGTTCCGTCGAAGTGACCGAGCCCACCGTTGCTCCCGATCCACAACTCCCCCGTCCCAGCGGCTTCGACCCACGTGACCCGGGTCGTCGGGAGCCCGTCGTGCGCGTCGATCGTGTCCCATCCGTCGCCCGCCGGGCGCGCCAATCCGGCAATCGTGCCGAGCCATGTCGTTCCGTCGGCGTCCTCTGCGACGGAATTCACCCAGTTGCTCGGGAGGCCGTCGGGGATCCGGTACGTCGACCACGAGCCGGCGGAGAGCCGTCCGGCCCCGACGTTGGTGCCGACCCAGACGTCGCCTGCACGGGTGACGGCTACTGCGTTGACGAGGTCGTTCGGCAGCCCGTCGGCGACCCGGGCAATGGTCCACGCCTCGCCGTCGAGGTGGCCGAGCCCATCGATCGTCCCCACCCACAGGGTCCCGTCGGGCGCTTCGGCGACCGACGTGACCCAGTTGTTGGGGAGCGTCGCCGCGAGGGCGTCCTGCGAGGATCCTCCTGAGGAGCACGCGACCGCAATGGCCGTGAGGAGGAACGCTCCGAGGAGCATCCCGGGCCTAATAGCCGCCTCCGATCTTGCGGTGGTCCCAGGACGCGACGACCGTCGGCTCGACGACGACGGCAGTGTTCTTCTCTGCGAAGCGGCCGAAGGCCGCCTCGAGCGCTTCGGGCGGGAGCTCGACCGGCTCGGGGCCCACCATCGCGTACTTGGCGGCGAGGCGCCCATAGATCGCGAGCACGTACGCAGGGTCCTCGACGAGCCTCGCCTCCGCCTTGATCATCACGCCTCGGAGCTCGTCGTAGGCGCTGCCTTCTTCTGCGAGGACGGTGAGCCGTGGGTCGCGCTTCAGGTTGACGATCTTCTGCGACTTCGTGAACGAGCGGAAGACGATCGTGCCGCCCTCCGTCACGAACCACATGGGTGCGAGGTGTGGCCAACCGTCGTGCCCGATCGTGGCGACTTCGAGGACACGCGCCTCGTCGAGGAACGCCTCGACCTCCTCCGGCGTCATCGCGATGTCCCGTCGTGCCATGCCCGCAACGGTACCCGCCGCGGTGGGGCTGTTGCACTGCCCGGAATGCCCGACCGGCGACTAGCGTTCACGGCACAGGCGGCGGAGGCGGTCGACCCATGCGGCGGCCCACCTCGTAGACGTCGCCGACCTGAAGCTGCGATGCGTCCCCCAACCTCCGGGTGGGGAGAGAGGAGCTCCGATGAGCACGGTCACGGCCCCGGGAGTCCGCGCGCGCAAAGGCGGCGCGAAGCTCCGCATGGTCACGGCGTACGACTACCCGACGGCGAGGATCGCCGACCGGGCCGGTGCCGACATCATCCTCGTCGGGGACTCCGTCGCGAACGTCGTCCTCGGCCACGACGACACACTCTCCGTCGACATCGATGTGATGGTCCACCACACGGCTGCGGTCGCGAGGGCCGAGCCGAGCGCGCTCGTCGTCGGCGACATGCCCTGGCTGAGCTACCACGTCTCGCCCGAGGACGCCGTCCGCAATGCCGCGCGGCTCGTGCGCGATGGGGGCGCCGGGGCCGTCAAGGTCGAAGGGGGTCGCAAGCGGCTCGACGTGATACGGGCCATCCTCGGGGCGGAGATCCCGGTGATGGGCCACCTCGGCCTCACGCCTCAGTCGGTGAAAGCCATGGGCGGCTACCGAGTGCAGGCAAAAGATGCGCAGGCCGCCTACGAGCTGATCGGCGATGCGCATGCGCTCACCGACGCCGGGGTGTTCGCGATCGTGCTCGAGGGCGTCCCGGACCGTGTTGCGGAGATCGTCACCGCGGAGATCGCCGTGCCGACGATCGGGATCGGCGCCGGCCCGAGGTGTGACGGGCAGGTGCTCGTCATCCACGACGTCCTCGGCCTCGGGGGCGGCGAGTATCTGCCGAAGTTCGTGCGGAGCTACGCCGACCTCGCCGGGGACGCAGTTGCGGCGCTCGAGCGGTTCTTTGCCGACGTCGAGAGCGGCGCGTTCCCCTCCGATGCCGAGACGTACCACATGCAGGACGACTCCTTCGAGATCCTCGGCAAGCTGCTGAAGCCGTCGTCGGGCCTGATGGCCGACGAGGCGATGGGGCGCCGCAAGGACCTCTGAGCCGCCGTCGGGGAGGTCGACCGGATGAGCTGGCCGCGATCCGCCCTCGCCTGGATCGCCCTCGCCCTCGCGGCCGGTCTGGTGGCCGGGTCGTGCGGGGAGCCGGAGCCTGCCGGGATCGCGGGGTTCGCAACCGCCACGATCGTCCTCGATGGCCGCGAGATGGCCGTTGCCGTCGCGGACACCGAGGCGAGGCGCTCGCAAGGGCTCATGGGGGTGAGCGAGCTCGACGGCCTCGACGGCATGCTGTTCGTCTTCGAGGCCGACACGGACACCGGCTTCTGGATGAAGAACACGCTCATCGCGCTCGACATCGCCTTCTTCGACGCGGCCGGCCGGTACGTCGACCGTCTCACGATGGAGCCGTGTGGCGCCGACCCCTGCCCGGTCTACCGGGCCGCCGGGATGTACCGGTACGCATTGGAGGCCCAAGAAGGGGATCTGAGCTTCGTCGAAGTTGGCTCGATCCTCACCCCGCCCCCAGGCTGACGTCCCGTCGCCTGTGTCTGGGACCACGTGTGGCGTGGTTGGAGCCACGAGCGTCATCGTCAGCCCGGCTCTCTTCCATCGTTTGTGTCTGGGACCACGTGTGCTGTGGTCGGCGACACGAGCGTCGCAGGGTGGTGGGAGCCCGATTCACGGGTGGCTACCGACCATTGCACGGTACACTCCCCGCCGTACTCCGCCGACCGGTCACCGGTTCGGCGACGACCGCGGCCCTCGGGCTGCCAGATCCTGTCCCTTCGAGGGACCATTCGCACCGCGAATGTCCAGAGGAGTTGATATCGATGCGCTCGTATGAGCTGATGATCATCCACCGGCCCGACATGGCCGAGACGGATGTCCGCAAACAGGTCGAGCAGGTCTCCGCGACCATCGACACCAGCGGCAACGTCACCGGGACCGATTTCTGGGGGAAGCGCCGCTTCGCCTACGAGATCGACCACATGAACGAGGGCTTCTACTCCGTCCTCGACTTCGAGGGCGACACCGTCCTCGTCGAGGCGCTCGACCGGGCTCTGGCCCTGTCCGACGCCGTTGTCCGTCACAAGATCGTCCGGAGGACCGATCGAGAGGGTTGATTCCTGTCACACCTCCCCCGCATGATGCGGGGGATCGCAGGAAGAGAGAGAAGAGAGAACGATGAGCAGCGTGAACAGTGTGACCCTGATCGGCAACCTCGTTGAGGACCCGGAGCTTCGCTTCACCCCCAGTGGTGTCGCGATGACCAAAGTGCGTTTCGCCGTCAACAAGCGATACCAGGTTCAGGGTGAATGGAAAGAAGAGACCAGCTTCTTCGGTGGGACGTGCTGGCGCGACATGGGAGAGAACGTCGCCGAGTCCCTCCAGCGGGGCATGCGCGTGATCGTCGTGGGCGAGTTGCAGCAGCGTTCCTGGGAGACCCAGGAAGGCGAGAAGCGATCGACGATCGACATCGACATCAAGGAGATCGGTCCCTCGATCCGCTGGGCCACAGCGACGGTCACGAAGACACCGCGTGCCGAAGGCGGCTGGTCGAACGACGGGCCGAGCCAGGCCGCGGCTCCCGTTGCTCGCACCGATTACGGGCCCGACGAGGCGCCCTTCTAAGGAGAACACCGATGCCGAAGACACGAAGTAGCCGGCGCGCGCGGCGCCGGCCGATGATCGACAACCGCCGTCGGAAGCGCGTCGTCTACCGCTTCGCCGATGACGAGTTTGTCGACTACAAGGACATTGCGCTCCTTCGCAAGTTCATGTCGGATCGGGGCAAGATCCGCTCCCGCAGGGTCACCGGTCTCGACGAGAAGCGGCAGCGCGAGGTCGCGACGGCGATCAAGAACGCACGCGAGATGGCGCTGCTCCCCTACGTCTCGACGAGGCAGAAGTGATGAAGGTCATCCTCACTCAGGACGTTGTCGACCTCGGCGCCAAGGGCGATGTCGTCGACGTCGCCGACGGGTATGCCCGCAACTACCTCGTGCCGCGGTCGCTCGCCGTCAAGGCGACGGCCGGCGCGTTGCGCCAGGCAGAGGCGATGCGAGTCGCCCGCGAGGAGGCGTTGCGCGCCGCCCGCGAGGAGGCTGAAGGCTACGCCCAGTCCCTCACGGGGACCCGGGTCGTCGTTGCAGCACGCGCCGGCGACGAGGGCAGGCTGTTCGGATCGATCGGCGATGGCGACATCGCCGCGGCGATCACGAAATTCACGGGGATCGAGGTCGACCGGAAGATCGTCCACATCGATGCGCCGATCAAGGAGATCGGCCTGCACGAGGTGATCCTCCGGCCGCATCATGAGGTCGAGTTCGCGGTTACGCTGGATGTGATCCCGGCGTAGCTGGCGCCAGCATGGAGTCATCGACGGGCCCGTCTTCGGACGGGCCCGTCCCATCTCTGCGAACCCAGGGCTCGTATGCACGTGGGGGCGCGTTTCGGCATGCCGGTTCGCAGCTTCGGATGGTTCGGCCCCGTTCTGTGCATCTGAAGGGCTGCCATACGTACACACCAACCCTGGGTTCGCAGTGCACTGCGCGAAAAGAATGGGCGGTCCGCGAAGAACAGCCCGTCCCGGCCCGACCCGGCGCCCGGACGCGCTCGTAGACTCGCTCGGGCTTCCCTCGTCGTGACCCGCTTCGGCGCGTTTCCGTCACACCCGGGCGCGACGATGGCCGTGGCCAGGCGAGAACGATTGGAGGATCCGTGACGAGCGTTGCCGAACGCCCGCCGGGGGCGCGTCAGCTCCAGGTGCCGCCGCACAGCATCGAGGCTGAGGAGTCGGTCCTCGGCGCCGTCCTGCTCTCCGCCGACGCGGCGAACATCGCGCTCGAGCGACTGAAGGCCGAGGACTTCTACCGCCCGTCCCACCAGCAGGTCTTCGAAGCCGTCCAGGTCCTCTTCGACGGCAACGAGCCGATCGATGCCGTGACGGTTTCGGAGGCGCTCCGGCGTGAAGGGACG
>Ga0316578_10000351_pt1 | contig 14590 bp, 7 predicted proteins | sample J0NA_2_FD_203076 | JGI IMG/M metagenome (GOLD analysis project Ga0316578, IMG submission 203076) | Rhizosphere microbial communities from salt marsh grasses in Alabama, United States - J0-2_160517rDrC | ecosystem: Host-associated > Plants > Roots > Rhizosphere | place: USA: Alabama | collected... | reverse complement strand
GCGGCCGTCCGCCCCGACCCCACGATCCCGGCTTCAGCGGGACGCGCTTCGGCGTCGGCTGTGCCTGCGAGCAGACCCCGAACCCGGACAGCCGGGTCACGCTGGCCGACGACACCGACCCCCTGGGCCTGCGCCGCGTGCGGCTGAACTGGCGCCTGACCGAGCAGGAGCGACGCAGCTTCATCGCCAATATCCGCGCCCTGGGCCGTGAGCTCGCGGCCGCCGGCATCGGCCGCCTGCGCCCGCTGCTGCCGGACGACGGCCTGTGGGAGAAGGTCGTCGGCGGCGGCAGCCATCACATGGGCACCACCCGGATCAGCGATGATCCCAAGCGGGGCGTCGTCGACCGCGACTGCCGGGTGCACGGCATCGACAACCTGTACGTGGCCGGCTCGTCCGTCTTCGTCACGTCCGGCTCGGCCAACCCGACCCTGAACATACTGGCCCTGGCCTACCGGCTGGTGGACCACCTGAAGGAACAGCCCGCATGACCATCCCGACGCACGACTTGTCCGCTGCCGGTCTCTCCCGGCGCCAGTTCATCGCCGCCGCCCTCGCGCTCGCCGCCGGCGGGCTGCTGCCCGACGCACTGGTCGCCGGCGCAGTGCCGGACAGTACGGCGCGCCTCACCGACGTTCTCGGCGACCCCGCGGCCGCCGGCCGACTCGGACGCGCCTATCTGGCGGACCGCCCGGACGAGGCCGACGCGGGCCAGCTGGTGCGCCAGGTCCGACTCGCACTCGAGGCCAGAAGCGGACCGCCGCCCACAGGCCGCGACGAGCTAGCCGAAGCCCTCACCGCGCTGGTGCAGGACGAATACGTCACGGCAGCCCTGGTGCCCACAGACGGCTGGCTGCTGGCGCCGACCGAGGCCAGGCTGTACGCGCTGGCGGCCCTGGCGGACACACCCGCCGGGCCATACTGACCTGGGGCCGCCCACGGCCGCTCCGGGCCTGGTCCGGCAGCGCGAGGGCATCCTCGTCATGACCGCTCACACGGGGCTCCCACGCACCGTCACAAGCTCGCCGGCGGCGGCTCCGACGGCCGCCGCCGCGCCCGGGCGGCTGGTCGCCGTCGCGCTGCTGGCCGTAATCATCGCCATCGCATCACTGCGCCTGGTGGGACTCGAGCACCTGGTGCTCTGGCATGACGAGGTCTACACGCTGCTGCGGGTCTTCGGCCATCGGGTCACCGATGGTTGGGCGCTGCTGTTCAGCGACCAAATCCTCGGGCCGGACCAATTACTTGCGTTGCAGCGGCCGGACCCGGCGCACGGTCTCGCCGACACCTGGCGGGAGCTTACCGGCCATCCGGAGCACGCGCCGCTGTACTACCTGCTCGGCTGGCTCGCAGCACGGCTGCCGCTGGATCCGGTGGTCGCGCTGCGCGGTACCTCCGCGCTGTTCGGCCTGCTGCTGCCGGCCGCCGCCTTCTGGCTCATGCGCGAGCTCTTCGGCCGCGGCCCGGCACCCTGGATCGCGGCGCTGCTCGTCGCGTGCTCGCCGCTGCACCTGCTGTATGCCCAGGAGGCCCGGCAGTACGCCCTCTGGACCCTGTTGACAGTGGCCGCCAGCGCGGCACTGGTGCGCGCGCTGCGCTGCCCGGAACCCTGCGAAGGTGCCGCGGCGGACGCCGGGAACCAACCGGACCGGCGGCACTGGATGCCGGCAGGAAGCACCCGCGCCTGGTCGCTGTACGCGCTCCTGCTCGCGGCCGGTCTGTACACGCACCTGTTGTTCGCGCTGCTGCTGCCGGTGCACGCGGTCTATGCCTGGCTCGACGCCGTTCAGCGTTCCGGCCGATTGCTGCGGCCCGGCGCACTGCCCTGGCGCCCCTGGATCGCCGCCGCGGGAACCGCCCTACTGCTGTTCCTGCCCTGGGCACTGGTGGTCCTGCACGGTCTCGACCAGGCACTGGAGTACACGTCCTGGATGGGCCGGCAAGTGGGCGTCGCCGATCTCTTTGCCGGCTGGGGCAACCTGCTGGTGCGCAGTGCCGTCGACGTCTGGCCGGTGGCGCCGCCGACGCGCGCCCTGCTGCTGGTAGTACCCATCGCTGTCGCGGTGGTCGTGTACCTGCTGCGCGCGCCGCGACCGGCGCGCTGGCTGCTGCCGCTGATCGCGCTGGCCTATGCGGCTGTCGTGCTGGTGCCCGACCTGGTGGCCGGCGGCGTACGATCGCTGCACGGACGTTACACGCTGCCGGCCCTGCTCGCCGTACAACTGATGCTCGCCTGGACCCTGGGCGCTCTGCTCGCAGCCGGGCCGGCCGGCCGGCTCGCCGGCGCAGGCGCGCTCGCCGCGCTGGTCGCCCTCGGTCTGGCGTCGCACGGCCAGATCGCCCGCGCGGAGGTCTGGTGGAATAAGAACATCAACCTCACCGCGCTGACGCCGCGGGCCATTGCCGTACTGCACGCGCAGCAGCGCCCGTTCCTGATCGTGGGCGCCAACGACACCGCGCTTGGCCAGGCGCTGGCCGTGGCTCACGCCCTTGATCCGGGCGTCCGCATCCTAGGCATCCGCCGGCAGACCCCGGCCGGTCTCGTGCCTCCCGACGTGGAGCAGGCCCTGGTGCTGATCCCCACCCGGTCCGTGCGTGACGCGCTCGGCCCCGGCTGGAGCGTCGAGCCCTGGGACGACGGCGGCACCTGGGCGCTGGCCAGCGCCCGGGACACGCACAGCAGTCCGGCGCCGTCGGGCTCAACCCACGACCACGATTCGCAGGCCCCCCGATGAACCGTTCTCTCAGCATCGCGATCCCGCTGCTCATCGCCGCGCTGACCGTCGCGCTCTGGGCGATGATGAACCAGCCCGCCGCGGAGCCGCCCTGGCCTACCCGCATCCAAGGCTATTCGTTCTCGCCGATGCGCGCCGATGACGACCCGACCCGTCAGATCTACCCTTCGATCGCCGAGGTGGACGAGGACCTCGCCCTGCTCCAGGGCGACGCCTATGCCATCCGCACCTACACGCTGGCCGGCCCGATGCCTCAGGTGCCGAGGCTCGCCGCCGCCCACAACATCAACGTCTCCGTCGGCGCCTGGATCGACACCGACGAAGGCAGCAACGAGACCCAGCTCGAGGAGTTGGAGGAGGTCCTGGGCCAGGGCCATCGCAACATCGTGCGGGCCTTCGTCGGCAACGAGGCGATCCTGCGCCGCGACGTCAAGGTCAGCGAGCTCAGCGCGATGCTCGACCGGATCCGCCGCATCACGGAGACCCCTGTGGGTACCGCCGAGCCCTGGCACATCTGGCTCAAATATCCAGAGCTGGCCAAGCACGTGGACTTCATCGCCGTCCACCTGCTGCCGTACTGGGAGGGCCTGCCCGTGGACATGGCGGTGGACTATTCCTTCGACCGCCTGTACGAGGTGCAGCGAGCCTTCCCGGACAAGGAGGTCATCGTCGGCGAGGTTGGCTGGCCCAGCAACGGCCGGCGCAACCGCGGCGCCGAGGCATCGCCGGTGAACGAGACCCGATTCCTGCGCCGATTCCTGGCTCGTGCCGAGCGCGAGGGAATCATCTATTACGTCATGGAGGCCTTCGATCAGCCCTGGAAGACCAAGTCGGAGGGCGCCGTCGGCGCCTACTGGGGCGTCTACGACGTAGAGCGGGACCCGAAGTTCACGCTGACCCAGCCGGTCGTGCGCATCCCCAACTGGCAGGAGCTCGCGGCCCTATCCATCGGCATGGCGGTGTTGCTGCTGGTGCTGCTGTACCGCGACAGCAGCACGCTCTCGTCGTCCGGAAAGGGCTTCCTGGCGCTGGTCACCTATGCGGTCTCAACAGCGGCGGTCTGGCTGGTGTACGACTACACCCGCCAGTACATGACGCCGCTGACGACCGTGGTCGGGGTACTGTTGCTGATCGGCGGCGCCGGCGTGCTGGTGCTGCTCTCCGCCGAGGCGCACGAGTGGGCCGAATCCCTGTGGCTGAAGCGCTGGCGCCGCGCCTTCCCGCGCCGCGAGGTGCCGGACGACTGGCTGCCGCTGGTCTCGATACACGTGCCCGCCTACAACGAGCCCCCGGACCTGCTGATGGCGACGCTGGACGCGCTTGCGGGCCTGGACTATCCGCGCTTCGAGGTCCTGGTGATCGACAACAACACCAAGGACCCCGCCGTCTGGAAGCCGGTACGCGACCACTGCGAGCGTCTCAACGCGCGCCTCGGCGCAGACCCCGACGAGAATCCGGCCAAGTGCTTCCGCTTCTTCCACGTGGACCCGCTGTCCGGCTTCAAGGCGGGCGCGCTGAACTACGCCCTGCGCGCGACCAGCGAAGGCGCCGAGGTCGTCGCCGCCATCGACGCCGACTACCAGGTCAGCCCGCGCTGGCTGCGCGACCTGATCCCTGCGTTTTTCGACCAGGAGGTCGCCATCGTCCAAGCCCCGCAGGACTACCGCGACGGGCACGAGAACGCCTTCAAGGCCATGTGCCTGGCCGAGTACCGCGGCTTCTTCCACATCGGCATGGTCACCCGTAACGAACGCAACGCCATCATCCAGCACGGCACCATGACCATGATCCGCCGCGGCCCGCTGGAGCAGCACGGCGGCTGGGCCGAATGGTGCATCACGGAGGACGCCGAGCTGGGCCTGCGCCTGTTCGAGGAAGGGTACAAGGCCCTGTACATCCCCGCCACCTACGGCCGCGGCCTGATCCCGGACACCTTCGCGGACTTCAAGAAGCAGCGCCATCGCTGGGCCTATGGCGCCGTGCGCATCCTGCTCGCCCATCGCCGCGAGCTGCTGGGGCTCAAGCGCACCAGGCTTACCGCCGGCCAGCGCTGGCATTTTTGGGCCGGATGGCTGCCCTGGTTCGCCGATGGCTTCAACCTGCTGTTCAACTTCGCGGCGCTGGCCTGGAGCGTGGCCATGGTGTTGTTCCCGCTCCAGATCACCCCGCCCTACATGAGCATCGCTCTGGTGCCGCTCGTGCTGTTCGGCTTCAAGATGATCAAGAGCTTCGTCCTGTACCGCCGGCGCGTGGACGCCACCTTCCGCCAGAGCTTGGCCGCAGGTCTGGCCGGACTCGCGCTGTCCCACACCATCGCGCGGGCCACTGCGGGGGGGCTGGTCTCCGGCAAGCTCGCGTTCTTCCGAACCCCGAAGCTCGCGAGCACGACCGGGCTGCTGCGCGCGCTGGCCGACGCCCGCGAAGAGCTGCTGCTGCTGGTCGCCTTCTGGCTCGGCGCCTTCGCGGTCATGCAGCGCGAGGACAGCTACATGCTCGACGTGCGTGTCTGGGCCGCGGTGCTGCTCGTGCAGTCGGTGCCGTACCTGGCCTCGCTGCTGGTGTCGATGATCAGCGCCAATCCCAGACTGCCCGCGAGCCTGGTGGGACCGCTCGACGAGATGCGCGACGGTCCGGCGCCGGCCGCCGCCGGCGACCGGTCGCCGAACGCCGTCCGCGCCCGTCCCGAGCCTGCAGCCGAGGTGCAGAAGGCGCCGGATTGATCGGCGACAAAGGTGTCGATCAGCGAAACGCGTTGAACAGGTAGTTCATCGGGCTGGAGAACGAGTTGATGCCGCGGTTCATGTCGTAACACATGGAGTTCATCGCCGGACCCATGGCCCAACCGATGGGGCCATTATAGGGATGGACTGGCCGGGTACGACAGACTGCGCCGCCAACGCGGGTGCGCTCGGGAGACACCGCGGAGCATGAGAATGGTCGCGGGAAATGCCGGACTGCGTCATGGTGTCACACCCCGATCTGATGCACTCTCCCGACATGATACGGCTTCGTCCCCACCGGCGGACAGCCTTGGGTCCGCAACCTTACCCTGTCGCACCTGGCATCCTCCCCCGGAGACATCGATGATCGAGGCCCGCGTCGGACCCGGCACCTCGCTTGAGCACCTGTCCGCGCTCGCGGCAGCCGGACATGCCTGGCGCCCGGTCGCGACACGCCGCAGCGTGGGACGAGGCAAGTCCTTTGCCAGCTTCGGCGAAATCGTCCAGGGCCGCCGCGCCGACGGCGAAGACTTCCTGATCACGCTGCCCGTGGATCTGTGGAGCACCTGCCGCGTGAGCTCTGAACCGGTGGACGGCCCATCCGCGGTGGAAGCAACGTTGCCCAAATCGCGGCGGATCGCCGAGGAGATGCTGCGGCTGCTGGGGCTTGGCTCAGGCATCCGCCTGCGCATCGAGCTCAGCCGCGACATGCCCGTCGGTAAAGGGCTCAGCTCCAGCACCGCGGACATGCTGGCCGTGCTGCGCGCCTGTGAGGAACTGTTCGGCGTCGCCGTCCGCGAGACCCTGGTCTCCCGGCTGTTCACCGAAATCGAGCCCCACGAAGCCCTGCACTACCCTGTGAGCGTTGTCTACAACCACCGCCGCGGCCGACTGATGAAGCGGCTGGACTACATCCCCGACTTCCAAATCGTCGCCGTGGACGCCGGCGGCGAGGTCTGCACCCAGACCTACAACAGCAATCTGGCGTTCACTCCAACGTTCATCGCCGAGTACGAACACCTGTACCAGAATGCCCTGAGCGCCTTCGCCGCACGCGACGACGCTGCCATCGCCCGCTGCGCCCGGCGCTCCACGGAGCTGCATGCCGCCCGCACCGGGAACGTCTTCCTGGACCGGTTGTTGGCGCAGGCCGACGCCATGGGCGCCCTCGGGCTGCTGACCGCGCATAGCGGTACCTGCGGCGGCATCCTGCTCCCATCCACCGTTCACGACGACGAGCTGGCGCAGGTACAGGCCCAAGTCGCGCACCTGGGCGTCGCCGTCTTCTGCACCCGCACTCTGGCGGCACCGGCCGCGGTCATACGCGAGTCATCAAGATCGTGACGCCCAAAAAGGTCAGAGCCTGAGGTATCCCCAAAAATCGGCTTGGCCCGCAAACCGGCACGGACTGGGAGCGCCGGCTTTCCAGTCGGCTTCGCGCGCCGGGGGCTCGATGCCCCAGGCGCGCGATCTGCGGCGCTGGCGCCAAGGGAACGGCCATGTTTCACCGCTGAACGGCCTGTTTGGGCCGGCTTCGGAACGCTCGACGTGCCGTTCAATCGCGTTGTTCCGAGGCGTCCTCCGAAGCCACCACGACAACCTCTCCCGACCCGGTCCACCCCCTCATCGCCGGCCGGTACATGTCCGCGACGGTTGCCGCCGGATGAGCAAACACGCCCGGTGACACGGCGCGCACGGCGTAGGCGAGTTGGAAACGCCGCGGTTCGCGCTTGGCCCGGTCCACCGCGGCGACGAAGCGCTCGGTGCGGAAGGCGACGTGAGACGGGTCGTCGACGACATCGAGCCAGGGCAGGCCGTCTACGGCGCCGGTGCTGATCAGGTTCGGGTTGTCGATCTCGAGGCCCGCCGGAAGCGGATCGTCGACGATCAGGCGCGCCGCGCGCTGGCGATCGGCGGTGATGGTCAGCAGCACGATCATCCGCGTGCCCTGCTCGACCTTTGCCGGCTCCAGCGGTTTGCCGTCGAGCGTGTACCAGGATCGTTCGATGCGGTAGCCGTTGCCGCCGGCCGGTGGCGGCTCCAGCGGGATGCCGGTGGCCGTGACCAGGGCCGTGACGGCGCGATCGCCGATATTGGCGATGGAGAGCGGCTCGCCGGCGAGGTCCACCTCGCCGAGGCGGCGGTAGAAGGGGCCTTCGCGGGACTCGCCGTCGATGCGGAGCTGTGGTTGGGCGGCCCCCTGCATCAGTGCGTGAGCAGCGAGCAGCAGCCAGGCCTGGTCCTGGGTACTGGTGTGCTCGGCTCGGGCCCAGTCGCGCTCCAGGCTCGCGGCCAGGGCGTCCAGGCCGATGGCGTCGCTGCCGCTCTCCGCGGCCAGGGTCAGCAGCGCCGCGCCGTCGCGAATACCGGAGCCGAAGTCTGGCCGCCAGTCGGTGCCGTCGTCGCCGTCGCGCCACAGCTCCAGCGCCGAGCGCAGGGCCTTGGCGGCGCGCCGGGTCTCGCCGTACAGCGCGAGCGCGGCGCCGAGCTGGGCCCGGGCCATGGGTGTCTCGAAGGCGTCGAGCCGGGTCTCCTCGTACCAGCGCAGGTCGCCCATCGGCACGCGCCCGTTGCGCGCCAGGACATACAGGGCATAGGCAACGCCCTCGCCGCCGTGCTCGAAGTCCGCCGCATAGCCGACGCGGTTGCGCAGGTTCGTCAAGGCGTTGTCGAAGGCCGTGTGCGGCACGACATACCCCTGCTCGCGGGCGCGCGTCAGGAAGTCGGTGACATAGGCGTCGAGCCAGAGCCCGGCGCCTTCGGTGGCGGCGCTGTAGCCCGGTCCCCAGAGGCCGAAGCCGCCGGTGGGGTTCTGGCTGGCCAGCAGCCCGGCGATGGCGCTGTCGATGCGCTGCGAAACGGTGTCGCCGTTGTCGCCGTCCTGCACACCGGGGCCGGGGCCTCCGCCGGCGAGGCCCGCGGCCATGGCGACGGGGTCCAGGTACAGCAGCGGCAGGGCACGGCTGGTGAGCTGCTCCGCACAGCCGTAGGGAAAGCGATCCAGGGCCGCAAGGATACCGGGGACGTCGAGGGCGCCGGCGCCGCTCACCGAGACCAGCCAGGCGCCGCTGCCGGGCTCGAAGCCGCCCCCGTCGGCGTCCAGCAGGCTCGCATCCAGCGTCAGGCCGTCGCCGCCGGGCTCGAGGACGGTCTCCGTGGTTCGCTGCACCGGCGGCCGCAGGCTGCGCACGCCGAGCACCAGGTGCTTGGTCAGCTCCTTGCCGGCAGGGGTGACCAGCGTGATGGTCAGCTCGGCGTTGCCGGGCGTGACCGCCTCGACGTCATAGCTGACGCGGGCGCGGCCGTTGGCCGGCAGTTCCAGCGTGCGGGGCGCGCCGTCGCCATCGATGCGCAGCGACGGACCGCCGGCGGTCAGGGACACCTGCATGGTGCCGGCCTCGCGCTCGACATGGGCCAGTTCGACGAGGATACGGGAGCGGTCGCCGGGGGCCAGGAATCGCGGCATCGCCGCCGTGACCACGACCGGGTCGCGGAGGATCACGTCCTTCACCGACTGGCCGACGCCGTCGGCGGACCAGGCCATGGCCATGACGCGCACGCTGCCGTTGAAGTCCGGCACGTCGAGACTGGTCTCGACACGGCCCTGCGCATCTGCCTTGAGGATGCCGGACTGGAACGCCACCAGGGCCTCGCTGGGCGGCGGGCCGTCGAAGGACAGCAGCATGCCGGCGCCGCTTCCGGTGCGCAGCCTGCCGGGCTCGCCCTGCATGCGGTCGATGAGGCGGCCGTAGAGGTCGCGAACGGCGGCACCGAGCCGGCGCTGGCCGAAATACCAGCCGGCGGGCGCCCAGGATCGAAAATCGGTCAGGTTGAGGATGCCGTTGTCCACGGCGGCGATGGTCACGTAGGCATCGCTATCCGGCACCAGGTTGTCGATGACAGCGCCGATGGCGAGCGGCCCGCGCGGCTCCGCCTTCTCCGCAACGTCCAGCGTCAGATCCAGGCGCCGGTCGCCGGGATCGACACTGGCCCAGTGCAGGCCGATGGCGCGCCCGGGCATGCGCCTGGCCTCGAGGTCCATGCCGCGGTACAGCATGGCGGTGATGTAGGCGCCCGGCCCCCAGTCCGCGGTCACCGGCAGTTCCACTGTGGCACCTTTCTCCGGCACCTCCACCGGCTCCATCGCCACCAGACCGTCGCTGCCCACGACCATGACCAGGGCCAGCCCCGGGAAGCGGGGCTCCAGGCGCACGCGGGCCGTGGCACCGACCTCGTACTCGGCCTGATCCAGTGAGACCTTGAGCACGTCGGGCGTATCGAAGGCCTTGGGGGCAACGTACCAACCGGCCTCGAAACCGACGCTGGCCGGCACCAGGCGACCGCCGGCCGTGCGTACGGCCAGCTCATAGCCCCCCCAGTCCACCGGCACCTCGACGACGCTGGGCTTGTCGTCGTCGGTGTGCACGTCGAAGGTGCCGCTGGCGGCGCGCGAGCGGCTGACGATGGGCTCGAAGCGCCAGTCGCCGTCGATCTGATACCACTGGTAGCTGGTCTGCACCCGCGACAGGGTCCAGGTCAGGCCGGCGGCCGGAATCGGCCGGCCGTCGGTGCCCAGGGCGATGACCTCGAAGCGGGCAGTACCGCCCTGCTCCACGGCTCCGTCGAACAGGGCCCTGATGCCGATGCGCGGGCGGCGGTCGTCGATGGGCAACGCGAGTTTCCGCTCCGCCGGCCGGCCGCTGCCGTCCAGCACGCGTACGCTGACATCGGCCCGGCGCAGCCGGCTGGTGGGGACCAGCTCGGGCAGCGCGACGCCGATGCGCGCGCGGCCATCGGCATCGGTCTCCGCCCCCGGGATCGGCTCGCTTCGGTCCTCCACCTCGTCGTCGTACAGCCCGAAGCGCCAGCCCGGCCAGTCCGCGAGGCCGTCGGCGGCCTGCACGCGGGTCGTGCCCTCGACATCGACGGCGGCCGCCGGGGCGCCGTAGAGCCAGCGCGCGTCCACCGCAATGTCGGGCGGGTCCTGCGGATCGATGCGCTCGGCCGACGGCGTGAGCGTGAAATCCAGCCGCTCCGGCTGGAAGTCTTCGACGAGAAATCCCAACCGCGCCAAGGGCTCGGCGTCGGGATCGGTGTGGACCTGAACGGACCAGGTGCCGCGCATCGCATCGGCCAGCATCGGCACCGTCAACCGGTGGCCGCCGAGGCCCTGATCCGGCACCTGCTCGCGCACATGCTCGACGCCGTCGGGCCGGTGCACGATGAAGGTGAGCGGTAGCCCGGTGACGGCCCGGGCGCGGGCATCCCGGGTCAGCGCAGTCAGCGTCACCGCCTCGCCGGGGCGGTAGATGCCACGCTCACTGACCAGGTAAACATCCACAGGTCCCGGCGCCGGACGGCCGTCCACCCCGCGGTCGGTGAGGTCGAACGGCGCGTCCTGCATGTCGAGGAAACCATAGTCGCCGTGGGGCGCCTCGGCCGTCAGCAGGGCCGGCGCATTACCGCCGCTGCCGCGCAGCAGTCCGGCCTCGAAGCGGGCATAGCCGCGATCATCGGTGACGGCCCGGCCGAGCACCTGCTGATTCAGCGCGACCAGACGCAGCGTCACCCCGCCCTGCGGCTCGGCCGTGGACAGTGAACGAACGAACGCGTGCAGGCCGTCGTCGGCGGCGAGCGTCGTCAGGCCAAGGTCCGAGACCACGAACCATTGGGTGGCCAGACCCGCGTCGTCGCCGGCATCCCGGGGTTTGGCCGTGAGGATATAGGTACCGGCGGTCATCGCGTCCGGCTCATCCGCCCCGGTGGCCTTGGCAGCCTCGGCGAGCAGCGCGCCTACGGGCACGGCCGTGGTTACCTCCTTGTTCAGCTCGGAGCGCACCTCGATCTGTCCCTGCCACAGCCGCTCGCCGCGGCGGTCGGCGATGTCGGCGGCCTCGTAGTCGCTGAGCTGGCCGAACAGCTCGTCGCCGGCGACGAACCCGCCAAGGGCGCGGTCGCCGACCCGGTACAGGGCGGCGTCGAGCAGCTCCGTGTTGACGCTCACGATCGGCAGGGACGCCTCGCCGCCGCTCGGCAGCACATAGGCCCGGCTCGGGAAGCGCACGGACGGCGAGCGGTCGCGGACATAGACATCCAGTTCCACCGGCTTGGTCAGGCGCTCCCCGTCGCCGGCCGGCAGGCCGGCACGGATGGTGATGCCGTAACGCTCGCCGTGGTGGACGCCGTCGATGCAGATCTGGCGCGCCTCGGGCTCGACCGCCAGGCCCTCCTGGTCGAGCTGCACATAGTCGGCGAGGCTCGCGTCCTTGTCCGCCAGCGGGTCGGAGAACTGTACGCAGATGCGCGGGTCGCGGGCGTCAGACGAGACGCTGTGATCGATGACGCGGAAGCCGTGCCGGGCGATGAGCTGGTCGAGGTGCTCGCGCAGGATTGGATCCGGTTCCAGTTTGAGCGCCGCCCGATTGGCGCGGATGGCCGGCCGCCAGGCAGAGCGCACCTCCAGGGACCGGCCGATCAGCATCAGCGCCCGTACCCGATCCGCCTTGGAGCCGGCGTGCAGATACCCGTTGATCGCGGCGGCCGTGGCCTGCTCCTGCATCTGCCGGCGCAATGACCAGTCGCCGGTGTCCACTGCCAGCGACGCGGCGGCCAGGCGGAACCACAGCCCCGCATCATCGGGTGCCAGGCGCAGCGCGACCCGGTACAGTCGGGCGGCGCGGCGCGGATCGGTGGACTCGGCGGCGCGAGCCCCGGCGATGACCTCGTCGAAGGTCCCGTCGATGTTGTCGCCGGCGTTGGTGACGCGGTCCCGCAGCATCTCGGCCTCGTCGCGGTAGGCGCCGGACAGGAAGGCCAGCTCCGAGCTGCGCCGGGCAAGCCGGTCGGCGTCGGCGTCGACCGGCCCCGTGACGATGCGCCCGGAGACGGCGCTGTCGAAGGCGCGCAGCTCGCCGTGCTCGGTCTTCAGGAAGCACCAGCCGGCGTTGCGGTTGAACGTAAACGCTTGGCAGCGCTGGTCGGAGAGGCAGGCGGACTCGCAGTCGGACTGGGTCGCATCCCGAAGCGTGTCGTAATCGTGGCCGAAGTAGTCGGCGCCGTCGATGATGAGGAGGCGCCGTCCACCGGCCTCCCCGCCGCCGGCAGCACCCGCGGCCAGCGCCAGCGTCACGGGCAGCAGACACAGGGCTGATGCCATCGCTTTCGAGATTCCAGCCATCGCACTCTCCGGGGAAACCGTATCAGCTGGCGGGGATTGTAGCCCTTCGGTGGCGCCGTACAGCGGCCGCCCCGCCGGCATAACGGCAACGACGGCGGGGGATCAGTCGATCTGCAGAAAGTCGCCCTTGCTCGGGCGCTTGAAACGGAACATCGAATACTGGAGCTGGGGGTTGCGCTTCAGGTCCGTAAAGATGAAACGCGTGAGCTGGCCGAAGCGGTCCTCCATCACCAGGGTGTCGAGCTCGCCGCGGCGAAAGCCGATCTGCAACCTGGCGACCTCGGTGTCGGCAGTCTTGGGGACGAGCTCGACCCAGGTGCGGCCGTCACTGCGGTCCAAGTCGCTGAGCCGGAAATAGTCCTCGACAGGCTTGTCACTCGCCAGGAGCTGGGCGGGCGTGCCGTCCAGCACCGCCTTCTGGCTGCGATGCGTGACCTGCTCCAATTCCTTGTCCCAGACATAGATGCGGCTGCCGTCGGCGATGATCTGCTGCTCCGATGGCGTCTCGTAATCCCAGCGGAAGCGATTCGGACGCAGCAGATAGAAGGTACCGGTGGACTCCAACGTCTGGCCGCCGTCGGCGGTGATGGTGATCTGGCGGAAGTCGGCGCTGAGGGAGTTCAGGCCGCTCAGGTAGTCCTTCAGTTCGGCGATGCCGTCGGCGCGAGCCGCGCCGGTGAGGGTCAGCAGCGCGAGCAGCAAGACGAGGCCGGCCGCTGCGACCGGCCGGCGGTTCGGGTACAGCGTCAAAGGGTCACCCCTCGGGTGGTGGTGGTGCGAGAACCTCGCGATTGCCGTTGGTCTCGGCCGGTCCGACGATGCCGATGCGCTCCATCTCCTCGATCATGCGCGCGGCCCGGTTGTAGCCGATCTTGAGCCGCCGTTGCACGCCCGAAATGGACGCCCGGCGGCTCTCGACGACGATCTGCACGGCTTCGTCGAACAACGGATCGATATCCTCGACATCGCCGCCGCCCTTGGGTTCCGGATCGATGCCGGGGAGGTGCTCGCCCGGCTCCTGCAGAATGGTCTCGATGTAGTCCGGCTGGCCCTGCTGCTTGAGGTAGTCCACGACCCGGTGCACCTCGTGGTCGTCCACGAAGGCGCCGTGCACGCGCTGCGGGATGCTGCCGCCCGGAGGCAGGTAGAGCATGTCGCCGTGGCCCAGCAGGTGCTCGGCGCCCATCTGGTCCAGCACCGTGCGCGAGTCCACGCGAGCCGAAACCTTGAACGCCATGCGGGTGGGGATGTTGGCCTTGATCAGACCGGTCAGCACGTCCACGGATGGGCGCTGCGTCGCAAGCAGCAGATGAATGCCGGAGGCGCGGGCCTTTTGCGCCAGGCGCGCGATGAGCTCCTCCACCTTCTTGCCGACGACCATCATCATGTCCGCCAGTTCGTCGATGATGACGACGACGTAGGGCAGCTTCGTGAGCGTCGGCACCTCGGGCTCCTCGCCGTCCGGCGTGAAGACCTCGGCGGGATTGAACATCGGGTCCGGGATCGGCTCGCCGGCCTCGATGGCCTCCTGCACCTTGCGGTTGTAGCCGGCGATGTTGCGCACGCCGAGGCTGGCCATGAGCCGGTAGCGGCGTTCCATCTCGCCGACGCACCAGCGCAGCGCGTTGGCCGCCTCCTTCATGTCCGTCACGACCGGCGTGAGCAGGTGCGGGATACCCTCGTAGACCGAGAGCTCCAGCATCTTCGGATCCACCATGATCAGGCGCACCTCGTCGGCGGTGGCCTTGTAGACCAGGCTCAGGATCATGGCGTTGATGGCCACGGACTTGCCGGAGCCGGTGGTGCCGGCGATCAGGGCGTGGGGCATGCGCCCCAGATCGGCCACCACCGGCTCGCCGGCGATGTTGGTGCCCATGGCGATGGTCAGCGGGGACTTGGCCTCCTGGTAGGCACGCGAGGACAGGGTCTCGCTGAGATAGACCATCTCGCGGTGGTCG
>Ga0316578_10000350_pt1 | contig 14590 bp, 10 predicted proteins | sample J0NA_2_FD_203076 | JGI IMG/M metagenome (GOLD analysis project Ga0316578, IMG submission 203076) | Rhizosphere microbial communities from salt marsh grasses in Alabama, United States - J0-2_160517rDrC | ecosystem: Host-associated > Plants > Roots > Rhizosphere | place: USA: Alabama | collected... | reverse complement strand
ATCCGACTGTTTCTGAGCGGATCGGGGCTTCTTCAAGACGCAGTATAGCCGAGTCGCTTTCACATCGAAGTGCGTTTTTGGATTTGCGCAACATCCTTCGGCTAAGTGTCCACTGCTCTTCCCGCCGACAAGTGGCCCCTATTGATGTCTACTGCTACTACTACAGGCCTGATGGCCTACGCGGCTCAGCCCGCTGGAGTGTCCTCGGCTCTATCTGTCTTTGGCGATCGGCCGAGTGGCGAGACGTCAGCCCTGCCGAATACCTTGACGGGCGTTCCCACCCTGACATGATCGAAAACGACGGGCGCTAGATCTTCGGGGAGACGGATGCAGCCATGTGAGGCTGGTGTCCCAGGCGCGGGGATCGGACCCCCGTGCATACCGACCCCACTGCTCGTCAGGCGCATGAAATAGGGCATGCTCGCACCCTCGAAGCGACCGCCCGGCGGGATGCGGTGGACGCCTCGCTTGGCGTTGATGATGGCCAGTTCGCCCTCGGCGTCATAGATCTTGCCGTAGGCGTTGGAGTATTTGTCGGCTACCTTCTCGGTAATCCTGAATGTGCCCTGGGGCGTCTCGAAATGGTTGACACCTGTCGCCACGTGGGCCCAACCAATCCGTTCCGGGCCATCATAGAACTCGGCTCTCTGCGCATAGGCGTCTATCTCGATGCGGGAGATCGCGCGTCCATCACCGTCCCACTGGTACAAAGGCTCGGCCTCAGCGACATCTGTGTCTGGCGCTGCGGTCGTCGAGGTCGATCCCGGCCTCCCGGAAATCTGCGCGCAGCCGGAAACAAGGGCCGCGACGATGGCGCTAGCGCAAAATGTCGTTACGGCCTTCATCATGGTCTGAGCCCCAAATTCTGTAAGCCAGTGCAAGAAGGTAAGCTCCTCACCTAAGGAGATGCTGAAAAAATGCCCTCCTGGCATTTTTCAGCTCGCAAAGCGAAAATGCGATTTCCGCTTTGCTCCATTTTTCAACTGCTTAGGCAGTTGAAAAATCGCCGGGCATCCTGCCCGGCGGGAAACGCTGAATAATTCAGCGTTTCCCTAACGCATAATCGCTATCGACATCAGCCAAGCAGGGCCTTTTCCAGTGCCTTTAGGTCCATGGCCTTCAGGTAGGCTTCGAGGGTTTGCTGGTCGGCGCCTTGGCTGCCATCCAACTGGACGAGTATGCGGGTACCGACCATCAGTGCGATCTTGGTGGTGCCGGCGTCGGGGTCCTGCTCGATGGTGCCGCGATGCCCCTCGAAGTTGAACGGGCGGGTGTTGGTGCCCGCGGCCCGCATCATCATCGGCGAGCCGATCATCATGCCCATCATGCCGAGGAGCGGCGAATCGGCAGTGACGGTGATCTCGACCCGGGCCCCCGTCTCGGCGTTGGAGTAGCGGCGGGTCAGGTTCGTGCCGGCGATCATCTGCGCGAAGCCGGGGGTCTGGGACTCGGGGTCCTCGGCGCTCCAGCCGGGGAGCGGGTCGGGCAGGACCTTGAGCTGCTGAGCGGTGAGCTGGGTCTTGATCTCGTCTGCAGCGAATTCGAGCGCTTGGATAGCGACCCGCGGCTCGCCGTTCTCATAGGCACGGCGGGCGGCGTCGATCTGGTCGGTGATGCTGTCGGCGATGGCGGTCTCGGTGACTAGGCTGCCAGACAGGATCAGGATGGCGATTAGCTGAGTAAGACAGCGGTACATGGGGTCATTGCTCCGTGGTAAAGGGCTAGCCAAGGCGGAAATTTCGCTACAGATTCTGCTCGGTCTCGTTGTCGTAATGGTAAGCGTAATCGAACATTGGCACGACTACGACTACGACTACGACTACGACTACGACTACGGGCGGGCTTGAGCGATCTATGCTGTGCGCCACTGATCCTCGCGCTCGCGCGTCGGCGTCCTGCTTTCATGACGTCTACTGTCTACCTCGATGCGCTGGCGGACCTAGCCAGATGGCGTCTGCTGAAAGATCAGGCTCGCACTGTGGCGATGCCGAGCCGGCAACGTACTCGACTTCCGGGCTTGAGCGTAGGATCCCAATCCAGGGTGGCGCCGGCGAACAGCAGGACGACCGTCGAGCCCATGTTGAAGCGGCCCAATTCGTCGCCGCGTCGTATCCTGATGCCGTGGCCATGATAGTCGATTCGCCTAATCGTCTTCGCCCTTGGAGGGGTGTGCAAGCCGCCGAAAACGGTCTCGATACTGCCAACGAAGATGGCGCCGACCAAGACCAATGCCAGCGGGCCGAGGGTGGTGTCGAACAGAGCGACGACGCGCTCGTTGCGGGCGAACAGCCGCGGCACTGTCGCCGTCGTAGCCGGATTGACGCTGAACAGCCGGCCCGGGATGTGGATGGTTTCCAGCAGCATGCCGTCGATAGGCATGTGGATGCGGTGGTAATCCCGCGGCGAGAGGTAGAGCGTCGCGAACTGCCCGTCGGCAAAGCACGAGGCCAGCGCGGCACCACCTCCGAGCAGATCGGCGACGCCATAGTCGCGTCCCTTGGCCTGGATGATGCGCCCGCCGCCGATGGCGCCGAGCTGGCTGACGGCACCGTCCACCGGGCAGGCGATGGCGCCGGGCTCGGCCAGCGGGCGGGCGTCTGGTCGCAGCGCACGGGTGAAGAAGGCATTGAAGCTGGGGTAGGGAGCCACGCTCGGTTCGGCCGCCTCGCTCATATCGACGCGAAACAGCCAGCTGAAGGCCCGGATCATGAGGCGAGTCAGCGGCCCAAGCCGCAGCCGCGTCAGCCGAAAGACCACGCCGGAGAGCCCGTGTTGGGGTAGGGCATATTGCAGCGCGACAAACAGTCGCTGGCCCAGGCTCATCGTGGCGTTTCCGCGAGCGGCTGCGGCTCTGCCGCGGGGCGGTGATCCGCGTCGAGCAGTCCAGGCCAGTTTGCCAGTGCCGCGAGGTCCTCGGCGATGGTCGCTGGCGGCCGGTCGCCCGGGAATAGGGCCGCCAGCCGGGCCTGGGGCGAGAGCAGATAGATCGCCGGTGGGGCCGTCGTATCGGGATCTGCCGGATCGATGCCGAAGGCGTCGCCAAGGGCGGAGAGATCGGCGCCTGTTCCGCTGGCGATGACCAGCAGCGGTGAAAGCCGCTCGAAATCTCGTGCCGGCACCGGCTGTACATTGGGGCTGACCAGGACCAGGCGCAGGTCGTCGTACAGGTCCTCGTTGCCGGCGAGCCGGTTAGCGGTTTCGACCAGCGCGGCGATGGCCCGCTGGCCGGCGGCGCCGTCGAGCCGGCCGAAGGCGAGCAGGGTCCAGTGGCCGCGGAGGGCGTTGGCGTCCACCGGCTGGCCGACGGCGCCACTCAAGCTGACCTCGGGCAGCGGGATGGTCGGGCGGATCAGCACGCCGGAAATGGTCGGCGGCCCGCGGTCGCCGGCCCGGTATTGGTTGCCCCACTGATAGCCGATCAGAAACAACGCGACCGCGGCCAGGGCCATGACCAGCCTGACCACCAGCGGGTATCTACGTCGTGTGCGAGCCTTCATCGTTTCAGCATTCGTTATCGTGGTCGTCGCAGGAGTTCCGCGGATACTCGATTACGACAACGAAAACGACAACGACACTTACAGGTGTCGATATGGCCTTCGCTCCCTTTCACACGTCCCACTTCAAATTTCAAACTTCAAGCGCCCGCCCCACGCACCCGTTCCAGCGCCTGCCCGGTATCCACATCAGCACCGAGCTCGTTGAGCACGCTGCCCAAGGCACCGATGCAAAATAGGATGTTCTCGGCCCGGCTCGACCAGCCCATCAGTCCGATGCGCCAGACGCGTCCGGCGAAGTCGCCGAGACCGGCGCCGATCTCGAGATTGTAGTCGGCGAGCAGTCGCTGGCGGACCGTGGCATCGTCGATGCCAGCGGGGATGGCCACCGCGTTCAGCTGCGGCAGGCGCTCGGCCTCAGGCACCACCAGCTCAAGCCCAAGCGCCTCGAGCCCGGCGCGCAGGGCCAGGTGATTCCGCCGATGTCGGGCCCAGGCGTTCTCGACGCCCTCCTCGTGGAGCATCAGCAAGGCCTCGTGGAGGGCGTAGAGCGCGTTGACCGGGGCCGTGTGATGGTAGCTGCGCTTTCCGCTGCCCCCGCCCCAGTATCCCAGCACCAGGTTCAGGTCCATGAACCAGCTCTGAACCGGCGTCGCCCGCTTGGTGACCTTCGAAAGTGCTCGCTCGTTGAGGCTGATCGGGGCGAGTCCCGGCGTGCAGGACAGGCACTTCTGGCTGCCGGAGTAGACGGCGTCAACGCACCAGGCGTCGACCTCGAGCGGCGAGCCACCGAGCGAGGTCACCGCGTCGACGATGGTCAGGCAGCCGTGGCGGTGCGCCAGCTCGACGAGCGTCTTCACATCCGACTCGGCACCGGTGGAGGTCTCGGCTTGGACGAAGGCGACGATGGCGGCATCCCGGTTGGCCTTCAGCGCATCTTCGAGGGCGTTGGGATCAACCGCGCGGCCCCAGGTCCCGTCGACGGCGACGGCCTCGCCGCCGGTGCGGATCACGTTCTCGCGCATCCGTCCGCCGAAGACACCATTAATGCAGACGATGACCTTGTCACCGGGCTCGACCAGGTTGACGAAGCAGCTCTCCATTCCCGCCGAGCCCGGCGCGGAGACCGGCATGGTCAGCGCATTCTCGGTACGGAAGGCGGCTCTCAACAGATCCTTCAGCTCCTCCATCATGGCCCCGAAGGCCGGGTCGAGGTGGCCGATGGTCGGCCGGGCCAGAGCAGCGAGGACGCGCGGGTGCACATCGGCGGGGCCGGGGCCCATCAAGGTGCGGACGGGGGGTTGGAACGGGCGCGGCTGCATGGGGCGATCTCTAGGTTGACGCTCGGCACGGCAGAATAGCAAGCCGGCGCTCATTGGGGCCAGCATCCGAGGGGCTCGGTATTGCTGAGAAGGCGGTTTCTTAAGCTTCAGCGAAAGAGACGCGGAGGAGAGATGCCCGATCTGAGTGTCCCGATCAGCGCAGGATCTCGACGTCGTAATCGTGCACCAAGCCCTGGTCGTCGATGTGCCGAGGTGCCATCAGCTTGATGCGCACGCGTTGTGCTTCCGTCCAGAACGGATGTCCGAGATCCGTGGACCAGCGGCAAGACAGGCCGGGCCGCGGCAGCAGCAGTTCGAACGTTAGGTTGTCCCATCCGCCATCGTCTTGCAGAGAGGGATTTGCGGCGATTTGGACCCGCGGGGCATAAGGGCCGAGGTAGACGACCTCTCCAGTGCGCTGGGAGCGAATTACGAAGGTTCCACCGCGGGCCTTCTCAGGGTCGACGTCGAGCTCGAAATGGACCAAATTCGCCGCGTCGCTAGCGAAGGCATGTCGCGGGATCGCCTGCAGCGTCGCGATCCGCTCGATGACGGCTTCTTCAGGAATTTCTCGACACTTCATCGCGTTTGTCTCGTCGGAGGCCGCTACAAGCAGCGGGCAGAAGGCGGCGAGCGTAGCTGGCCCGATCCTTCTGGTTCTCAGGCCGTTAGTCTTCACTTCCAGCGCTGGAGGGCGTGAATGTTCGTATGCTGGTGCTGAGGCCGGTAGGTGAACTTGCCCCTACCGGCAACGCGCGGGCACCGTTGCGTCGCCATAGCGCGAACCCGTTCGTCCCCTCGCCGCGGGCGCCGGTTCCAAGCCATGAGCTGCCCGTCTCGGCCAAGCCAGGGTGCGGCAGAGCCTCGTGCTCGTCGGATAGGGGGATAACCTCCAGCTCGTGGCCATCTCGTTGGTCGCGCAGACGCTGAACCAAGGTGGCGCTGTCGGCCGGCTCGCGCAGGACGTCGCGGTACAGGGTCCGCGTCAGGAATGCGTAGACGGTGATCTGAAAGCGATCGGCCATGCGCTGCGCCAGGCTGTTCTCGGGGTGCGCCTCCGCATCCGATGAGAAAGACTCCCACCAACTGGAGTTGCCGGTTCGGCAGGCGTAGGAATACAGTCGGCCGTCCGCGACGAACGCATCGGCACGTATCGTCGGCAGGTTGCCGCGGTCCAGTGTGACCGCAGCGCCATTGCCGTCGTAGTTCAACGTGATTTGGCTGGGCAGACCGTGGGAGAAGAAAACGACGTCTTGAAGTCTGACGTGAACCGGGCAACCGTTCTCTTCGCTATCCGGCAGGTCGTTCATGACGGTGGCGATATCCGCTGAGCTGGCGAGACGAACGATTTCGTGTCCGAACGCGGTCCTGACAGCATCGAGCGGCAGACGCTCCAGTGTCGTATAACCCTCGGGAACGTAAGCTACAGTCGTAAGATCGGCGGGTCGTAGGGGTCGGCCACCGGACGCGGCGGTTGCACCCGGTGCCATGAACATCATCTTCCACCAGAAGCTGTCATAGTGTATCTCGGAGCCGATGAAGATGATGTTCTTGCGGCGGATAATGCCTCCTTCGGGGCAAGGACAACCTTCTTCGAGGTCGGCCGGATCGCGATCCTCCGCGGGATCGGCCGCCCCTCGATCACCCTGACGGGCGAGCGCCTCTTCGTAGAGCCGGACCCACTCGCGACGCAATTCGGCGTCGTCCGGCGCCATGGTTAAGTAACGGCCACGGGTGCGCTCCAGGATGACCGCGTCTGCAGCGGCGACAGCAGCGGGATTCAACGGAAACTGCAACATCTTGGGTCTATCGCAGCGACGATCGCTACATCCAGCTCCGCCCCTAAGTGCTTCCCGCTGTTCTTTGCCCAAAGATAAGGTGGTCGCGCAGCGTTTCCGCCTTCGCTTCTGCCGACAGCTCCATGTCGCGCAGCCTCACCGCTAGCTCCGGCGCTTGCGTGTCGTTGGCTAGGGGCGAGCTGCCCAGCAGCACGTGCGCATCCACATACAGCGACATCTGTGCCCGCGTGCAGAGCCCGCATCCGCGAGCCTCCGCGATCCAGTGGGCGACGGCTTGCTTCAGATCCTCGTCCCGATAGCCAGCGGCGCTCAGCTCATCGACAAAGCTCCGTCTGATTCGGCGGACAGCTGCGGCGACAAACTCGGCGATTCGTGCATCCGCCATTGCACGCATCTGTGCCTCGGTGATGGTCAGCACGGGCGATTTGCTCCAAATCGGCTTCAATGGGCCGCTGTGCCAGGCCTGGCGGGAGCTGCGAAGTCTAAAACTGACGGTATTCGCAGACAAGCGCCAAACTTCCGCCAACGGCGGTTCGCGATCCATCGAAGTCGAACTGAGGCTCCGGACCTGGATCGGACTCGAGATCGACCGTGATCCCGATTCCGGTTCCGACTTCGACTTCGACTGGAGTGTCAACGTTTGTGGCGTAGGGTCGCGACCGTTGCGGCTACAGCCTCACTTCGCCTGACACGAGCCGCATTCGATGAAGATCCGCTTGTCGCATTGCGCGCAGCGGTCCTTGTCGAGCTTTTGGTAGATCGCGTGGATCGCCGCCTCCTTGGCCTGGAAGATGTTGCGGGCGCCGACCGCGTCGACGCAGCCGCAGCGCTCCATCGCCTCCCACATGCCCTGCTTGACGTTGATGATGTACATCCCGCCGCCGTTGTCTCTGCGTCGTTTGGCCTCGCGCACCAGGGCCTCGCCGCCCTGGAGGTCGACGAAGTTGATGCCGTCGGCAACGATGGCTAGGTGCTTGGCGTCGGGGTGCTCGACCCGTAGTCGGTCGAAGTAGTTCTCGACGTGGGGGACCGAGCCGAAGAAGAGGGATCCGTCGATGCGGATAATGCGCAGCTGCGGGCAGTGAATCACGTCCTGCTCGCTGGAGAAGGCGCGGTTAGGCAGCCTTGGGTCCGGTGCCAGGGTGATGATCCGCGGCTTCGAGGTCCGCTCGAGGTAGAGCACCAGCGATAGCAGCACCCCGGCGAAGATGGCGAACTCCAACTCTAGGAACAGGGCCGAGAAGAAGGTCACCGCCAGCACCGAGATCTCCCGCCTCGACGATTTCATGATGTGGTGGATCTCTTCGAAATCGATCAGGTCCCAGGCGACCAGGAACAACAGACCAGCCATGGCTGCCTTCGGCAGATACGCGGCCAGAGGCGCGACCAGCGGGACGACGCCGATCAGCAGCACGCCCGCGAGGACGGCCGCCAGCGGTGTGCGCGCCCCTGCGGCGAAGTTGACGCCGCTGCGGTTGAACGAACCGGTGGCCACATAACCCGAGAAGAAAGAGCCTGCGATGTTCGATAACCCCTGGCCGATGAACTCCTGGTTGCCGTCGATGCGATAGCCGCCGCGGGCGGCCAGTGAGCGGCCGATGGATACCGCCTCGGTCAGCGCGAACAGTGTCACGGCCAGCGCTGCGGGGGCCAACTGCTTGATGTGGTCCATGGTCAGCGACGGCGCCGACAGCGGCGGCAGCCCGGCGGGTAGGGCGCCGACGGTGGCGATATGGGTTGCCGCGTTACCGAGGATCAGATCCAACACGACGCCGAGCAAGCTGCCGGCGAATAGGGCGGCGATCATGTACGGCAGCCTCGGCACCCAGCGCTTGCATGCGATGCCGGCCAGCACCGTTACCACGGCCACGGCGGTCGCGAAGGGGTTGATCTCGACGACATGATGGCCAAACGCGATCAGGATGTCGTGGAAATGGCCGCTGCTGTCCATCTCGACGCCGAAGAAGTGCTTCAGCTGCTTGGCGGCGATCAGGAACGCCGCCCCGGCGGTGAAGCCGACGACCACCGAGTGGGAAATGAAGTTGACCAGTGCGCCCATTCGCGCCAAGCCCAGCGCCAGCTCCATGACGCCGACCATGAAGGTCAAGGTCAGCGCCAGCATTACATAGTCCGGCGTTCCCGGTGGCGCCATGATCGACAGCGCCGAGAACAGCACCACTGATGCGGCCGTGGTTGGCCCCGAGACCAGGTGGCGGGACGACCCGAACAGTGCCGCTATGATCGCCGGGATCATGCCGGCATAGAGACCGTACTGGGGCGGCATGCCGGCAATGGTCGCGAAGGCGACGGCCTGAGGCAGCACGACGATGACGCCGGTGATGGCGGCCACGGAGTCGGCGCGGAGGTCCGTACGCCTGACCCCGGGCAGCCAGGCCATGAACGGCAGGAGCCAGCGCCAGCGGGGGTTGGTGACGGCGGACAGCATGCGATTGGTGCTCCAGTGGGACTACAGACTATGAAGCAACGGGGGTCACACCCGATGTTGATCTATGGATGAAGCATCGTCCCATAGATTAAGGATCATGTCACTGCGTGATCCCAAGAGGCTGGGGTGTACCGGCGGGCCGGTCGGGATTCATTGTCCACCGAATTATCGACACTGTCAGCCGATTCCGACGGGCGATGGCGCCAAGTCCTATTGGCGCGAGCACCGCGGAAGGTCTAAGCTCCGCCTAACCTGACCGTTTCTGTCAATATTGATCATTGAGTAATGGACAGGCTTGGCGAGTCGCTCGCAGCGGTCTCCTGAGGTCGTTTCGATGCTGTTCAAGCAGGCCGGGCCGTCGAGGCTCCGAGCACGGCTCAGGCTGCCGGGGTATCGCGCAGTAGAGGGTAGGCGGCAGGTTGCCCGGTCTTGGAATGGCCTAGGGTGATCTGCCGTTTTCAGTAAGGTCAACGGTAAGCTTCCAGTCGCTGTCGGCAGCTTGCACGTCAGTGGCCCCGCCGCTCGGGGCCTGGGTCTGCGATTTGCGCGTCGCCGGAGCTGCTCCGCGACTTCGCCTGAGGATTCTTCTGATGTCGATGATTGCCGAAGAGACAATGGATGGGGGGGCCGGGTTTGACCTCGATCCTCAAGCCTCAAGCTCGGGTTCTGGTCGGCGGATGGGCCGGCGATGGAAACGGTTATTGCCGGAGGGCTTGACGCTGATCCTTGTGACGGCGCTTCAGCTCGACTGGACGCTCTTGCTACTGCCGACACTGGTTCGGGCTACGGTGCTGGGCTCAATCGCGGTACATGAGCTTGCTCACGCGGTGGTGGCCGGCGGCCTCAGTCAGGGCAGGCTTCGCGGGGCTTTCCCGATCTCACAGCCGGCGGCATTGCTTCCGTTTGGTCCACTGGCCTTGCCAGGGTCCGGCCAGGGCGAGCATTGGCCCTCGGTGCGGGTCGCCGACCTTTCCCGCCGACGCCGGCGTCTCGCCGCGATCGCAGGTCCGGCCGCCAATGTGCTACTGATGTCGATCGGTCTGGCGCTGTTGGTGCTCGGTGAGGGGTCGTCGGTGCCCGATTGGCTGGCACCGCTGCTGATCGCGACGAACCTGTGGCTGCTGGCGTCGAGCTGGAGCGACTATGCGACGGTCTGGTCCGGGCGCGGGTCTGCGCTGTACTGCGGCAATTTCGGCATCCTCGCAAAGCGGCGGTCGAACGAGCACGGATTCTTGCCTGCGCGCTTCCGCCGCTTGTTCGAGCGGCTCGGCCAGGTCACCGATCTGCGCGGTCAGCAGGCCGGCGGTGTCGCGGTCATGGGCGCCTGCGGGCGCTTCATCGGTCGCAAGGTGGTCAATCCGAAACGCGGCAACTTGACTCGCGTGCTGCTGGGCGCCTTCGAGCGCCGGTCCATGCTACGGCGCTTTGCCGGGGCCCGACCGAGACCGGAGATCTTGCACCTGATCGCCCACTATCGCTACGGTACTTCCAGCGGTCCGTCCGTCGTCGAGACCCATTGGCACCGTTGGCTGCCGCCGCGGCGGGTGCCGGTCTGGACGCTGGACGGCACGCGGATGCTGCGCCGCCGCCGAGTGGTAGAGAGCCTGATTACCCACAATGGTGACTTCGACGCCTGGGAGACGACCTCGGGCGGCCGGATGGACCAGGTCCGTGTCGGCGAATGGCTTGCCGCGATCCTCGGCGAAGGCAATCCGGCCCGCGGCGACTCCCCGAAGATCGCGGGGCTGATGGACCTGCTGCTGACCCAGGGCCAATGGCTTCCATCGCTGCGCCTGGCCTATGCGCTGCGTACCGGCGGTGCATTGCCCCAGGCGCAGCTGGCGGTCCTGGCAAAGACGTTCGAGCAGGTCTTCGCGGCCTGGCTCGACGGTGCGCTGGACAACGTGACGGGCGGCCACGAGCGGCCGGTTCTGGCCACCTGCAATGACCTGGGTGAGGTCTATGCCCAGAACCCACGCGCCATCCAGCAGTTGGTCGACGCCCTGCGACAGGCGGCCCTGGCGATGAGCCGGGACTGGCCAGAGGAGGCGAAACAATGGCGGGCGCAGATCGTCGGTCGCACCGTCCACGCGTTCTTCAATAACGACCTGTTCCGAGCGACACGGCTGTTCATGGAGCACGCCCAGGGCACCTTCGGGCTGGTCACCACCAGCAGTCTTCAGCCGGGCGTCGTGGTGCTGGCCGCGGACCGCCAGCCGCTGTTCGTCGGTGCCGATCCGCGGCGTGGGCTTCTCGTGTATGCCTCCGAGGCGGCGGCGCTGAAGGCGGTTGGCGAGCCGGGCAGCGATGCGCCAGCCGGTGCCATCCCCTATCGGTTGGACCTGCGCGATGGTGACCTGGTGGAGCTTCAGGTGCACGCCGGTACCGCCGACAACGCCATCAAGCTGGTCAATCGTCATCGCGATGACCCGCCGGTCAGCCAGCGCATCACCACCGAGGCCCTGGCCGAGGCGGTGCACTCCGCCAGCGCGAACGACAGCGGGCTGGTGGGCTGGGTGCCGATGCACGACAACCCCTATGTCGAGGCTGAGCTGCCCGCCTCGGGCAAAGATCGCGTCCTTGCCGAGATGACCGACATCCCGCGGGTGCTCGAGCGGGTCCGGATCAGCTGGGGCGACCCGGCGTCCACGAATCGTCGCACCGCGGATGCCTTCGCCGACCGATTCCTCGATGGCGCGCTGCGCTGGCTCGAGCATCAGCAGGGCGAGGACGGCCCGCGAATGAATGCCGAGTTGGACCTCTTGGTGCTCGGCGTTGAGAACAGCCTGTTCCTGGGCCAGCGCTTCGTCGAAGACCTGTGTCGGCTCTTCCCCTATGTGAATGCGGAGGCCGTCGATGCGGTCGCCTACTGCGAGGACCCCCAGCGGCTGCCCGTCGGCCCCTCGACCCTGACACTCGCCATCAGTCACTCCGGCCAGACCTTCAATACACTGGATGCGGTCAAGTTCTTGTCAGCCCTGTATCGATTGGGGAAGGCCGGTCCGGTGTTCGTCATGACCGGTGAGGTAGACACGCTAATGGGCGCCGCGGTGGGGCAGGGGGTCAGGCCCCATTCGGAGTGGGTCGAGCGGGTCTTTGACAGCTACGCCGGCTGGTGTACCGCCGAGCCGGCCACGGTCAGCGTCGCCGCCACCCATGCCAGTCTCACCGAGCTGCTGCTGCGGATGATCCATGGCGTCCAGGACGCCACCGAGGACGACGAGCGGCCCTACGGCCTAGCTGCATCTGAAGACGACCTGGCCAAGCTCGAGGCCCTGGCCACGCTGTCGATCAGTCGCGCCGAGGCGATCTTCGGGCGCACGGCCGAGGGCTGGGACGTGCAGACCGAGGAGCGCGACGCCTTGCTGAGCCAGGGGCGTTATCTGTCCCGGCTGATGGTGGAGCCGATGCTAGTCTTTCTGGTCACCGCTGCCCACCTGTTCGTGATGCTCTGGCTCGGCTGGAATCCGGTGATCGGCGCCAACGCCTTGCTCTACGGGGAGACGGGCTGGGCCTTCTTCGATCCGTCACCAGTCTCTGGCCACCTGATCCTGACAGGCTTCGAGACGGCCTACTTCCTGTTCGCCAGTATCGCCTTTACGCTGGCCCTGCGACTGGTGCAGGGGCGACCCTTGTGGGACCGTATCCTGGTCGCCCGCTCACTGGTCATCGGCGACCTGGCCTACGTCAAGGACCTGCTGGCGCAGTACGTCAGCAAGCTGTTCTCGCTCGCCTACGGCTTCGCCAGCCTGGCTGGCGTCCATGCCGCCGACAGCCGTCGCGGCGAGCTGTTGCATGGCTACGGTCACCGCATCTGCCGCGGCGTGATCCTGTTCCTCGGGCTGCCGGACGGGCGCTGGTGCGGGCGCGAGCGCGCGGAGGCGGCGATCTGCATGACCTCCAGCCAGGCCCGTGGGGTGCAGAACATGGGCACCGGTGCCACCGTCTTCGGCATCGGCCACAACCCGGCATCGAAAGCCCGGGTCGATCGCTTCATCCTGCTCGGTCTTTCCAATCGTCGCGCCGAGGACCTGCCCTGGGTCCTACGCGGTGACTGGTCCGAGCTGGCCCGCGACCTGCAAGAGACACGCTTCGCCTCCTTCGAGCGCCTCCTTGGGGCCTATGTGCTGTTCCACCGCATGGCCGCCGATACGCGCGACCTGGTCAACCACCTGGTCCCCGTCGGTAGCCTGCTCGCGGCGCCGATCTTCCTCGCCGTGCGTCTGCTCAGCGGCGGTCGTGCGCGGCCCGGTTTCGGCCGCTGGGACCTCGCCCGTACCCAGAGCGGGACGCGCATCGCCACGACCGCGGCCCCGGTCGGTGCCAACACCCAGGACCCTGTCGACTACCGCATCCCGCAGGAGCGCTACGCCAGCCCGCCGCCGCCACGGCATCGGCGCCCTGCCGCTGACCAGCCACTGGTCGCCGCCCTGGCGGCCCCGGCTCGGCTGGGGGCGATCGACGGGGGGAAGGTCGCTCGCCTGGAGCGGGCGCAACGGGGTGTGGTCTGAACGGTGAAGCTTCGCGAAGGCGACCGACAATCCTGCGCCATTCGGTCTGTTTGTTTCCGGCAATCGCCCTAAAAAGCGATCCAAAACTTGTCTCAATGGAACCTTATAGAGGCCACGTTTGACCTACAGTGCCTGACGGCAATCCTACGCGGCTGCGCCGCGTGCTCCGTTGCAGGAGTCCGTGGCGCAGCCGCGGGCGTGTCTGGGTTGAGCACATCATCACAGCGAAGACCGCGTTGCCCGCGCTCCGCATCAACGACTCTCTGGCCAACGGTTGATCGCCCACCCCCGCACGGAGTTTGATAGTCTGCTTAGTCCAGCGCCCGCGCGCCGTCTCCGCACCGCCTTCCAGGAAGATCTTTCGACGTGACCGACTACAAGCACACCCTGAACCTCCCCAAGACCGCCTTCCCGATGAAGGCGAACCTCGCCCAGCGGGAGCCGCAGATGCTCGAGCGCTGGCAGGCAGCGGACATCTACGGCCAGATCCGCGCCGCCCGGGCCGGTGCGCCGACCTTCATCCTGCACGACGGTCCGCCCTATGCGAACGGCGACATCCACATCGGTCACGCCGTCAACAAGGTGCTGAAGGACATCATCGTCAAGGCACGCACCCTCGACGGCCTGGACGCGCCCTATGTCCCCGGCTGGGACTGCCACGGACTACCGATCGAGCTGCAGGTCGAAAAGAAGAAGGGCAAGCCCGGACAGAAGATCTCCGTGACGCAGTTCCGCCAGGCCTGCCGCGACTATGCCGGCCGCCAGGTGGACGGCCAGCGTCGGGACTTTCGGCGCCTGGGCGTGGTCGGCGACTGGGACCGACCCTACCTGACGATGGACTATCGCTTCGAGGCCGACATCGTTCGCGCCTTGGGCCGGATTATCGAACGCGGCCACCTGCACAAGGGCTCCAAGCCGGTGCACTGGTGCATCGACTGCGGCTCGGCCCTGGCCGAGGCCGAGGTGGAGTATCAAGACAAGGAGTCTGTCGCCATCGATGTGCGCTTCGAGGTACTTG
>Ga0316578_10000348_pt1 | contig 14630 bp, 11 predicted proteins | sample J0NA_2_FD_203076 | JGI IMG/M metagenome (GOLD analysis project Ga0316578, IMG submission 203076) | Rhizosphere microbial communities from salt marsh grasses in Alabama, United States - J0-2_160517rDrC | ecosystem: Host-associated > Plants > Roots > Rhizosphere | place: USA: Alabama | collected... | reverse complement strand
AGCAGGTCCTGGCAGGTCTTCTCGTAGCTGCTCACCGCCGTGATCCAGACCGGCAGTCTGAAGCGCGTGATGCGCCGGGCAGTGGCCCCGCTGTGGGTCGGAACGATGACGGCGGCGGGGGTGATCCACTGGGAGGTACTGACGACGCTCCGTGCAATCAAGTCCGGCAGACTCACGTCCTTATCTCGATCGGGTGCCGACAGTTCTTCCCGTACTGGAAAGACAGTCCGCAGGGGTTCAATGTTCGCGGCAATGGTTGCCAGCATTTCCGCGGCATCCACCGGGAACTGGCCCATGGCCGATTCACCGGACAACATGACGGCGTCGGTGCCGTCCAGGACGGCATTGGCCACATCGGTGGCTTCGGCGCGGGTGGGCCGGCGGTTGGCGGTCATCGACTCGAGCATCTGCGTAGCGGTGATGACAGGCTTGCCGAGCCGGTTGGCTTTCCAAATGAGTTGTTTTTGAACAATCGCGATCTGTGCGATCGGAATTTCCACCCCCAGATCGCCGCGTGCCACCATGATGCCGTCGGCTGCCTGCAGAATATCGTCGATATGATCGAGCGCGCCGGAGCGCTCGATTTTTGCGATCAGGAAAGGATCATGGCCGAGATCGGCCGCGGCTTTTCGAACGGCGGCGATGTCGTTGGCGTTTTCGACGAAGGATTGGCTGATCGCGTCGACACCGTTTTCGAGGGCAAACGCAAGGCAATGCCGGTCGTGGTCGGTGAAGGCACTGATGCCCAAATCGATGCCGGGCAGATTGAGGCCTTTACGGGAACTCAGCTGCCCCCCGATCAGCACCTCACAGCGGACCTCCCTGCCGGCTGATTCCAGCACCTTGAGTTGGATAAGGCCGTCGTTCAAAAAAAGCCGGTTCCCCGGTCGCACGGCCTGCGGCAGCTCCACAAAAGTGACCGAAACCCGGCCGACCGTCCCTTCGATCTCTTCCGTGGTCAGGATAAAGGTGTCGCCGGCCCTCAGTTTGACCGGCTCGTCAGCAAACTGGCCAAGCCTGATCTTCGGGCCGGGAAGATCGGCCATGATGGCCACGCGCCGGCCCGTGGCCCGTGACGCCGCGCGAATTCGCCGAATGACGGCCTGGTGCTCGACAAAATCACCATGCGAAAAATTGAGACGGGCCACGTTCATTCCGACCCGGATCAAGCGTTCCAGGATATCCTGTGAATCGGAGGCCGGTCCGATGGTACAAACGATTTTGGTCTTGTTAGCGGGAAATGCCACGCCACCCTCCCCTTGGATTCAGGATGTCTTCTTCAATTGGTCGGCCACAGCCTGGGTGGCCTTGCGAACCGCTTCAGGGTCGCCCAGATACGTGTGATCGACCGGCGTCAAATCGTCCTTCAGGTTGTAGACCAACGGGATTCCGGTGGGGATATTGAGGCCGACGATGTCATTATCGGCGACCTTGTCCAGATACTTTACCAACGCCCTCAGGCTGTTGCCGTGAGCGGCAATCAACACCCGCTTGCCGGCCTTGACCTCCGGCGCAATGACGCCGATCCAGTAAGGCAGAAACCGGTTCACCGTGTCCTTCAGGCATTCTGTCAGCGGGAGGTCTTTCGGATCGAGATCGGCGTAACGCGGATCTTTGGCGGGGTTACGGTCGTCGTCCGGCGTCAGGGCCGGCGGCCGGATGTCGTAGCTGCGCCGCCAGATGTGCACCTGCTCCATGCCGTGTCTTGCAGCAGTCTCGGCCTTGTCGAGGCCCTGCAGGGCACCGTAATGGCGCTCGTTGAGACGCCAGCTGCGGTGTACCGGAATCCACATCAACTCCATTTCTTCCATGACCAGCCAAAGCGTCTTGATGGCCCGCTTCAGAACCGACGTAAAGGCCATGTCGAAACGATACCCTTCCTTTTTCAGTGTCCGGCCGGCCTCAACGGCTTCCCTCGTCCCCTGTTCGGTGAGGGCCACGTCGGTCCACCCGGTGAAGCGGTTTTCTTTGTTCCAGATGCTTTCGCCGTGGCGCAGCAGAACAAGCTGTTTCATTTTAGGCTCCTTTTCCTCTTGCAGCCCTGCCGATAAAATGGCCTTTTCCATATGGCCTGAACGGATTCTTTATCAGTGCGGAATCGCGGCATTCAGACCGGCAACCGCCGCATCTCCTTGAAGGCATTGATCAGTCCATTGGTCGATGAATCGTGGGACGCCACAGGCGCCTCGCCTTCGAGTTCCGGCAGGATCTTGCCGGCCAGTTGTTTGCCCAACTCAACGCCCCACTGGTCGAAGCTGAAGATGTTCCAGATGCCGCCCTGGACGAAGATCTTGTGCTCGTACATGGCGATCAGGCGGCCCAGAGTGCGGGGCGTTAATTTTTTGAATAAGATGGAGTTGGTCGGCTTGTTGCCCGTAAAGATCTTGTGAGGCGCCAGTCTTTCAATCTCCTCGTCCGACTTTCCGGCTTTCCGCAACTCGGCCGCCACCTCCTCCCGGGTTTTGCCGCGCATCAGCGCCTCGGTCTGGGCGAAGAAGTTGGACAGGAGGATGTCGTGATGCCGGCCGATGGGGTTGTGGCTGACCGCCGGTGCCAGAAAGTCGGCCGGAATCAGCTTCGTTCCCTGGTGAATCAGCTGGTAGAAAGCATGCTGACCGTTTGTTCCCGGCTCGCCCCAGATGATCGGTCCGGTCTGATAACCGACCCGGCTGCCCCTGCGGTCCACCGACTTGCCGTTGCTCTCCATGTTGCCCTGCTGGAAGTAGGCCGGAAAACGGTGCATGTACTGATCGTAGGGCAGAATCACTTCGGTCTGGGCCTCGAAAAAGTTGTTGTACCAGATCCCGACCAGGGCCAGGACGACCGGTATGTTCTTGTCGAACGGTGTTTCCCGGAAGTGCCGGTCCATGTCGTTGGCCCCCTGCAGCAGTTCGGTAAAATTCTCGAACCCGATGGCGCAGGCGATGGAGAGCCCGATGGCCGACCACAGCGAATAGCGCCCACCGACCCAGTCCCAGAAAGCAAACATATTCTCCCGGTCGATCCCAAATTCCTCGACTTGTTCGATATTGGTCGAGAGCGCCGCAAAGTGCCGGGCCACATGAACGGTGTCCCGGGCGCGGTTCAGGAACCACCGGCGGGCCGTGTGGGCATTGGTCATGGTTTCCTGGGTCGTAAAGGTCTTGGAGGCAATCATGAAGAGCGTGGTTTCGGGATTCAGGTGCCGCAGGGTTTCACTGATGTGGGTCCCGTCGATGTTCGACACGAAATGGACCGCCGGCCCGTCGGAATAAGGCTTGAGGCACTCGGTGACCATCACCGGTCCGAGGTCGGACCCGCCGATGCCGATGTTGACGACATCGGAGATTTCTTTGCCGGTGTAGCCCTTCCATTGCCCGGACCTGACCTTGTGGGAGAATACCGCCATCCTGTCCAGGACGGCATTGACCTCGGGCATCACGTCCTGTCCGTCGACGAAGATCGGCGTGTTTTCGCGGTTGCGCAGGGCCACGTGCAGAACGGCGCGCTCCTCGGTTTGATTGATTTTCTCACCCGTGAACATGCTCTCGATGGCGCCCGCAAGGCCGGCCTCTTCGGCCAGCTCGAAGAGAAGTTCCAGCGTTTCGCCGGTGATGCGGTTCTTGGAGCAGTCGACGAGGATGTCATGGAAGCGAAAGGAAAACGCGTCGAAGCGTGCCGGATCATTGGCGAAAAGATCCGGAATACGGGTGTCTTTGATTTTCTCGAAGTGCTCGGTCAGTCTCTTCCAGCTTCGGGTCTGAGCGGGATCGATCTTACCCAGCATGGCGGGTTCCTCCTTCCTCATTCAGTTGACGCCAACTTAACCACACGCATCGACGGTTCAACGCGCTTCGGCCAAACGACAGTCTCTGCCGACGCGACGCCGGCGAGTATCGGGAGCATGTCGGCAGTGGCGTCCAGTAATCCTGTCCGTGGATTCTTACTTCCACCGAGAATTTCTGCTATGCCGGCAGGTGAGTTGACAGAATCTGCCAAAGCATTAGAATGCCGCGGATCCGTCAATTCCGGCCGGATGTAAACCAGAAAAAGGAGCCCGCAATGGTCGAAGACCGAATCCGTTACCAGCCGCTGCGCGACAGAATCACGGACGCCGCGACAGCCGCCGGCCACATTGATAACGGCACCAATTTGTTTATTTCCGGCTTCACCGCCGGTTACCCCAAACTGATCCCCCAACAGCTGGTCAAACGCTCCCGCGCCGGTGAGCGGTTCAAGGTCAACCTGTTTGCCGGCGCCTCTACCGGCGATGCGGTAGACGGCGTTCTGGCCGAAGCCGACTTGGTGGCCTGGCGCCGGCCGTACATGAGCAACCGGATCATGCGCGAGAAAATCAACCGCGGCGATATCAATTTCAAGGACGATCATCTTTCCCGGCTCTCGGCGCTGGTGCGCGCCGGGGACTGGGGTACCGTCGACGTAACGGTGGTCGAAGCTCTGGCCATCACCGAAAAGGGGCACCTGATTCCGACCATGTCGGTCGGCAACACCCCGACTTACGTGAAGAAAGCCAAAAAGATCATCATCGAAATCGCATCCGAACCACCGGAACTCGAGGGCATCCACGATATCTTCATTCCGGAAGACCCGCCCTACCGCATGCCGATTCCCATCTACAGTGCCGCCGACCGCATCGGCAAGCCGTTTATCGATATGGATCCCGACCGGGTGGTGGCCATCGTGATGAGCTCCGAACAGGACAGCGCCGCGGTTTTCAAAGAACCCGATGAGATTTCCAGCCGCATCGCCGAGCTCTTGCTCGACTTTGTCCGCCACGAAATCAAGATGGACCGCCTGCCGCCCGGTCTGCCCTGGCAATCGGGCGTCGGCGACGTGGCCAACGCCGTTCTGACCGGTTTCATGGAGAACGGTTTTTTCAAGGACCTGGAGTTATACTCGGAGGTGCTTCAGGACAGCGTGCTCGACCTGGTCGATATCGGCAAGGTGCGGGCGGCATCGGGTTCGGCCTTGACGCTCTCGAAAAGCGCTCGCAAACGTTTTTTCAACGAACTGTATCGATACAAGGACAAAATCGTCCTGCGCCCCGTCGAAATCTCCAACTCACCGGAAGTCATCCGCCGTCTGGGCGTGATTGCGATCAACACGGCCATCGAGGTCGACATTTACGGTCAGGTTAATTCAACCCACGTCCTCGGCTCGCAGCTGATGAATGGCATCGGCGGCTCCGGCGACTTCATCCGCAACGGCGCGATTTCGTTTATCGTCACACCGAGTACCGCCAAAGGCGGGCGCATTTCGGCCATCGTGCCGATGGTGACCCACGTGGATCATTCGGAACACTCGGTCGATGTCGTCGTTACCGAACATGGGCTGGTCGACACCCGCCCGCTGACCCCGCGTCAGGTGGCCGAAGAGATCATTAAAAAATGCGCCCACCCGGCTTATCGTGACCTGCTCTGGGAATATTTCCAACGTGCCGTCCGGGAAACCGGCGGTCACGAACCGCATCTTTTGGAAGAAACCTTTTTTTTGCACCGGCGGTTCAAGAAAACCGGCGATATGCGCGTCGGTTAGGGTTCAGGTTACGTAAACAAGCATATTTTGCATGTCTTGGCGTATTTGAGAAATTCTTCCGCGGTCCAGACGACAACGCCATCGATCAGTTTCTTCTCGTCGATCTCCATCATGTCCACCGTCATCTTGCAGGCGACCAGCTCGACCCCTTCGATTTGGGCCATTTCCTGAAGGTCGGCCAGGCTCGGTATGTTGGCCTTTTCGATCTTTTTCTTCATCATTCCGGTAGCCAGGCTCACCATGCCCGGTACGGCCCCCATGACTCCCGCCGGAAAGAATTTGGCGCGGTCGAAGCCGCCCTCCATGACCAGGTTGAGTCCCATGAAGGAATAAAAAATTTTACTTTCCATCCCCTGCCGGGCGGCATTGATCCCCAGCACCAGCGAGGGATAGGCCCCGTCGAGGGTGTCCTTCACACAAATAAACGACGCTCTTTCCTTTTCCACGGTCATGATTCGGGCTCCTTTCAATTTTTTCTTTTGGATTACCAATCGTTCGCCACTACACGGAAAAGCGGGAGCGACAGCGCCTGCTTCAAGGCCTGTCCGCAGTTTCGTAAATGGCCTGGCCGCGGGAAACAAAAGAAATCCCCTGCTGCATATTGGTGCCGATCATCACCCCTTCCATGATGGGTGGGTTGACTTTCGAAGCCGCCCGCCATTCGACAATGAACTTGGCTCCCGAACCGCCGCTTTTGTCCGATTCGCCGACGACGTATCGTATCGACACCAACGCGCCGAGCTCAGCCGGTTTTTGCAGATATCTGCGCAATAACTTGCCGTCGGAATCGAAATAATCGACGGCGGTGAGGGTGATGGCCTGTCCGGGATCGGTGTTGCGGACACTCAGGATCGCGGTCAGCAGAAACGGTTTCTCCCTGTCGCCGCTGTAGATATGCGAGTAAATCGGTACATACACTTTTTGGCCCTGTGAAAGCTCGTCAGCCGACACCGACTGAACGGCTGTCGAGGTCCAGGCAACGGCCAATAGACAGGCGAACCATGCCACGGGACCAATCGGACGCACATATCGTCTCAAAGCGTGTCTCCTTTCTGTCAGTCGCCATCAACCCTGTTCGATCTATCTCTTCGAAGCGTTGGCCAACTGGGCACGCAGCTTGTCGGCTCCGGGACTGTGAAGGTCTTTCTTTTCGAAGACATCCACCGGTCTAACCGGTTGGCCGTAGTAAACCTGGTTATAGTCGCTGCTGACCGAGATCACGGCCCCATCGAGCGCGGCACCGATAAATGCCCCCTTGGAGCGGGCAAAGGAGAGAAAATCCGCACTCAAATTCGGTGCCGTAGCCCCTTCGGCACCGATTCCCACCGGGCCGGCGACAGCCGACACACCGCCGCCGAGCTTGAATGTAGAAGTGTACAACGATTCGATGCCGCTCTGGGTCATGACCATCATGACCACCTCGGATGAAGAAGCCCCGAATTGCACCCCCACGCTGCCACCGCCGATCGTGTAAAAAACCGGCCCACTCCAGTCGTTAGTCCTCGGGTCGCGCACCATCAAGAGCCCGCGGCCGCCCGACCCGCCGATCCAGAACGCTGCTTTGAAAAGCGACGGCATGATCAGGACACCCTTGGCATAGCGGAGATTGTTCCTCAAATACGTCATCGTTTGATCGTTCAGAAACTCGTCGATGGTCAGGGACGCCTGGTCCACCAGCTCCTGCTGGTAATTGTCCTGCGCTGTTGCCGGGATGCAGAAGACCGATGCAAACGCAACGATCAAGGCCGTCAAGGGCGTTAGAAACCGGAACAGTGTTGATTTCATTCGCTTTTCTCCTACTCGGATTCAATTCGGTTGTTTCATCTGGTCCCACCAATCGCCTTTTTGAAACCACTGATCTTTCAAGTGCTCCAGGGTGCCGTTGTCCTGCAGCGAAGACAGAAAATTACTCACCAGGTTCATAAAAAGTGCGTCGTTGGCCGGCAGTGCAATGCCGATCGGTTCGTAGGTCAAGGGGGCTACGACGGCCAATAGACCTTGATCCGGATAACGGGCCACGCTGATGAGGCAGATGGGCTGATCGGCAACCATGGCGTCCACCCGGCCGTCGATGACCATTTTGACGGCCTCGTCATAGTCTTGAGCTGGCGTGAATTGAGCCCTGGGCGTAACCGTTCTGACAAAATCCGCACTTGTGGACCCCGCAAGAGCGGTGAGCCTGATCTCTGAAAGGTCAATGGCGTCCGGGGCTGTTATGGCGGCCAGGGTGGCTTCCCGGGTCAGCAGACCTTTACCGGATATGAGATAGGGCCCCACAAAAGCCACTCGGCGGTTACGGTAGGCCGTCATCGTCATGCCGGAGATGACCATGTCCACCTTACCGGCTTCGAGCGACGGCAACAGGTCTTTAAAGGCCATGGGTTCCAGCCTGAGATTGACTTCCATGGCATCGGCGAGGTAACGGGATAGATCGGCATCCAGGCCGATGATCTTTCCGTCTTTGGTCGTCATGTTCAGCGGCGGCATACCGGCGGCGGTGCCGACCACGAGTTCACCGCGCTGGCCAATGCGGTCGAGGACGGGTGACGGCGAAGTGAGAACGAATGTTCCCAGATTGTGTTGTGAACAGGCGAAAAAGACAATCGATACCAGCACCGCAAAGATCGGAAGGCCTACCTTTTTCATCTTTTGCTTCTCCTCGAGTTGACCGCCAAGGGCAGACGATGACGACGTCAGGTGATCAAACACTTGTCCGAAGATGAGGCTAATGCCCCGAAATTGCACCTACTATATGAGCCATCGCCGCGGCTGTCAAATGAAAAGCCCGACCCGCCTTCTCACCGGTGAAAGATCATTCGCCAAAGTCACACAGGCCTGTTCAAAGGTAGACGGATTGAAATCCGTTTCCGTCTGTTGTATGGTCATCCTCGCAAGACAGACGGGAACGATCGAATGACATCGACGACCATCTGGACAAAAGTGGGACAGTGTCGTCGGCCTGGGAGAATAAAAGATGAAAAAGGATTACGCGAATGCGCCCGATCTGGCGGTGACCTTGTCGGACAATTCGACCAAACGCCTCAGCGAGTTCTGGCAAGAGCGGCAACTTGTGCTGGTTTTCTTGCGCCACTTCGGCTGACCGTTTTGCCGCGAGCAGGTGGCGCAGTTGCGCCGGGAAAAAAACCGTTTCGCCGAAGCCGGAGTGCAAGTTGTCCTGGTGGGGATGGGAACACCGGCCGAATCCAGTGCCTTTGCGGCAAAATATGATGTCCCGTTCCCGATTGTTTCCGACCCCGGCAAGATGATGTACCGGACATTCGACCTTAAACGGATGGCACCGTGGGGATTTCTTGCACCGGAAGTCGTTTTGAAGGGGGTTTCGGCCATGGCCAGGGGTCATCACATGGGGTTGCCTCAAGGCGATGTCCGCCAACTACCAGGGGTGTTTGTGATCAATACCGCCGGAGAAATCGTTTTCAGCCACTACGCCGTCGACCCTGCGGACCACCCGTCTGTGACGGTTATCCTCGAGGCGGTGAAAGCAGCCGGATAAGGCCAACCGATCAATCAACAAGTGGGCAAGAACTCGCTCTGACCGAAAGGGCTATCGATATGGGCAGCGCACTCAAATCAACGGAACAGCTTCAGGCCGAGGTTCAAAAACTGCGCCGTCAAGTTCGCGCAGCCGAAGAAAGGTGCCGACGAACGGAGGCGGTACTGATGACGACCGAAAAGCGCAATCGTCTTCTGGGCGACAGCGCCCCGTTCGGCATTTTCGTCGTCGACACAGCGGGACGTATCACCGGCTTTAACCGAAAAATGGCGGAAATGCTGCAGTGGCCCGTCCAAGGAGGGCTGCCGGAAATAAATATAACCGAATTTCAGAAATTTATCGAGGCCGGCATCACCACTGATTTTCGCCGCTGCATCGAAAATAAAACGCTCGTTATCAAGGCCTATCCGTGTGTCGCTGCCGGCGGCTCAGACGACAACTGCCTGCACCTGCGCTTTAGTCTCTGTCCCGTTCTCGATGACGACGGATCGGTTACCGAGGTTCTGACTTTCGTCGAAGACATCAGCGATTTAAAGCTGGCGGAAATGGCGATCAGGGAAAGCGAGGATCGATACCGCTTGTTGTTTCAGTCTACGCCGATCGCCTTGATCGAAAGAGATGCCTCCCGTCTCAAAGCCTATCTGGAAGAACTTCGGCAATCGGGGATTCACGACTTCAGTGCCTATCTGCAGGAGAACCCTCAAGAGGTACTCCATTGCGTGGGAATGATACGCACAGTCGACTTCAATGAAGCCTTTATGGAATTGATCGAAGCCAAGGACCGTGATGAACTGACCCAAGGGCTGATGCCGGTCCACCCTTCGGAGGTCAACCGTTTTGCGCGTGACGTCATCCTGATGATCGCTGAGGGGAACCTCGCGCAGGAACGGGAAGAAACCTTTCTGACCCTGAAAGGCACTAAAAAAAGTGTATTGGCGAAATCCCTGATCGTTACCGGCTATGAGGATACGCTTGCACGGATTGTCATTTCTCTGGTGGATATCAGCAAACGCAAACAAGCCGAGGAGGCCTTGAGGGCCAGCGAAAAGAATTTCCGTGAGCAGGCCATGCGCGACATATTGACCGGGCTCTACAACAGGCGCTACCTCTACCGCTCTTTGGCGGAGTTGATCGAGGCCGGCAAAAACACCCGCTCACAGCTGTCCCTCATCTTCCTGGATCTCGATTTCTTCAAGAACGTGGTGGACGCTCATGGCCATCTGAATGGTAGTCAGGCAATTCGGGAGGTGGCCGCAACCATACAGGAGTCGATAATAGAGCCGGCTTATGCCGTTGCTTACGCGGGGGACGAGTTTGTCGTGGTTCTGCCCGGATTTGACACGGATCAGGCGGTGGCGGCAGCCTTGAAGATTCAGGGCCGCATCAAGAACTCGGTTTATCTGCACGGTCAGGGGCTCGCGGTTAAACTTCAGGCCAGTTTCGGTGTCGCCACTTTTCCCGACCACGCTGCCGATCTGAACGGGCTGCTCGCTTCGGCCGACCGGGCCTTGTTTGGCGTCAAGGCCAATGGCAAGAGCGCCGTCGGTTGGGCTGACCTGCTGATTTAATCGGTGCGGGTTCGATTCCCATTTTAATAGCAGCTGAGTAGGATTCAGCACCCCCGAACCTTGAACGTTGAATTGCTCAACCTGATGTTAACGATAAAGTCTTCACCGGCTTTCCGGCGCGTTGACATCGACGTCGACATCCTTAGTGTTATGCTTTTTTAATGGACGGTACAGTAATCGAACTGTCGATCTTAAGGCGGCTTTTGCCAACGGTTCTGTTCGGGAAAAGAAAACCATTTACAAGAGAAACGCTCCCCGCACATGATTAAACGAATTATCATCACCATCGTCGGATTGATGGTAGTGGTCGGTATTCTAGGCGGCATCAAGGGACTGCAAATCAAGCGCATGATCGCCCAAGGCAAGCAGTTTTCACCGCCTCCCGAGCCGGTCACCACAGCCGTAGCGCGCAAAGAGACGTGGGAGTCCCTTCTGACGGCCGTGGGATCTCTGGAAGCGGTTCAAGGCGTCATCGTGACCGCGGAGCTGTCCGGCAAGGTGGAGCGCATCGGGTTCGAACCGGGAACGAAGGTGAAAACCGGCGATCTTCTGGTGCAACAGGACATCTCCGCAGAAAACGCACAACTCCGTGCGGCCGAGGCGAACCTGACGCTCGCGAAGATCGATCTCGAGCGCAAGAGCAAACTGCTGGCCCAAAAAACCATTTCACGCTCGGAATATGACAACGCCGAGGCACAATACAAACAGGCAGCGGCCCAGGCCGACAATATCCGTGCGGCTATAAAGAAGAAAACCATTCGGGCGCCCTTTGACGGTCGCCTCGGCATCCGCCTGGTCAATGTGGGCCAAGTCCTCAAAGAAGGCGACGCGATCGTGTCACTTCAATTGATCGATCCGATCTTCGTCAATTTCAGCCTGCCGCAGCAGCAGCTCGCCCAAGTTACATCCGGCCTCACCGTGCAGGTGACAACCGATGCCGTGCCCGGACAGGTTGTCGTTGGAAAAATCACGGCCATAAACCCACAAGTCGACGCCGCGACGCGCAACATCCAGATGCAGGCAACCGTGGCCAACCCTGAAGAACGCCTGCGCCCGGGCATGTTCGTCAACGTGGCCGTGGTGCTGCCCGCACGGAAGGATGTGCTCGCCATTCCGGCCACCGCCGTGCTCTATGCCCCTTACAGCGATTCGGTTTTTGTCGTAGAGGAGAAAAAAGAGGAAAAAAACGGTCAACCCGGTCAGGTCGTGCGTCAAAAATTTGTGCGGCTCGGTGAGAAAAAAGGCGATTACGTCGCCATTGTTTCCGGTCTCGAAGAGGGCGACACGGTCGTGAGCACCGGCGTTTTCAAACTGCGAAACGGCCAGTCGGTCGTCGTAGACAACGCGGTAACACCTGAGTTCAAACTCAATCCTAAACCGGAAGAAAGTTGACGGATTAAAACGCCATCTGAATGAAATTCACCGACCTTTTCATCCGCCGCCCCGTTCTCGCACTAGTGATCAGTCTCGTGATCGTCATTGCAGGCTTGCAGGCGATCCGTTCGCTCAACGTTCGTCAGTATCCCCGCAGCGAGAACTCGGTGGTCACCGTCACGACCGTCTATGTCGGCGCGAATGCCGAACTCGTGCGCGGGTTTATCACGACCCCCCTGGAGCGCGCTATTGCGGCCGCCGACGGCATCGATTACATCCAATCCCAAAGTGCCCAGGGATTGTCAACCATCAACGTCCGCCTCAAGCTCAACTATGACCCCATCAAGGCGCTTTCGGAAATCAGTTCCAAAGTGGATCAGGTCCGGGGTGATCTTCCCCCCGAGGCCGAAGTGCCCACCATCAACGTCGAATCGGCCGACAGCCGATTTGCATCGGCCTATCTGAGTTTCACGTCCGATGCGCTCGCACAGAATGAGATCACCGACTATCTCGTCCGCAACGTGCAGCCGCGACTCTCAGCCCTCGAGGGCGTTCAGCGCGCCGACATTCTCGGTGCCCGCACCTTTGCCATGCGCATCTGGCTGAAGCCCGAACGAATGGCCGCTTTCAACATCAGCCCGGTGCAGGTCCGCCAGGCGTTGGCCGCCAACAACTTTCTGGCCGCCGTCGGACAAACCAAGGGCTCCCTCGTCCAGGTCAACCTAACCGCCAACACCGACCTGCGATCGGTGGAAGAGTTCAAGCGTCTCGTCATTCGCGAACAGGATGGTGCCATCGTGCGGCTCGAAGACATCGGCGACATCGTGCTGGGTGCGGAGGACTACGACACGGAGGTGCGTTTTTCCGGCCAGACGGCTGTTTTCATGGGCATCTGGCCCCTGCCCAACGCCAACTCGATCGACGTCATCAACCGAGTGCGCACCGAAATGGAGTCGATCGAAAGGGGGCTTCCCAGCGGCATGCAGGCCCGCATCGCCTACGACGCCACCAACTACATCACCAATGCCATTCACGAAGTGGTCAAAACCCTCAGTGAGACCCTCCTGATTGTCATTGTCATTATTTTTTTGTTCCTGGGGTCGATTCGATCGGCACTCATCCCGGTGGTCGCCATCCCGCTTTCTCTGATCGGCGCGGCATTCCTGATGCAGGTGTTTGGGTTTACCATCAATCTGCTCACCCTGCTGGCCGTGGTGTTGTCCGTGGGTCTCGTGGTCGACGATGCCATCGTGGTGGTCGAAAATGTTCAACGGCACCTGAGTGAAGGACAGTCGCCGCTCGATGCCGCCCTGCTGGGCGCCCGCGAACTGGTCGGCCCCATCATCGCCATGACCATTACCCTGGCCGCGGTCTATGCCCCCATCGGTTTGCAGGGCGGTCTCACCGGCTCGCTCTTCCGAGAATTCGCCTTTACCCTGGCCGGAGCCGTCACCATTTCCGGAATCGTCGCGCTGACGCTGTCGCCCATGATGGCCTCCAAGCTGCTGAAACCGGGAATTGAAGAGCGCGGCTTTGCCGGAAAAATCGCCCACGGTTTTAAACGTTTCAGGGACTTGTACGGCCGCATGCTCGAGGTCACCCTCCATTCCCGCCCGGCCGTCTACCTGGTGTGGGTCGTCGTGAGCCTTCTCGCGATACCGATGTTCATCATGTCGCCCAAGGAACTGGCGCCGACCGAAGACCAGGGCGTCATTTTCGGTATCCTCGACGCATCGGCCAACGCAACCCTGGACCAGACCAGTATATACGCCGCTGAGGTCAATCGGGCCTATCAGAGTTTTCCGGAAACCGACTTCACCTTTCAGGTTACCAGCCCGTCTTCAGGGTTCGCCGGCATGGTCGTCAAGCCCTGGGACGCACGCGAGCGCACCATTTTCAAGATCCTTCCAGAGGTTCAGCAAAAACTGCACGGCATCCCGGGAGTCCGGATCTTTCCGGTGCTGCCGCCAGCCCTGCCGGGCGGCGGCCAGTTCCCGGTGGAGTTCGTCCTCGCTTCCACGGCCGAAGAGGACCAGATTCTCGAGTTTGCCAAACAGATTCAGCTCAAGGCCGTGCAAAGCGGCCTGTTTGCCTTTCCACCGCTGATCGACGTCAAGATCGATCAGCCGCAGTCCGAGATCGTCATCGACCGCAACAAGGTGGCCGATCTCGGCCTCAATTTGGAACAAGTCGGCGCCGACATCGGATCGATGGTGGGCGGTAATTTCGTCAACCGTTTCGACATCGCCGGCCGCAGCTACAAGGTGATCCCTCAGATTCAGCGGGTCGACCGCCTCAACCCGGATCAGCTCAAGAACATTTACGTCACCGGCCCGAACAATCAACTCGTGCCGCTCAGCACCATCGCCAAGATCCGCAACTCCACCGTACCACGCTCGCTGAACCGCTTCCAGCAACTCAATGCCGTCACGATCAGCGGCGTGCCGGTCAGGCCGCTCGACGAGGCACTGGCTTTTTTGGAGGACGAAGCCGCCAAAATCATGCCCAAGGGCTATGTGCTCGACTACACCGGCGAGTCGCGGCAGCTCCGCACCGAGGGCAACCAGTTTCTTCCGACGTTCGCCCTGGCCATCATTTTGATATTTCTGGTCCTTGCGGCACAGTTCAACAGCTTCCGC